>Ga0209804_1000182_pt1 | contig 55226 bp, 48 predicted proteins | sample GraSoiAngelo_139_FD_185896 | JGI IMG/M metagenome (GOLD analysis project Ga0209804, IMG submission 185896) | Grasslands soil microbial communities from the Angelo Coastal Reserve, California, USA - 14_0929_12_20cm (SPAdes) (version 2) | ecosystem: Environmental > Terrestrial > Soil > Grasslands ... | reverse complement strand
TGGTTTGATTTGTACCCTTCCAGGGCCATACTGATGCTTATACCTAATGAAGCAATCTAAGACAAGGCAAAATCACGCCTTATATCCCCAGCCCTAAAGGGCGGGGCTTTACGGCGCTTCTCGGTAAAGTTAGGTAAATAGGCTAAATCCCGGTTTGACAATTCTTTACGTGGAATTGCTTGGCGATTATTGTAAAAATGAGACGGGAATGGACCGCATCTTGGTCATCGACGACGATGTGGAGTTATGTAGCCTGGTAGGGGAGTACCTCGCGTCGGAGGGCTTCAAGGTGGAAGCTGCCTATGATGGAGAGCGCGGTCTGGAACGGGCTGTCAAGGGCGAGTACATCCTGGTTGTGCTCGATGTTATGTTGCCCGGCATTAATGGCTTCGAAGTGCTGCGACGAATTCGTTCCACCTCGCGGATTCCCGTCCTGCTGCTGACCGCGCGTGGGGAAGATGTGGACCGCATTGTTGGCCTCGAGATCGGCGCGGACGATTATCTGCCCAAGCCGTTTAATCCTCGGGAGCTGGTGGCGCGAATTCGCGCCATCCTGCGGCGAACCAAAGACGGGAAGTCGGCCGCGGCCAGTGTACCGGAGATTCTGAAGGTCGGCGACATTGAACTGGATCCTGCAACCCGCACCGTGCGGCAGCAGGGAAAGCAGGTCGAGTTGACTTCGGTGGAATTCAGTCTGCTGGAAGTCTTGTTGCGCGAGGCCGGGCGCGTAGTCACCCGCGAGCGGCTGGCTACCACGGTTTTGGCGCGCAAGTTTTCCCCTTTCGACCGCAGCATTGATATGCACGTCAGCAAGGTGCGGAAGAAACTCGGGGACACCGAGGGTGGCGCGGAGCACATCAAAACCGTAAGGGGCGCCGGATATATTTTTACGCGTCCACGGGAAACTGAGAGCAAAACTTCATGAGGAGTCTGTTTCTCAAAATTTTTCTTTCCTACTGGCTGGCCCAGGCGCTATTTGTAGTGCTGGCTATTCTGGTTACATTGGCCGTGCGTCCGCAGACAGACCCCCGGGGTGAGTATTTTCGGATCAACACCGCCATGCAGGCAGCCCAGGCTTACGAACATGGCGGAAAAGCGCAGGTGGCCAATCAGTTGGAAGAGAGGGAACGATCGGTTCACGACCGGGTTTTCCTGTTTGATGACCAGGGACGGGAACTCTCGGGACGAAGGGTGCCGCAGTGGGCCTTGCAGTTGGCGGCGGGTGTCCAACCCAAACCGGCCGGATTGTGGGGGCGTTTAGAAGGGGATCGCCGAGCCGCTCAGGCGATTGTCGCTCCAAGCGGGAAACGTTACACCCTGGTGATCGAGCGCCCGGCCCCGCCGCATTTCTTTTTCGGTCCAAACCGAACGCCTGGCCTGGGAATTTTCATTGCGATTCTCTCGTCGGGATTGGTTTGCTTCCTGCTTGCCCGTTATCTGACCGCGCCGGTAGTGCGGCTGCGGGAAGCCACACAGAAGTTGGCCGCGGGTGATCTGACCGCACGCGCAGGAACTGTAGGCAGCCGCCGCAGAGACGAAATCGCCGAACTGGTGCGCGATTTCGACGGCATGGCGGAACGCCTGGAAAATCTGGTCAACGCCCAGTCCCGATTGCTGAATGATATTTCCCACGAGCTGCGCTCGCCGTTGGCTCGCCTGAACGTGGCGCTGGGGTTGGCCCGCCAGCGCACCGGCCCCGAAGCTGCGCCCACACTGGATCGCATGGAGTTGGAAGCCAACCGTCTCAACGAGCTGATCGGACGTCTTCTGGTCCTGGCGCGCATGGAGGGGGGCGAAGAGGCGGTGGAGAAATCGGAAATCCACCTGGAAGATTTGGTGCGGGAGATTGCGCAGGACGCCGAGTTTGAAGCTCAGGGCCGAAATTGCCGGGTCAAGTGTGAGGTCGTCGACGATGCCGTGGTGTCGGGCAATGTCGAGCTTCTTCATAGCGCAATCGAAAATGTGGTTCGCAACGCGATGCGCTACACCCAGGGGGGGACGGAAGTGGAAATCCGGCTCGAGCAGATAGAGGAAGCGAACGGGCCGCAAGCGTTAGTCCGGGTGAGCGACCAAGGGCCGGGTGTTCCGGAAGCTTCCCTCGACAAATTATTCCAGCCCTTCTATCGACTGGATGATGCCCGTGAGAGGCAGACGGGTGGCGTGGGCCTCGGCCTAGCCATCGCCGAACGCGCTGTGCGCCTGCACGGAGGCTCAGTGCGAGCCGCCAATCGTCCCGCTGGCGGCCTGGTGGTTGAGCTTCGGCTGCCTGCCATCGCCCAACCGGCAGCGGCCCTGTCTCCCGCATATGTTCTATCCAGTTCGAAATCCTCGTGAGCCCGAGCCAGTGCACTCGACCTGGCCTTCGTCTGATCTGTAAGTTGCTCTTTCTTGCGCTTTCCTGATACACAATTATGGATTCCGATACAGATTGAGTCGGTCTGATTTGCAGGTGCACTGCCGACTGGCTTGAGGGTTCGGCAAACGGCGGGAGAAAAAATGTTGATGAGGCTCAGCTGGCTAACCCTGGTTGCGATCGCGGTATTCGTTCTCGTGAGCTGTGGGAAGAATTCCAAGTTCCCCACCAGCAACACGATGTACGTCGCGACCCAGAGCTCAGCGCAGGTTTGGGGTTATCGGGCTAATTTTAATAACGGGAGCTTGGCGACGATCAACGGCTCGCCCTTCACGGCTCAGGCCGCTTCCGCCATCCTCATCGATCGGGCCCAAAGCTTCGCCTATCTTGCCACTACGGCCAACGGGATCTGGCGTTTCTCTTTCGATCTAAATGGGTCTTTGGTTCCGGTTAGCGGAAATCCGGTGAGCGCGGGCATTAATCCAGTAGCCGTGGCCATGGATTCGGCAGGCAAGTTTCTCTTCGTGGCCAATCAGGGAACAGGCGTTGCAGGTTCCAACTCCAGCAGCATCTCAGTTTTTTCCGTGGGATCAGGCGCCGCCTTGACCGAAGTTCAGGGCTCTCCGTTCGTAGTGAAGCTGCCTCTGAACTCCCCGGTTGCCAATCCCAACCCTACGGCGGTTGCGTTGGTCGTTCAGCCGGCGCTGAATCTGTTGTATGTTGTCGATGAGAACGACGGTTACGTACTGACCTATCCCATTGATCCCGGCACGGGAGTACTGCCGGCAAATTCCACGCAGGCCACGCTTGCTGGAACGGCACCTGCCGCGATTGCGATGAATCCCGCCGGCTCTTACCTGTACGTGGCCAATGCCGGTTCGAACAACATCAGTGGATTTGGCATCGCTCGTCTTGGAAATCCGCTGGGCCTCGCGCCCGGCACTCTGACTGCTATGGACAAGTCGCCGTTCGCTGCCGAACTTGAGCCGGTGTCCGCGGCGGTGGATCCCTCAGGTCAGTTCCTCTACGTGGTGGACCAGGCTTCTAATCAAATTTCTGGTTATCGCATCACTGCTACCACGGGGGATCTGACGCCTACCGTTGGATCTCCCTACAATACCGGCGCAGGTCCGATCTTTGTCGCCATATCTCCTATCAACAAATACTTGTACGTATCGAATAATTCCGCGGCAACGATTTCGGGTTTTGCGATTGATCCCAATGGCGGCAATTTGGCAGCCGTGTCGTCCGCCGTGACTACGGGCACGCAACCGACGGGGATCGCCTTCGGCAAATAAGGCCGGGTCCCTGGTCTCGGTGGGTTCTCACCGGCGGTCTGTGGGGGACGAAATTCAACCGATTCCGACGCTTGCTTCCCCCCTTCCCTCCCGGGGGTGCCGTGGCCGCTCCCTTACGGGAAGCCCACCGGTTCCCCACCTTCATCGGGTCGGCTCGACCGTTGGCTGCCCGCACTTGCCGAGATAGGCACCGGCTGAAAAGGGGTCCTTCGACTCCGCTCATCCTCCGTGCCGGAGGACAACCTCGGCTCCAGGATCACCGGGCTTACTTTTTACCGAGAGATGACAAATTCAAGTTTTCGGGCACGGCGACAGGAGAAAACCGGTTGCGAGGCAGACGCAAGAGAACATTTTCAGCGGGGGGGAGAAGAGTAGAACAAGTGGAAACCTAGGTGGGCACTTTCAGGATTAAATATCCACCAATCATTCCAAAAAAGAAGTCAGGCGCCCAGGCAGCCAGGCCGGGCGGCAACTGGCTGACATTGCCCATCGATTCCGACAGCCCCGAGATGGTCCAATAGAGGACCGCGATGCCGATTGCAATGGCCACGCCGGTCAGGGCGCCACGGCGTCCGGCGGAAAGCGCAAAAGGTATGGCTAGGACCGCCATCACAAACGTGATCAAAGGATAAGCGAACTTTTTCTGTAATTGCACGCGCAGCCGCACTACTTCAAATCCGCTCTGCTCGAGATCGTGGATGTATCGCTTAAGCTCTTGATAGTTCATCTCGGTGAACTGCTTTACCTCTTTCTTGAAATAGAGAGGTGGTTCACTCAGGGCAGAAAAGGTAGCCACGTCAAAGGTGTGATAGTCCTGGATAGCGGGTCCGCGCAACTGACGGTCCCAGCCCTGCTCGCAAATCCACTTCTCGAGATTCTCCCCCCAATGGGCGCGCGTGGCGTAAATCCTTTCCGTAAGCTGAAACGTACTTGGGTCGTACGCGAACACGGAGAGACTGCCGAATTGGTCGCGGTCTGCATCGAAAAATCGGTAATAATAGATTCTCGATTCTTTGCCCTTGATCCACTTGCGATCCGGCAGCAGATAAGTTTGCGCAGGCTTTCCTTTGATCAGGTTGCGCAACTCATCCTGGCGTTTGTTGGTATGGGGGAGATAGAGCTGGTCGAAAAAGAATAAGGCAACCGCCACCACGCCGGCCGCCACCAGCACAGGGACGATCACGCGATAGATGCTGATGCCGGTTGCTTTAACTGCAGTTATCTCGTTGGAGCGAGTCATGAGCCCGAAGGTGATCAGCACGGCCAGCAACATGCTCAGGGGGGTGACATTGTAGAGAAAATAAGGCGAGACGTTGAGCAGGTATTCGCCCACAATGACCGGAGAAATCTGGTTGCGCAGGATGTCGCCAATCAGCTCGAACAAGGTGAAGACCAGCAGCAGCATGAGGAAGGACGTCAGGATCATCGCCAGGTACAGCAAGAAGTCGCGCACGATGTAATCGTCCAGCAGCATGGGAAAGCGCGCGAAAAACACATGCCGCCGGGTGGCAACACGTTCAAAGGCGTCCTCGCGGCCGCCGTTCATCGCCAGTATTTCGCCGCTTCTTTTCAGCCCAGCTTTGAAAGGTTTCCACAGCGTGCGCAAATAAGATGTGTCGATCGGGCGCCGCTCAACTCTCCACAAGAGCAGCATGCCGGTTGCAAAGAAGACAATGTCCGCCATCCATACCCCCAGAGCAGGGGAAATTCTGTTCTGTTTTGCCAGCGACACACCGACCAAGGAAAGGGAGTAATAGGCAAAGACGAGCAGAATCGTGAGGACGAAACCTCCGGACTTGCCTCCTTTTTTCGACCACAGGCCCAGCGGGATGCCCACCAGAGCCAGCACCACACAAGCGGTTGATAAGGAGAATCGCCGGTGGAGCTCGATCAAGTCCCAACGCTGGGTTGCAGGATCAGCGCTCTTAGCCTGGTGCCATAGTTCGATGGTGCTTAGTTCGCCGACCGGAGCAGCCTGGGATTGAGTGGTGCTGGCCGCGGGCAATAAGATCGGAATGTCGGTCTCGGCGAAGGTCGAGATCTGATAATGATCGGGCGAACCGGCAATGGTTTCATGGGTGGAACCATGGGTCAGGTGCAGATGCAGAGTCTGCGGACCTTCACTGATCAGGATGCCTCCTTTGGCCAGCGTGAGCTTGGGCGAGACCGGATCGGTGAGGTCGGCCAGAAATACGCCTTTCCATTCGGCGGCGCCCGGCCGGCTGTGGACGTCTTGGACGTACAAGACGAGATGAGGGAAGCCCTCGTAGAAGACATTGGATTGAACTTCGAACGACGCTTGCGAGCTTTTGAGCTTATCCTGAAGGCGTCCCAGTGCGGCCTGGGATCTAGGGGCGACGAAGATGCCATTGGTCAGCGCCAGCAGCCAAGCCCCGAGCACAAAAATCGAGAGCACCTCGAGAAACGACCAGACACCGATGCCGCTGGCGCGCATGGCCGTGATCTCGCTGTCGGCGGCCAGCCGGCTGAGTCCGATCAGGATGCCGACCAGCACGCCCATGGGGATGGTGTAGGTCAACGCCACCGGAACGGTGAAGAAGAAAATTTCTGCCACGCTGGGAAGGGGGGCGCTGGCGCGGGCGACGAGGTCAAGAATGCGCCCCAGGTCGCGGGTAAAGAGCACAAACGTGAACACCACTACCCCGATCAGCGCATGCGACAGAACTTCCTTCAGAATGTAGCGGGTCAGAATGCGCATCGGCTTGGCGCGCTCTTTGGGCTGGGTCGAGTCTAGCACGCTTCCTTACGGGCCGGTTTCGCTTCGACTACCTTGGCTACCTTGGCGGGCACCCATTCCGGCTTTAAACTGGAATCATGAAGATCGCGCTTGGCCAAATTAATCCCACGGTGGGGGATTTTTCCGGCAACGCTCACAGGATGGTTGACTTCGCACAGCGCGCAAAGGCAGCGGGAGCCGGACTGATTCTGTTTCCGGAGCTTTCCATTTGCGGATATCCGCCGCGAGACCTGGTAGAGCGCCCGTCGTTCGTCGAGCGCAACTCGGAGACGGCGGAATCCATCGCGGAACGCACCCTAGGCATTGCCGTGATTTGCGGATTGGTGACACGAGCCCAGGCGGAAACTGGCAAGTCGGCCATGAATTCAGCCGCCCTGCTCCAAGATGGCAAGATCGCGTTCGTGCAATCGAAGATGTTGTTGCCGACCTATGACGTTTTCGACGAAATGCGCAACTTCGCGGCAGCTACGCGGCAGGAGCTGTTTTCATTTTGCGGCCAGCAGATGGCGCTCACCATCTGCGAAGATGCCTGGAACGACAAGCACTTCTGGAACAAGCGGCTCTACACCTTCGATCCGGTTGAGGAACTGATCCGGGCGGGTGGAAATCTCGTCCTCAACATTTCGGCATCTCCCTTCTGGGTTGGGAAGCGCGAGTTTCGGCGAAGGATGCTGGCCTCCATCGCCAAGCATCACAAGGTGCCGGTGGTCATGGTGAACCAGGTTGGGGGCAACGACAGCCTGGTATTCGATGGCTCCAGTATGGTTCTGAATCCTGCCGGACAGGTCGTGGCACAGGGGAAATCGTTTGAGGAAGATGTCGTGTACTTCGACTCGAATGATCTGCGGGGTGAGATCCACAGCCAGATTGAAGGCGAGGAGGCGGAGGCCTACGCCGCACTGGTTCTGGGAACCCGCGACTACGTTCGCAAATGCGGATTTGGAAGAGTCATTGTGGGCCTAAGCGGCGGAATCGATTCGGCTCTGACGGCGGTAATCGCCGCCGATGCGATGGGAGCGGAAAACGTGATAGGGGTGGGCATGCCGGGTCCCTATTCCTCGCCAGGGTCGATTGAGGATGCGCGGACGCTCGCCGAAAAGCTTGGGATCCGTTTCGAACTTCTATCCATCAAGGAAGCCTTTGAGAGCTATCGAAAGATTCTGCAGCCGGTCTTTGCCGGCAGGCACGAGGACGAGACCGAGGAAAATATTCAGTCCCGCGCTCGGGGTACACTGTTGATGGCGTTAGCGAACAAGTTTGGCGGCATCGTGCTCAGCACGGGAAATAAAAGCGAGCTGGGAGTGGGGTATTGCACATTGTACGGCGACATGGTGGGCGGCCTGGCCGTGATCTCCGACGTGCCTAAAACCATGGTGTACCGGTTGAGCCGCTACGTGAATGCCAGCCGCGAAGTCATTCCCCGTGCCAGCCTGGAGAAGCCGCCATCAGCGGAGTTGCGGCCCGGGCAGAGAGATACTGATACTCTTCCACCCTACGCGGTGCTCGATCCCGTGCTGGAAGACTACATTGAGGAGATGCACAGCGCCGAGCAGATTGCCAAGGACCATAAGATCGATATCGAACTGGTGCGAAAGATTATTCGCATGGTGGACGGCAACGAGTACAAGCGCCAGCAAGCCGCGCCGGGAATAAAAATTTCTGCCAAGGCTTTTGGCTATGGGCGTCGTTTCCCCATCGCCGCCAAATACGAAGCTTAGAAGGTTGAGAGTCTCGAAACTCACATCCATCGAAAGGACCGCATGCAACATCATTTCGCTCCCTTGCTGATCATCCTTGTGCTCGGAACTGTCCTCGCGGCTCAACAGAAACCCAAGCCGGAGAATTCGGTTTCGGCGGCCAGGTCCCCGGAAAAAGCAGAAACTTCTGTCAGCCTGCCATCGGAAGAGACGGTCAATTCTTTTCTGCAACAGATGTTCGGGTACGATCGTTCGATCAGCTGGAAAGTCAGTTCCATCCGGCCATCTGAAGCTCAGGGTTTGGGCGAGGTTACGGTGATTCTGGCCAAAGAGCAGGGCCAGCAGAGCACGGTGTTGTACGTGACTCCCGATGGCAAGCACGCCCTGGTAGGAGAGGTTCTTCCTTTTGGAGCCCGTCCTTTCGATCCGGCAAAAGAACAACTGCAGAAGGGAGTGAATGGCATTTCCCGCGGGCCAGCCAACGCCCCGGCGACGATTGTCGAGTTCAGCGATTTGCAGTGTCCACACTGTAAAGCGGCGCAGCCGGCCGTCGAGAAACTGCTGGACGAGGAACCCAATGCGCGCTTCGTGTTTCAACCGTTTCCTCTGGCGTCACACGATTGGGCTGCCAAAGCTGCCGCTTATGGCGATTGCGTGGGCCGCTTCAACAATGAGGCGTTCTGGAAATTTGTGAATGCGGTTTATACCGCGCAATCGGAAATCACGCAGGCAAATGCTGACGAGAAGCTCACCGCCATCGCTACCCAGAATGGCGTCAAAGGGACGGACGCGGCCGCCTGCGCCGCCAAGCCTGAAACCAAGACTCGGATCGACCGTTCCGTTGAACTGGGCAAGGTCGTCGATGTTACCGGCACGCCGACGCTGTTCATCAATGGCCGAAAGGTTTCCAACATAAGCGGCACGCCGCCCGAAATTCTGAAAGCCATGGTGGACTTCGCTGCCAAAGGAGGACGATAGCTCGTAACCGGGGCCCGGAGCGTCGAATCGGAGGAAGGAATATGCGCCGCAACCCGTTTTCGAGATGGCTGGTTCTGTTAGCGTGCGGGATGCTGCTCGGCACTGCGCACCTGTTTGCCACGCAGAGTAATTCCGCCCCCCAGCACGATCACCATATGGCCGAGGTGAAGGAACATGGCGCGGACGCCATGGGCTTTGATCAGGATAAGACGGCCCACCACTTTTTCCTGAGCAAGGACGGCGGCGTCCTTACCGTGCAGGCGAAGGATCCCAAGGACGCCGTGAGCATCAGCCGGATTCAGCACCATCTCGCGTTGCAGGCAGGGAATTTTTCCCGGGGAGACTTCGGCGCGCCGGAGCATACGCACGGCCAGGTGCCACCCGGCGTCCCGACCATGCAGAAAATGAAAGACAAGATTCGATACCAGTTCCGAAAAAGCCCCCAAGGAGGGAAGCTACGGATTTCCTCCAGCAACAGCAGCGCGGTCGAGGCGGTCCACCAATTTTTGAAGTTTCAGATTCAGGAACACCAGACTGGCGATCCCACCCATCGCGAGTAGAGCTGTCTATCTGGCGGGACTCAGCCAGATTTCCGATTCGGCACCGAAAGCCGCGCCGCTGACCACATGCGGCGTGATCACCACCAGCAGTTCATCTTCTTCATGCTGCCTGGTGTTGCTGCTGTCGAGCCGGTTGAGAAGGGGCAGATTGGCCAAGCCGGGAATGCCACTCATGCTGAACTGTTCGCTGCGGGAAACCGAGCCCGTGACCACTCCGGGTTCACCGTCCTTAAGCGTGATCGTGCCGTTGTACTCGCGACTGTTGATGATGGGCACGCCGTTCACTGACTGGGCGCCCAGGGACCGCAGTTGCACTGCCAAGGTCAAGCTCACGTCTGTGTTGCCGTGTATTTGGGGCTTGGCCTTGATGGTGAGTCCAATGTCTTCGTAGCTGACCGACGGCACCGCGGGAATGAAGCTGTTATTACCGATCACCTTGGAGATGGCGGCGCTGTTGAAAATGGGAGCAAAGCTGGCGTTGATGATGGGATAGCGCGTTCCCAGCCGGAAGTCGGTGTCTTTGCCCTGACTGGCACGCAACGTGGCGTGCTCCAGGTTGCGGGCCAAGGCCTCATTGCGCGAGAGCGTAGCCCCCAGGCTGCCCAGGGTAACCCCGAATAAGGTGGCTCCATTACCGAACGTAGCCAAGGGCTGAGAGAAGATGGAATTCTGCTGGTTCTGCAATTGCGCCAGCAGAGCCGAAATCGCCGTCGTGTTGGCCTGGTTGATGCCGCCTTTGGCGATAAGTTGATTGATCAGGTCCTGAATATTCTGTCCGCCCAGCGCGGTCAAGGCGGCGGCAGGAATATTAAACATTTGAAACTGGGTGGGAAGCTGTAGTCCCAGATTCCGCGTCAACGTCCGGCTTACTTCGTAGACCTTGATGTCAAGCATCACTTCCGGACGGGATGAATCCAGGCTCTCAATGAATTCGGTGGCTGCATCCAGGATACGCTGCGGCGCTCGCACCGTAAGCGTGCCGGAGTTGGGCTGCTGCGCGATCAAGCGGACCTCAAAGACGGTTCGCAAGGTGTTCACCATATCGTTCAGCTCCTGCGGCGAGCTGACGCCTGGGATGTAGAAAGTGCGTGCCGACATCCGGTCGAACTGGCGATGATTTTCCGTGTTATCCGCAGCGAGCAGAATCTGTTTCTCATCCAGAGGCGTCCAGAAGGTCTTGGTGACCGCGTTTGCAGCCGCGATGGCAGTGTAGAAATCGACATCCTGGATATCGAAGCGCACCCGGCGGGTTTGAACCGAATCATCGACGGTGGCGGTTACGCCGTACTCTTTAGCTACCTGAGTCAGAAGCTCGCGGGAGTCTCCCCGGAAATGAAACTCGGCGCGCCCGGTGCCGGGGACGAGTCGAAGTTCGCCGGCGGCGTCGGCCAGGATAGGCGGCGGTCCGGCGGCACGCGGCGCCCACTCGCCCAAGGCATCCTGAAGACGCTGCCGGGCGAACTGGTTTTCTGGATCCAGGTGTAACGCCATGCGAAATTCCGCCAGCGCTTCGACCTGATTGCCGCTGGTCAGCGCCGAATTGCCCCGCTCCAGGTGGTCGTAGATGAGTTGTTGGCGCGACAATTCGCGCGCGGTAAGAAATTCAACATCCTCGGGCACCAGGCGCGCCGCGATTTCAAATTGCTCCAGGGCCTCGTCAAAGCGCTGCTCATGCTGGAGCTTTAAGCCGTGGGAGAAAGCTGCCTTAGCTTCCTTCAGATCTTGCTTGGAAACGTCACAGGCAGAAGCGCCGGCTGCGCTGCTCACACAGAACCTAGGTGGAGCGGCAGCCATCGGTCGATCGCTCGCCCAGGCGAATGCTTCGAGAACGAGAATCAGCAGTAGAGGGCGCGGCCGGCGCATTCATCCGATTGTACTCGGGATGGCAGTTTGTTGAGGTGGGAAAAAAGTGCCTTTGGTACCTGTCCCCCGGAGGCTGATCCCTAGGTCGCCATGAGACGCTCGATCGCTCGCGCCTTGCCGGTATTTTCGTCGCAGTCGATAACCACCGCGGAGAGCCGGGCATCGCCCGTGGCGGCTTCGAAGCGGGTAGGCATGTTGGTCAGAAAGCGATTAATGATTAGCTCTTTCCTTACGCCAATGACGCCGTCGTACGGACCTGACATACCGACATCCGTGATGTAGGCGGTGCCATTCGGCAACACGCGTTCGTCGGCGGTAGGAACGTGAGTGTGAGTGCCGATCACGGCGGTGACACGTCCATCCAGATACCAGCCCATGGCAATCTTCTCGGAAGTTGCTTCGGCATGGATGTCCACTAGAATGACTTTGGGCGTGATCCCCTTCAGCAACTCGTCAGCCACGCGGAACGGATCATCGTTGCTGGTCATGAACACCCGGCCCTGCAGGTTCAGGACAGCGTAAGGAACTTTGCCGCGCGTTTGCCCTTCATAGACGCCGGTTCCAGGCATTCCGGACGGATAATTAGCGGGCCGCAGCAGCCGCCGGGCGGGGCTGTGCGGATGCCCGTCGGCAGACTGAAAATAGTCAATGATCTCGCGCTTGTCCCAGATGTGATTGCCTGAGGTAAGAACCTCGATGCCCATCTCGAAGAGTTCTTCCGCGAGTGGCGGCGTAATACCGAACCCGGCGGCAGCGTTCTCGCCATTGGCGATAACCAGGTCGATGCTGTGTTGGGCGACGAGGCTGGGCAATCGCTCTTTGACCACGCTGCGTCCGGGCCGCCCAAAAATGTCACCGATAAAAAGAATGCGCACGGACTTGATGGTAACACGCGCTTTCGCTGGCAGCTCTCAAGGCGCTTTGGAGATCACCTTTTTTGGGGACGTGAGCTCCGCCGTCTTGAGGAAGTCGTAATTGCCGGAAGCATTCAAGCGAAGATTCTCGACGCGCTTGGAGTGGACCACTACGTTGTCGATGTACCAGAGATTGATGTAGGGAAGGTCCTGTGCCAGGATGGTCTGAATTTCAGCGTAGAGCTGCTTGCGAGTGTCTTGGTCAAGTTCGCCGCGGGCGCGATCGATGAGAGTGTCCAAGCGGGGATTGGAGTAGAAGCTGCGGTTCGCGCCGTGGGGCGGGAATTTGGAGGTGTGAAAAGCGTATTCGAAAATATCGGGGTCCTCGTTCCCACCGATCCAACGCAGGGAATACATCTCGAAAACGCCCTTGGTCACGTCCGAGAAGAAGGTGGCGAAATCAAAACTGCGGATATCGAGCGCGATGCCGACCTCGCGTAATTGCTGTTGCAAAACGGCGGCCAGCAGTCGCGTATTCTCTTCGGTCGAAGTTTTCATCGTGAGGTGAAAACGAATACGGTTGACGGCGGGATAGCCGGCCTGATCGAGCAGTTGGCCGGCCCGCGCGGGGTTGTATTCATAGCGGGGAACGTCCTTGTTGTACGCCCAGCTTTCCGGCGGAAGAATACTGTCGGCGGGCCGCGCAAAACTGCGCATCAGATGCTGGAGCATAGGACGCCGGTTGATAGCATAGGCCAGCGCTTGGCGCACGCGAACATCTTTCAGATGGGGATCGCGGCAGTTGAGCGCGAGATAGGCCAGAATCGATCCGGGTCCGCGCGAGACTACCAAGGTTGGATCGCGCTCGAGAGTAAGCACCATGTCGGTGGTGAGCGCGTTGCTCTCCAGGTCGGCGCTGCCCTTGCGCAATTCGAGAGCGCGGGTGGTAGTGTCGGGCACTACGGCAAACCGAATCCGCTCTAGATGTGCCTTCTCGCCCCAGTAAGCTTCGTTGCGCTCGACTACGACTTCTTTGTCCTGCTCGGCGCTCACAAAACGAAATGGACCTGATCCTACCGGGTGACTGGTCATTTCGTCTTCCCTGCTGCCGTAAGGAACAATGCCCATGGCCCCGCCCGATAAGTTCCAGAGCAGCGTGGCGAATGGCTCTTTCATTTTGAAGATGACCCTGTCGTCCTCCGGCGCCTCGATGTGGTCGACAAAGCGATACACAGCAGCTTTCGTGCTGCGGACCTTTCCCTGCAAGAGGCTGTCAAAGGTCCACTTAACATCTTTCGAGGTCAACGGGCGGCCATCGTGAAAGCGGACCCCGTGGTGGAGATGAAAGATGTACGTCAGCGGGTCAGGAATCTCCCAGCGCTCGGCCAAGCCGGGCTGGACGGTGAAATGTTCGTCACGCGTGAGCAGGTCATCGAAGAGGAGAATGTCAATGCGCTCGGAAAAGGCGTCGATGCCCACACGCGGGTCGAGATTGGTGGGACTGCTCTCGATGATCATCACCAGCGTGTCGGGGGCGGGTTGGCTGGAGCAGGAGAAGGCAGACACGAGTAGCAGCCATAGCAGGAGGGTCAGAAGCCGCTGCCGGACGTCAAGCATAAGAAATCTTGCCCAGAATGGCGGGACGGCTTGCGCCGGTTGCTGACGGGATGTTCGAGGGTTGCCGATGCCAGCTTTGAAAGGCGAGCACCGCAAAGGCGACTGCTTCCTTGGCCTCGATCGGCAAGCCAAATTCATCGGAGAGGCGGAGCTGAATTCCCAGCTTGGCCAGCTCGGCATTCATCATGCTCAGCAAGGTTGGATTTTTCGCTCCGCCTCCGGAGATGACGAGTTCTTGGTAAGAACCCCGGCGCTTCACCACAAACCGCCGTAGGGCAAGGGCGACGGAGCGTGCAGTCAGGGCGGTGGCGGTGGCCGCGATGTCCTGCTTGCGCGAACGCCGGCAGCGACGGAGGAAGTCGCCGACAAATTCGCGGCCAAACTCTTCGCGGCCAGCGGTCTTGGGCGGTTTGCGCAGAAAGAATGGGGCACGCAGCAATTGGGAAAGGATAGGTTCCATGACGGTGCCCGTCGCCGCCACATAACCATCGATGTCATAAGGCTTGTCGTATAGCTGGTCCATGACGGCGTCGATCACCATGTTGCCGGGACCGGTATCGAAGGCCTGCACCTGCTCGGGTGAGGAGCTGGCGGGAATAGCGGTCAGATTGGCAATCCCGCCGATGTTCTGTACTACCCGGCCGATCGTCGGACTGCGATAAAGAATGTAATCCAGAAATGGAACGAGCGGAGCGCCTTTTCCGCCCGCAGCCATGTCGCCCGGCCGGAAATCGGTGACAACCGGTACACCGAGCCGGGCGGCCATCACGGAGCCCTCACCCGTCTGCCAGGTGACGGCCAGCTTGCGCCCGAGAAAGGGATTGGCCTCGCCCTGGTGATACAGCGTCTGCCCGTGACAGCCGACGAGTTCGACTCTCAGGCGGTACTTTTGCTGGGTGGCGGCAACCGCTTCCGCATATAGCTCTCCCAGCAGAAAATTCAGCCGTGCCAGATCGGCCACGTTGGTACGGGTTGCATTCATGGCGGCCAGCACAGCGCGACGCACATCTTTCGGATAGGGATACTCGGCGTGAGCCAGCAGGCGAAAGGTCGGCCAGTGAAAGCCGGGCGTCTTATTGCGGCTTTTCTGGCGCGAATTGATTCGAACCAGAGCAACGTCAATGCCGTCGGCCGAGGTCCCGCTCATCACGCCAGCGACGATCACGATTGCTCCCGACGGGCAAGGGTTTCGAGCCGCACTTGTTCGGAAAACTCCCATAATTGGCGAGTCAGCCGCTCGATTTTAGTGGGTGTCGGCGGAAGCATGGTCCGCTTCACTTCCTTCGCCTTCTTCTTGAAACTAAGAATACGGGCGGCCGACTCGCTGACTCGTTCAGCAAACTTCCTGTCCTGCTCCGCTTCTCTTAGAAGTGCTTCGTATGCCTGCTTGATCGATTCTTCCTTGTGACAGATCAGGCACAAGTCTCCGCCGGCGCGGATGTGCTCGACGGCAGAGTGGTGTATAGGGGCGGCGGTCAGAATGCCACCCATTTCCAAATCGTCTGAGACAACTAATCCACGATAGCGGATTTTCTTGCGCAGCACGTTGCTGATCCACTTATCGGAGAGCGAGGCCGGGATCTTGTCGCCGGTTACGGCTGGGTAGGCAGCATGCGAAACCATCACGAACGGGTAATTGCGCCGCAGAACCCGATAGGGGTATAAATCCTGGCTCCAGAGTCGCTTCCAGGGCTTATGGATAACCGGCAAGTATTGATGCGAATCCAGGGTGCCTTCGCCCAGGCCCGGAAAATGCTTTCCGCATCCCAGCACGCCTGCTTGTGCCAGACCCCGCAGAAATTCCCGAACATAGAGCACGGTCAGCCGGGGATTCTCGGAAACCGCGCGCGAACTCATTACCGAGCGCGAAGCCGGGAATGCCAGGTCCGATACCGGCGCAAAATCCGTGTTGAAGCCCAGGGCGCAACATTCTTCACCGATGACCCGGCCATGCTTGCGAAAGAGTTGGCGGTCGCCGGTGGCGAATACGTCGGCCGCGGAAGGCGCCGGTTCCAGCGCTTTCTTCAGCCGATCAACCAACCCGCCCTCCATGTCGACACAGCGAAACAGGGGGGGTGACACCAATTTTTGACACGCTTTCAGCAGCTGGTGAGTTTGTTGCGCGCTGACCAGGTTGCGGGCGAAAAGAATTACCCCGGCCGGCTGCAGGCGCGTGAGTAGGGAAGTGAGCCGCGGGGAGACCTCGGTCCCCTCAAAGCCGACGATGAGCAGTTGGCCGACCTGCGCGCGAATGGACGCTAGTTGTTGCTGGTTACTCACTGGATTTTATGACGTTATCCTGAGCGGGCATCCAGCCCGCGAAGGATCGGGCGTGCATTTGAAACCACTTCTATTCAATTTGCCTCTTCAGCTCCGCTAACAGGTTCAGCGCTTCCAGTGGCGTGAGACGGTTCAAATCAACTTCTCGCAACCGCTCGACCACCTGATGCGACAAGGGAGTAAAGATCGTCAGCTGCGCACGCCGGCGGGGCTCGAATTCGTCGTTGGCCAACTGATCGGTTAACCTCTGCTCTCGGTTCTCATGCTCTTCCAGGACTTCGCGGGCGCGAACCACAACCTCGTGAGGGAGTCCGGCGAGTTTGGCAACCTCAATGCCGTAGCTACGATCAGCCGCTCCCGCTTCGACTTTTCGTAGAAAGACGATGCCGCCAGCGGTCTCCTTCACGGAAACGTGATAGTTCTTCACCCCGGATAAGCGGTCGGCCAACTCAGTCAATTCAAAGTAATGCGTGGCGAACAGGGTCTTGGCGCGAGTGCGCGCGTGGATGTGCTCGATGGCTGCCCACGCAATCGCCAAACCATCGTAAGTGGCCGTGCCCCGGCCGACTTCGTCCAGCAAAATGAGGGAACGGGGCGTAGCCGTATGCAGGATGGCGGCGGTTTCGGTCATCTCGACCATGAATGTGGACCGGCCGCGGGCCAAATTGTCGCTGGCGCCAATGCGCGTGAACACCCGGTCCACTATGCTGAGTCGCGCGGAGCGGGCCGGGACAAATGATCCCATCTGCGCCAGGATCACGATTAGCGCCACCTGCCTGAGGTAAGTGGATTTGCCGCCCATATTGGGCCCGGTCAGAAGCAGGATGGTGTGGGTGGCGGCGTTCAGATAGAGATCATTGGGGACAAAGCGCTCCTTTCCTCCAGCCAATTCCTGTTGCTCAATGACCGGATGGCGGCCCTGAATAATTTCCATTTCGTCGGCGTTGTCAAACTTCGGACGACAATAGTTGCGCACCGCTGCGATATGGCCGAAGGCTGCGAGGACGTCGGTTTCCGCCAGGGCCAGCGCGCTCTGCCGGATGCGCCTGGCTTCCCCGGCTATGGCCGCCCGCAGTTCGGAAAAAAGCCGCCGCTCAATCTCGACGATCTTCTCCTGGGCATCGAGAATTTTCGATTCGTATTCCTTTAACTCTGGGGTGGTGAAGCGCTCGGCATTGACCAGGGTTTGCTTGCGATCGTAATCCGGGGGAGCCAGATGCAGATTTGCCCGGGAAATCTCGATGTAATAACCAAAGACCGCGTTGAATTTCACTTTCAGCGACGCGATACCGGTGCGCTGCCGTTCTCTTTGCTCGATTTGCGCAAGATATTGCTTGCTGTTGCGGCTGAGGTCGCGGAGTTCGTCGAGATCCTTGTCCACGCCGGCCGCAATGACCCCTCCGTCGGTGAAACTGACGGGAGGCTCGGCCATGATGGTCTGGTCAATGCGCGCCCGCAGATCAGCAAGTTCGTCAATCGAGCTATCGAGCGCTGCCAGGCGCTCTGCCGGCAGGCGTCCCAGGGCGGTGCGGACCGCCGGAATCTTTCCCAGCGAGACGGAAAGCGCCTGCACGTCGCGAGGATTCGCTGTTTCCAGGGTTACACGGCTGAGCAGGCGCTCCAGATCGAGAATGCCGTCAAGCGCCTGCCGCAATTGCTCGCGAGCGATGGTGTCTTTAGTCTGGGCTTCCACCGCGTCCAAACGCAGTTGGATTTCTGCCAGATCAACCGACGGCCGCAGCATCCAGGAGCGAAGCAGGCGCTTGCCCATGGGAGTGACGGTCGCATCCAGACAGCGGAACAAGGTCACCCCATCGTGGTTTCCAGCGAACAGTGGCTCAATCAGCTCCAGGTTGCGAACGGTGACCGCATCGAGCACCAGGCAGGTCTGGCGCTCATAAAATCCGATGCGATCGACATGGTCCAACTTGCCGCGCTGGGTGGAATGCACATAATGAAGAATCGCTCCCGCGGCCGAGGCTGCGGCTGTCTTGCCCGAAAGCCCGAAGCCTTCGAGGGAAAGCACACCAAAATGGTTCTCCAGCAGCGGAATGGCGTGGTCGGGAGCGAAGACCCAGTCGTCAAGAGGAGTCGGGGAGCATTGAGCATCGTCAAGCGACGGCCGCCCGAAGGGCGACGGTTCTCCCCAGCGACCCGGCCCGTCGAAAAGCGGAGTATTCGAAGCGTAGAGCAATTCCTTCGCCCGTAACTGTTCCAACTCTTCCTGGACACGTCGCGCTGCCTCGTCGCCCTGAAACTCCGTGGCGCGAAATTCGCCGGTAGACAGGTCGAGCGCGGCAAATCCCACCCTTGCGCCCAGCTGCGCCACGGCGGCGAGAAAGTTGTTCTCTTCGGAACTGAGGGACGAATCGGCTGCCGTCCCCGGGGTTACTACACGCGTCACTTCCCGCCGCACTAGCTTCTTCGCGAGCCGTGGATCTTCCATCTGATCGCAAATGGCGACTTTGAATCCCTTGCGAATGAGCTTGGAGATATAGTTATCCGCGGAATGGTAAGGCACCCCGCACATGGGGACGGCAATGCCTTTTTCCTTGTTGCGGGAAGTGAGCGTGATCTGCAATTCGCGCGCGGCCACCACGGCATCTTCGAAGAACAGTTCGTAAAAATCTCCCAGGCGGAAGAACAACAGGGTCTGGGGATGCTCTTTTTTGATGGCGGCGTACTGCCGCATCAGCGGGGTGGACGGCTCGGTCATCTGCTGCGGGTGCGTGGGCGGATTATAACAAAGGCAGCCGCCGTTCCCCTCGGCGTCGATCACGACCTCCTCGGGTGGCAGTTGACGCAGGCCAGGCGCGGGTGTTTTCCTTAAGCAGATGGAGCTTCGCAAAGATCCGATAACCCGCTCCTGGGTGATCACCGGCGACGATGTTCCCGAAAATGTTCCCCGGCCGGAAGATTTCTGTCGCTTTTGTGCGGTCTCGACCAGCCCCCTGCAGGTGATTTCTACGACACCGGGATTGGACGGCAGCCCGTGGGCGGCACGCTCCGTCGTACATCCCAACCCGCTTTATCGTATCGAAGGGGAGCCTGCCCGCCGTGGCGACGGCCTGTATGACCGTATGCGGTCGGTCGGCGCGCACGAGGTGCTGGTAGAGAATCCTCGGCACGATCGGCACTTGTGGAACGCCAGCGAGCGCGAAATCGAACAATTCCTGCTGTTAGCCGGACAGCGTATCCAAGACCTGAAGCGTGACCAGCGCTTCAAGTACGTCAGCATTTTCAAAAACCACGGTGTAACGGCAGGACAGGAATTCGAACATCCCAATTCGCAACTGACGGCTACGACGTTTGTTCCGCGACGTGTGCTTTATGAATTGCGCGCCGGGCGAGACTACTTCGATCAGAAAGAGCGCTGCGTGTTCTGCGATATTCTTTCGCAAGAGGAGCGTCAAAACCAGCGCGTGCTTGAGACACGGGGTGATTACGTTGCACTTTGTCCCTATGCGCCACGCGTTCCGTATGAAACCTGGCTTCTGCCGCGCCCTCACGAGGCAGCCTTCGAGCGCTCCGCCGTGGCGCGGCCGGGAGTCATGGCCGATTTAGCGGTTCTCCTTCGGCGCACCCTGCAACGGATCCGTACCGTCACTGAGGATTTTCACCTAGTGCTGCACACCTCACCAAACAGCCTGCATCGCTCGGAAAGTCTGGGTTACTGGAAGACGATCGACGAGGACTACCACTGGCATATCGAGATCATGCCGGTCCTCGCTTCCAAGAACAAATCCTATACCTTCAAAGAGGTGTACTATTCGCCGGTGACATCCGAGACTGCCGTCGAGCGGCTCAAACAAGCCCGGATCGAACCTTAACCACTCCACGACGCCCGTAGCGCCTATAATCGAGCCTGCCAGGAGGACTTGGTTTGCAGCAGCTACTTTGCCTGTTATTGCTGGTTGCGGGCTCATTTGCTCAGACTGCGGCGACTCGGCAGCAATCTGAAAAGCAGCAAGTTCTTTGGCAAAAGCTGGAGGCCGGTATCGGGGAAGTCGACCGCGACCTGGACGGGGTACTGGGCCTGGCCATCCTTGATCTCAGCAGTGGGCAAAAGTTCCTGCTGCATCCCGACGACGTTTTCCCGCAAGCCAGCTCGATCAAAATAGCAGTTCTGGCGGAGCTCTATCGCCAGGCGCAGCAGGGCAAGCTGAAGCTTACTGACCTTTACACCGTCGAAGCGTCCGATCTGGTTCCGGACAGCGACATCCTGGGCGGGCTAACGCCGGGGGTTACACGCATCACCAACCGTGATCTGGCTACCATGGTGGTTGCGGTCAGCGACAACTCGGCCACCAATGTGCTCATTGATCGAGTGGGCATGGAAAATGTCAACGCCCTGATGGACAGCCTGGGTCTGACCCATACCCGCTTACGCCGCAAGATGATGGATGTGAAGGCAGCGGGCGAAGGAAGAGAGAACGTTTCCACCCCGCGCGAGATGATGGCGCTGCTGGAATCCATTTACCGCGGCGAGGTGCTGAACAAGGAAATGACGGACGATTTTCTGAAGATGCTCAGCACCCACAAGGAAAGCTTCCTTCCCCGCGACCTGCCTGACGATGTCCGGGTCGCCAATAAACCGGGCGAGCTGGAGGCGGTACGCAACGATTCCGGCATCGTATTTGCCAAGAATCGCCCGTACGTCATTTGCGCGATGACGACCTACCTCAGAAACGAGCGCGGCGGCGAGCAGGCCATCACCAAAATCTCTGCCCTGGCCTACCGTATGTTCGATCGTTTGGGTCGCGCCTCCGAGTATGGCCGGGTAGTGTCGCCCGCCAACCGCAGCAAGCCGTAAAATACACGGGGCAGCCAGCCTGGACTGCCCGGCTGAGCAAAGCTCGGTGGGTGCTCCAAAATGACCATTCGTCGTCTAAAAACCTATACCGGCGGGCAAGGCTACGTTTACCAGTATTACTACGTAGGAAAGCGGCCGGCTACAGTTGGCCTATCTGACGCCCCTGCCGTCGAATATGTGTTTGATGTCACAGCGGACCGCAAAACCATGTTTTCGGTCAGCATCTTTGTGCCCCAGGATACGCTGAGGGGTTGGGCGTCGCACCACGGCCGCGAGCTTACCGGGGCTGAGGAATACGCCGCCGTCAAAATGCGCCTCTTCCGCGGGTTTGACGAGATCGAAGACATGATGGGCCGAGGCCGCAGCCTGCTGCTTGACCGTCCCGCCCTGGAAGAAGTGCTGGCCACGCTGGGGGTGGCCTAGAGCCGATCCGCCTAATTGTGACCGGGGTCACAATTCATGGGGACAGGGCAGGGTGCCGCCGCCGGACCCGGGAAGCAGACTATAATTACCGGATCGGGTGAGAACCGCCCTCCAGGTCCGATACACTAGATCATGCCTCTACTCTGGTTGCGTGTCGCACTCGGCTTCTACGCGGTTGGCCTGCTTTACGCTCTGCTGGCCCTGACCCGCCGCAGCGAACTGCTCAATCGAATTGGCCTGCCTGCCATGGTTTTAGGCATGGTCTTTCAGTTTGTGTCCCTGACCGAATTTCTGCTCCTTTCCGATCATCCGACACTCACCTCGGTACACAACTCGGAGTCGCTGCTGGCTCTGATGATCATGGTGCTTTTCATGATCGTGTATCTGATTTATCGAACCACTTCGCCTGGCATCGTAATTTTCCCGATCGTGTTTTTATTGGCCTTTGTCGCTGCCACCGGAGAACAGCCGTCGCTCTTTGTCACACCGGGCGTGAAAAAGAGCTGGCTATTCGCGCATATTGCCCTCGTCTTCACCGGGTACGCGGCCTTGTTCCTGAGTTTTGGCGCCAGCCTGCTTTACCTGGTTCAGGAACGCAGCCTCAAATCAAAGAAATCGAATGGGATCCGGTCTCGACTGCCGGCGCTCGAAACCATTGACGAGATCGGGTACCGCTCGCTGCTGCTTGGCTTTCCGTTCATGACGCTGGGACTGATTGCAGGTACGGTAGTGGCGCAGGCGACCTACGGTCGAGTGAACCTGCTCGATCCCAAGATACTGTTGTCGGTGCTGATGTGGGCGGTGTACCTGATCATGCTGTATACGCGCTGGAACGCCGGATGGCGAGGGCGCCGGGCGGCGTATCTGGCGACGTTCGCGTTTGTCGCCGCCGTCGTGGCCTGGGCCGCGAATTATTTCAGCGGTATTCACAGGTTCGTGTCTTCATGAATTTTCAGCTCATCGGCGTCAATCACAAGAGCGCGCCGGTGGAGGTACGCGAGCGCCTCGCGCTCGCCGACTCGCGGCTGGCCGACGCCTGCAAACGCCTGACGGAGCAGCCCGGCGTCGAAGAAGGCATGATCCTGTCCACGTGCAACCGCGTGGAGGTTCTGGCGAGAACGGTCAACGGAACCGCGGACCTGCGCGGCTTCATTGGGCAATTTTTTAAGCTCGATCCGGCGGAACTCGACAGCTATTTCTACGAGTATCGCGAGCAGGATGTGGTTCGCCACGTTTTTCGGGTAACCTCCAGTTTGGACTCCATGGTGGTAGGAGAGCCGCAGATTCTCGGCCAGGTAAAGGAAGCGTATGCCGTCGCCCGCGCAGTAGGATCAGTCCATTCGCAGCTCGATTCGCTGCTGACCCGCGCCTTTGCCGTCGCCAAACGCGTACGAACAGAAACGGCGGTCGGCTCATCGGCAGTATCCGTCGCATCGGTCGCGGTGGAGCTGGCCAAAAAGATCTTTGGTTCGCTTCACGGGAAGAGTGTCTACCTGGTGGGGGCCGGCAAGATGAGTGAACTGGCGGCGCGTCACCTGCTCGCGCACGGGGCGGCTTCAATTTTTGTTGCCAATCGCACCTACGATCGTGCCGTCGAGTTGGCCAGGAAATTCAGCGGCAAGGCGATTGTTTTCGAGCAGCTCTACGAGACTTGCGATCGCGCCGACATCGTCCTTACTTCAACTGGCGCGCCGCACGCTATCTTCCGGCGCGAACATGGCGAACTGTTTCTGGCGCGGCGCCGCAACCGGCCGATGTTCTTCATTGATATCGCAGTCCCACGCGATGTCGACCCGGAAGTCAACAAGCTGGACGGCATCTTCGTTTACGACATCGATGATCTGCAGCAGGCTGTTTCCGGGCACGTGGCCGATCGCAAGAAAGAGGCGGAGCGGGCGGAAGCCATTGTCGCGAATGAAGTCGAGCGTTTCCAAGCGCGCCTGCAGACGCTGGGGGTGGTGCCCACCATTGTCAGCCTGCAAGATCATCTGGAGACCATCCGGCAGGCAGAGATTGACCGCGTGCGGGGACGCCTGGGCGAGTTGAGTCCCGACCAGGAACTGGCCGTGGACGCGCTTACCAAGGGCATCATCAACAAGATCATGCACACGCCCATTACGACCTTGAAAAGCGCGGCGCGGGAATCGGAGGCTACCACGGTGATTGATCTGGTCCGGCGACTGTTCAATCTCCAGGACAAGAAAGCCGAAGACAAGTCCAACTCAGCTTCGAGCGCCGGAGCTAAAAACTAGATGGCGCGCCTACGCATCGGTTCTCGCGGGTCGCAGCTGGCTCTCTGGCAGGCCAATCATATCGCCGCCCGGTTGCGCGAGCGCGGCCACGAAGTGGAAATCGAGATCCTCAAGACCACTGGCGACAAGATTACAGACCAGGCTCTCGCCAAAGTCGGTACCAAGGGCATGTTCACTAAGGAAATTGAAGAAGCCCTGGCCGCCGGCAGCGTCGATCTGGCGGTGCACAGTTTAAAAGATTTGCCCACCGAGGTGCCTCCCGGGTTTGAGATTGCGGCCATCACCAAAAGGGAGAACCCGCACGATGTGTTCGTTTCCCAGAAGTACTCGCGCATTGAGGATCTGCCGCACCGGGCGCGGGTAGGCACCAGCAGTCTGCGCCGGCAGGCGCAGCTCAAAGCAGTACGCGCCGATCTGGACATTCATCCCCTGCGCGGGAACGTGGACACGCGCCTGCGCAAACTCGAGTCCGGCGAGTACGATGCCATCATTCTGGCGGCAGCGGGCGTCACTCGGCTCGGGCTTACGGCGATGATCAAGCAGGTGATTCCCGCGCAAGTGATGTGTCCGGCAGCCGGGCAAGGGGCTCTGGGCATCGAGATTCGTATGGGCGACGTGGCCAATCGTCAGCAGGTGGCCTTCCTGGACAATTCGGCAGCGCGGGTGACGACCACCTGCGAACGGGCACTATTGAATGAATTGGGGGGAGGATGCCAGGTCCCAATCGGCGCCCTCGCGGAAATACGCAACGAGTGCTTACATCTGGAGGCGGTGGTGGCGCGGCCCGACGGTTCCGAGGTGCTGCGCGAGTCGCGCGACGGAAACGATCCCCGGGAGCTTGGCCATGAGGTAGGGAAAAACCTGCTGCGCAGAGGCGGAGATGCCATCCTGCAACAAGTCTACGGGCAGGCCGCCGCGGCACCCCAGCAGCCGTGACGGTGTGGGGAAGGGCGTCTCGGACCCGCTGGGGCGGGGGTCGAAGACCTGTCCCACACACAGTTCCCCAGGGGTGAGATGAAAGCCGGCAAGAAATCACGAGGACTGCGCGGGGTCCGGGTTCTGGTCGGCCGCGCACGTCATCAGGCCAGCGCGTTGTCCTCCGGCTTGCGCGCGCTGGGAGCCCAGATTCTGGAAATTCCTTTCATCGAAATCCGCAAGCCACGCTCCTTCCGTCCACTGGATAGCGCCCTCAAAAATGTTCACGACTATGACTGGTTGATTCTGACCAGCGTGAATGGTGTCGACGCCATGTGGGAGCGGGTCAGGAAACTTCGGCTAACCAAGAAGCACTTGCGGCATCTGCAGGTCGCAGCCATTGGCCCGGCGACCAAGAAAGCTCTGGAAAGCCGAGGACTGAAGGTTCATGTCGTGCCCGAAAAGTACATCGCCGAATCGGTTGTGCGGCGCTTGCGAAAACAGGTAAAAGGCAAACGAGTTCTGCTGGTCCGGGCCAAAGTAGCCAGAGACGTGATTCCCCGCGACTTGCGCGCCGCTGGAGCACAGGTGGATGTGGTGGAGGCGTACGAGACAGTTATTCCGCGAGCCTCCCGCAGCCGGTTGCGTGCCGCCCTGGCGACTTCCCGGCGCGCGCCCAAGGTGATCACATTTACCAGTTCTTCTACGGTAAGAAATTTCGTCGACCTGCTTGGTAATGATCACGGTTCGGTTCTCAAGGACGTCAGGCTCGCTTCCATCGGACCGGTTACTTCCAGCACGCTCGAGCAATTGGGACTGCGCGTGGATATCGAGGCCCGGGAGTACACCATCCCCGGCCTTATCAAGGCGATTGTGTCAGCGCAATCGTAGTTAGGCCGAGACGCGGCTTGCCGGGTCTCAGGCGCCGAACAACGCCAATTAAAGGCAACGGCTGAAGCCGCAAATTGGTTGAAGGACTTACGCCACGTCTGAACCACCAGCGGCAAAAATCGGGACGGCGACCTCAGCGGCTTAAAGCCGCCCCAGGAAAATAAAGCGCTTGTTGCCGCACGGAAAAGCGCTCTGCCACCCCGACCAGATTTTTGCCGCGCCGCCTTGGAAGCCGTGCCTTGATATGAACCATAGGTTCATTAACCCTCCGCGGCACGGTTGCCGTTCTCACTCGTTCAAGGAGCATCCGCAATCCGCGGGTGGCACGTGCGCCTTGAGGAAGTCGGCTACGCGCCGGTAAGCGTCAATCTGATTCTCAACTTTGGCGAAGCCGTGGCCTTCGTTCTCGTAGATCTTGTAATCCGCCGTTCCTCCGCGCTTCTTGATTGCCTCGACAACCTGCAGCGCTTCCTCTTTCGGACAGCGGGGATCGTGACCTCCAGCCAATAAGAGCAGCGGCGCCTTGACCTGGTCGATGAAGTTGATCGGTGAGCGGTCCTCGTACAGCGCCTTGTTTTTTTCCGGATCGCCCATAGTAGCCATATCCGACTGCTGCAACACCGGGTCTTCGTTCTGGATCTCGGTGAACCAGTTCACAAAGGGAACGATAGGCACGCCGGCCGCCCACAACTCCGGCGCCTTAGTCACGCCCATCATGGTCATGTAGCCGCCGTAGCTTCCGCCCAAGAGGATGAGTTTTTTGGGATCCACATAGCCGGTTTGCTTAATCCAGTCGGCGGCAGCCAAAACATCCTCGAGGTCACCACCGCCCATGTCGAACAGGTTCGCATGCTGGAACTGTTTTCCATAGCCGGTCGAACCGCGGTAGTTGGGCGCAATGACGATGTAACCCTGATTGACCACGTACTGAACGATGCGGTTGAACGAGTTCACCGTTTGTGCGGTCGGCCCGCCGTGCACGAACACAATCGCCGGACTGACCGGCTGATGCGGCAAGTTGTAAGGCATGTAGACAAATGCGGAAATCGTCCACTTGCCATCGCGGCTGGGATAGTGAACCAGGTAAGGCTCCACCATGTCCTCGCCGCGCACTCCGGCCACCAAGGAGTGAGTCACGGGATGCGATTTGCCGGTTGCCAGGGAATAGACCCAGGCATCATTCGGAGCGTTAGGACCGTTGTGGTAGTAGAGCAGACGGGTGCCGTCGCGCGTAAAGGATGATTCCGAGCCGGCAAGAGTGTTCACGCCCGTGGGCAAGGGCAGGGCTGAAGTTTTCCCACTGGCCATGTCGTGGAGAAAGATTTCGGTGTTGCCGTCAACGTTGGCGGTCCAGGTGATCGTCTTGCCATCGGGGGATAAATTGCCGCCATTGATTTGCCATTTGTCTTGGGTGAGCCAATCCATGCTCCCGGTTGCAAGGTTGAGCAGGCCGACATTGTCGTAGCCGTTTGCGGCGTTACTCGTGATGAGGAGATGCCGTCCGTCGGGGGAGAAGTCGTTCGCGCTATACAGGTTCTCACCCTTGTGCTCGGTCAATAATGTGCTTTTGCGAGTGGCGACCTCAGCTAGGAAAACGTTGGAATCGGTGCCTTTGGCCTGGAATTGTGTGTAGGCGATCCACTTGCCATCTCGTGACCAGATGGGCGCAACATTGCCCATATCTTTGGGCGTCCCGCTGGTAAGATGTTTCACTTCCCGCATCAGCATGTCGTAGACATCAATCTCGTAGGTGGAGGAGGTCTTCGGCTTAACCATGTAGGCGAGATAGCGTCCATCGGGCGACCAAGCTGGAGATTCCTCGGCAACCTCGCGCGTGTTGGTCAGGTTCACGAGCTGACCGTTCTTGGGAGAAACCAGGAAGATGTCCCACTGCTCGTCGCCGTCATAATCGGACTGGTAGGCGATCCACTTGCCGTCGGGCGACCAGGCGGGCGCGGCCTGGCGCTGATCGCTGATGGTAAGTTGCAAGGGCCAGCCGCCCTCGGCAGCAACCAACCACAAGTTGTTTCTGCCGCTAAGGTTCGAAATAAAGGCAATCATCTTTCCATCCGGAGACCAGGTCGTACCCCCGACCATGCGCGTCATGTAGAGCTTTTCAATCGACAGATTCTTCTCGACCTGAGCGTTGGGCCTGCTCTTGATCTGCCGGGGGTCGGTGATGGCCGGAGGCGCCGGGAGCGTCTGAGTCAAGGCGATACTGCTCATAAGGATCACGATAACAAACAGGAGGATGGTGCGCATCGATGTTCCTCGGGACGCGACAACTTACGGTTGCGCGCTCTTGTGAATCTCCACCGTGCTCCAGGTTTTATCGGCCGCGTGGCAGAGGGTCTCCAGCGGACAGTCGACACATTTGGGGGAGCGAGCGTAACAGAGCTTGCGGCCATGCCAGATGACCTGGTGAGAAAATAAAATCCATTGTTTCCTCGGAATGACCTTCATTAAGTCTTGTTCGATTTTGGGAGGATCGGTGTTCTTGGTCAGTTCCAGCCGCCGCGCAATGCGTGTAACGTGGGTGTCTACCACGAGCCCTACGCCTTTCTTGAACCAGGTTCCCAGTACGACGTTGGCGGTTTTCCGGGCGACTCCCGGCAACGTGAGGAGCTGGTCCATGTCATCGGGAACCTCTCCGCCGAACTCGCTGACGACCTTCTTCGCCGCACCGACCACGGACCTCGATTTGTTGCGGAAAAAACCGGTGGAGCGGATGTCCGGCTCGAGTTGCTCGGGGGTAAGCGCGGCAAAGTCCTGGACCGTCGGATACTTCCGAAACAACACAGGCGTGACGCGATTGACATTTACGTCGGTGGATTGCGCCGAAAGAATGGTCGCGACCAGCAATTCCCAGGCATTGCTATGGGTCAGCGCGCAGGTGACATCGGGATAAAGCTGGTCCAGACGCTTCAGGATTTCCTGAATGCGCTCTCCAGCGCGGGGATTGTAGCCTTTGCTGGGCCTTGCTGGCTTGGGCTTTGCCAGTGCGGGGACGGGCTTTACGCGGGTCGGCCGGTCGAAAGGCGCCGCTCTGAACGTTTTTTCGCGCGAACTGCCCCGTGATTGCGCGCCTCGAATAAGGGAACCAGATCCCGCCTGGCGTCCGGTTTTAGCCGGCTGGCGGGGAATTACGCCGCGTACCATAGTCGCTCCTCGGGAAACTGTAAATGTTAGCAGACCGCCCGGCAGAGACGTTCTAAGCCAGGTCGCTCGGTCTCTACCCCAGCCTCCGAGCACGGCGGTAATCCGGGTTCCGGGAAACCCAATTGACGCATGGCCCTTGGCTGGTTACTCTGAAACTAAGCCAAATACAAGCTGAGAGAAGAACCATGGCGGTGAAATCAGTACAACTCGGTCAGGTCTGGCGCAGCGATCTCGACGGTCAGAACTATCTCGTGACCAAGGTCTATAGCGAGGTGTTCACGCAGTACGCGATGCTTCGTCCGGCGGAGAAGAATGCCCCCGATGCCGAAACCGTGCGTGTGCGAGTGGTCAAAACCCACGCGGGCGCTACGCTTCCGGGGTACACCTTCACACAAGACGGGACATTCTGAGCCGCTAGCCCAAGCGGTCCGCTCCCCCACGATACAATCCTTAGCATGGTGGAGAAAATTCTGGCCGCCTTGTTTGTCTTCATCAAATCGGTGATCGGGTTTACCGGTTATGGCGGCATCGTTCTGCTGATGGCGATTGAGTCCGCCTGCGTTCCCCTGCCCTCCGAGCTAATCATGCCATTTGCTGGGTATCTTGTCTTCGAGGGCGCGATGAAGCTGTTCTGGGTGGCGACGGCCGGGGCGATCGGCTGTAATGTGGGCTCACTGCTGGCCTATGAGATCGGCTACTACGGCGGGCGTCCGCTGGTCGAAAGATACGGGGCCTGGCTTCTCGTCACCCGCCGCGAGCTAGACTGGGCAGATCGATTCTTTGCGCGCCGGGGACAGGCGGCGGTGTTCGTGGCGCGGCTGTTACCGGTTATTCGTACTTTCATCGCGCTTCCCGCGGGCATAGCGCGGATGCCGCGCGGGAAATTCCACATCTACACCTTTCTCGGTTCCTGGCCATGGTGCTTCGTGCTTGCCTACTTTGGTATGAAGCTGGGAGAAAACTGGCGCACCATGGGGAAGTACTTTCATCAGTTCGATACCGTCATTGGGATTGTGCTGTTGGGCGGAATCATCTGGTTCGTCTGGTCGCATTGGCAGAACCGAATTGGTGCCGCGTCGTAAGTTTCGGTGGGACAGCCGAGGGCGGCTGTTCCTAGGTATTTTGAGGAGGCTTCGATGACCAGGATTGCACAACTTGCTAGGTTGGTTGCTCTGGTTGCCTTGACCACGACTGCCCTCGCGCAGGGCGCGCCGGCCGGAGACAAGCCGTTTACCGTTGAGTATTACTACAAGGCCAAGTGGGGCTATGCGGACGAATTCCTCGTGTTGTTCAAGAAAAACCATTATCCGGTCTTGAAAAAAGAACAAGAGATGGGACGAATTGCGAAGGTCTGGATGGATCAGCCGCGATATCACACCACGGAAGACGGACGCTGGGATTACCGCGTCACGATCGTGTTCCAGAATGCCACGGTGGCGAATGAGCCTTTTGATGAAGCCGTACTCCAGCGCCAGCTCTACCCTGACCAGGATACATTCAAGAGGGAAGAGCAGCGGCGGTTCGAGATTCTGCTAGCCCATTGGGATTTGCCGGTTAAGCCAGTGGAGCTCGAGGCTAAATAGGCAACCCCGAGATCCGACGAGAACTCGGTACCCAGTACCGAGTACCCGGCCCGCTAGACGGGGTGGGGGGGGCCTTTTCTAATCAACCTTCCATAGTCTGGCCACCAACTTTTCATGCCACTTCCAGGGCAGCATGCGTTTCAGCCAAAGCTGAATGTGCGCGTCGGGGCCGATGATGTAGCGCAATCGGGGATTGGGATCTTGCGCGATTCGCGCAATCGCGCGGGCCACGATCATGGGGTCGCGCTTGGGGATGGCTTGAACACGGTCCCGCATCTTCTGACCGCGCTCACGATTGGGGGAGGTGCCGTCTAATGCTTTTTTCCCAATCCGCGCATTACGCGTCCAGATATCGGTTTCGTACGATCCCGGTTCCACTAACACAACTTTGATGCCCAGAGAATTCAGCTCCATGCGCAGCGACTCGGTCCAACCTTCCAGCGCAAACTTCGAGGCCGAATAGCTGCTGCTGCTGAACGCGCCGTGCAGGCCGCTGATGGATGAGATCATGATGATGTGCCCAGAGCGCTGCTGGCGCATAGCAGGCAGCACGGCCTTGGTCATCGCCACCTGGGCAAAGAAATTGGTCTCGAACTGGGAACGAATTTCTCCGACGGTCAGGTCTTCGGCGAAGCCAGCCACGGCAAATCCGGCGTTATTGACGAGCAGATGAACGCGTCCGTAATCGCGGACCAGCTTTTCGACGAAGGGCTCGATCAAGTCGAACTCGGTCACGTCCAGGCGTCGGATGTCTATATAGGGGCGAACTCCGGCTCGGCTGGCCGCCTGCTCCAATTTTTCCCGCCGTGCCAGGTCGCGCATGGTGGCGACAACCTGAAATCCACTCTTGGCCAGCTCAACGGCGGTCAGAAGGCCAATGCCGCTGGAAGAGCCGGTAATCACTGCAATTTTTGTGGACATGGAGTCTAATTACATAGAGACTTTTGTATATCACGGGAGCAGGGGTTTGTCCTGAACTCCCGGTCCGCGCAGGAAGGCTCTCTATGCGTGCCCTGACACAGGGAAGAAGCGGTGGGCATCACGGCTTTCAGCTCCCCCCATTCCAGGAGGCGTTCTCGCTGATTTCCAGCATGTTGTTGGCGGCTCTCGTCGTCCTGCTGCTGGTTTCAACGGCACGGTGAAGGACCCGGGAACCTGGTGTCGTGCCAGGCGAGGCGCTCCGATGGAACCAAGCGCAACTGAGGCGCGCTAAAGCGCCACTCGCGCCCACTGGTTTGCATTTCCCCGCTTGATACGAGAACATAACCGTTCGCCTTCCAAGCTAGATTCTTATCAGGAAGAGCCCAGCAATGGCCGTGCGGCAAAAAACTGCAAGCTCGAAGTCTGAGATTAGAAAGGGCGGGTCGGAAATTCAACCCGCCAAGGGCAAGCTGGGGATCATGATTCCGGGCATGGGCGCGGTGGCCACGACGTTTGTGGCCGGCGTGGAAGCCGTACGCAAAGGCTTCGCCCGACCCATTGGATCGCTTACCCAGATGGGTACGATCCGGCTTGGGAAGCGCACGGACAATAATTCTCCGGCAATAAAGAATTTCGTCCCGCTGGCCAAGCTGAGCGATCTGGTTTTTACCGGTTGGGACATCTTTGAAGACGACATGTACACCGCCGCTTCCAAAGCTGGCGTGCTGGAGCGCGACCTCCTGCAGCAAGTGAAGCCGTTCCTTACCTCCATCAAACCTCGCAAGGCGGTTTTCGATCGCAGTTATGTGCGCAAGCTCGATGGGCCCAACCTAAAAAAAGGCAAGAACAAGATGGAGCTTGCCCAGCAGGTGCGCGAGGACATCCGCGAGTTCAAGAAGAGTTCGGGCGCCGACAGACTGGTGACGATCTGGTGCGGCTCGACGGAAACCTTCCTGCAACCCACCCAGGCACATAAGGACGTGCAGTCGTTCGAAAAGGCGATGATGAAGAACGACCAGAACGTCGCACCTTCGATGATTTATTGTTATGCCTCACTCATGGAGGGAGTGCCCTTCGCCAACGGGGCTCCCAATCTCACCGCCGACCTTCCAGCAATGCTTGAACTCTCTCGCAAGAATGAAGCTCCCATCTGCGGCAAGGATTTCAAGACCGGTCAGACGCTGATGAAGACGATTCTTGCCCCCGGCTTTAAGGCGCGTTTGCTCGGCGTGAGCGGGTGGTACTCGACCAATATTCTGGGCAATCGCGATGGTGAAGTTCTGGATGATCCTGGCTCATTCAAGACTAAGGAAGAATCGAAGCTGGGGGTGCTCGAGCACATCCTGCAGCCAGCGCTTTATCCCGAACTGTACAAGAATATCTTCCACAAGGTTCGCATTAACTATTACCCGCCGCGCGGTGACAATAAAGAAGGCTGGGACAACATTGATATTTTCGGATGGCTGGGCTATCCGATGCAGATCAAAGTGGATTTCCTGTGCCGCGACTCGATTCTGGCCGCGCCGATCGTCTTGGATCTCGTGTTGTTCCTTGACTTGGCGAAGCGCAGTTCTGAGCTCAGCGGCCTGGGGATCCAGGAATGGTTAAGCTTCTATTTTAAGTCTCCGATGACAATTCCCGGCCTGTATCCCGAGCACGATCTGTTCATCCAGTCCATGAAGCTGAAGAATACTCTGCGGCACTTGCGCGGAGAAGAACTCATCACGCACCTTGGGCTGGAGTATTACGACTGAACTGTGTGGCGCGGACAGTCTGGTTCGCGCTTTGGTGCCGTCCCTACAGGCTTGCCACATGTTAGGGTAGCGAACCCCGCGCTGACGCGCGGGCAGCGGTACACTGTTGATCGCACTCTCCCGGCCCACCTCCGTGCCGGGCTTTCCTATGACGCCGCTGGGCGGCTGCAATCGCCCAGATGCACCGGTCACCGTGTCTTTCTGTCCACAAATCACCATGCCCGCATCAGGCGTTGATTTTCTTTTCTTTCCTGTACTCGTCAAATTTTTCCAGAAAGCGGTCCATATCCGCCCGCCGCAGGTAATACGGCGTGGACAGCCGGATCTTGTAAGGCTCACCTCCACGAATGCGGATCTTGTGTTTCGTCCACATCCACTTTTCTAATTCCCCGATATGAATGGGCGGAACGTTCACCGTCGCAATCGCGCAGCGCAAAGCGGGATCGGGAGAGGTCCAGGACTCAGCATGCCGCTTCACCATTTCGCCGTGGATATAGTCAGCCTGCTGGCAGTGCCGCTTCTCGATGCGATCCATGCCGATCTGGTTGGCAAATTCAAGGGACGCACGCAGTCCCCAGAGGGCGGGGATATTGGAACTGCCGATCCGTTGGAAGCGTTCGGCACGCAATTTGGGTTCATTCCAGCCTTCGGTCGCGATTGTGTTCCACAGGCGGTCGATGACTTCATCCCGCACATAGAGGAACCCAGAGCCTTTGGTCGATTGCAGCCACTTGTGGGGGCTGGAAGAGTACATGTCGCAGCCCAGATCGTGCAGATTCAGCTTCATCATGCCGGGGACATGCGCGCCGTCTACTGCCGACAGAATTCCTTTGGAGCGCGCCAGGCCGCATAGTTCTTTTGCCGGCAACACAACGCCGGTGACCGTGGTGATATGGCTGAAGAAGATTACGCGCGTGCGCGGGGTGATGGCGTCGCTGAACAGATTCAAGACCTGGGCCGTGTTTTGAACCGGCTTGGGCAAGGTGATTTTCTTCACCGCGATGCCGTAACGCTTGGCCTTCAGTTGCCAGGGCTGCTCGCCGCCGGGATGCTCCTGGTCGGTCATGAGCACCTCGTCGCCGGGCTTCAGATCCACGCCGTTGGCAATATAGCTGTTAGCTTCCGTCGCGTTGCGCACGAGCGCGATCTCGTCGCGCGTGCATCCGACAAAAGCAGCGAGCGGGTCGCGGAACTGGTTCCAGGGCGCATAGCCCCAGATGGGATAATCTTCAGGGTCCTGCTGCGCCATTGGTTCGCTGTCATTGTAGCCATCGAAAATGGCCTTCAACACCGGCGCCGGGGGGGCGCTATCCAGGAGGCAGGAAAAGCAGGCGTACCACTTTCGACCGCTTCGTGCATCGGGAAAGGTGGCGCTGCTTGCGCCGAAGTTCTGCCGCACCTGGGTATCTTTCTCCGTGCAATGCTCTCAAAGAGCGGCGCGAGGGCGTCCACACGCAATGGTACTTGCTTGAATAGACAACGTTGAGGTTGGATGTTCAAATCCTCCACGGCGATGATGCCTTGCCAAGTCGGTACACGATGCCGCGTGGTCAGGCTTCATCCGAAAAAGCTGTGCTGGTTGGACGAGTCGTTCATATTACGACCGCCAATCCGAGCTGGCAAGGTGGGCTCTGCATCTCCTGCATCTCACGAAGGGAGGCTCTTGGTTCGGCACGCGAACGCGAGATTCTTCCTTGACTGAACGTCCGCTCAGAATGACGACATGCGCAGGCAGGGTTTTCTGGATCTCACCAGGGGTTTGGTTGTCGACGCCAGATCCTTCGCGAAGCTGACGCCTCGCTCAGAGTTTGTGACTTTTTTGATTTAAGCGATTTTTCCGCCGTAGGCTGCTTGGCTTCGGCATCGCGGCCTGCCAGGAAACGAAAGGGTACACTCTCAGAGTGACCACCTGGGATGGGGTGCTCAAACTATGCGCAAGACTTTATTCCTGATTGCAGTTTGGTTCCTTGGTACCTGTGCGCTGTCCCTTGCCGCGTCTCAGAAGGCTATCGATACCGACAAGTCCCGCATGACGGTCCGAGTCTACAAGGCGGGAGTTTTCTCCGCTTTTGGGCACAATCACGAGATTGCGGCGCCCATCGCCGCGGGCAGCTTCGATGAGGAGAAGCCAGCCGTGGAACTCGTTGTGGATGCCCGTCAACTTCGAGCCCTGGACAAGGATGTTTCCGACAAAGACCGCGCCGAGATTCAGGAGACGATGCTGGGTCCCCGGGTTCTTGACAGCCAGAAGTTTCCAGAAATCGTCTTTCGGTCGAGCCATGCGGAACGCCTCGGCGACGGCAAATGGGCGATTGAGGGCGGCCTGACGCTTCATGGCCAGACCCAGTCGGTTAGAGTCCAGGTGGAAGGGCAGGGTGGACGATACCGCGGCTGGGCGCAGTTGAAACAAAAGGACTTCGGCATTACTCCTGTAGTGGTTGCGGGGGGCACAGTTAAGGTCAAGAACGAGGTCCGAGTCGAATTTGACATTCGCGGTAAGTGAGTAGCCATCCTGCGCTGTCCCGAATGACGTACCGATCGCGCAACCAACCTCGGGATAACTTTCCAGAGGCATCTTGCGTCGAAGTAGGTAGAGGGGTGGTGTGCTCCAGCGGGTATAATGAAACAGAAGTCGGCTTGGGGACTGATCGGAGAGTCTTTATGAAGTTTCAACGCATTGCCTGGGTATTGGCGCTGATGATGGCTACCTATTGGGTGCCTTCGGCGTTGGCGCAGGATTCAGAGAACCAGAAACAGGATTCGCAGGCCGAGAACCCGAACGCAACTTCCAATGCGACTCAGACTGAGCCCCAGCCGGTACCGCAGCCCGACAACAGCAAGGTCAAGCACGACGGTGGCAAGAGCGACGTGGATGCCATTGGCAACCGCAAGATGGGCGGCCGGGGTTTGGGCAACTGGTACTCCATCGAAGGCGAAATTCGCATGGGCAAGCAGTATGCCCAGCAGGTGGAAGCCAGTTCCAAGCTGGTCCAGGATCCGGTGGTCAATGAATATGTGAACCGGATTGGACAGAACCTGGTGCGCAACTCCGACGCGCAGGTGCCGTTCACGATCAAGGTCATCGACTCGGATGACGTCAATGCCTTCGCTCTGCCGGGCGGCTTCTTCTATGTCAACTCGGGCCTGATCCTGGCCGCCGATGAAGAGGCCGAGTTAGCGGGTGTGATGGCCCATGAGATTGCTCACGTGGCAGCGCGTCATGCTACGCGGCAGATGACCCGTGGGAATTGGGCAAACCTGGGGACGATTCCTCTGATCTTTGTCGGCGGCGGAATCGGTTATGCCGCGTACCAAGCCGCGGGCTTGGCCCTGCCGATGACGTTCCTGCACTTCTCGCGCAACTTTGAGGCGGAGGCCGATTATCTCGGCTTGCAGTACATGTACAAGACCGGGTACGACCCGAATGCGTTTATCGCCTTCTTCGAGAAGATCCAGGCGCAGGAGAAGAAGAAGCCAGGAACGTTAGCCAAGGCTTTTGCCACTCACCCACAGACCCCGGATCGCATCGCGAAGTCGCAGGAAGAGATCTCCCGCATCCTGCCGGCGCGGCCGCAGTATGTTGTGACTACCTCCGAGTTCGATGACGTGAAGGCGCGGCTGGCGGTTATCGAGAACCGCCGCAAAGTTGTCGACCAGAAAGAAGGGAACAAGCCCAGCCTGCGGCGGACGTCCTCCCCCGACAAGAGCGGCAAAGACACGAAGAACGACGATGATCGCCCGACTCTGAAGCGCAGACCCGACGCGCAGGACCAGTAAGCCAAACGAATTTAATTGACCGGCGACTGCGGCCGCCGGTTTTGGCGGTAGCGTCGAGGAGTGCGCTAGTTGTGCGCGCCAGATGCTTCGCGGACTGGCGTCCCGTGCCAATGACGACATGAGATGTTAATGCGGCGCCAGGAAGGCCGCGCCCTCCCAGACCAACCTCAAATCTGCTCGGTCTAAGCTTTTGCACCCGAGGGTTGCTTTCTCGTTGTCTCCAGGCGGCCGAGGAGAAGCTTCATCAATCCCAGTTCGGATTCCGAATCGGCAGGGAATTGAGCGGTAGCCCACGTTGCGGAAAGCGGGCGGGGCGCTTGCGGGAAGGGTACTTCAATTCCGTGCAATGCCTGCTCAAGTTTCCCGACGACCACGGTAACGCCAGCGGCATTCACTTCCGGCAACAACAGGGCGAAGCGGTCTCCAAGATAGCGACCCATCACGTCGTTATTGCGAAGCATAGATTGCAGCCGGGTAGCCACCCGCCGCAGTAGCACGTCTCCGGCATCGACACCAAGGCTGGCGTTGATCTCGCGAAAGCTGCGGAGGTCGAGCATGATCAGGCCAAACTCTTTTTTGTGACGGCGCGCGCGTGAGATTTCCTGCGCCAGCGCAATGTGAAAATAGCGCTGATTGTAAAGACCGGTGAGGGAATCGAGGCTAGCGACGCGGCGCAGCTCTTCGGAGAGCTGCACGTTGCGGGCAGCGGTGGCGCAGACATCAGCGGCAGCCTGGGCGATGGTGCGATCGTCGTGGCTGAAGAAATTTGCCTTTTGGTGTCCCAGGACCAGGGCGCCCATCACTTCGCCCAGCGAGATCAGCGGGGCGCACAGCTCCGATCCCGAATCCGGGAAGCAGGCGGGCCAATTGGTGCGAGCAGCGAGGTCGTTAGCGACGGCTAGGGAGCGCTGGGAAAAAGCTTCCGCCAACAATCCTGTTTGGCGCGACGCCACGAAGTGTTCAATCCGCACTTCGGGGGAGGCCGACGAAGCGGCAATCGAGAGATGAGCGTCGGCCGGCGTGAGCACGATAGCGATCATGGTGCCCTCGAAGGTATCGGAAATCAGGTCCAGCAACAGGCTGAAGAACTGCCGCGTGTCCTGGGCGGCAGCGGCGGAGCGCGCAATCAGATTGATAATTTCAATTTGCCGGATACGACGCAGGTTTCCGGAGTAGAGGCGGGCGTTCTCGAGGGCGATGGAGGCCTGCCCGGCAAAAACCGACAACAGACCGATCGCGTCGGGACCGAAGGGGTCCACCTGCTCACTGCTGATTTCCAGCACGCCCAATACGTGCTGTCGGACGAGGAGAGGAAGCGCCAGCACACTTCTGGCGGCCGGGTCTTCAATGCGGTGGCGGGTTTCCTTGCTGACGTCGGGGACATAGCGGGGGGCGCGGGTGAACGCGACCCAGCCGGGCAGGGATTCTTTGCCAATCGGCAGGCGCCGCCCGGGGTGGTCATCGCCGCTCTGGGCGCGGCAGTAAAGTTCCTCGTTTTCCACCAGATAGATCGCGCTCCGCGAGGCGCCGAAATAGTTGCGCACAACCAGCAACATGTGGTGGAGGACAGTGTCAGCGTCCAGGCTGGAGAGAATCATCTGGGTGGCTTGCTGCAGGACAGCCACCTCCCGGACACTGGGGTGGACTTGGGACACGGGGGTTCTCCTCAGGGGAAATTCTGACGCATTATAAAGGGTATATACCCCTCCAACTCGGGCTTTGCACGCAGCCAGGGGGTCCATTTGGACAGTGGGGTTTACCTACTTTGGTTCGTTGCCGCTATGAGAAGACGGAAGTAAGATCACTTTCGCCGAAGTCGAGGCGCCGTTCGCCACTCCGGGTTTTGGAGCAACCGCATGATTTGCTGGAATTTTTACTCTGCAGAGCGTCTTCTTACAATCAATGAAGCCGACGGGATGGCCCGTCGTCGGGCAAAGGTTCAGGGGTTACGGTCATGAGTTTGCTGGAGCGGGTCTTGAGGGCACTGTGCCCGCATCGGTTCAGTTGGCCACGGATAGGAGTGGATGGCCGCGATTACCAAGTCTGCCTGATTTGCGGGACCGCGTACGCGTACGATTGGAGTACCATGCGACGAACCAGCCTTTTAACCCCCGTTGACAGCCCTGCCGGAGTGGCGGATGGAAGCAAGCATCCGTAAGCGCCGGCAAACGCCTGGAAGGTTTCAGCCGAGAGATTTCGTCGCCTACCGATGCCTGGGTTCGCTATGAACTCAGGTGGCTGGGTTCGGGCTGTCGGCCGCTCGACATCCTAAGGATGCAGGCTGCAGTGAGCCCGCCACGCGGGGCCTAGCTTAGCTAGCCATTTCAGTGATGTCATCCGGAATCTCCCTCTTTGACTTCAAAAAAAAGCGGCAGCGAGTACACAGTCATTTCGCTTGCTCGCATAGTGTGGAAAGATTTTCAGGGGCCCCTCGGATTGCCGCAGGACATGGCGTATTCAAGCCGGTGAATTGAACGAGAAAATAAATTGGTTGTACGGGCTGAATTAAGAGATATAACGTGGACGTTAAAGCGAGGATGGCATGGGCTCCGGCGCCGAGAGATCGTCAGACAGCGCATTCTGGAAAGAGCTTTACGAAGCCGCGCTGTTCGAATTTGACAGCCAACAACTTCCAGAGCGCATAGCCGTGGCCGAAAAAGCCGTCACCGAGCGGCGGCGTGAGCTGACGGAAAATGGCGGCGACAGGCAGGAAGAACAGGAAGCTCTGGATGACGCGCTATTTGGGCTGAGCGCGTTGCGGAAGATAGCCGAGTCCCGCCGACCCATCCAGAGCCAGAGCAGTCAAGCCGAGCGTCGCCTCGATGATCTCAAGACCGGCACCTAGAGCCGGGTTCATAGATGGATAATCTGGAGACTCAGCGACGGGCACCTCAACGTTACATTCAAGGGACCTTCGGCAGCACGGCTGGAACAGGCTGCGGAAAAAGTTGAAAAGCTGACGGCGGCGGCCAAAAGCCCGCTGATGAAAAAGTCAAGTGCTTATCGCAGCGCTAAAGCGCTGCACACTACCAAAACCAGACTTTCTTTCGCCGGCTGTGGAAGACGTGACCTCTCCCCTTGCTTTCCAGGAGGTGTCAAAACCCGGCCCAGAGTTTTTTATCAGCCACGACTGGGGGGATCATGTTCAGAGAGGGTTCTGCGTTTCTACGCGCAGTAACGATCAACCAGGCTGCGGATCATGGCGAGAAACCGGGACACCCGTTCGCCCTTGTGAAGGAAGGCGTCGATGTTCTGCATCGATTCGGGTGACCTTCCAGAGTAGAGAAAGACGGGCACATCGGGCTTAATTTGCTTGAGCTGACGAGCGAGATCGGTTCCGGACGCGCCTTGTAGCAGGTGATCAGCCACAACCAGGCAGACAGGGTTTTTGCGGAACAGACTTACGGCGTCGGCAGAAGTGCCCGCGGTTAACACCGCATAACCGTCTTTCTCCAGGATTTCTCTACGCAGCTGGACCTGTGTCTCATCATCCTCGACACAAAGGATGACACGCTTCTTCGCGTTTTCGTCGCCCACTCTCCCGAACTCTGGAGCGTGGACCCGCAGGAAATTGCCTCGCGTCACAGGCACCGCCCAGAACGGCGGTAGTTTAGCCGGGCCCAACCCGGTGTTCCATACAGTACATTCTGTAGGTACACTTCCGCATCGGCTCCGCGAAGGAGCCGAATTTTTGACGAAAGCTGGCGCGACCTTTACGCTACCTTATCCGCAGCCTGGACCAATTTCGCCGCGCGGTCACTTAACTTGCCATCGATAGTGCCAAGCATGGCCTCGAGATCAACTGGTTTGACCAGGTAATCATCGACCTGGGCGCGCAAAGCCTCTAAGGCAGTTTCCAGGGCCGGATAACCGGTCAAAATGAGATTCACACACCGCGGTTGAAGATGACGCATGGCACTGATGACCAGGAATCCGTCTCCCTGAGCGCCGATATTGAGGTCAGTAATAAGAACATCAAAGGGGTACGAATTGATCTCAACCAGCGCTTCCGGAACGGTGGCGGCCACCCGCACTTCAAAGCCTTGTTGCTCCAACACCGGGGGTAGGGTTAGCCGAATGCCTTCTTCGTCGTCCACAAAGAGCAGGCGCTTACGCGTAGTTGTTGTGAAAGCCATATGTGTGAAAGCCATATGAAGGAGGGGGGTTAAGGCTGCGAAACGCAGTGTAGTGTAGCCGGGCCGTGTGGAACGGCGATATACCGTAAACACAGTAGAAATGAGAGGAAAGAGCATCAGCCAGGACTAGGTCACTTCAATCCTAGGAGGCTGAGATCAGAGCTTGGGATTGGCGGCGGCCGGAGCGATTTGTGTGCGTGAGAATTTGCGTCGTTCCTGCCGGGACTTTCCGTGTCGGGCTTTCATAGGGCGCCGCTTCGCGGCTGGAGGGGATCCTATTCCGCTTTGTGGAACGGGAATGGAGCAAGACGAGGAATGACATGGCACGAATCGTGCTTTGCGGACGTGGATCGTGCCCTGGTAGCGAGGACGATGTGTTTAGGCGAGATTGGAGGTCAGCGCCTAAGGCTGGTCTCGTGCGGTAGGTGGCGGCACGGCTTAAAAGCCGTGCCCCGATAGGAAGCGTTGGATGTGTAAAGGCGGGTCAAAGACCCGCCCCCCAGGCGTGAGCTAGGCGGCTGCGGTTGCTTTTGCTTCCGCTTCAACGGTGTAAACCAGAACGGCTTTCTTGCCGCCCTTGGCCACGCTGGCGTGAATGGAATTGAGGTTGACGCCCTTGGCAGCCAATTTATCGAGACAGTCGGCCAGAGCGCCAGGCTTGTTGGACAACTCGCATTCTTCGGCGGTGGTCTCGCGGAAAGAGATCCGGGCCGCGTCCAGGGCTTTTCTGGCGCGCCGGGCGTCGTCAACCGCGAGTTCGATGCTGCCTCCGGTGCCCTGGGCGGTTCCTAGCAGAGCGAGAATGTTCACCTTAGCGTCGCCGAGTGTTCTTGCGATCTCGGCAACCGCACCGGGCCTGTTCTCTACAGAAATTGTGAATTGCTTAGTCTTTGCCATAGCGGGTACCTCCTCATGTGGCGAAAGATTATACGCCCGAGTCGGAAAGCGGGAGGCGTTATTTGACGCGGGTTGTGGAGGCGTCGGGGGAAGGCGAGATTCTGGCCCCGCAAGGCAGGGCCTCGCCCAAGCGTGTTAATCTTGGCTGCCCTCGACGGAGGCCGTGGCGTCTCCCAAGGTTTGCGTCTCCGTTGCGTGCCGCATAGGGGCGAGAAATCATCTGCCAGGAGGCAATTTATGCCTAAGTTTCTGATCGAGCGGGAACTGCCCGATGCGGGGAAGTTGACGCCACAGCAGCTTCAGGCTGTGGCACAGAAGTCCTGCTCGGTTTTACGCAGCATGGGGCCTCAAATCCAGTGGGTGCAGAGCTACGTTACCGACAATAAGGTCTACTGTGTTTACGTCGCGGAGAGCGAGCAGGCAATTCGTGAGCATGCAAAGCAGGGTGGGTTTCCGGCAAACCGAATATCGGAGATCCGGACGATGATTGATCCCACCACAGCCGAGAGTAATAAGAGGTGAGGAAAGGCAAGCACGAAGCGAACGCTGGAGAATAATGACAGCCTCGACTTGATCGCGGCCTCTTGCGTGCGATCAGACGACCGGGAATCACGCAGCCTGTTTAGGAGCCAGGTCGGCGACGGCAGAAGTTGGCTCGGGCGCCTCGTCGACAATCTTCATTTGGCGCCAGTCGTACGCAAATTCTTTGCCGCAATCCAGACAAACGACGTAAGTGCCTGTGAGGGAGGCGGCTGCGCTGCGGCGCGTAGCAGAGCGGGTCGTGATAGGAAAACTAAAATTGGTGTGCCAACAGCCGAAGAAGGCATCGAGCAGCCTCGAGATCATACCTACCTCCCAGAACGTGGTCCTGCTGGCCTAGTGATCCTCGACGGCCGAAAGCTGCCCAGGGATGAAATATAGAGAGCGTAAGTCGCTGCTCCCTGGAGCGCCAACAGCCACTTGGAGTGCTCTAGCCGCGAAGAACAGTTCTTCCGGGAAGATCCAGCTACCACTCTGGCCAGCTACTTAGATTACATTTGCTGCTGAAAAGTTTCTATTGCACAACCGTGGGGGGCGCGCGGTTCAGTAACCGAGGAAAACCGGCCTAACTAAGCACACAGTGAAGGCAGGAAGCCCATGAAACAGTTTGGGTTAACGGGAGCGTTCAGCGGGAATTAAACCGGCTCGGGGCCTGCTTTTTTCTTCTGGCACTTAGCCATGATGGCGGACCGGAGGCGGCCGCGGAGGTCTTCAGGAAGCTCGTAGAGCTGGGAATCGCGGTAGATTTCGATGGTCTTCTTGGTGGTATCGCAGACGACGTAGCAGTTGTGGCACCAAGCCAGGTGATCTTCCAGTTCAGCGCGGGTGCGGGCGTCGAGGATGCCGTCGAGGTAGTTGGTTAGCTCTTGCAAGAACTCAGAGCATTTCACTGTGTGCCATCTCCGCCAACATTGCGTTTTTGAAAGTAGCGGCTGAGCCGCTCGCGCAGCTGCAAGCGAGCGCGCAGCAACCGCGACTTGACCGCCGGAATGCTGAGGTCTAAGGCCTCGGCTGCTTCCTCGGTCGACAAACCCTCCACATCACGCAGCACGAAAACCGTCCGAAAGCTGGGAGGCAGCCCCTGGATGGTCCTGGTCAAAATGTCATGCAGCTCGGACTGCGTGTAGAGCTGCTCGGGATTGGGCGACCAATCCGCGACCTCGCGAGGAACCGAATCATCCTCGGTCTTGACGTCCTCGTCGAGCGATACCATGCGTTCGGGGCGACGACGGCGCAACTTCATGAGCGCCTCGTTGACCGCGATTCGCACCAGCCAAGTGTAGAACTTCGACTGACCCTGGAACTGTCCCAGGTTCTGATAGGCCTTCAGGAACGCATCCTGCACCACGTCTTCCGCGTCTTCCCGGTTCTGCGTAATGTGCTGCGCGATGCGGAATACGTTCCGGTCGTAGCGCTTAACCAGTTCTTCAAACGCCGCGACCTCTCCGCCCTTGGCTGCCTGTACCAACGCCAGTTCATCACTGACGGGCTCGCTCAGTTTTGGTTGGATGGTTCCCATTGTTCCGCCGATTCAACAATTTTCGGGCTGTGCCGCCGAAATGAAAGGGTATTGTAATCGGTAATCCGGCCTTGTGCCCATTTGTCTTTTGACGTAGCAAACTCACAAGCGTTTGCGTTAACGTGCGCAGGGAACCAGGATCGCGGGGAACTACACGGTAGTAACCTCGGCAGACTCCGCAAGTGCCGTATAATCAATGACTGAACCCGAGCGCCGGGAAGGCGCGGGACGGGAGCGGGACCCGTTCCGACACAGCTGGTTGGTTCTCAGGAATGGCCGAAAGAAAAATCGAACAAATCGTAGAACGGGTGATCTCTGAGGTCATGGAGAGCCACGTTCCGAAGCTGCGAGCAGACATCACACGCCGAGTGCTGGAGGAAGTCAAACCTCAACTCGGCGGAGAAGGAGAAAACAAGGCTGGCCCGAATCATCTGTTGAAGGCAGTTTCCGCAATTCATAGTGCGACCACGCAGCGGGACGTGCTACGCGGGTTGCTGGACAATGCGGTTCGGTATTGCGGGCGGGCGGCTCTGTTCGTGGTCAAAGGGGGAATGGCAGGCGGCTGGCAAGGGCGTGCCTTTGCCAATAACGAGGCCATCAAGGACTTTGCGCTGGATACGAACTCGGCACTGGTGGCACGAGTTCTGGACGGACACACAGCATTGTCGGGCAATGCTTCCGAGATGGATAAAAGGTTCCTAGCCGAATTCCGGGCGCCGGCGGACGGGAAGTGTATTTTGCTGCCGCTTCTGCTCCGGGAAAAAGTGGCGGCCCTGGTTTATGCCGATGCGGGACATGATCGTGGAGGGCAGCTGGACGCCTCTGCACTGGAGTTGCTGGTGCTGACCACCGGGACGTGGCTGGAAGTGGCGTCGTTGCGCAAGACGGCGCCCAAGGAAGGGGCGTCGGGTGGGCCGGAAAAGAAGGAAGCGCCAGCAGCTCATCCATTCCCGGCTCATGCCGCGCCGTCATTTTCCGATCCCTTCGCCCCCCACGCACCGGCTTTTGCCAAGGCTGCCCCGGCTGCGACGGCGGTTCATGCGGAGCCGGAACCTGCACCGAGTGAAGCGGCCAGTGATCAGTTTGCCGGGTTGCCACCCGAAGAGGCCGACGTTCACCGTAAAGCGCAGCGGTTCGCACGGCTGCTAATTGACGAGATCAAGCTTTATAACCAGGCCAAGATGGCCGAAGGACGTAAGAATAGAGATCTTTACGATCGCTTAAAGGAAGACATCGACAAGAGCCGTTCGACGTATGCGAAACGCTATGGGAACACGGTGGCGGCGTCGGGAGATTATTTCAACCAGGAACTGGTCCGCAGCCTTGCGGAAGACGATGCGACCCTTCTGGGCAGCAACTTTAAGCGATAAACTATAAACTACTGTCAGTGTGAATTGGCGCAGGTTGGTCCTGGTCCCGGTGCTCTCAATTATAGGCAGTGTTCTGCTGTTGATTTCCTTCCCCACGTTTGCCCAGCAAGCGGCGGCAGCGACACAGTCCGCTAAACCCAGCTCCTCCCCGAAGGCGGCTAGCAAGCGGGTCCGAAAGCGCTCTCCCAGTAAAGGCAAAAAGAAAAACAAGCGCGTGCGTTCGCGGCGGGTGCGGCGGATCCACCAGGCATTCGTTAAGTCCGCCGACCTGCGGCCTATGGCTCGACAGCTGCTCGAAGATCGTTCGCCCGCGGCTTTTGCCGGAGTGGAAGCCTATGCCCGGCGGCATGCCAACCAGGATGCGGGAGCGCTGGCGTGGTTGGTGGTCGGCTATGCATACACCCTGGATCGCAATTACCTGAAGGCAGTAGCTCCGCTCCAAAGGGCCCAGGTGAATGCGGGCGATCTGGGCGAATACGTCGCCTACTACCTGGGCACAGCCTACATGCAGACGGGCAGGAGCAGCGAGGCTTTGGCGACACTGCGCGATTTTGAGGTGAAGTATCCGGACTCGCTGTTTATTAAAGATGCTCACCTGGTGTATGCGAGCGCGTTACTCGAGCAGAATCGCGCCCCAGAGGCAGTGGCGCTTTTGGAAAAAGACCGGCACCCGCCGCGGGCGGACGTGGAATGGAACCTTGGGCGTGCTTATGAGGCTGCGGGAGAAACGGGCAAAGCAGTCAGCGTTTTCCAAAATTTGTACCTGACAATGCCCCTGGCCGGCGAAGCCGACGCCGCGGCAGGTGAATTAAAGAAATTCTCGGGAATCGCACCGCCCCTGACGTGGGAGCAGAAAAGGATCCGAGCGGATCTGCTGGCCAAAGGCCGGCGCTATGCCGATGCTGCCGCCGAATACGGCGAATTTGTAAACGAGGTGGGCCCCGAGGCGCGTGCTGACGTGCACCTGGCTTTAGCGAGCCTGCTGTTGAAGGGTGGAAGAGCTAAAGATGCCAAGCTGATTCTGGAGTCGCTGAAAGACACCGCCGGAGAAGTGAATGCGCAGCGAATCTACCTGCTGGGAGAAGTCGCGCGGGCCTCCGATGATGAAGACGGATTTCTCAAGAACCTGACCGAGCTTCGGCAAGAGGCGCCGACGAGCCCGTGGTTGGAGCAGGCGCTGCTGTCTGCCGGCAACATTTTCCTCTTGAAGCGGAATTACGATCGCGCGATTGACGCCTATCGCGAGCTGCAGGAGCGCTTCCCGAATGGAGGGCGCGCGTCGTATGCGCACTGGAAAGCTGCCTGGCTGACCCTGCGTCAGGGCAGGAAGGAAGAGGCGAAAAAAGCTTTCGAAGAACAGATTGCGCTCTATCCCTCGTCGAACGAGGTTCCAGCGGCGCTTTACTGGCGCGCGCGTCTGGCGCGAGAGGACGGCGATCTGGAGCTGGCGCGGGCGTTCTATCAGAAAATCTCCGACCGGTTTCGCAACTACTACTATGCGGATCTGGCTCGCAAGCAATTAGCGGCGCTCAATGCTACGGGCGAGCCGCAGCACTACGCCCTGCTGGATAAAATTTCTCCCATCGATACCAAGCCCGCGGAACTTACCAATGAGGACGCTCCCGCCGACAACCTGCGTGTGCAGAAGGCGCAACTTTTGGGCAATGGCGGCTTGGTAGAAGTGGCGACGCGGGAGTTACAGGCTGCCGCCGAGGAAGAGAAAGGCGCCTGGGTCGCGCCGGAGACGGCGCGTCTTTATCAGCAGAATCAGCAGTTCAATCTGGGGATTGAAGTGATGAAGAAAGCAGTGCCGAACTACTTTGCCATGGATATTCCGGCGCTGCCGCGGTCTTACTGGGAAGCCCTCTTCCCGCGCCCGTACTGGACGGATCTGAAGCGGTATTCGACCCAAAATCAGCTGGATCCATTTCTGGTGGCCTCTCTGATCCGGCAGGAGTCGGAATTCAACCCGGGCGCCATTTCCCATGCCAACGCGCTGGGTTTGATGCAGTTGCTGCCTAATACCGGCAAGAAAATAGCCAAGGAAGCAAAACTGCGCCATTTCAATACCGGCCAGTTGTTCGTGCCGGGAGTGAATTTGCAGCTCGGTACACGGTATTTCCGGAGCATGGTGGACAAGTTCGGCTCTTTCGAGTACGCGCTGGCGGCTTACAATGCGGGCTCCGACAGAGTGGAGGATTGGTTATCGGCAGGGAACTACAGGGACCCGCAGGAGTTCGTGGAGTCTATCCCGTTCACTGAGACGCGCGAGTACGTGCAAGCGATCCTGAGGAATACCAGTGTGTATAAACGACTGTATGGGAATCCGTAGTAGCGGAAATTGGTGTGACAGTCAGACCCAAAGACAGTGCTCGGGTGTTACATCCGCCCCAAAAAATAACTGAATTTTCATCTTTTCCACCGATGACCTGCGAGTAAAATCAGCTTATCTAGTCTTTCTGAATTTCTGATTCCCAGACACAAGCGAAAAAAGAAAGAAGGAGGAATGCAATGACACGTGCTAGTAAGCCAATTCCCGAAGGATTTCATTCCGTCACTCCAAGCCTCATACTGCGTAACGCAGCCCAAGCGATTGATTTCTACAAGCGGGCGCTTGGGGCGCAAGAGCGAATGCGCATGGCGGGCCCCGATGGCAAAGGCATCATGCATGCCGAACTCAAGATTGGTGATTCCATCATCTTCATATCCGACGAGTCTCCCCAATCCTCTGCCAAGTCGCCCCAGACCCTGGGCGGCTCAACAACGGTCCTGAATCTCTATGTGCCCGACGTGGATGCCAGTTTCCGACAGGCCGTGAGTGCCGGAGGGAAGGAGACAATGGCAGTGGCGGATATGTTTTGGGGCGACCGTTACGGGACGTTTACCGATCCGTTTGGCTATACATGGGGTCTAGCCACGCACAAAGAGGACTTCTCCCCGCAGGAGATGGCGGAAAGGGCGAAAGCGTTTTTCGCGAATATACAGCAACAGAGGAAGTCGGCGTAGGGCTTCATGAACCTGCGTTCGGGTAGGATTCGAAGCGATCCTTCTACTGCGGCGAGCTGCACTCGGTGCAGCTCGCCGTCGTGATTGATGACACGTTATCGGAGGTAATCTGAGAAAGAGGAATCTGAGAACAGCAGTGTCCCTCGACTCGGACCGGCTTACGGTCGGTCGTTCTCTGATGACAGGGTTTTAAGACGTCCGAGCGAGGGGTGGCGCTCGTCCCCTGCATCCGGCAACTAAGGCCAGATGCCACGTACGCGGGTTGCGGTGGCGACGCGGTCGATGGCCAGGATGTAGGCTCCCGTGCGCATGTCGGCGTCATGTTTTTTGGCTGTCGCGTGCACGTCGGTGAAGGCTTTCACCATGACGCGCTCCAGGCGACGGTTAACGTCGTCTTCGTCCCAGAACAACTCCTGCAGATCCTGAACCCACTCGAAGTACGAAACCGTGACCCCACCCGCATTGGCGAGAATGTCGGGGACTACCATGATCCCGCGGTCGTGCAGCACGGCGTCGGCATCTGGGGTAGTGGGTCCGTTGGCAGCTTCGGCAACGATGCGAGCCTTGATGCGATCTGCGTTTTCAAGGGTAATCTGATTTTCCAGCGCGGCGGGAATGAGGATGTCACACTGGAGTTCGAGTATAGTTTGGCTATCGATGGGCTCGCTGTTGGGGGAATCGACGACTGAGCCGGTCTTTACCTTGTGCCGCAGTAACTCGGGGACACGCAGGCCCGCGCGATTGAAGATGCCGCCCCGCGAGTCGCTGACCGCGATGATCTTCGCCCCCTGTCGTGCGAGCAATTCCGCGGCGATGCTGCCGGCATTTCCGAAGCCCTGGATGGCTACCGTGGCTCGGTCCAGGCTGATCCCCATGACTTCGCAAGCCGAACGAATTACAAACCAGCAGCCGCGGGCGGTGGCTTCGTTGCGGCCAAAGGAGCCGCCGAGAAACGTCGGCTTGCCAGTCACCACACCGGGAGCGCTGCTGCCGTGGGTCATGCTGTAGGTGTCCATGATCCAGGCCATGATTTGCGAGTCGGTGTAAACGTCCGGGGCGGGAATGTCTTTGTCAGGGCCGATGATGGGGGAAATCTCGTAGGCGTAGCGGCGAGTCAGGTGCTCCAGCTCGTTCTTGGAAAGCTTGTGGGGATCGCAGACGATGCCACCTTTTGCACCTCCGAACGGAATGTTAACGATGGCGCATTTCCAGGTCATCCACATAGCGAGCGCCTTGACTTCGTCGAAGGTGACGTTGGGATGATAACGAATGCCGCCCTTGCAGGGGCCGCGCACGCTGCTGTGCTGAACGCGGAAACCGTCGAAGACCTGGACCGAACCGTCATCCATCTTTACCGGCAACGATAGGGATAAAGCGCGGCGGGGGCGGCGCAAGACCTCGCGCAGCCCGGGATCAAGGCCGCACTTCTCGGCGGCAGTGTCGAACTGGCGCATGGCAATGCGAAAGGAGTTCAGATCCTCCGCGGCCTGGACGGACGCCGGCATAGCCGTAATTCCTTGGGTTACCATGATCAAGGTCTCCTTGTGTTTGAGGGTCGTGGGGAATTGCTGATTTTCGATTGAGGATGGGGGTTGGATAGTCGAGCGCTGGAGGGAAAAGTAAGCCGAGTTCGCGCTGGTTCATGCCCCACCTCGCAAGCGGAAGCAGTTACACGCGCTTTGTCGTTTGTGGGGTGGAAGGAACAGGATCGGGACTACCCGAACAGGGCAAACACCGGTCACTCCGACAGCGGCGTTATGTCGGTCGCTGGTCCCGGCGCGGACGCCCCACAACGTCCGCCGGATGGCAGTTATACACCCAGAGGGAGGAGGGAAGTCAACCGGACGAAAAGGCTCGGCTGGGCGGGCGAGGACACCCGCCCCTCCGCCAGCAATCACTGGCCGCTGACTTTTTCGTGGGCCGGGGCCTTGGTGAAAAGAATCTCAAAAACCAGCAGGCCGGCGCCGACGACGATGGCGCTATCGGCCACGTTAAAAGCGGGCCACTGGTACTGGCCGACGTAGAAGAGTAGGAAATCCACCACATGCCCGCTCACGAGGCGATCCCACAGATTACCGAGGGCGCCGCCGAGAATGAGCGCGAGCCCGACGCCGGTGGTGGTCATGGCGTGACTGTTTTTCCAGAGCAAAGCCGAGACGATCACCAGGGCGACCAGCGAGAACAGGACCAGGACGGCTATCTTCCATTCCGAAGGGGAATCGGCGAAAAGACCGAAGGCGGCGCCACGATTTTCCACGTGGGTAAGACGAAAGAAGCCCGGGATGACGCTGATGCTGTCGTGCAGCAAGATGGTGTTCTCGATGGTGAGCTTGGCTAGGCGGTCCAATAGCAGCACGAAAAAAGCGATGAGGAAGTGGTACTTGCGCATGGCGTGTTGGGTCATCTGGGCTGAGGTGTTTACTCCTCCAAAAAATTGCCAGCAGCTCTTACGCTTCTGGGGCTAGCCACGGTTTCCGAATACCTTCCACGGCTTGCGAGGCGGGCTTGACGGTTGCCCCGCTTCGTGACTGACGAATCAAATGCGCCTCGCCTGCAGAGACGCGGCAAGCCCCATCTCTACCCTTAGATTACACGCCGGTGTTCCCGGTTTCGATCTCTCTTAAGACGGCGCTGCAGCGTTCGCAAACCGATGAATAAGTTTTGTCTTCGCCTACTTGCGTCGAATAATTCCAACAACGCTCGCATTTTTTGCCTTCCGCCTGGCTCACTTGAACATTGACCCCACCGGTTCCGTTGCCCGAGGTACCTTGCTCTAAGTGGACGGACGAAACGATAAACAGGTAGCGTAACTGATCGCGATAGCGAGCGAGCACCGAATGAACCGGTTCGGCGGCTGAAACTCTGACCTGAGCCTCCAGGCCGGAGCCGATCAGGCCTTGGTTGCGGGCTTCTTCCAGGGACTTCAGAACTTCGCTGCGGACAGCCAGCAGGGTGGACCAATCTTCCTTCTGTTGTTTGTCTTCACGAGGAGCAGTACCCAGAATGTCCGCTGGCACCGGGAAGCGGGTCAGGTGCACGCTCTCGGCCCGGTCGGCCATCTTCGGCAAACATTGCCAAACTTCTTCACAGGTGAAACTCAAGATGGGAGCCAATAGGCCCGCGAGGGTTTCGCCGATCAGCCAGATCGCGGTCTGCGCCGAGCGGCGCGCCGGTGAGTTGGGCGCGAAGGTGTACAGGCGATCTTTGAGCACATCGAAATAAAAAGCACTCAAGTCGGCGACAAATTGGTTCACGCCCTGGTAGATCTTGTGGAAGGCGAATTCCTCGTACCAGCGCTGGATCTGGTCATTCAGATCGGCGGTTTGCCGCAGCATGAACTGATCGATCGCCTGCATTTGGTCGAACGGCACCCGATGCTTTTGTGGATCGAAATCGAAGAGGTTGCCGAGCACGTACTTAAACAGGGAATTGCGAATCTTGCGATAGATCTCCGCAATGCTCTGCATCAGGCGCTCGGAGCCAACCACGTCTTCGCGGAAATCCACGGAAGCGACCCATAGGCGCACGATTTCTCCGCCGAGACGATTAGCGATGTCCACGGGATCGACGTCGTTTCCCTTGGACTTGGACATGGCGCGGCGTTCTTCGTCAAGGGTCCAGCCTGGACTGGTCACCATGCGATAGGGAGCGCTCCCCTTGTAACCCATGGCGCAGAGCAGGGAAGAATGGAACCAGCCGCGATATTGGTCGCCACCTTCCAGGTACAGATCGGAAGGCCAGGGGAGGTTAGGTTCGTGGCCCAGGACAGCGGCATGGCTTGAGCCAGATTCGAACCAGACATCAATGATGTCAGTTTCTTTTTCGAACGTCGTGCCGGCACAGTGGCGGCACTTGGTGCCGGGCGGAACCAGACGATCGGCCTCGGGGCTATACCAGGCATCGGCGCCAGCCCGTGCGAAGAATTCGACGACGGCCTGGTTGATTTTCGGGTCGTTCAGGGGCTTGCCACAGCGCTCACAGAGGAAGACGGCAATCGGCACACCCCAGATGCGCTGGCGCGAGATGCACCAGTCGGGGCGGGTGGCGATCATGTTGGCGATGCGTTCTTCGCCCCATGCGGGATCCCACTTCACTTTCTTGATCTCTTCCAGAGTGAGGCTGCGAAGAGTGCCACCTTTCATGGGAGTTTCCATGGAAATGAACCACTGCTCGGTGGCGCGGAAGATGATCGGGTTGTGACAGCGCCAGCAGTGCGGGTAGGAGTGCTCGAGACTCTCGGTGTGGAGGAGCACCCCGCGAGCCTTCAGCAATTCGACGATGGGCTGGTTGGCGTCGAAGACCTTCTTGCCTTGGTATTCCGGCAAACCATTGTGGATCACTCCTGAGGCGTCCACATCACAGGTGGGATCGAGTTTGTACCTCGTGCCGGTGTAAAAGTCCTCGGCGCCATGAGCGGGAGCAGTGTGGACCACACCCGTGCCGGTGTCCATCGTGACATAGTCGGCCAGCACTCCGAGGATCTTGCGGCCTTCCCACGGCAGGAAAGGATGGTAGAACCATGTATTTTCCAAAGCGCGTCCGGGTACTCGCGCGATGGGCTTGGCGTCAGGGAAGCCGCACTTCTCGGCGGTAGCCCTGGACAGACGCGCGGCCACAATGAAGATGTCTTTGTCCGTTTCCAGCGCGACATATTCCTCATCGGGGTGGAAGGCGACCGCCATGGAAGCCGGGAGCGTCCAGGGAGTGGTCGTCCAAATGATGGTGGAGATCGGTTTTTCGCCCTGAATCCGCCGGTCAGCCAGTTGTGGATCGATAGTGCGCGGATCTGATTGCAGGCGGTACTTGACCCAGACCGTCGGGCTGACATGGATTTCGTACTCGACTTCGGCTTCAGCCAGCGCAGTTTCGTCGTGAATGCACCAATAGGTCGACCGCAGGCCCTTGTAGACGAATCCGTTCTCGAAGAACTTGTAGAAGATATCCATTACCACCGACTCATACTGCGGGGTCATGGTGGAGTAAGGCTGCCCCCAACGGCCCAAGACGCCAATGCGCTTGAACTGAGAACGCTGGAGATCGAGAAATTTCTCGGCGTACTTGCGGCATTCCAGGCGGACAGCCTCGGGTTTCATCTGCAATTTCTTGCCGCCGAGCATCTGGTCTACTTTGTTTTCGATGGGTAAGCCGTGGCAGTCCCAGCCGGGAACGTAGGGAGCGTCGAAGCCCGCCATGGTTTTGGATTTGACGATGAAATCCTTGAGGCATTTATTCATGGCAGTGCCGAGGTGGATAGGACCATTGGCGTAGGGAGGACCATCATGGAGGACATAAGTAGGCGCGCCCTTACGGGCCTCGCGAATGCGCTCATAGATGTGCATCTGCTCCCAGCGGGCCAGCAATTTGGGTTCGTTCTGAGGGAGGTTGGCCTTCATGGGGAAGGCGGTCTTCGGCAGATTGATAGTGGACTTCAAGTCGAGCGGCACTCGCTTACTTCTCCCAAATGATTGATTTTTTTCATTATAGGGAAGCGGTCAAACTAACGTCCATTGAACCTTTGGCATGGTCGGAAAGGGGTACCAGGAGAGGGACTTGGTAATACACTTTAAGAAACCGGCTGAAAAGCGTGTACAATTTTCACCAAAGATGTGGATTTTGGCATCTAACTCGACGACGAACGAACCGGCAGCCCGCCGCTCACCGCACCTGGTAGCCGCAGCCTTCCGGAAAAACAACAGATAACAGTGCGGCCCGGCAGAGAAGCAACTTGGCAGGGTCCGTGCTCATCCTTTAGAGAAGCACGGCGGTTGCTTGCGCCTGCTGAAAAGAATAGAGATAAACGAACTCGGGTCGAAAACCTTATGGCAACCCAGGAAACGAATTTGCGCACCACCGGCCAACCCGAATTGAATTTGCTTCTCCCGCAAGACGCGGAGAAGCCGCTCTGGAAGTCTCTCTTTCAGAATATTGATGATCTGCTTTTTCCCAAGAAGCTCCCGCCTTTGAAGCTGACCTCGCGGCCGGAACCGGTGCGCGACATCTGGGGTTTCTACAATTATTCCAAGCGCGGCGCTTACGGTTCGACCATAGTACACACGATTGCTATCGCCGCGATCATTGGTTTGTCGCTGGTCGGCCGTCAGGTAGTTGAAGAGGTCAAGAAGCATGAAACGGTGACCCTGATCGCACCGTCAGAAGATATTCCGACCATGCAGCCGGCCAAGACACAAGTGGCAGGCGGCGGCGGCGGTGGCGACCGGGACGTCTTTAAGGCTCCCAAAGGACGGCTGCCTAAGTTGGCGATGGAACAGGTTACGCCTCCGCAGATCGTAGTAAGGAATGATCATCCGAAATTGACGGCGGAGCCAACGGTAGTGGTTCCTCCGCAGATTAAGCTCGCGAACAACATGCCGACGCTCGGTGACATCACGTCGCACCTGCCTTCCGGTCCGCCTTCGAATGGCACTGGGTCGGGCGGCGGAATTGGTTCGGGCTCAGGTGGCGGCGTTGGAGCCGGTACCGGGCCGGGCGTTGGACCAGGCCGCGGAGGTGGTATCGGTGGCGGAGTGTTCAAGGTTGGCGGCGGAGTTTCCGCGCCCAAGGTGCTCTATCAGCCTGATCCGGAATATTCGGAAGAAGCTCGGAAGGCTAAATACCAGGGCACTTGCGTGCTGTGGCTGATCGTTGGTCCTGATGGGAAGCCGCGGGACATTAAGGTGGCGCGCAACCTCGGTATGGGCCTGGATGAGAAGGCTATCGAGGCGGTGAAGCAGTGGATGTTTGAGCCTGCCATGAAGGATGGAAGACCCGTGGCGGTGCAGATCAATGTGGAAGTGAGCTTCCGGTTGTACTAGGGTTATTTCTGTATTTTGACGTGGGCGGCCGCTTGGGCGGCCGCTTTTGTTTGGGGCGATTAGCCGAGTTTTGCTCGGCCGGGCAGCCGAGGCGGCTGTCCCTTCGACCGCCCGGGGTGTCCCTACCCGGTTTTGGATCACTCCTTCAGGTCCACGTGTTGGACATCATCTACGGAGTGGCCCATGAACATTGCTCCGAG
>Ga0209804_1000181_pt1 | contig 55228 bp, 48 predicted proteins | sample GraSoiAngelo_139_FD_185896 | JGI IMG/M metagenome (GOLD analysis project Ga0209804, IMG submission 185896) | Grasslands soil microbial communities from the Angelo Coastal Reserve, California, USA - 14_0929_12_20cm (SPAdes) (version 2) | ecosystem: Environmental > Terrestrial > Soil > Grasslands ... | reverse complement strand
GCTTGGAAATCCCGCAAAAGGCGCGGGATTCCCACTTTCCCACAGCCCCGACTGCCGCTGGTCGTTTAACTCAAACCGGACATTTCACGTGCTAAGAAAACCGGACATTTTAACTTGCTAACGACAGCCAAAAAACGACAGCCAAAAAACGAACAGCACGAACAGCCAAAAAACGAACAGTACGAACAGTGTCAACCGACATTAGAAATGTCCCCATAGACTGAGAGATCTTCGCGAGCTCCGCAGGGGGTCTCATTGACGAGGACAGCCATGAGCAGGCGCGAGCTGGAGCGAGTGGAAGTTATGGGGCGAGTAGGGAGCCAGAGTTTGAAGTTGGTGCATGCGGCCGAGATCCTGCAGTTGAGTTACCGGCAGGTGAAGCGGTTGTGGAAGCGGTACCAGGAAGGTGGGGCGGCCGTACTCAAACATGGGCATGCCGGCAAGACGTCCAACCGAGGCAAAGCGGAAAAGTTTCGTCGCAAGGTGTTGCGCTTAGTGGCGGCGAAGTATTCCGGGAGCGAGGAGGAGCGGTTCGGGCCCACGCTGGCGGCGGAACATTTGGCGGAAGAGGACGGGCTGGCGGTGGACGCGGAGACCTTGCGGCGCTGGATGTTACAGGAGGGTTTATGGACGCGGCGGCCAAAACGCAAAGCTTATTCGCCATCGGCGAGAGCGCAAGCGTCACTTTGGCGAACTGGTGCAACTGGATGGCAGCTTTCATGACTGGTTGGCAGGGAGAGGTCCGGAGGGCTGTCTGATGGACATGGTGGATGATGCCACCAGCACCGTGTTGTGCCGGCTGGGCACCCAGGAGACGATCTGGGCGGCGGTAGGAGTGCTGCGGGCTTGGATAGGCAAGTATGGGGTGCCGCGCGCGTTATACACGGATTGGAAGAACGTATACAAGCGGCAGGCCACGGAGAGCGAGCGGGTGTGCGGAGAAGCCCCGTGACGCCAGTTTGGGCGGATGTGCCAAGGTTTGGGGATCGAGATCATTGCCGCCAGTTCGCCGCAGGCGAAATTGCGGGTGGAGAGAAACCACGGGACCCATCAGGATCGGTTGGTGAAGAAGCTACGACGCAAAGGTCTGACCCGCCATGCCGCGGTCAATGAGTACCTGGAGAAGGAATATCTACCGGAGCACAACCGGCGCTTTGCGCGAGCCGCGGCCGAGAAGGAAGACTACCACCGACGAAAGCCGAGCCACTCCGAGCTGCACCAGATCTTCCGCTTGGAGACCGAGCGGCGGATCAGCAACGATTGGGTAGTGCGCCACGAGGGACGCTTTTTGCAATTGCAACCGAAGCATCGCTACGGTCCGACGCAGGCCAAAGCGCTGGTTTGTGAGTGGGAAGACGGCACCACGGAGGTGTACTACCGTGGGGAACGTCTCGCCTACCAAGAGCTGTCCGACTCTCCCAGCCAACCGAGCGTGAAGGAGAGAGTGAAAGAGACCGTTCTTTCGGTGGCCAAGCCGCGGCAATGGAAGCCGAGCCAGGATCATCCTTGGCGACGCGGTTACCGCACGATGAAGCCGAATGGGCCGGCGCAACTAGACCTGCCCGCGCGCCTGGTCGCGCGCAAGGAGGCTTCGCTGTGAATTCTGGCGCGACAAGACATGACGCGAAATTTTTAACAAAAAGCGGGGGAGACCAACAAAAAGAGAAAAAAGGGCGCCCCCAAAAAAGCGCGCCTCTTCTCTCCAAAGAATGCGGTGCACATGCAGGCCGAGCGGGAATATCGAGCGAGGAAATCAAGCAGAAGAAATATTCGCGATGTGCACAGTGGAGTTCAATAACAGCGATGGGCGGGAGAGAAGGGGCTCAATTGGCGCCCCTTCCCCCCGCACCCCCCATCCTGGCTCTGACTATGCCACGGTGAATGTTCTTCTTCGACAACAACAAAAAGGGGACATTTCTAACGAGGTAAGAATGGGGATATTTCTAACGAGGCTCGACAGCGGCGCGGATTTTGCGTTGACAAACGCTCAGTCACAGCGTAAGGTTTGCCGCGTCCGCGAAGCGCACGCAACCGCGCCGCTTCTTCGCCCGCGAACAGATTTCTTTCGGAGAATTGCCGGGAGGTCAGGGAACCGCCGGGCAAAATGTTACCACTGCATTGCAGCCATTTAACGCGAAATCTCAAGGGAGCGGAACATGTCGATTACAAATTGCGCATACGTCACCAAAAACTGGTTCAAACAAATCTTCCTGCAGCTCTACCTGGACCAGAGGCGAAGCCGCGTATTTGCAGAGGCGAAGAAGCGCACAGAGTGGAAATGCCCCGACGACCTCATGACATTTGAGGAGAACTGCTACGTCACGAACGAGGAGATCCTCTCTTCCTTCGAGCTCATCCTCAAGGAAGAGATGTTGTATGGCGTGACGTCGCGCGAACAGAGCGAGCATGTCCTGAACGCGTTGAAGACGGCCCTGGATGAGAACTCCCGGGAACGCTACCTGAAGCTACTCTCTGCGACCGGGGAGTATCCCGAGTCCACGGGCGTTTTTTATTTTTCCGACGACTTGAAATACCTGTGCTGGCGGCCGGAGAAGGGGAACACGTTTCAAGCGGCCTTCCGGGCGATGATTACGGCAATTCAGAACGGGAAGGAGTGGGTCAAGCACCCTCGGAACCTGGCTGACCACTTTGGATTCTTCCTGTTCCTGAGCCTGCTGCCCTACCAGGATCACCACCTGGAGATCCCGTATCGCTCGCATCCTTTGCCGGGAATTGGAAGGTCGCATACGCATCTGTCGTTGACCGATCCCGGCCGGGGGCATCGCCAGGCCACGGTGTTAAGGCGCGAGTCCTTCGAGACGAACTACGTCCACGTGGAGCACCTGGAGAGACTGGGGCGCACGCGAAGAGAAATCGAGTCGTATCGCGTTCCCAACATCCTGGATTTCGTGGTCCTGCGGGCGTGTGTGGGGGACCTGGCGCCGGTAACGGCGTACCTGGGCCGGCCGCTCTGCGAACATTCCGGGACGTTTGATCTGCTGAAGGCCGCAAACCTGGCTTCGGCTGCCGCTACGGCGTTTTTCGCCATGGGCGCGGCAGAGATCAAGCTGGCGATCGACCCGCTCACGATTACGCAGGCAATGGCTTACTTGGAGCGGCTGATGACGCTTCGTTGTCATCCGCGGCAGGCGCTGTCGGTGGCGTTCAACCTCAATCGGGAATACGTCGACGACCGCACTCCGGGCAAGACGAAAATCGTCAAGAACAAATTGGAGATCGGGTTGCTGGGCATCGACGTAGCAACCAGCGTCGGGTGGGACAAGGTGACCTGGGATGGGGCCGGCGACGTCTATCCCTCGGTGTGCGTGATGGAACAGATTCCGTTCGCGGACTCGTTGACCTTGGTCCACACGGCTCACGAAAAGGGACTCACCACGTACTTCTCCGGCGGATTCGTCATTGGGAAGGGACACATCGCGACCGCTGTGTACGTCGGCGTGGATGGCATCGGCATCGGCGGGGCGCAGGTGCTGCGCCTGATCGACAGGATGGGGCACGAGGGGCCGTTCCTGGAAGAAAACCTGGACATCATCAACAGAGAGAGAGACGAGGCGGAAGCAAGCGTGCGTGGGAAGGCGGCGCGATTGCTGTGCTGCCTGGACCGCCTCTATTTCGAAGGCAGCCTGCTCGAGGAGCTGGAGCCGGTCCGGCAGGAGCTGTTCCGCGAGATGAAGAGCGTGAACGAGAGCGCTTTGAGCCGGATACTTCAATTCGCCAGCTCGTTCGATCTGCCGATTGGCCTGCAGAAGGACCCGCCGGAGAGTGATTATGAACTCTGGGTGTGCAAGCGAATTGTCGCGAGTGGCGAGAAAGGCGTGGCCTACATCCATGGCTGCAAGCAAAACAAGCAGAAAATGGGCCAGGCCCTGAAAGACCTGCAGGCGCACATCGCGCAGGCAGACGATATTCCGGCGGTGGAACGCAGGGTCTACTACCTGGACGCGATCAGGCAGTACAAAGAGGAAGCCGGTTGGCCGGCGGACGCCAAGCCTTTGCGCGCCAAGTTTTTCCTGTTCAGCCAGAAGGGTCTGCCCAAAGAAATGGCCATGGAACGCGCGTCCTGATCCGCAGGGGACGCGCAGTTCGAATCTGATTGCGGCGGCTTCGGAGGGATGAAAGGCGCGGGGTGCGTCGGGCGAGGACTTCATCCCTTCCTGAGCTGCGGCCAGGAAACCTGCCAGCTGCGCGCAGCTCCGGCGCGCCTCCAGTGCCCAAGAACAACGGAAAAGAGACCGCATATGAAAGCCGTCGGTTACAAAAAACCGTTGCCGATTAACGACCCCGAGTCGCTGCTGGACATCGAAATCCCGACCCCGCAAGCCAGTCGGCGAGATCTGCTGGTGGAAGTCAAAGCCGTATCCGTGAACCCGGTAGATGTGAAGGTGAGAAGAAGCGCCGGCCCGGACCAGGATGGGTATAAGGTCCTGGGCTGGGACGCGGCGGGAATCGTGCGGCAGGCGGGGCCGGAGTGTAGTCTGTTCAAGGCCGGAGACGAGGTGTACTACGCCGGGTCTATTTTACGGACCGGCACAAACGCGGAGTTTCATGTTGTCGATGAGCGCATCGTGGGCCAGAAGCCAAAGGCGTTGTCTTTCGCCCATGCTGCCGCTTTGCCCCTGACAACCATCACGGCATGGGAGTTGCTGTTTGACCGGTTTGGAGTGAAGCGCGGTGCCGACGGGAATGGCGATTCGATGCTAATCATCGGCGGCGCCGGCGGAGTCGGGTCGATGCTGACGCAACTGGCGCGCAAATTGACGGGCCTCCACGTGATTGCTACGGCATCGCGCCCGGAGACCAGGCAGTGGTGCCTGGACCTCGGCGCGCACGAGGTGATCGATCACGCGAGGCCGATGGCAGAGCAACTCAAAGCCGTGGGGCCGGCCGAGGTGAAATACATCGCCAGCCTGACAGCCACGGATCAGCATTACCCCGGGGTGATCGACGTGCTCGCGCCGCAGGGTAAGTTTGGGCTGATTGATGATCCGCCTTCCCTGGATGCGAGGCCGCTGAAGCGCAAGGCCGCATCTCTGGTGTGGGAGTTCATGTTCACGCGTCCGCTGTTCGAGACGCCGGACATGATCGAGCAACACCGGCTGTTGAACGAAGTAGCTGAATTGATCGACGCGGGCGTTCTTCGCACGACGTTTGCCGAGTCCTTCGGCAGAATTGACGCCAGCAATCTGAAGAAGGCGCACCAGCTGATCGAAAGTCACAAGTCACGCGGCAAGGTTGTGCTTGAGGGCTTTTGATCACGCTGCACATTCTGACCCGCTGGGCAGCTTCAAGTCCCCGTACGCTTGGTGCTTGCCCTGGAAATGGCCTACTACGTGGATGACATCCGCCGAGCAAAAGAGCTTGCGCCGAAAAAGATCCACTACGTCGATGTCGCAACTAGCGGCGGAGTGTGGGGCCTGGAGCGAGGCTACTGCATGATGATCGGAGGCGAAACGGGGATAGTGAGTCGGCTGAATCCGATCTTCGCGACGTTGGCGCCGGGCCGTGGCGATGTCTAGCGCACCCTGGAACGGGAAAGACTGGGTGGCACCGCCGAGCAGGGCTATCTGCACTCTGGGCCCAATCGGGCCGGGCACTTCGTGAAGATGGTTCACAACGGGATTGAATACGGCTTAATGGCGGCTTACGTAGAAGGGGTGGGCGTCCTGCGCGCCGCCAACATCGGGCGGCAACAACACGCGCCCGATGCTGAGACGACGCCACTACGAGACCCGGAACATTATCAATACGATTTCAATCTTCGAGACATCGCCGAGGTATGGAGGCGCAGAAGTGTCATCGCCTCGTGGTTGCTGGATCTCACCGCAACAGCCTTGGCGGAGGACCCGAACCTAACGCAATTCGCAGGCCGCGTCTCCGACTCGGGCTAGGGCCGGTGGACCATCAAGGCCGCCATTGATGAGGCGGTGCCAACCCCGGTGCTCACTACCGCGCTCTACGCAAGGTTCAGTTCGCGCGGCGAAGCCGATTTCGCGGACAACTTGCTTTCAGCGATGCGTTTCGCCTTCGGCGGACACTTGGGAAAGAAGTCATCTTCAGAAGCGACCGTGGTGGGAAAACGCTAATGGGAAACGGGCCCAAGGTCTTGGTGATCGACGTCGGAGGCACCAACGTAAAACTGCTGGCCACTGGTCAGACGGAGCCGCGTAAATTTCCGTCCGGCCCCAAGATGACCCCGGAGGGGATGGTTCGCGAGGCTAAGAAAACCGCGCGGGACTGGAATTACGACGTGGTCTCGATCGGCTACGCCCGCCGCGGATCGCCTTGTGGAGGGTGTTCGCCAACACGTTCAGTTGCTGGGCCACTTGCGGAACCTTCTGCCCTTGGTCCAAGCACCCTGATCCGTCGATAATTTGCCGGCGGCCTCAATCCGACGCAGCCCCAAGATCCAGTCGAAATCGTCAAATGTGCCTTTTCCCTTGAAGTCGTCTTGCCCCAGGTTGTGCCCCGGCTGGGTGCCAGCCATCAGACGGGGTGAACGGGCATGATCATGAGGTAGGTATTCCCAAGCGTTGCCGTAGGCGCTGTAGTCTTCGCGCACCGTCCCCCAGGCACGCTCACTGAGATACGGGCCCCAGCGTTTCCAATGTTTCTTGCGAGAGGCCGATTCTGACATGCGGATCTCTTCTTGCGTCATAGCCATACTCCTGTCGGTCCGATCGCCTGCCAGAGGCAGACGATTCTTCGTTGAGCCATGGACGGGATTGGTCGGAGTATCCCGTTTCCTCCTGCGCATCATGGGAATCTCTGCAATCGATACGCGAAATGGAAGGCTCGCGACAATTCATTCGAACGGCAGGCCGGCTATCAAAGGGTTCCTGACAATCCCCCTGATCATGGGCCTGCCTTCACATCCTTTTTAGTTTGGCTGCAATCTCTGTTCGGAGTGTGATGGCGCGAACACCGCCACCAACCAAGAGGAGCTTACCTAAACCAGCGTTGCTATTTAGATTCGCATTCCTGAACCAGCGTTGCTCTTTAGATTCGCATTCGTGCGAGACGATAAACACAGAAGTTCAACCTTCGTGTTCAGTGGAGGGATGTGCGCCCCGTCTCTAATTGCCTAATCTGCCGACAATTAGGCCGCGAAGAGGCGGACGAGGGCGAATAGGGGGTGTCAAAAATTCTGACGGGTGTAGGACCAGAGAATGCCTGAAACTCTAACTTCAGAACTCCTGAGGTGGTAGACCAGAAATGTGTCCGCTTTTGGCTTCAAGATCGCGGGTGCGCAACCGCGTAGCGCATTCGACCCTGAGTTCCGGGAAACATCGCGTTGGTCGTGTTCAGCGCCTGGCAAAGGGATTCGACGACTCGCGACCGATGGGGCGAACTGAGCGGGGCTAGGGTGATGCGAAGCTCGCCTTCCGTCGGTTCGATATCGGCCGCATCTTGCAGGATGGTTTGTACCAGAGTGCGTCCTTCGTCTTGTACCCGTTTGTAGTGGGGGCGAATCATCTCCACCAGATCACTCTCGATCTGGAAGGCAACCATTTTCAAGATGTTCGTTAGGTGCTTGCGTTCGGTCGATAATTTCACCACCTCCTGGCCCTTCCTGGCCTCGGCCAAGGGCAGGCGAGTGGGAAGTGAATCCCGCCGGGCCTCCAGTTTCTGGATGCGGGCCGAAGCCGATATATTGGCTGCTCGCAAAAGGGCCCGTTGCGCTACCTCTTCGGCAAACTGTGCTGCCGCCGGACGTCCGAAATTCGGCAAAACTCACCCATTGAGTACGGGAGTTTCTGGATCGCATCGTGGATGTGAGCCACGGTTCGCCCGGCGCAATTATCAGGATGGTAGAAATGGCCACCTTGCCGAAATACCGTATCGATGGCCATATCAAGACTTCGCCACTCTACATCGATTTTCGGCTCGCGTGGCACGCGGCGAACGCATGGTAGACAAAACCGGCAGAGTCCGGATGAGGTCATTGGCGGTGTTAGCTGTCTAACGGATAATCGCGGGCGCGGCAATTCCGTTGATTTCGCCTATGGGCACTGCCTAGCTCCCGCTGTTCGAAGTGTTGTTGGCCATTTCTTTAGGAGAGAAAAGCAATGGCAGAACTGATCTCCATTTCGTAAAGATCAAAACAAGAATCGAGCGCTCAAGTTTGTCCTTCTCATCGGCGTGGTTAGCTTCTTTGCGGACTTTACCTACGAAGGCGCCCGCAGCATCACTGGTCCGTTTCTCGCGATCCTGGGAGCGCGCACGACCTTGGTCGGGTTCATCGCCGGCCTCGGGGAACTCCTTGGCTATGGGCTGCGCCTCGTGTCGGGTCGGCTAAGCGAGCGCACCGGCGAGGTTTGGCCGATCACTCTATTCGGATATCTCGTCCAAATGAGGGCAGTACCTCTCCTCGCCTGGGCTCCGAACTGGCAGATTGCGGGTTTGCTAATCATAGTCGAACGCATCGGCAAGGCCACCTGCAATCCCCCGCGTGATGTGATGCTTTCGCATGCTGCCAAGCAGATCGGGTATGGATGGGGGTTTGGACTGCACGAAGCCCTGGACCAGTTCGGGGCCCTTTTGGGCCGCTCGTCGTTGCCGCTGTACTCGCCAGCCGCGGAAACTACCGCATGGCTTTCGCGGTGCTGCTTGTCCCCGCAATGGTGACGCTCACCCTTCTTGTGATCGCCCGGCTTTTGTATTCAAGGCCTGAAGACCTGGACGTAAGCGTCCCTAACGTGAAAACGGAGGGTCTACCGCGGGTGTTCTGGATTTATCTCACCGGAGCCGCTCTGGTGGCTGCTGGTTTTGCCGATTTCACCCTGATTGCCTATCACTTCGAAAAAGCTTCCATCATCCCGGACACTTGGGTTCCAGTGTTCTTCAGTCGCGATGGCCGTGAGCGGTATCGGCTCGCTCCTCTTCGGACGCGTTTTTGATCGCATCGGCTTCTGGATACTTGTGCCGCTGACCATCATTTCTGCGGAGTGACTACGTTCTACCACGCCGAATGCTTTGACATCGCTGCCTCGCCTCCCTACACTGACTCACATGGAAGTGCATTTCAAGCCCGAAACGGAATCACGCCTTACCGAATTGGCTTCCAAAAGTGGCCGAGCACCCGATGATCTTGTGGAAGACGCCCTCGCTGGATATCTGGCAGAGCTAGCCGAAGTGCATGACATGCTCGACAGCCGCTACGACGATATCAAGAGCGACCGCGTTAAGCCCATTGACGGCGAAGCCTTCTTTGACAACCTGCGCCAGCGCGAGGACGAACTGCTCAAGCAGCGCCATCCCAAATGACGGCCAACCAGGGGTTTGCTTTGCACCCTGGCGCTGCGCTGGACATCACCGAAATCTGGGAGTTCATCGCAAAGGACAATCCTTTGGCGGCCAGGAGCGTCCGTGAAGACATCCTCGATGCCATCCGCAGGCTTGTCCCCTTCCCCAACCAGGGTCACCAACGGACAGATCTCACATCACGCCCGCTGCGCTTCCAGACCGTGCGCAACCATCTTATCGCCTATGCGCCCGATGCAAAGCCACTCCTCGTGCTTGCGGTGCTTCACGGAGGCCGCAGCCCGCGTGTGATGGCGGCCATTCTGCGCGGAAGGAAGTGAATCGTGAGTTTTCAGATCACGTCAGCGGCTTACCACGGGCGCTCAGAGATGCTAAAGCCTACTCTTTTGCATCGTCTGCGTGCTATTCGCGTGCTGTTTGCGGAATCAACAGAGAGGTTCGGGAACTTAGGTGTCATCCGTGGCCGTGTATGTTGTTGAATCTAGGTTTTCACGCGGATTCGAGTCCTACCTGAGGAGCCATTCTTTCAATGCCTTAGGATTCCCCCCGTGCTATCAGCGTGCTGTTTGCAAAAATCAGCCCGGACACCTTCTCCAGTGCCTGGCCGATCCTTCCGTCCACCATATCGCCAAAAGTGATGATGACGATTGAGAGAGAACCCAAGATGGGGTAAGATCATCTTACCATGCAGACCAAAGTTTCCACGAAAGGGCAAGTCGTTCTTCCAGGCCCGCTTCGCCGCCGACTCGACATTCGGGCAGGTGATCCCCTGGACGCCAATATAGAAAACGGGCGGATCGTGTTGACGCCGCGCAAGAAACGGCCGCTTCGAGTCAAACTTGTGACTGATCCCGTTACTGGACTGCCCGCTTTAAGTGCGGGCCCGAACGCGCCGACGTTGAGCAGCAAGGAAGTTGAAGAAATTTTGGCAAGCTTCCCATGATCTACTTGCTCGATGTGAATGCTCTAGTCGCTCTGGGGTTCATTAATCACGAATTCCACGATCGTGTTGCTTCATGGGTGCGGTCTCATAATTCACCGAACTTGGCGAGCTGCTCAATCACTGAGCTCGGATTTGTGCGCGTGCTGGCCCAAGCCCCAGCCTACGGATTTACCGTCGCTCAAGCTCGTACACTGTTGCTGCGCCTCAAGCAGGCACGTACGTCTCGTCTCACGTTCATTCCCGACGAACACGATGTTTCTCATCTTCCCGGTTGGGTCAGAGCGCCTAAACAAATCACCGATGGTCACTTGGGCAAACTTGCGAGCGCGAATGGTGCGGTCCTTGCAACTCTAGACGAGAGCATTCCTGGATCGTACCTGATTCCGAGATAGTATTTGCCTTGCTAGATCGTATTCCGGTTCGGCTTCAGCAGGACTGTGCCTTGGCGGTTTTTTGTCCGAAAAAACATCTAACTTCTCCCGACTGCCATTGGAGTTCCACATCTCGGGAGCCGCCATGCGGTGCACAGCGTACGGCACGGTTAACGGCGGCCGATCAATCGGTTGAAGACTGACATCTCCAGACCTCCTGCCTGCACGGAGGTTTTCAGGCACTGGCTTCCCGCACTTCAGCGTGCTATTCGCGTGCTGTTTACGTGATTACGAAGGCTCTTCGAGGACTTATGTGTCATCCGTGGTCCAGTATGTTGTTGAATCTACGTTTTCACGCGGATCCGAGTCCTACCTGAGGAGCCATTTTCTTGTTTAGCTTACGAACGCCTCTGATTCTTGCTCTTGTGCAAAATGGTGCAAAACCCCGGAAAATTTCAATCAATTCAGTTTTTGAACAGCCGGAGAGACCGCAGCCACGGCGCCCGTTTATGACGATCTCGAGCGCAAAGCGCGCCGAGCGCGCGCCAGTGCCTTCTTCCGGCCTGGATCATCCGGATCGGTCAGGTTAGCGACGACAGCTGTGATCGGGATCCTGCTACCGCAAAAGCCGAGGATGTCATCGTACAGATCCTCTTCCTTCCGGAGCCGCACCACGTCGGCGACAATCTGCTCTCCCCGCTTGCGCTCGCTCTCACTGCGGATGTTGACAACAACAAGCTGTGCGTGCTGGATGCCCGCGTATCGCTCCGCTATCGCCGCTCTCGCGCGTTTCGTGGCGACCAGGTTCCGCGTGCGCCGCACGAAAAGCGCTTCGTCATCCGCTGGAGCGGGTGCCACGAATACTGCAAGGTCCGTGAATCCGAGCGGGTTGTCTCCTTCCAGGAGGACGGCTCGCGAGTAGTCCGTCATCAGGTTCGTCACAAAGAAAGCGTCAGAGCCGAGGTCGTTCTCGGGGAAGGTGAATAGGGCGACGCCGCTGGCTCCCGCCTGCCTATACCGCCGGAGCTCCGGATGGGTCACGGGCGCTGTCTCCCGCGCCTGCCGGAGCGCATCGTCCCGGATGCATCGCGCCGCGAGGATTGGTCCGCCACCAGCGCTCAGCATCGCCTCGACGAAAGTTGTCTTGCCAGAGCCGGGAGGGCCAGCCACGTGTATGAGAGCGCGCTCCCTCATGCCCCGGCCTCGGCTGAGCCGGAGCGCGGGACGATGATGACGACGACTACAGCGCGCCCGCCCACCGCGGGCAGAGCGTCGGCGAAGAGCTTCACAGCAAGTCGCGGCCTGCGCTGACCCTGTGACACGCTCGCCCTTGACCTGCGCCCAGTGGCAGGAGGCCGGGAGCAAGAGGCAGGAAACGCATTTCGGCTCGTTCCGCTTTGCCTGGCCGCTCCGAACCTTATCGAGGTACTTGTCCGCGATGCGATCCGGACATCACCCCGCTTCATCGGGGTCACAGTCCGAGCTCCCCGGCCAGGATTCTCGCGACCAAGCCTCCGGGTGCCTCGCCCGCGACGAGCCCCTTCACCGTCTCGCGGACTTCAGAGGCATTACCGTTCTTTTCGGCCGCCTTCATCGTGCTCGCGTAGGCCGCCCAGACATCGGCGCCCGTGATCTCGTAACCGTATCCCTGCACGAGCCAATGCAGGGCGAGCAGCCCCGCGCCAACCGCGAAGCGCGGGTGTCGATCCGAGAAATCGCGCGCGGCGCGAGTGAGCGTCTTCGGATCGCAGGGTGTACGGCTCGCGAGCGCGAGCGCCTCGTCATATAGCCCGACTTCCTTGGCGGCGGCGAACCACTTGCCCTCTTCGCCTGGTGTTGTTTTCACCAGGTCGACGAGGATTTCACCCGAGCTCTTGTGCGGGTACTCCTTGGCGACGGCCTTCAACGTCGCCAGGTAGGTGCCACTGCGTCTGGCGCAGGCCGTAGCGCTCGTACGCCTCCTCAACCAATCCTGCCCCGCGCGAGATCTCTTCGCAGATCGCATCCACCTCGGCGTCGTGGGTCCAGGATCCGCGACATGACTCGGCATACCGGATCGCCTCCGACTTCTTCCCCATAGCGGCGAGCGCCTTCACAGCCCAGCGTTTGTAGGGCCAGATGTTGTCGCCCTGGAGCAGATCGACAATCTCGGTGTACCTCTCTGCTCGGTAGAGCGCGCTGAGGCATGCCGACGTCCCGTGGAAGTGGCCATGGAGGTTGCTATCAGGGCTGAGCGCCATCCGCGTGATGCCAACTAGGCGGTCCGCCCAGGTGTTGGCCACCCCCTTCGAGGTGCAGAGCTCGCCCCAGTAGTCGGCGAGCCTCTCGATGTAGGGGATCTGGTCAGCCTTATGCGCCGCCCACAGGCGCTCGAGCCAGGTCTCGCGCATGTCAGAAGCAGCGGGCGCGCCGACGATGATCGGAACGAGCTCGACGATGGCGTTGTTGACCGCCGTGCCGATCGCGCCCGAGGAGCTGTCGACGTGCTCGAGGGCTGGCGAAAGGCGCTCGAGGAGGGTTACGGCGCCGTCGCCGGCCAGCACCGGCTCGCCGCGGGCTACCTTCTTTATCTCACTCACCGCTTGCTTCACGCGCTGGATCGCAGGCTGTGACTTCCAGCCGAAAGCGTGGCGGCGGAAGTGTGCTTTGAACCCCCACTTGTGGTCGTCCGCGGCGAGCGCACGGTGTGTTCGGGGAACTCTGGGTGCAGAGGGAAAGGCTTGGCTCATAAGCTGGCCTTGTGCGGTCGCGCAATCGGCGTAGGCTTACGCGCGTGCTCGGCTCGCAACCGCTCGAGCCGGCGGGGAAAGTCAGCCCCATCGTTGCGCGCGGCGAGGTCTTGGAGGTCCCACATGGTCTCAAGCGCCTCGTAGCGTTTCGGTTGCTTGGCGACCAGGTCCTCCACCTGCTGCCCGAGCTTTCGCTTCCGGCAAGGCAGTCGAGATGTCTGACTCGCGCGGCCGCAGCCTTGCCCTCGCGCCGCGCCTTCTTCTTTTTATCAAAGTGATTTTTCCTTGCACAAGTGTGATTGTGATTGGCTCCTTGGGTGCTTGCGATGGACCTTGATGCCTGCTTCCCCGCGAAGCGGAACCAGCATCGCACGAATAGATCCCCAGTGCCTGGAAATGTCGGATGCCGCCACGCCATGGGCGGAATCGGTTTTACTTCAAGCATTTGATAACTTCTTCATTTCGAAGTCGACCACGAGTCTAGACAGCGACTCTTTACTTCTTTGTCGTCACTCAAAGGGGAAGTTTTTTGGAGAAGCGATTTCCACAGCCATGAGGTCTTACCGCTCTGTGAATAACCTGCGTTCGGGGGATGTGGTGCCACGGGAAGGGCGATGCCGAACTGGATCGCGCGGGAGTTGAAACACGGGGTGTCTCGCGGTCCCCTGCATCCTCGCTGTAGGAGCTTGAAGGCTCTATATTCTTGGATTCCGCATATCAAGGGAGCGTGTGCGAGGAGAAATGCCATTGCGGAGAAGGGGCGATGCGTTTGTGGCGCAGGATGGCTGGCGCGCGTTTCATGTTCCCATGCTCATCAGGCTTCTCAGAGGTAATTTGGTGCAGTATGGTTCATCTTGGTGTACCTTCAACTCCATGACAACCGGAAAGGCCTCAAAAAAAACCGTACGTCGGAGCGTCTCGCTGCGCCCTGACATAGATAGCAAGGTTCAAGTGCTTGCAAGACGCGAGCGCAGAAGTGCCAATCAGGTCATAGAGGACCTTATCGAGGCTGGGCTGGAGACCAAGGAAGCTGAGAAGCACCGCTTTTTCGAGCTGGCGAACCGTCTGACTGTTTCGACCGACAAGGCCGAACAGCACCGTATCAAGGAAGAACTGGCCCGCATGACGTTCGGAGCATGAATGCCGAAGATCCAGTGGCCGGATCTCCCGCCCGCTCTTCGTGACCACCTGTTTGAAAGACTACGTGAACGCAAGATCTCGGCCGAAGACCTTTACCAGTTGAAATTATGGCGTGAAACTGAGCCCGAGGCCCCTGACGGGTTGTGGTACAAGGACTTCGGGTCATTCAAGTCTGCGGGGAAGGAAGATACCCGAAGACATTTCTCCTCCGCGGCCAACCGGCAGAGGGCAAGCAGTTCTAATATGTAGCACCCATGCTAACCGTGGCGGTGTGCCACGGCACCGACGCTACTGGTTATCTGCCAGCTGCTTTTAAATTTTGCTGGCCGCTCAAGGGCACTAAAGCTGTACATCCGGCTGTTAAGACGGCAGTAAAAATTAAATAAGTGCTGCATCTGGTGTCGCTTACAGCCGAAAAGGTCGCCCAATCACCCTCTTGAAGTGGACCGAAGTTGAACCGAAATTCCTGAGGTAGCGCCAGACCCCCTTGGTGTTTTGTACGATTGCAACTCGACACATTTGCTTGACAGCCTGTGTTCCGCAAAACCCTCGTCGTTCTGGGTCTGGGTTTTCGCCCGCTCCTCATGCAGCTATTTCCTCCAGTCGATATTCATGATGCAGACCTTTTCGGAAACTACGCTTCTGGAACTAAGGCAGCAATCCCACGTCCGCCGAGCATCCCAGAAATCTTAAAGTTCCCGACTTTGTAAATCGTCCGCCTCTTGGGCAGGACCCGTGCGCGTGAATCTGGCCTTCATTCTCCGCGTTACAAATCATGTTCCCCAAATGACTCGTGGCTTGAAAAGGCGGCGTAACTATCACAAAATGGGGATGATCCCCGGTAGCTCAACGGTAGAGCATTCGGCTGTTAACAGAGAACTTCAAATCAAATAACTCGCTTCTCTGGCGTCAGTTAACAGCTTCGGGGCCATCCCCAAACATTTAATTCTTGTCCCCAAGATGTCCCCATCATTGTTTCGGCTCCTCTGCACATCGAGTCTATGCGTAGGATTTGCCCGGTGATTCCAAAGGCGTAAACATCAAGGATGGCGTTTGGTCCAGTTCTGGAGCTTGAGGCCGGGAACGCGCTTGAACTCGCGTTCATTGTTCGTGACGAGAGTGAACCCCGCGGATTTGGCATGAGCTGCAATCCAGAGATCATTGCCACCGATCCTATCACCACGGGCCTCGAGCGTGGCGCGGATCTCGCCATAGGCTGCCGCCACTTCCTCCGGCAAAGGAACCACGGACAAGAGAGATACAAGGCGCGCTAGAGATTCCAGCGCATGGTCGCGTTGCTGGCTTCGCTCCGCACCGTAAAGCAACTCGCCATACGTAATCACCGATAAAACCGCATCGCCATGCTGCATTTGGCGAAATCGCGCGGTCACTTTCGGAGGCCGGTTCTGCCGCAAATAGATGCAAATATTGGTGTCGAGCATATAGCGACCGCTCATCATAGGCCTCTGCGACGCTGTGGCTGAGGATCCTTGCGCTTCTTTGGGAACATGTCCGCTGGCAAATCGGCTAGCAAATCCAGCACGCGGACCATTCCGCCGGCTTTCTCCCGTAATACGATTTCGTCGCCACGACGGAAAATCTCAACCTCCGAGCTTTTCACCCGAAACTTTTTCGGCAACCTCACAGCTTGGCTGTTCCCGGACTTAAAGACGCGAGCGACAGTCATGATTCGCCTCCCATATATATATACACTAACGTATATACGTTCGCAAGCGACATTTGCTCCCGCGCTCCGGGGGGGGATTCTCCAGGTGCGTCTGCCTCGGCCTCTCAGGCCATCCAGATCTTCGAGAAGACCAGGTCTATTGGCAGCCAGGGAGCAGCGGATATTGTCTTATCAAAGTCTCTGCCGAAGGAAAACAAAATCGGTGAGGCCAGCGAACGCACAAAAAAATGCTCTCGCAATTGCGCGCAAGTCCAACAACCGCCAACTGGAAATTGCTGCAACTATTATCATTGCTCAGCTGAGGGCAGCTTCCGGCATCCAGTCAGATCGAGCAGAAGCGTTGGAAACCCTGCAGCAGGTTGTTACGGATGCAAAAGGCAGGACTGGTGTCCGAGGAATTCGATGCCCGACTCGCTCTCGCTGAAATCGAACTTGCATCAGGCGAGCTAGCGAGCGCCCGGAGCGAGCTAGTTGCCCTGGAGAAGGATGCTTCCCAGCGCGGCTGGCAATTAGTAGCACGTCAAGCGGCTTCGAGCAGTGCCTTTCGACCCTCTCCGAGAGTTGCGAATGTAGGCGACCGAAAGGATGCGTTTGTGTCCAGGCATCGATTTGGGAAGCAAGGCATCGACTGTGGTCCAAATCTCACGGCTCACGGTCCGGCTGAACCAACCCACTGCAGTCCATTTTGCCAACTAATTTGTTGAGAGGACTTCAAGAGGGGCAATATGAACCCGCTCAGGAATACCGACACCCCACAAGCAGCGCCTGCCTTTCGACTACGTTCTACCACGCCAAATGCTTTGACATCGCCGCCTCGCCTCCCTACACTGACTCACATGGAAGTGCATTTCAACCCCGAAACGGAATCACGCCTTACCGAATTGGCTTCCAAAAGTGGCCGAGCAACCGATGATCTCGTGGAAGACGCCCTCGCTGGATATCTGGCAGAGCTAGCCGAAGTGCGTGACATGCTCGACAGCCGCTACGACGATATCAAGAGCGACCGCGTTAAGCCCATTGACGGCGAAGCCTTCTTTGACAACCTGCGCCAGCGCGAGGACGAACTGCTCAAGCAGCGCCATCCCAAATGACGGCCAACCAGGGGTTTGCTTTGCACCCTGGCGCTGCGCTGGACATCACCGAAATCTGGGAGTTCATCGCAAAGGACAATCCTTTGGCGGCCAGGAGCGTCCGTGAAGACATCCTCGATGCCATCCGCAAGCTTGTCCCCTTCCCCAAACCAGGGTCACCAACGGACAGATCTCACATCATGCCCGCTGCGCTTCCAGACCGTGCGCAACTATCTTATCGCCTATGCGCCCGATGCAAAGCCACTCCTCGTGCTTGCGGTGCTTCACGGAGGCCGCAGCCCGCGTGTGATGGCGGCCATTCTGCGCGGAAGGAAGTGAATCGTGAATTTTCAAATCACGTCAGCGGCTTACCACGGACGCTCAGAGATGCTAAAGTCCTACTCTTTTGCATCGTCTGCGTGCTATTCACGTGCTGTTTGCGGAATCAACAGAGACTTTCGGGAACTTAGGTGTCATCCGTGGCCGTGTATGTTGTTGAATCTACGTTTTCACGCGGATTCGAGTCCTACCTGAGGAGCCAATTTTTTCTTCAGTTTACAGGCGCCTTCGACTTTCTCTGTTGTGCAAAATAGTGCAAAACGCTCGAGGATTTTCCGTTCGCTCCCTTTTCTACGAAACGTTGAAGATCTCAAATCAACCGGGGCAAGTTCTTCTTCAGGGAATCCCTATTGTCGCCCTGAAATGTCCAACCGGATGTTGCTGTGCTTATCATGGACGAAAACCGGTACGGATTCTGCCAGCAGCTGGAAAAGGTGCAGCGAAGATCCCTGACACCAGCTGGGCTCACCGCGTTTGAGGCGTGAGTCCGTGCACGTCTCGACGCCATTATTGCCGCGAGCCTGGCCGCGTCTGGTAAAGGACACCGCGCCAAGCTATAGCGGCAGCAAAACCAACTACCGATGCGTCTGAACACACATTGCCACGGGTCTGTTTAGGGGGCCATCTAACCCGAAGCTCCGACTATTTGCGCGTTTCCCACAGCTCGGATATGGGTATGCCATGGAGAGTGGCAGTAAACGGAATGGTTTCGGTACCAGTATAGAGAACGACGCCACGAATCCAGCGTTTACCTACTGCGCTAGCCAGAGCCTGAAGCCCCCGAAGGTCACCGGTCTGCAAACTCGCGCTGGCTTTCACTTCGACGCCAACGAGATGTCCGGCCGGGTTTTCCAGAACGATGTCCACTTCTTGCCCCGAAGCCGTACGCCAGTAATAAAACTGAGGCCGCGTGTCACTCCAACCCGACTGTTTCCGTAATTCCAACAAGACAAAGTTTTCCAATACAGCACCAGCCAGCCCTGCATCCAGCTCTAGCCGTTCGGCGGACAGCCCCAGCAAATGAGAGAGAAGGCCCGTATCGCTTAGATAGACCTTGGGCGTGCGAATCACACGCTGGCCGACATTGACCGACCAAGGTCGCAGCAACTGCATGAGGAATGTCGTTTCCAGCAACGCAAAATATCGTTTCAGGGTCGTCTGGGGCAAAGATAATCTTCTGGACAAGTCGGCAAAATTCAGCAGGCCACCAGCCCGGCTCGCCACAACCGAGAGTAGTTGAGGCACTGCCGTTAAGTCCGCGATATTGGCGAGGTCACGCACACCGCGCTGTAGAATCGTCGTCAAGTAAGACTGAAACCAAGCATTACGGCGTGCAACTTGACGACGCGCGGCGATCGGCGGATAGCCGCCAACCAGAACCTTTTCGAACAACTCAGTACGCTGCAGAGCCCCTGATCTCCCCCTGTGCCCGACCGGGTGCTTTGAGAACAGCGTGTCCAGGAACGATTCCCGAACTCCGTTCATCTCACCTTGCGAAAAGGGCCAGAGGGTCAACACTTCCATCCGGCCGGCCAGGGACTCGGAGAGCTTCGGGAGTAGCAGCACATCCGCGGAGCCGGTGAGCAGGAAGCGCCCGGGTTCTCTTTTCCGGTCAACGGCTATTTTGATTGCGGAAAACAGTTCGGGCACATGCTGCACCTCGTCTAGAGTGACCGGCGTCATCAAACCTGCAATGAAGCCGCCTGGGTCCCCTTTGGCCGCAGCCAAGACACTTCGATCATCGAACGTCAGATATCGCCGGCCTGGTTCCGCCACTTCGGGCGATTGAACGAGAGTACTCTTACCGGTTTGACGCGCTCCATTAATTAGGACTACAGGTGTGTCGGACAGCGCCAGAAGTAGACGGTCGCACAAGTTGCGCCGGATCATCACAACCGCATGCTAACTTAAATGTGGATGATAATCAACCACATTACGGATGATAATCAACCACAAAAATGGCTGTTAATCATTCATAATTGATGGGAACTCCGGCTGTTAAGAAGGCAGTAAAAATCATATAAGTGCTGCATCTGGTGTCGCTTACAGCCAAAAAGGTCGTGCAATCACCCCCTTGAATTGGACCGAAGTTGGACCGAAACGGGTGGGGTGAACCCTGCTGGGCGCTGCGACCTAAACAACCAACGAGACAACGAGATGAGTGCCGGCTCGAGTGATCACCCAACCGACCTTAAACGGCCCTTCAGAACCACCCATGAGTAAGTAAGCGCAGGACATTGATTCCGGCAAGGATGATTGCAACAGGCTAGGACACGCGAAGCGGGGGTCCCACACCTCGCTCTGCATGCCACACTGCAAGCACTATTACCTGGTCACCCCGCGGGACATAGTACACGTGATAGCGAGTTCCCTTGAGTAGGACACGACGCGTGTCCGGTACCGGGGATTGCCGATACAGGCGCCCGATGTGTGGTGCGTGCCCAAGGATGTCGAACGTCGCAGCGAGTTCGTTGGTGAACAGGTCCGGTGAGGCAGTACGATTTCGCCGCCACCAATTCTCGATTTCGCGGATCTGCGCGTCCGCTTCGGGCGTGGTGAGGACCGGCAGGCTCACCGCCGCCGACGCAGTTCGTCGAGAATTCGCGTGGCAGGCTGGAGACCGCCTGCCTCGGCGGATCTCCAGGACGTCAACAACGCTTCGTGCAAGGCGCGCCGCTCATCGTTAGTGAGGTCATCGCCTTCATCATCGACAACCAGATCGACAATCGTCCCCTCGGGTAAGGTTGTCGGTTCGTCCAGAACGAGGCGCCCCTTCTCGACACGTGCTCGCAGAGGGCTCATATAGCTACTGTACGGGATCCCAAGATGCTCCGCAAGCCTCCACCGGCAGCGCCGTTGACGCTCGGCGCGCTCGACAGTGGCAAAGTTATCCGCCGTCTGAAACGGTAGATAGAGGTCTGGATTTCGGCTGGCGGAAATGGACCTGGTGAATGCCGGACAAACGAGGAGTCAAGCTGAGGACACTCAGGTTGTTGAGTTTGCAGGCTCTCGCCGCTGACCCCGCTGGTTTTGTTGACCCTCGGCGAACACGCCAATATCTTTTTCACCGGAACGGAGAAAATCCAGAAAGTCCAAACCAGAGTACTTGCATGTTTGACAGACGCTCAAGAGGATCAGGTACTCTTCGATCCCCCTGGGCGTCGAGAGACCCTCAATGGCCTTGCGGAGCCTAGCAAAGGCTTTGATCGCATGTTCGGCGTTGTTGTTATTCCAAGGAATTCCATCGTAGCTTAGAAAAGTGAACAACTTGTCGCGATCTCTATCCAATCGAGCTTTCAATTTCATCGCGGCTGCGCTTAGGTGCTCCATCTTGGACATCCGCCTGTAGAAGCGGGCGACATCAGCCCGATGTTTCCGCAGAAACCTGCTCTTGAGACCCCAGCGGTCGGTCGTCTTCAAAATCTCCCGAAAGAGTTCGCCAAATGCAGTTGCAATTCCCTTTATGGTTTCATCGTATGGGTTGTCCAAAACCGCGTCATTGAAGTCACGGATCAAGTGGAGGATGCACTTTTGCTGAGGGCACGAAATCGCGTCGTAGGCCGCGTAGAAATCAGACACCAAAACGCCGGTGAATCCCTGCAAAGCGCTTTGCACGAAGCTCCCTTCGCGGGTCTCGGAATAGAAGTAAACCACTTCACTCCATGTCGCAAAAACCCACACGTACGCTGTCTTGTCGTGCAGTTTGATTCGTGTTTCATCGGCATGAATCAGGTTTCCATGTACCATTTTGTCGAGAATGTTCTGTCGGGTTTCTTGGTAGTATTCAGCTCCGCGCGTCTTGAACCGGCGGATGACGATTTCGTCCAGTCGGAACCCGAACAGCCTATTCAACGTCTGAGTAACAGAACGCTGCGAAACGCAGAGCTCAATTATTTCAAAGATTGCAAACGAAGCAAGGTTGCGACCATATGTGCTCCGATCCCAGAATTCCGTCGGCCACGGGGTAAATTCTTGGCAAGTCGGGCACCGGAAAACCTGAAACTGATACTTCACTAGCGATCCGTGAACACCAAACCTGGTAAACCTCAGATCATGAAGGCATTTTGTTACTTTCCGAAAATCCTGGGTTCCCTTCCTCTGGCAGCGAGGACAGCGGCGTAATGGCTCGCAGACGGTCACTCTGCTTATGCGGATACTCCTTCTCGTTAAACTCTTGCCTTCTCGCCTAGATCGCTTCAATCCTTCTTCGGTCCTGATGTAGATGCGATCACGCTGATAATCCCAGCGGGCAGCCTTATTGATGGTCTCAAACCCCTCAATGGAACTGCTAAAGGTAGGCCAGATCGTCTGCTTGGAATCTACATTGTCTGCAGCGACAATTTCGAAACGATCTGTCGCTTCTGAATTCAACCCAGTGCCCCGTTCAACGATTTGTGCAACAGCAGCGGTAACGAGTTCCAGTGCAGTACAATCCTCCAGGTTATAAGTGACAAGTTTTTCCTTCATCAGCGGTGCTTTCGTTTGTTCCCAGCCATCACGCCATATGATGGCCTGCAAACCAGAGGCCTCGTGCTCTGACCATTTGAACCCCAACCAGCCAGCAATTTCTTTTAGCCGATTCGAGTAAGTGGGAAAGTAGATCTGTCCGAAAATTATCGAAAGAAGGTTGATCGGCGATTCAAGTGCGCTTGCCGCACCACGGCCAGCGGGAGGTGCACCATGCCTTTCGCACATTCTTTTCAGGAAAATACTCTCGAAGCTTCCGTAGTGGATCAAAACCGGGTTCTCGACCTCTGCCAGTTTCCCAAGAAACTGCTGCCAAATTCGGGCCTCTTCCGCGGGGCTATCAGCCCAAAGACTTTGCTGGATAGAGGAGTTGCCCACCCTGACTCGAATTCCAATCAGGTAGTAGAAGTTCCGGTCTGGTAAGCCCTCAACGTCGAGGTAAACAGGGGTGCCTTCGACCTTCAATTTCGGACTGCCTACAAGGTAGATTTTTCCTTCTCGGATCGCTCGCGCCTTCAGGGAATGGTGGTATTTCTCTCGCTTGTCCTTTAGTTCTTTGGGCCGGCGCCGAGGTCGGAAAGTGTAAGACAGTTGGGTGACGGTGAAAATGCCCCTGCTATTGGCTTTAGCTCGCTCTTTTTCTGTCATATTCCCGAGAAGACTGAGGTCGTCTTGATCGATGGCTCTTTGCCGGCAACGGGTTTTAAACTCACATTCGGCACAGTGTCGGTTCAGAACTAGATCAGGAGGTGTGGGGCTGGCAAGTAGACTGCCAACCTTTTCGATCGCCAGGCGTACGTCATCTGTGAGAACCGAGGTCTTCACCTGCAGAGTTGCATAGTAGTCGCCGTAGATAATCCTGCCGCGATCAATCGTCCGGTCCAACATCTCTGATAAAACCAGCCCATCGAATGCCACTAAGAGCTTGTCGTCGCGAGTCGGCTTATTGTGTGACACATATCGAATCGGAATGAACTGCGCGGCTCTGTCTCGTCCTAACGGCGGAATGCGCTCCACGGCGTGACAGGCGCACTGGAGGTTCTGACTGCGTGCCTCGAAACCTGTGGCCAACTGCCATTGGGTCGCCCTAAGGCTTTCTGGGGCCGACGTGCTCGTGACGCATTTATCTGCCGCAACGGCTGCTATCAACCGCCGGATACCCTCGCGGCGAAAGCTGCCGCTCTTGGTTCTCTTCCAGTCTGCATAGGCGTTTCCGGTCCCAACCTCTCCATGTGACAAAAGAAAGCATTTGGTGGAACACTTGAGGTAGGCTTCGATCAGATCGGTTGTGATGGTCATTTTCACCTCTCGCCTGCTTACGGCGTTCCTCGCTACTGCTCCCTTGAGTTCCGCATTCTATTTTGACCCGGCTTGCCTTCCACGAGACTCGCTAACCAAGAAGTTCCACATCGCAGAAAAAAGAGCATTTGGTGCACAGCCGAACGCTCATGAATTTCCGAAAGGAACTCTGGGCGTAACTCCTTGAAAATCAGCAAGCCAATTTGTCCGTTTCAAGCAGCTAACCGAGAAAAAAGACGATGTCGGACCTAAGTTGGACCGAACGGTTGTAGTGGCGTCATTTCGATGGCTGTACTAGAATGAAAACAAATACGTTGCGCGGGTCCCCGGTAGCTCAACGGTAGAGCATTCGGCTGTTAACCGGAGGGTTGTAGGTTCCTACCTGAGGAGCCATTCTTTCCTGCAATTCGGTCCTGACGGTACAACCGTCGTGGCACAGGCCAGCAATCCAGCGAATGCAAGTGGTGTTTGCGGTATTTCGGCTTCTTTCGCCCGGCGAACCTATCCTGCACCCACTGGAACAGTTCGAGGTGCAATCAACGCTTCTCGGTCGCTGCGGAGGCGGAAGGGTCCGGCTTGAGCGGCGGGGACAGCGGGACGCGAGCAGTGATCCCCTTGCCCTCCATGATCGTGTAGATGAAATCGGCGGGGACATCGCGCAGCAGTTCGGTCTGGCCGCTCGGCCAGAAAACTTCCACCGTGTCCATCTTGTCGGCCGCGCCCAGGCCAAAGTGCGGCCGCAGGTCGTTCTGCGAGAGATAGCTGCCGCCGCCCCGAACTTCATTGAACTGCATGACTCTGGCGGCGTGAATGGCGACACGCGCGCCGATGGCGGCACGATTGCTCTTGGTTCCAATCAAGTGAAAGGCAATGCGGTGGTTGCTGTTGCGGGTCTTGTTGATCAGCAGCGACGGTGGCTGGCCGATGTTGAGCACCAGAATGTCCATGTTGCCGTCGTTATAAACGTCGCCAAAAGCAGCGCCGCGGCGCGATTCAGGCGGCATCTCGAACACGCCTGACGCTTTGGAAATATCTTCGAACGTTCCGTCGTGATTGTTACGGAACATCTGCATGGGCTGTTTGTAGCCAGGGCTGTTGGGGATAGCGTCCACCTGTGGATAGACGTGCCCATTGTTGACGAATATGTCCACCCAGCCGTCGTTGTCGAAATCTACGAAACCGGTGCCCCACTTTACATAGCGATAACTTGGCTGACCGAGTTTCGCCGGCCAGGATACATCCGAGAAGGCGCCTCCGCCGAGGTTCCGGTACAGGTTGTCGACCTGGTCGGTGTAGTTGGTCACGAACAGGTCGAGCTTGCCGTCATGATCGTAGTCGGCGAAATCCACTCCCATGGAGCCGAGTTCCTGGCCGTCATCACCGAGGGCCACGCCGGCCAGCATACCGACCTCATCAAAGGTGCCGTCGTGGCGGTTGTGGTAAAGGAAGTTGGGGCCGGCATCGTTCGCCAGGAACAGATCAGGCCAGCCGTCGTTGTCGCAATCGGTCCAGATTGCGCCCAGACCATAGCGGTGCTGTGGATCGTCCATCCCCGCTTTTTTGGAGACATCCTCGAAGGTGCCATTAGCGCGATTGTGAAACAGGTAGTCTCCTTCGCCTGGCATCCCCCAGGGTCCGCATTGCACCAGCACGCCCTTGAAGCGGCAGAATTTTTCGTCGCTGCCGAAGGCAGGCAGATGGTTCATATCCACGTGCACATAACGGGAGACGAACAAGTCCACGTGGCCGTCGCGATCATAATCGCCCCAGGCGGCGCCGGTAGCAAAGCCGGTAATTCCGCCAAGCCCGGCCTTCTCAGTGACATCTTCAAACTTGCAGTTGCCGAGTCCGCGATAGAGGACGCTGTGACCGTAGCCGGTGACGAACAGGTCCAGATTGCCATCGTTGTCGAAATCGGCCACGGCGACGCCCATGCCCCAGCCTTTCACCGTCACTCCGGCCTGCTCGGTGATGTTGGTGAATTTGCCGTCGGCGCCCTGGTGATAAATTGTGACCATCAAGTCGCCGCCGGCGCGGTAGCGGTCAACACTTGATCCGTTGGTTACGACGATGTCGAGCCGGCTGTCGTTGTCGCAGTCAAAGAAGCCCACTCCGCCGCCCATCGATTCAACAATGTAGTGCTGCTCTTGGGAGGCCAGATGCGAAACTGTCAGCCCGACCTGCGGCGCAACATCCACGAACTGCGGAACCGGAGTGGTGGAGGCGTTATTCTGGGCGGCCAGCGAGCAGGCAGACAGTAGCAGCACACAGCACATGGGAAGAAGAGGACGGCGAGGCATAGATTGATGATGATAATGTCAGGAGCCCGGCCATTGTACTGCGGAAAGCTTCTGTTTTGCTCGCCGCCACTCGCTCGGTAATGGTGCCATTGTGGCGCGACGCTCTTGCTGCGTTCTCAACCCGGGACGTTGTCGCAAACTACGCATGGTGCGCTGCGAAAGAAGCATCGCGTGCAACGGTGCGCTCAGTTGCTGCTGGACCGGTTGAATCTCGAACGACCAATTCGGGTTCAATTGTGATCTTGGGCACCCAAGGTTCGTGGTCTTCGATCCGTTTCAGTAACGTCTGCGCTGCTGTTTCGCCCATTTTTTCGAGCGGCTGGCGCACGGTAGTGAGACTTGGGTTGTTATGTACAGCAATTTTGATGTCGTCGAACCCCACGACCGAAATATCTTCAGGAACCTGTAACCCAGCCTCTTGAAATGCCCGGATAGACCCGATTGCAGAAATATCGTTATATGCAAACAGGGCCGTGAACGCCCGCTTACGGGCAAGCAGCTTGTTGGCGAAGGGATAACCCAACTGGGGCGTGGCATCGTCGCTCTCAAGCTGAATCACCAAGTCGGTCGGCATGCGGATGCCTAATTCCGCAGCAACTTCGCAGATGGACTTCCAGCGATCCTCTGAATCTGGGCTGACATTAGCGCCTTTCATGAAGGCTATCTCCGTGTGGCCGAGATCGACGAGATGGCGAAGGGCCAGCCGTGCTCCCCTGCGATGATCGAGAACGATATTCGTGACGTCTTTCAAACGGAGGTGTCCAGGGATGGCAATCGTCGGCAGCGGCAAAGAGCGATCCATAATTGTGTCAACCGTAATGAAGCCTTCGACGCCGCGATCTAAAAGAAGGTGCGAATAATTTTCGAGGAGCTTCGGGTCGTGACGGTGAGCGACTGTGAGGAAGAAATAGCCCCTCTGGCGGAGATATCGCTCAATGCCACTGATAATGGGTGAACTATAGAAGTCGCCGATCTCTTGAGTGACTACGCCAATCATGTAGGTGCGTTTTGTCCCCAGATTGCGCGCGTGGAAACTGGGGCGATAGTTGAGCTCACGAGCGGCGGCGTGGATTCTTTCTTGGGTGTGCGCCGGGACCGAGCGGGAAGCAACGGATTTGTTCAGCACGGCCGAACAGGTTCCTTTGGTGAGTCCGACGCGGTCGGCCACCATTTGCAGGGTCACAAGATGAGGTTTCTTCTTGCGTCCTCTCTTTCGTGCTGTCATACAGCTTTTGATCCTAACACGCGGCGATCCTGCCTATAGCTGTCAGCATAGAGACGTACCACATCCAGTTGGGGTAGCAAGAATACCGGTTTTCCACGTGCTTGACTATCTAGAATAGCGGTTTTTTAGCTTGACAATGCAAGGTCACTTGCCATTAAATGCCTCGCGTCTCAGTAGTACAAAAGTATTAATCGTGGAAAACGCGCAAGCCTGCAGTCAAACCGGGTTCCAGGAGGACGTCTATGGGTTCCGGGCTGGTGAAGCTCATCGCGATCCTTGCCATTTCCTCAGTCGTATTGGTGTCGTTTTCAGCTGCCCAGAAGACCACCGGCGATGTCGACGGAACGGTCACTGACCCGAGCAGTGCGGTCATTCCGGGCTGCGCACTCACGCTGACTGATCAGGCTACCAGAGCTGTCCGCAAGACCACCTCGGACGCGCAGGGCCACTTCAGCTTCCTGCAACTCCCAGTCGGGACCTACACGATCACTACCACAAAGGAAGGGTTCAAGACGGGGTCGCAGACGAATGTGGCAGTGCACGTTGCTACGGTGACAACGACCACCGTGCAGTTGGAGGTCGGCGCGGCCACGGAAACGGTGACCGTGGAGGCGGCGGCGGTCACGTTGAACACGGAGAACGGCGAAGTGGGCAACGTCATGCTGAGCAACCAGGTGAGCCAATTGCCGCTGAACGGCCGCAACTTCATTGAACTGACCACGCTGATGCCGGGCACTGCGGTAGGAGGAGGCTTCGACAATAAGAACAAGGGCTTGCTGGCGGGAGTTGACATCTCCTTCAGCGGCGCACCGGCCAACGCCAACCAGTGGCGGGTGAACGGAACCAACAACAATGACCAGGGCTCGAAGCGCACCATTCTAATCTATCCGTCGGTGGATGCTATCCAGGAATTTAAGATTCTGCGCAACAGTTACGGCCCTGAGTATGGAGGCGCTGGCGGCGCGGAGATCAACCTCGTGACCAAAGCGGGCGGGAACCAGTTTCACGGCGATGCCTATTATTACGGCCGCAACGATGTGCTCAATGCCGAGAACTTTTTCCTCGGCCAGCAGAAACAGAACTGCATCGCTGGCGATCCTGTTTGTGGAAAGAAGAACTATCTGCGCCGCAACGACTTCGGCTACACCATAGGCGGGCCGATCAAGAAGGACAAGCTCTTCTTCTTCTGGTCGGAAGAGTGGAACCGCGAGCGCCGCGGCCAGGTGCGCCAGGCGTGGATCCCGACCGCAGCGGAGCTTGGCGGCAATTTCACCGATTTGGCGCAGGCGCGGATGGCGGCGGGTGCTGATCCTACGAAAGATCCTTTTCTGACAAAAGACAGCAGTGGAAATACGATCAACTGCGGTGGACCAGCCATGCCCAGCGACCCGTCAACCGGTCAGCCATTCGCCGGATACATGATTCCGGCCGGCCAGCTCAGCCCTGCCGGCCAGGCGTACGCTTCCCAGCTTCCACCGCCGAACATCAGCAATCTCTGCGCCGCGCATGATTGGGTATCACAGGTGGGAATTCCGCTGAACTGGCGGGAAGAGAACGTTCGCGGCGACTTGAACATCACCAAGAGCACGACCTTGATGATTAATTTCACCAATGAATCCTGGAAGAATCCGCTGCACGGATATGAAGAAGGCGGGCTGTGGGGCGACTCGAACTGGCCGGCGGTGAGCGATTCATGGTCGCAGCCCAGCAAGATGCTGGTGGCCAAACTGACCTCGACCATCGGCGGCAATAAGGTAAACGACTTTGCCTTCTCCTGGTCGGCCAACCGCATCAACATCACCCAGGCCGGCGATAATCCGCAACTGCAGCAGCAGATCGTTTCCGCCATGCCCCTGATTTTCCCCACCAGCGGCAAGCTGCACTCCAACCAGCTTCCGGAACAGATTTGCTGGTGCTCGACGTATATCGGCGCCCTAGGTCCGTGGGGCAACCGTCAGGACCTGTTCACCTGGAAAGATGATTTCTCCATCGCCAAGGCCAAACACACCTTCAAGCTGGGCGTGCTCTACGACCGCAACGCCAAGGACGAGGAACAGGGCCAGGAGGCCGGGGGGCTGTGGGGCGCGGCGGGTTACAACAGTAAGCTTTCAGGGCCGGGCTTTGCCTGGAACAGCCCGACCGGCAACATGTGGTCGGACATGATCCTGAAGAACGTACTCTGGGGGGCGAATGAGAACTCGAAAAATCTCATCAGCGATCCTCGCTGGCGCGATACCGAGTTCTACTTTGGCGATACCTGGAAGGTAACCAAGACGTTTACCCTGGATTACGGCTTGCGCTGGTCGTTGATGCCTGACGCATACCTGGCCGACAACAAACTGGCCAGCTTTGAGCCGTCGGCTTATAACCCTGCTCTGGGCACTTCTCCCTGCAACGGCATTGTGTTCGCGCACGGTGCGCCTAATGGGTGTGCGGCACAGGGCTTCGCTGGAGGTGTCTATTCCAGCAAGCGCAGCATTGTTCCCTCAAACTATCACCTGATTGCGCCGCGCCTCGGTTTCGCATGGGACGTATTCGGCCACGGGTTCTGGGTGCTGCGCGCGGGCGTTGGGCAGTTCTTCTCTCGCGATCCGATCAGCGGCACTAGCACCCGGCTCGTCGGCGCAAATCCCCCGTTCACGGTCGGCGTCGGCCCGGAGCGCACGCTCGACGGCCCAACCTATACAACCAGCGGAAGCAACCCGAACATGTTCGACTATGCCGTGGGCGGTACGCCAACCCAAAGCGTGCAGATGAACACGAACCTTGCCAATAGCTGGCAGTGGAACCTGACAACTGAAATCGCGCCGTTCCGCAATGCCAAGCTGGAGATCGGCTACGTTGGCCTGCGCGGCATTCACCTCGCGACCTATGTGGATATTGATCAACTGCCGCCACAGAACCGTTTGGCTTGGATTACCCGTAAGGCCGGGGACAATGCCAACAATCTGTTCCCCTTCGGCGCCCTTTACGGAGGCGCGCCCAAAGCCATGTACCAATGGGCCCATCTCGGCGATTCCATTTACCACTCACTCCAGACCATGTTTTCGCTGAAAATGTCGCGTAACTCGATCTGGCAAACGAGTTATACCTTCTCCAAGAACATCGCCAACACCGAAACCGATTACCCCAATAATCAGGACGGCATTGCGGACCTCTACAATCCGCGCGCCAGTCGTGGACTGTCCGACTTCGACCGGCCCAACGTCTTCTCCTCCAGCCTGGTTTACAATCTGCCCGGCCTGGAAGGGCGGAATGGCTTCTTGAAAGGCGTTGCCGGTGGATGGGAGACCAGCACGGTGGTGAGTGTCGCAACCGGCAATGCCCTTACGATCACGGGCAGACTGCAAGGCACCTGCCTTACTTTTGACACAACGGGAAAATGCACCCAGACTATTGGCCAGGATCCGTGGGGGGTGGTGGGCAACGGCTCCTTAACGAATTTCGGCATTCGTCCACTGCTCACTGGCAAGCCCTGCTTCAGCGGAAACAAGGCGCGGTGGATCAACCCCGCGGCCTTCACCATGAACGGTTATGTCCTCGGCCAGCCGCCGCAGTCCAGCATCGGACAGTGCCATGGCCCGGGCATCCGGGACGTGGACTTTGCGCTCGACAAGAACTGGAGCATGCCGAAAATCCTGGGCGAGAATACCAAACTGCAATTCCGCCTGGAGTTCTTCAACCTGTTCAACCATCCGATGTTCCGCTTCGGCAGCTCCAGCGCTGATAGCAACGTGAATCTGCAATTCGTCGGCCAGGGTGGGCAGATCGTGAACGGCGTCGTGCAGGGAACTACTCTGCAGGGTGGATCGACTTTTGGCAACACACCGTTCTCCAGCAACCTCGGTAACCGCGAGATTCAGTACGCCCTGAAGTTCATCTTCTAAGGCGCTCGCGCATCGTACTAACCAAGGTGGGTTGACTTTCGTCCAGCCCACCTTTTTAATTCAGTGCAAGTTCATTACTCATACGGAAGTGGGGCCTGGGTGGTGGTCAGCCGCGCAGTAAAGCGTAAGGGCAAAGTTCGGCGGCCGGCCCCGCTCGTTGTGGTCGTCTTCGTACTCGCCTCCATTGTCATCGCTGAAGTTCCCACCAAAACGCGAATTGTCGATCTCATCCGCCACGATCGATTACCTGCTGCCGAGCAGCAGCTTTGGGACATCCTGAGTGCTCATCCGGATGAAGTCTGGGCGCTTGAGCTGATGGGCAAGCTGCGTGTCCGCCAGAAACGCGACGCAGAGGCCGAGGCGCTGTTCCATCGCGTGCTTGAAATTGATCCTTCCAGCGTGGAGGCGCAACGCAGCCTTGGAGCTTTGTACCAGTCAGAGGGAAAAGCGGCGGAGGCGGTCGCGGCTTACGCGACGATGGTGAACATGGCGCCTCACGATCGCGATGCCAACCTGGCGCTGGCCACCCTGTACGAACAGACCGGAAAGTATCAGGAGTCGGTCGCGGCGGTGGAGCGCATTCCAGTGACCTCGCGACCGCCCGATGTTCTTCCGCTGCTGGCCCATGATTACTTCGAACTCGCGCAGCCCAACAAGGTCCCTTCCCTGATCTTAGAGGTGTTGCGCCTGCCGCCGGCGAGGCGGGGAACGGCGCTCGATTTCGTAGCGGTGCTGCTGCACAACGGCTATGTCCAGGACGCGTCGAAGTTGATGGAGGCGATCCGCCCAGCGAAGCCCGACGCCGGCTACGTGCATGTGCTGGCGCGGGTGCGCGAGGCCGAGGGGCGCAGAGCGGAAACGCGGCAGTTGCTGGCCGAGGCGCTGCGCATGCAGCCGAAATCGTTCGACATCCTCTTCGATTCCGGCCGCTTTGCCGCGGAGGAGAACCGCTGGAAAGATTCGCTGGAGCTGCTGAAGCGCGCGGACGCGGTGAAGCCGGACAACCCCGCGGTGCTGATGAAGCTGGCGGTCGAATATACCCAAATCGGGGAGCTCGAGCGCGCCAGGGTGGCGTCCAAGCGCCTGTATGACCTCGAACCCGACAATCCAAACGCGCAGTACGTCTATGGCAGGATATTGCAGGAGACGAAGCGGTTCCAAGAAATTGTGGACCCGCTGGCGCGGAAGATGGTGGCGGAGCGGCCCAACGATCCGCACGCGCTCTTTCTGCTGGGGATGATTGACTACGACGAAGGCAATAACGCCGAATCACGGCGGGAGTTCACCCGCAGCCTGCAGTTCGATCCTACGAACAATGACACGCGCTATTACCTGGCGATGCTCGATGAGCGCCTGGGAAATTTTGACGCGGCCCGCAAGAGTTTGGAAGAGGTGGTGAAGACAGACCCTAACCACGCCGGCGCCCAGCAGGAGCTGGGGGTGATCCGGCTGCGGCAGGGAGATATAGCTGGCGCGCGCACCGCCCTAGAAATCGCGCTGAAACTGCGGCCCGATATTCCGCAAACACACTATCAGTTGGGGCTGGTCTATGCGCGGCTGGGAATGACCGACCAGGCAAAAACGCAAACCGAGATTTACCAGGAATTGAACCAGGCTGTGAATGACAAACTGAAGCGCGACATGTATCCGCAATCCCCGAATACGAAGTCTGCTCCACAATGATGCCGCTCCGAATCAGCCGCGGAACATTCCTTGCCGCTGCATTGGCGATCGCAATGCCCGCCTTTGCCGCGCAGAAGCCTGCCAAGAGAGCAAAGTCCGCCGCCAGGAGCACTGCGCCGACCCCCAGAAGCGCGATGGCCAAAACAGACACCGCGCAACAGCATTTCGATTCCGCGCAGACCTACCAGCTGGCCGGAGATTTCGACAGGGCGGCAAAGCAATATCGGCGGGCCATTGCCATCGGGCTCGACCATCTGGGCAATCTTCGCGCTGCTCGGCAGGATTATCCCGGCGCGGAGCAGTTGCTCCAGCAGGCGATGGCGGCGGACCCGGATGATCCTGATCCCGCCGTGGACCTGGCCATCACCGAGCTTTATTCCGGGGACATGCCGAAAGCGGAGACGGACGCGAAGACGGTGCTGCAGAAGAATCCGGACCATTTCCGCGCCCGCGCCCTGCTCGGCAAAATCGATTTCTTGCAGGGGAACTATCAGGCCGCGGCCGACGAGCTGCACGCGGCGCTGGGCTTGGCCACCGACTTTGATATAGCGTACAGCCTTGCGCTAGCTGATCTGGAACTGAAGAAGACTTCGCTGGCGATTGTGCTCTTCGACGAGATGAAGAACTCCCTGCCCGAGACCGCGCAGTTGCACGTATTGATCGGGCGAGCCTTCTTGGCGACCGGCTATCCACAGCTGGCGACAAGAGAATTCGAGCACGCGACTACGCTGGGCCCAAAGTATCCGCACGTTCATTTTTATTTGGGGCTGGCCTCTTTGTTGAGCGCTCGGGCGCCCGATGTTCCGCGCGGCGAGAGCCAGTTGGAACTGGCCGAGGCAGAAAAGTCGCTGCAAGAAGCCATCAGGCTCCAACCTCAGGACCTGCGGGCATTTTTTTACCTCGGCCAGTGCTACACGTCCGAGCAGCAATGGGCAAAGGCGGCGGACGCCTATCGCTCCGTCATCAAGCTGACGCCGCCTGCGCAACAGATGGATGCCGCGATGGCGGGCGCCGTTGAGGGGCTCGCGGAAGCGCTGCGCAAGCTGGGTAAGAATGAGGAGGCCGCCGCGGAGTCGGCCAAGGCGCAGCGGATTCGCGCCACGCTTCAGAATGATGGGGCAAGCGCGGCCGGGAGCGATACCGGCAAGGCGAACGGTGACTCTAATCAGCAGGAGCTTCACTCCATGATGCTGCGGCCCGGAGACTCCAAACCATACGACGCCAGAGCGGAGGCCGCGTACACGAAATCAGTGTCGCTTCTGCTGGGGCAGGCCTATCACAACCTGGGGGTGATTGATGCGCGCGCCTCGCGTTACACGCAGGCCGCCGAGGAATTCTCGCAAGCAGCGAAATGGGAGCCTTCCATCCCCAACCTAGACCGTAACTGGGGTGTTTCCGCCTTCCGCGCGCAGAAATATGACGAAGCCGCCGGGCCGCTGGAGCGGCAGTTGCGCCGCACGCCGAATGATCTCTCCATCCGCGAAATGCTGGGTCTCTGCTACTACATGGGAGATAAGTTCGCCGAGAGCGCGGAGACGTTGCGCTCGGTCCTCGACCAATTGCCGGACAACGCGGGCCTGCTCTACGCCGCCGGCGTGTCGCTGGTGCGCAGCGGTGACGCGAAGAACGGGGCGCGCGTTTTTTCCCGGATGCTGGAAAAGAATCAGAACGTGCCGGCCGTACACCTGATGCTAGGCCAGGCTTACGCCCAGGAGCAGAATTATCCCGAGGCCCTGGCAGAGTTTGCGCGGGCGCTCGAGCTCGATCCGCACATCGCTGAGGCGCACTATTATTCAGGGATGGTGGCGCTCAAGCAGGGAAAGCTGGATACTTCGGCGGATCAATTTCAGCAGGAGCTATCGGTCAATCCCGGTTACATCCCGGCGGAATACCAGTTGGGATACGTGCGGCTGCAGATACATGAGGCGGATGCGGCCATCCCGTTATTGCAGGATGTGGTGAGCCGACAGCCGAACCATTCCGATGCTCATTATGAGCTGGGGAAGGCGTTGTTGGAACAAGGGAAGGTGAAAGACGCCATTCAGGATCTGGAAACCTCGATCCGCCTGCACCCGACCGATTACGGTTATTATCAGCTCAGCGTCGCCTACCGGCGCGAAGGGCGCGCCAACGACGCAGACCAGGCCATGGTGATGTACCAGAAATTCAGGCCCAAGCCCCATCTGCCGCGGCAGTAACCGGCAAGCGGGTTGAAGGACCTGCGTCAATGAAGCGGTTCGTAGTGCAGATTAGGATGGTGATGGTGTTGGCCAGTGCGCTTGTCGCCGCGCAGCAGCCTTCTCCCCCTCCGAAAAACCCGGAGCCGGTGCTGCGCGTAACCACCCGCATGGTGCTGGTTGATACAGTTGTCCTCGACAAGGAGGGCCATCCGGTCAAGGACCTGAAAGCGGATGACTTCACGGTGACCGAAGACGGCGTTCGTCAGCGGATTGCATCTTTCTCCGAGCGCATTTCTGAGCCTGCGAAGGTAGCGCCGCCGCCGGTCCTTCCTCAGCACGTGACGACCAACCGCCCTGTGGTGACGCAAACGAATGCGGAAAACGGCACCGTGGCCGTGCTGCTGCTCGACGGCCTCAACACTCCTCCGCAAGACCAGATTTACGTGAAGGGGCAGATGCTGACGTTTTTGGCTCGGCAATACGATCCGAACACGAAGCTGGCGGTGATTGCCCTCACCAACAAACTGACGGTGCTGCAGGATTTCACCCAAGACCCGCTTCTGTTGCGAGCGGCGCTGGACCGCTACCTGGCGGAAACGCCAGCACTGGCGCGCAGAGGCGGCCAGATGGAAACGCATCCAGCTTCTGTTCCCGCGCCAAGTGTCAATTTGCCAGCGCAGGCCAAGGGCGGGCCGACCAGCAGCCGCCCGGACCCCGGGCTTCCCGCCACGCTTGCGGCCGGCGGAAGCAACGCCAGCATTTTCGAAGATATTGCTTACATGATGGACCGCTTCGAGCGGGAATCGGAAAATTTTTCGCGCGATACCCGCATTTCGATCACCCTTTCGGCTGTGGAGCAAATTGCCCGCTTCGTCTCCGGACAAAGTGGTCGCAAGGTGCTGCTGTGGTTTTCAGCCGGGTTCCCGTTTTCCGTGGTGGCAGATTCGCCCAGCAGCATGGAGGCACAAAGAAATTATGGCGATCAAATCCGGCGGACGGTCAATCTGCTGAACGATGCGCATGTTGCCACGTACACCATTGATGCGGGCGGGCTGGCGCCGGACAGCCTAGGGGATCCAAGCCTCAGCGGCCGGGATGCGGGCGGCAAGATTCACCTTGGCATCGATGCCAATCGCGCATTGAGCGGCGAGGCCTTCCAACGATTCTCCACGCACGACGCTCTGGAAACGATTGCCTCCGACACCGGCGGACGCTACTTCGGTAACCGTAACGACCTTGATGATGCCATTCAATCGGCGCTGAGGGAGTCGAGTTCCTATTACATGCTCGGCTACTACCCCAGCAACAAAAAGTGGGGCGGGAAGTTTCGCGAAATCAAATTGCAGGTGGACCGGCCGGGCGTGCAGTTGCGGTACCGCCGCGGATATTTCGCGCTGAATCCTTCCGATTGGCGAAAGGACAACGGCGAGCGCAGGCTGACGGCGGCTTTGACAGCGGATTCACTGCCCTCGACGGAAGTGACCTTCATGGCTCGGGCGCTGCCTCCGCCGCCGGATTCGGACACGGTGGTTGAATTTGCGGTGGATCCTTCCACGCTTTCGTTTGAAACCGAAGCCGAGAACCACCACTACTGCACACTGCAGTTTGAGGTACAGGCGTTCACTCCCGAAGGCAAGCTGGTGAAGGCGGAAGTGCAGACCGCGGAGGCATCTCTCCCGGAGCCGACCTACGAACGGGTGCGCAAGCAGGAGCTGCCCATGAACGTGCCTATCCGGCTCGCGCCGGGGAAATACATTTTGCGTCTCGGCGTGCGGGATAACCTCACGGGATTGTTTGGAACGGCCGATCTGGCATTGGAGGTTCCCGCCACGCGGGAAAGCAAGCGGTAGCGCGCCATTCTGAGGCACGAAATCATCACTGCCGCTGTTCCAGTCGGGTCTATAATTTGTCCGTTTCTGAGCTAGCGGCTACCGAAACCTTCGCCTGGATAGATGGGACAGTCATGAGATCGAGTCATATTTGGTTGCCGACTTTGGCGGTTGCCTTTCTCTCCGCGGCAAGTGCCGCACAGCAGCCAACCACGATGAGTTCGGGTTCTTCTGCCGGAATGACCACCATAACCGTTCGTGTCACTTACCAGCGGAACCACCGGCCCGCGCCAGGATTGCGGGTAGAGCTGATTTCTCCGTTCGGGGGCGTGGCGGATATACGGACAACCGACGGAAATGGCGGCGCTACGTTCGACGGCGTTTCCAGCGGGCGTTATCAGGTGCGGGTGAGCGGGCCCGACGTCGAGACAACGACAAGCGAGCCCATTGAAACGGGTGGCAGCCAAGGGGGACCTTATATCACGGAAAGTATACAGGTGCGCTTGACGGAGACGGCTGGCGGTGAGGTGTCCGGCCCAGCTCTCGCGCCAATCGTCCCAGAGGCTGCCAAGCAGGAGTTCAAGTTGGGCTCGAAGGAAATGGACAAGAAGCGCTGGCAGGAAGCCAAAGATCATTTTCAGAAGGCGATTGCTGCGTTTCCGAAATACGCAGAAGCACTCAACAATCTTGGACTGGTGGAAATTCAACTGAAGGACGGCAAGGATGCCGTGGAGGCGTTCCGCACCGCCACACAGATTGATCCGACTCTGCAGCAAGCCAATCTCTATTTGGGTCAGTTCTATTACGAGAACCTGCGATACAAGGAAGCGGAGCCGTATCTGCTGCGTGCTGCTGCCGACCGGCCGAAAAGCGCGCAGATCCTCACCGCCCTCGCCAACGTTGAGCTACAAAACGGCGAAACCGCCCTCGCTCTCACCAATGCCCGCAAAGTGCCTTCTCTTGCCAACCACAAGCAGTTTGCGGTTTCACACTTGATCGTGGCGCAGGCGCTCACGGGAAGAGGCCAGGACGATGAAATCGCTAAGGAATATGAAGAGTATTTGAAGGAAGCGCCTGACTCTTCCTTGGCGCCCCGGGTGAAGGATGCATTGGCGAAGCTCAAGTCCAAATGAAGCTGAAGTCCAAATGAGGAGCGGTAGGGGGCTTCCAACTCCGCAATCCGATTCTGCATTTTGACCATCTGCTAGCGCATCTCTTCCAGCTGCTTCTGCAGCCGATAGTGGATCACGACCAACCCAGCGGTAGTAAACACCAAGAGACAGGCAGAGAATACCATGCAGCTGGGTTTGTTGAACGCCACTGCCGCGAAGTTTTCTGTCAAGCTAAGCTAGCATTTGTAATGATTCTGGTAAGACCGCATGTGCCTCGAGGTAGGAGGGATCCTAGCTGATGGGTGAGGCCGCGACGCAGCCGTCGGGTTTTGGCAGAATTTGTCCTCTTTGAACTTGGTCGGCGATGCAAGAAAACAACGCTCGGCACCAGCGTGAAAACCTTCAGAGGGCCAGCAACTGAGCAACCTTCTTCCCCAGCGCCGTTCAATCAGGTGAACGGATTCCTAATCGTGAGTTGGTGATCGATGATCTGGCCGTCCTGTAGGTCTTCAGAATAGAGCGTCGCACAGTCAGCTTCCAAGGCGGAGGCCGCGACTAGCGCGTCATAGATTTCAAAGCCATACTTCTGTCGAATTCTCAACGCCGCTTCATGCGTGTCTATGGTGATTGCGACTGGTGACGGGCAAAGAACCCGAATCGCATCCAGCGCTTCGGTTACCTCATTCCAAGGCATGCGTATCTTGCGGCGCGCAACAGCGACGAATTCATTCAAGATCTGCACACTTACTACACCGCCTGTTGCAAGGAGGGCCTCGGCCCGGTGACCGCGTCCATCGTTCTGCGCAATCGCGTAGATGAGCACATTGGTGTCGAAGAACACCTTATCGCGCATTCGCCTCCACTCGGTCAAAGACGAATCCAGGAGGCAAGGGACGGCGCAGTTTGCGCAAGCGGCTGAGCGCCTGGTGCTTGCTCTGATCGCGACTTACCTCGAAGACTCGCCTGCGGGCGATCCGAATCTCAATGGCGTCTCCTTCCTTGAGATCGAGCGCCTCCACCACTGCGGCGGGCAATCGAACGGCCAGGCTATTACCCCATTTCGAGACCTGCATGGCACCCCCTAACATTGATATACATAATAATTGTATATCTCACTAGGCGACGGCGCAACAACTATCCTTCCCAGATTTCCGATAGAACCGTGCCCCCGCGATCCTGGAGGGACTCCTTATCCGACGGGAATCTCACGCCTTACGGCCGTGCGAATTTGTTCCAGTGCAATCGCCGGCTTGGTTTGAAATCGAATCTCCGCTGGTACTCCCGTCTCCTTTCTCCGTGTCCTATCCTTCGCCCATACTTCCGGCAAGTACTGAAAAGATGGTGAGCGCGGAAGGAATCCACAACGAAACGTAATTTCAATGACATGCACGGCCACGGATGACACTCAAGGCTACAGATGTTCCTGCTAAACCGACAAACAGAGCGCAAATGGAGCGCTACGATTGGCGCCTCAACGCCGAGGGATTTTTCCTTGCGTAGGCGAAAAACAGCAGGCGCACCAGCTCCTGGATCAGCTCGATGCTGGCCAGCTCGCCGCCGCCGTTCATCTGCTCCAGGTGATGACCAGCCCACTTTCGCGTTCGCTGGCTTCTGCTCCGGTGGATGAGGAAGAGATCACGCCCGAAACCGCAGCAGCACTCGACTGCTCCCGCGCCTCGCTCGCCCGCGGAGAAGGCATTCCCCACGAAGACATGCGGCGTGAGTTCGGCCTGGAGAAATGACCGAACCGCCCGCGCCCCAGCGGATCGCCGTGATCTGGTCGCCCGAGGCCCGCGCTGATCTCCGTGCCATCTCCCGCGATTCTCCACTGCATCGCGTAGGGATCAAGCGACAGATCAAAATTTCATTCTGGATCATCATCGCGAAGCACAGAACGTCCGGATCGTCGGCGGAGGATGCGGTCACTGCCGTAAAACATCGTCCAGCATTCGGCGATATTCAGGGTAGCAAGCAAGGGAGAATTCCTGCGTCGCCTCCCCCGTGGACTCACATGTTCACAAGCTAGCGCATGAGCGCTGCTTCGAGCACTGCGGGAAAACCTGTGACCGGCAGAGACAGCGATAACGCCGAACCATAGCGGGCGACGAATCTCCACCTGCAGATATCCGAAATCCGGCGGCTCCCAACCGAGACCGACCACCATGGCACAGAGTGCCCCAAGGCAGGGAGTTATTCTCACATGGATGCCGACTGTGCTATTTTTTCCTCTCGCTTATGCGCGCCGGAACGGCAAAACTGTGATGAGACTTGTCGAAGAGCTAATCATTTGGCTTTGGCGGGATTGCGTTGTAACCAGGCGCGGCTTGCGACAGATTGTGCTCGAGTGAAGCGTTGGCGTCGCCGATGGACCAGCTAATCCCGCCTCCGAGAAGATTCAGGAAGAACGCATTCGCCCAGTTCTCCGGCCGGTCGCCAATCGCCGTGTAGAAAACCCGGCCTTTACCTTCCATCCGCGCCCACGTGATCGGATAGGGCGGCCGCTGGTACGGCTTTCCGCTCATACCTTCTGTATCAAGAGTCAAAATTACGTGCATATCCGTCCTGAAGTCTTTCAAAGAGTACCACTCATCATTGAGGCTCACGGGAGAAGATACTCCTTCAAGGCCTGGAAATTTTGGATCGCTGATGAGGAGGTATGTGGTCTGCAGTCGCGGCGTGCTGCCATGAGTGATGAATTCACCGCCGAGCATACGCAGATAGGGATCGGATTTATCTCCATGTGCGACGTAGCGGTTCGAACCATTTTCGGGATCGGGCTGAGTGTGGAAGGTATCAGTCGCGGCGTGAACCCCAACAAAGCCAAGACCGTCACGAATAGCATCTAGCAACGACTGCTTGCCTTGCGGCGACATTGGCGAATTCCTGTCGGTTCCTGCAGTTGTCAGATCGCCGGTGGTGAAGAAAAATACAGCGGCATAACTGTGGAGATCCTTTGAATCAAAAACTCGGCCGTCCTTGGTGGCGGTAACATCGAAACCGTGCTTGCCGCCAAGCGACGTGATGGTCTGGTCCACGATGCTGGCCTTGCCATCTACTCGTTTCACCACGTCATGTTCCCACCCGGACGACTTGGTAAAAACGAGGACGGATTTTTTGCGTGCTGCAAGGATGGGGATAGGTAGAGCAATGCTCGCCGCAGCGATCGCTCCGGTTTGCAACAATTCTCGGCGGTTAAATGTGCTCTTCATTGGTCCCTAAACCTCGTTCCGTCTGAAACGTTCGACCAGATGATCACACGCGCGTACCGTGATGGCCATCATAGTGAGGGTCGGATTCTGGCACGCCGACGAAACGAAACACGAACCATCAGTCACCAGCAAGTTGCTCACGTCATGCGACTGGCAAAACCTATTCAGGACCGATTTCTTCGGATCATTTCCCATTCTGGCAGTGCCAACTTCGTGGATCGCCATTCCCGGCATTTCGACTCCGGTAGTGAGACGGATATTGTTTGCCCCCGCCGCCTCGAGCATTTCTGCGGCGGTGATTCCAGCGTCGCGCATCAGGGCAGCCTCATTCTTACCGTGGGCCATGCTTATGCGCAGCGCGGGAATTCCCCATGCGTCCGTAAGCTTGGGGTCGATCTCGCAGTAATTATCGAAGTTTGCCAGCGACTCCCCAAACGCGCCTAGTGAAACATCGTAGGTCCCAAGCTTCACGGCCTTCTTGTAATCGGCGCCAATACCCGGTGCACCCATGTTGAACTCGGGCGCGGAGCCGCCCTGAAATCCGTAGCCGCGAATGAAATAGGGATGCTTGCCCTCGGCGGGCGTGTTGCGATAACGCACCACGTAAATTCCATTCGGCCGGTGAGGAGGATTGGCGTTGGGGAGGATCTTCAAGTCTTGAAACGTTCCGCTCGCTCCACCACCCACAACATGGTCCATCAAATAGTGCCCCAGAAGTCCGCTGGAATTCCCCAGACCTTTGGGATACTCGCGTGTCGATGAGTTCAACAGAATGCGCGTGGACTCAAGCGCCTGTGCACACAGGATCACACTCCGTCCGCGAACTTGTTTCGTTTCCTTCGTCGTACGATGAACGAAGCTGACGCCACGTGCTTTGTTGGCGTTTGTGTCCATCTCAACGTGGCTCACGATTGCGTCGGTGATCAGCGTGCATTTTCCCGTCTTCAACGCATCTTTCACGGTGGTGAACGGGCTGCTGAAATAGGAATAAGTCACGCAGCCCCGCTCGCAAGGACCACAGTAATGACAGGGAGCGCGGCCATTGTGAAGCTGAGTCAAAATGGCGGCTCGGCCAATAGTGAGAGTTCGTCCGAACTTCTTTTTGATGCTCTCGCGCAGCCGTATCTCTCCGCAGCTCATTTTCATCGGCGGGAGAAACTGCCCGTCAGGCAACATCTCATTCCCCTCGGCGGCGCCGGTAATTCCCACGTAGCGTTCGACAAGGTCATAACAAGGCGCGAGGTCTGCGTACGAGAATGGCCAATCGACGTCGTAGCCGTCGCGGCTGGCAGCTTTGAAATCCACATCGCTCAACCGATAACTCTGCCGTCCCCAGACTAACGACCTGCCGCCCAGAATTCGCAGCCTCTGCCACGTGAATGGCTTGTCTGGAGGGGTGCTGTAGGGATTCTCCAGATCATTCACGAACCATTCGTAGTTGTATTCCATGCACGCATAGCATTGCCTCTGAATCGGCCGAGTTCGCATCACTTCCGGCGAGTGGTTGCGATATTTCAGTTGGAAGGAAGGAACGTGCTCGGTGAATTCTCGCGCCGACACCGCGCGGCCTGCTTCGAGCAGTGCAACTTTCAATCCGGCTTCGGAGAGCCGCTTCGCCGCCCAGCCGCCGGTCGCTCCTGAGCCGACCACGATTGCGTCATATGTCTGTTGCAGAACGTCTTGTGCCATGAGGTTAGGTATGGTCCTTGATCTGGTGCTCGCAGCCTTCGTAGGGACCGCGGGTGATTTCGCGGTCCCAGCCAAGTTCCTTCTGCCCGATCTCTGATCCGTAATATGCTTCCGCAATAAGCGCTTTGAGCCGTTCGAAATGCTTTTGTCCGGGATCGGGCTTTTCTTCTCTTTCCATCCATGAACTGGGGAGCCGCGGATAGGCCCAAGACGTCAGAAGCCACACCTGATCGTCAGTCGCAAGCGAGCGAAAATCTCTCCCAAACTGCTTTTGGCTTTCGCTGTCGATGAAGGCCAGCGCGTCCACGAATTGGCGCTGCAACTCGGCGGGCTGAACTGAGAGCAACAGATCGAGATAGCGGTTGACCAATGCTTCTTTCGCGCCCGGAGTGTCTGTGTGCGGAATGATCACATCGCTCAGTGCGACTAATGTCTCGTTCTGGTGCTCATTGAGGAAAACCGCTTTCCAGTTTGGATCACTGAGGAACTTCGAGCCATCTTCGCCGAGCGCAGCTGGAGTAAGCCCGGACGAAATCGCCTGCGCGAAAGACATCCCTGGTGTGAAGGCTGCTGCCGCGCTGGCAAAGAGGGCCGCGCGGATCAGGTCGCGACGCTTGATTAGGGAAGATTGGAGCGGAGATTTTTCGTCTGCAACCATCGCTTCGCGGCCCGAAAATTCCATTTCGCGAAATGATAATGCCTGTTCTCGGGTTGCTCAAGAGCAATGCTGAATAAATTCTTTCGCCGAAATATTCTGGGGTCTTTGGTTCTTGCCCCTCGCGCTCCTTGTGTACAGGTCGCGATTTCTGCCACGGTTCCTGGTGTTTTGCCCGCCTTCGCTGGCTTCGCCTGGGTGATCCTGAGCCTTACGGGCATACTGTGGACGCAATATCAGGACAAGGTGGATACCTACTCTCAGCCCGCCTTCTTCGGGGAGATTGCGTTCATGCTGTGGCTGGTGATCCAAGGGCACCAAGCCGCAAGCGGTGGGCGCCGCAGCCTCTTCGTCCGCGGTTGCTTAGGCTGCTTAGGCTGCATTGCTGATATCTGCTCGAATCAAGGGGCTGCGAACCATAAGAGATAGTTTGCTATGTACTCGACAGAGGAAAACTGGCAAATGATTTTCGCAAGCTAGGCCGTCGGGGCTGCCGAGACAGTAATCCTGCATGCTTCGGTGCGGGCAGTTGGAGAGGTTGCCGGCGGTGCTGATCACATACATGCTGATCACATACATCCTGCGCTCAAGTCAGTGGTAATTTATGTTCGCGATTTCTGGATGGCGGCGGGTACTATCGAGAATTTCCCGCGAGAAGAATGGCTCCAGAAGTGCTGATAACGATAGAGCGCAAGGCGCGTACTGCTCGCGCTGTGTGGAAATATACCCCGCGACGAGTTCAGAGACTTGAGCGATTTGGTCAAGTGTGAGTTTTGGAGTTGCGGCCATCCAGTCTCCGATTTCAGCGAATTCGCATTACAGGCTGACCACAGCTCGGGCTTGCTTTTGCCGGAATCGACGTGCAGGGTGCTCGGTACCCAAAACATCTTCAGGAGCGAGTCGGTCGCTGAGCGGAAGCCGGAACCGCAATCAGGATTCAACCAAAGAGTGCAGCCTGAGCGGAGATGACTTCGGGCACGTCGTAAATGCACTCCGGCGTGTAGTTCAGCGGGTCGTTGACAGCCAAACCCACAGGAAATCGCGCACGGTCCCGCGGGTGGGAACCCGCGGTGAATGTCGGCGACGCCGACTGGTGTCGATGATCAGTGGGCGGACTCTTGATGTGGGTGCTTGCATCAGCCTGGCCGCAGCAATCGGAGGGGGCCTGTGATTAACTAAGATCGCATCCCACGGAAAACCGTAACGCCGCGCAGATTTCGCCCATTCGCAAGGAACTCAGCTGGGCGACGCGCCTCCCCAATCGATTCTGAGAAATGGTAACGGCATTGTGTAGGTTCACTGCACAAGGTGCCTTCATGCCATCCTGTTCATTCAAAACTACCTCGGATGGCACGCCACGAATCGTCAATGTGATAGGCGCGACAGTGACGGTAGACAAATAAGGAACAGCACTGTCACGAGTGAGGACGACCACGGGCCTTTTCTTGTCCGGCGAAGCAAATTGGTAAAGCCGAACGTCCCCTCGGGCTATTCTGCTGGCCACGCCGCCTCGGCTTCCCAAATGAGCGATTCATCCGGCCCGTGCGGCTGCCTTGAATAGCCCTCGCGGTCGCGTTCTTCTCTTCCTCGGATCTCCAACCTCCGAAGATGCTCCCTCAGTGCATCACGCACCAATGCGGAACGATTCTGATTCGTCCGCCGCGCGGCCTGATCCGTGGCGTGCAGGAGCTTTTTATCGAGAACAATCTGGATTGTTTCCATATACGGAGTCTACTCCACAGTATACTCCACATCAGAAAATCCACCGCAGAATTCTCCGCCCATCTCCATTTAGGTTCCCAAAACGGCCGCCCCCGTGATGACCGGTGTATACAAAAGCAAGATGCTCGGCACTTGTTATCCCGTAGTTGCGGTTTTCTTGAGGTATCCGTCTTACCTGTCTTTTCTTCTGTTTCCCAGTTGCCGGGTCAACGACGTAGCGCCGATAATTTCCGTAAACAGTGTTACCGTCTTCAGTGATCCAGCCTCTTTGGTGACGTGGACGGGACATAATGACCTCTTGAGAAATCAACGACCTGAGCTAGTTCCTTAGCCATGTCGTCGCAGTGATGGCGGACCTTCGCGATGGTCCGCGATGAACTTCTCCACATCGGCGCGGCGGAAGCGGAGCATCTGCCTGCCGCGGGGGCCGGCTCCTAAACGCACAGCAGGGATTCGCGGGTCCCTCGTCATCTGCAACCAGATCGACAACCGTCCCCTCGGGCAAGGTTGTCGGCTCCGTCAAGAACGAGTCTCCCCTTTTCGACACGTGCTCGCAGAGGGCTCATATAGCTGCTCTACGGGATTCCGACGCGCCCGGCAAGCGGTCGGCGGAGGCCGCGGAGGCCATCGAGACGGCTGATTGAGATTGATTTCAGCGACTTTGTCGAGGTCCTTCAGCGCGCGGGCGAGCCGGAGATATTACGCCGTCGCGGCTGTCCAAAACCAAGGCTGCCAACCTGCGCTCCGCGTCGAGCGGAGACCAATGAACCATGTAAGGGTAGTTCTCATTCGCAGTAGCCCCAAAAACTCGAGCCTCACTGAATTTGACACCGGCCCTGCGTGGGCAAAAAGCATGCTTTTGGTTACGTTCCGACCTTGGGAGTTGTGGCGGGGCGAAAATGGGTAAGCCAAGTGTGGGATTAGGGGAATTCAGACTGCGCCGGTTGGGAACGCGCCCGGCGCATAATTTTCCTCTCTACGGTTTTTCCCTGGAAGAGGTCGTGCGGCCAGCCCTGGTTCTTCATCCAACTCCGGTACATGAAGCCGTTCTTGTCCTGCCGTCCGAACCATGCCTGACTACGAAGCTTTTAGCGCAGCTCAGCGAGGTAAACGATTACTAAAGGCGGTATAATCGGGCGCGTTTGCCGGGAAAAATTCGAAGTCACTGTCCTTCATGGTTCTTTGGAGAACAAGCTATGGGCAATTCGCAGGGAATCTCCCGTCGAAAGTTTATGGCTTCCGCCATTTCCGCGACAGCGGTCTCGGGTCTCGCAGGGCACAACTCTTTTGGGATTTTCCGGGAATCCCAGTTGAATGGAGCCAAAACCAGTTCAGCAGCCCCCCTGACCGACTCCCCAGGGTGGCGCGACCAAGGCATCGAGAATCTGGCGAAGTCTCCTTACGCCAAGCTCCGCCAGATTCCCGTACGCGCGGTCACGATCAAGAGCGGATTCTGGGAACGGCGGCGCGACATCAATGTCACCAAGAGCATTCCTACCATGCACGATTTGCTCGAGGCCAACGGACGCATGGACAACTTTCGTCGCCTGACGGGGAACAGCGACAAGCCGCAGAAGGGACCTGTTTTCTCCGATTCGGACGTGTACAAGTGGACCGAAGCGGTCGGCTTCGCCCTACAGAGTGGAGATTTGCCCGAACTCCATCACACATGCGAAAAGGTCATGGATGACGTGGTTGCCGTGCAGGAGCCCAGCGGTTATCTCAATACCTATTACGTCAGCGAGCGCGCGTCGCAGCGCATGCTTCCCGACGTGCAATCGACCGGTCACGAACTCTACAACCTTGGCCACATGTTACAGGGGGCCATCGCGTATTACCGCGCCACCGGGGAACGCAAGCTCCTCGACGCGGGGATCCGGTTCGTCGATGATTTCCTTCTCCCCAACTATGGACCTGCTCCCAAGAAGCCGATCGTCTCGGGCCACCCCGAGATCGAAATGGCATTGATCGAACTTTATCGAATCACCGGCGACAAGCGGCAACTGGAACTCGCCGGCTATATCCTGCAGGGAGATGAGAGAACGCACTTTCCGGAACGCCGAACCATTTACATGTTCAGCGGCACGCCATTCACATCGCGTACCAAGTTGGAAGGACACGCCGTGCGCGCCATGTACGCCTGCTGCGGTGCCACCGACTACTACATGGAGACGGGTGACGCTGCTTACTGGAAAACGCTCAATGTGCTCTGGAATGATCTGGGAAGCACCAAGATGTACATCAGCGGCGGTGTGGGATCACGTTCCGACGGCGAAGCTTTTGGGGATGCCTATGAGTTGCCAAACTTCCGCGCTTACGGTGAAAGCTGCGCCGCCATCGGCAACATGATGTGGAACTGGCGCATGCTCTCGGCTACGGGAGATGCGAAATTCACCGATGTAATCGAACGAGCACTCTACAACGGGATCAACTCCGGCATGTCGCTGGATGGAACGCTCTACTGCTATCGCAATCCTCTGGCGTTCGATCCGTCGACCGGAGACAAAATCCGCAATCCCTGGTACGACGTAACCTGTTGTCCGCCCAACCTCGAGCGCACGTTCGCTTCGCTGCCGGGATATTTGTACAGCACAAGTAGCGATGGCATTTACGTTCATCTATATGACAACTCCGAACTCGACTGGCACCTGGAAGATGGAACGCCGCTCCAGATCACACAAACAACCAGTTACCCGTGGGAGGGCGAGGTACACATTTCCGTCTCACCCGCCAGAGCTTCGGATTTCACCCTGTACTTGCGCATCCCCGGATGGACGGAGGGCGCCCAGGTGGCGGTGAATGGAAAAAGCATATCCGGAGCAAGCCCAGGCCAATATCTTGCAATTCGCCGTCGCTGGCAGTCAGGTGATGCGATTCGGCTACAGATGGACATGCGCCCACAAGTGCTCCAAGCCAATCCGCATATCGCCGACGATACCGGCCGGGTCGCGGTCCAGCGCGGGCCTCTCGTCTACTGCATGGAAGAACTGGACCAACCGAGTGGTGTGCAGCTGGTCGATGTCGCGCTGGATCTAGGCCAAAGTCCGGGCAAGGAGTTTCAAAGCGAGGACCGGCGAGACCTGCTCGGTGGCATCGTCGTGCTGCGCCATGAAGGTGTCGCCATCGAAGGTAGCAACAAGGCGCTCTACTCGCGGTACACCGGCAAGCCGGTGAAGACGCGAAGCGTGCGCCTGACGTTTATTCCGTACTACGCCTGGGCCAACCGCGAAGCCAGCACGATGCAGGTCTGGACACCGCTGTTCCGGGCGTGACTCGGGTCACGGAACAAGGCGCATGCTGCGACTCGTTCAACTTAAGAAGAGGAATGTGCGCGGGGTGGCGCTCGTCGACGAGCCTCATTTGAGGCGCTGCTCGAAGCAAGCACTTCAATCTACGAACTCGTCGACAAAGCAATCACCACAGGAACCACGCTCAGCGACGCGGTTCGGAAGCGTACTAAACCAAATCCAAAGAACGGTGAGGTGATGCAAGTCAGTGCCGAGGGCCTGGGCCGAGCCTTGCGCAATCCGGTCCGCGCAGCGGAAAAAGATTGCCTCGTTGCCGCCAAGGCGTTGAGCTGAAACAGTGTGCCTGTTCTAATTGTCTTATCCATGAAGTTTTCTGGGGCTCTGCGACGACTTATACTATTCTTCGGATTAGTTCCTGCGCTTCTTGGTCAACGGGGCTCGCCGGATCTTGCTGCCGTCACGGCGGCTCTCGGCAACAGACAATTCGATAGAGCCCTAGAACTGGTATCGACGGCTCTCGAGCAGTATCCCCACGATGCACGTCTGTGGACCTTGCAAGGCATAGCTTTGTCGGGGAAGGGGCGAAGCAAAGACGCGCTCTCTTCCTTTCGCACTTCCTTGAAATTTTCACCCGACTATCTTCCCGCGATTGAGGGTGCCGCTCAGATTGAATACGAGGCTGGAAGCGAGGCGGCAGTCCCGCTGTTGGAACATGTACTGCGATTGCGTCCTCACGATCAGACTAGTCATGCCATGCTGGCGGTGATTGCTTATCGACACCACGACTGCCACAAGTGTGTGCGCAATTTCGAGCAGAGTGGTCCGCTGTTGGATAGCCAAGTCGGTGCTCTGCAGGAGTACGGGTCCTGCCTGGTACGCCTCAAGCAGTTGGATCAAGCGATTGCGGCGTTTCAGCGCGCGTTGGACTCGCATCCCGACAATCCGGATGCGCGTTACCAATTGGCCGCGGTTCAACTGCAGACCGGACATGCCGACCAGACGATCGAGACGCTTACTCCCGCGCTGCAGAGTGGCTTGGCGGATGATCGCGCCATGGAATTGGCGGCCTCTGCTTACGAGGCCAAAGGAGACACACCGCAAGCCGTGACGACCCTGCGACAAGCAATTGTGAAGAATCCGCGCAACACGGATTTGTATCTCGATTTCGCCGACCTGTGTATCCAGCACCAGTCGTTCCAGACTGGGGTCGATATGATCAATTCCGGCCTGTCTCTTCAACCCAAGGTAGCGCCCCTGTATCTGGCACGTGGCATTCTGTATGTTCAGTTGGCTCGCTTTGACGATGCCGAGGCAGATTTCGAGAAAGCAGACGTACTCGATCCGCGGAACTCTTTCGCGGCGGCCGCGCTGGGACTGCAGGCAGTCGAGCAGCACGATCCGGATCAGGCGCTAGCAACGCTACGAGCCAAGTTGGCCAAGAGGCCGAATGAGCCATTTTTGCTGTATTTGCAGGCCGACATCCTCACTCAAAAGGGGCCGGATCCGAACAGCCCGGATTTTCAGATGGCGGTGCGGTCGGCAACTAGGGCGGTCGCTCTTGAGCCGAGGCTTGTACCCGCCCACGATTTGCTGGCAAAGCTTTACCTTCAGGCCGGCAAGAACGAACAAGCAGTCCAGCAGTGCAGGAAGGCGCTGGAGAATGACCCTAAGGATCAGACGGCGCTGTATCACCTGATCCAGGCACTTCGCAAAACCGGACAAAAGGACGAACTGCCCGAGTTGTTGAAACAGTTGGCCGAGCTTCGCCGGCAGGCGACCCAACAAGAGCGTGAACACAATCGCTACAAGCTGGTGACCGAGACGAGTCCATCGGATGAAGCCAAGTAGCACTGGGGGTGGTGGCGTGAATCTCGATGAAGCCACCGCAGTAAGCCTTTACTCGCCCTGCCCTCTCGCAACATAATGTGGGCCAACTTAAGCCCGCTGAAGGACCACAGTTCGCGATGACTTTTTCCCGTCGTAGTTTTTTCCAACTCTCCCTGGGCGCGCTTTTATCCACAGCGGGGCAAAGACTCCTAGGCCAGGGCGTGGCCACGCACACGGCCAGGCCCTTGGCTCGGTCCGCCTTTTCTGGGCGGCCGTTCCATGCGCATTTCGTGGACGTAGCTTCGGCTGCAGGCCTGCATGCGCCGGTGATCTATGGCGGTGTCGATTCCAAGAAATATATTCTTGAGTCCACCGGATGCGGTTGCGCGTTTCTCGATTACGACAATGATGGCTGGATGGATATCTTTTTGTTGTCTGGCACGCGCCTCAACGACGCTCCGCCGGGCACTACCAATCGTCTCTACAAGAACAATCGCGACAGCACGTTCACCGATGTCACCGAGAAGGCGGGCCTGCAGGCAGTTGGCTGGGCCTCCGCGGTCTGTATTGGCGACTACAACAACGATGGCTTCGACGACATCTTCTGCACCTATTTCGGGCAAAACCGACTTTACTGCAACCGGGGTGACGGGACGTTTGCGGATGTAACGAAGGCCGCCGGGTTGTGGAACGAGCAGCCCCGCTGGGGTGCGGGCTGTTCGTTCCTGGATTATGATCGCGACGGCCATCTCGACCTGTTTGTCTCCAACTACCTTCGCTTCTCGTTTGAGCACGCTCCGGTTCCTGGTCAGAACGCCAATTGCAATTGGAAGGGAATTCCGGTCGAATGCGGCCCGCGCGGTTTGCCTACGGGACGACATTCGCTCTACCGCAATAATGGCGATGGGACCTTTACCGATGTGAGCGAAAAGGCCGGCATTTCGAAAGCAACCGAAAGCTATGGCATGACCGCAATCACGGCTGATCTCGATGAAGACGGCTGGCCCGACATCTACGTAGCCTGCGACTCCACTCCCAGTCTTCTATTCATCAACAACCATGATGGGACGTTTCGCGAAGAGGCAGTCGTGCGCGGAGTGGCTCTGAGCGATGACGGTGCAGAGCAGGCGGGCATGGGTGTCGGGATCGGTGACTACGATCTGGACGGCCACCTCGATCTTTACAAGACTCACTTCACCGACGACAGTTGCGGTCTTTATCACAACGACGGAACGGGGAATTTCGATGATGTAACCCGTTCCGCGCGTATTGCAGCGGAGACGCGATATATCTGCTGGGGCGCCGGCATGGTCGATCTCGATAACGACGGGTATCCGGATATTTTTATGGTGACCGGCAACGTTTACCCGGAAGTCGAACGCAAACTGCCCCAGTACGCCAACAAGACACCCCGAGTGCTGTTTCGTAATTTGGGCAACGGCACCTTTGAAGAGCTCGATGATCAGGCGGGCTTGGCCATCCGCGAGGTGCACTGCAGCCGAGGATGTGCGTTTGGCGACTTTGACAATGATGGAGATCTCGACATCCTCATCGTCAATTTGAACGAATCACCTTCGCTTTTGCGCAACGATCTGTCCGGAAATCAGAACTGGCTCAAAGTAAAACTGGAAGGCGTCAAGTCCAACCGCAGCGCAATTGGGGCACGAGTCTTAGTGCGCTATGAGGGCAAAAAGCAGGTGCAGGCCCTGCTCAGCCAATCGAGTTTCTACTCCTGCAACGACCCCAGGCTGCATTTTGGGCTGGGTCCAGCGAAAGTTGTGGACGTCGACGTATTTTGGCCAAGCGGCCTCCACGAGACCTACAAGCGCATTTCGGCCAATCAACTTCTTACTCTCCGCGAAGGCGGGGGGCCGATACCCAGCAAGGGGTGGGCGGCGCGCTAGAGTCGTCTCCCGCCACCCCGCCCCTGCACCGCGACAAAGTTCTTGACAGTCTCGGGGCAGGCAGGTATAAAAGCTTCCTTCGGAAAACGTTTACTCAGTCGTGGGGACCATCAATCTGCTGCGGGGGGATTCCATGCTACACACCGTGAGGCTCTCTCCCTTTCTGCGATGCTGCGGCCTGGCGTTGCTATTCACCAGTATCGCCGCGTACGCCCAGTTCACCGGCAGTATTCAAGGAATTGTCACTGACCCGACCGGAGCGGGCGTGCCCAAAGCCACGGTCAATCTGGTCAACACGGCCACTCAAGTATCGGCTGCCGCAACCACCGACGCTTCTGGGAACTATCGCTTCGTAAGTCTGGCGCCCGGGTCCTACAAGCTGACGGCCGAAGCGTCGGGGTTTGCCAAATCAACGGCTACTGTCAATTTATTGACCGAACAGAATCTCAGTGTTCCGCTGGCTTTGAAAGTCGGCGGCGCAACCGAGGCCGTGACCGTCACCGCCGAGACGCCTGTGGTTGATACCGCCGAGAGTCGCAATGAACTGACTCTCGAAAACAATGCCGTGGCACAATTGCCCGTTTCCGGACGCAACCTGGTCACCCTGACCACGTTGGCGCCGGGAGTTTCCGGTCTGGGAACGATGGGCGGTGGACAGCCGGGCAAGGCAGGAACTCCGGGTTCGGGGGTCGACAACTACTCCACCGAAACACAGGTGGACGCCAGCGCCAATGGTCAGGGGCAGATGTCGAACATGTACGTAATCGACGGCCTCGACGTCACCAGCGGCATCCGGCAGGGCGTATTGAACCTGACGCCGAATCCAGAGTCGATCCAGGAAACCAGTGTGCAGGTGAATACGTATTCGAGCGAATACAGCCGCGCCACCGGCGTGCAGGAAGTGATGACCACCAAGTCGGGCGCCGACCAGTTCCACGGCTCGGCGGCGGACTGGTTCTACTATCAAAACTGGTTCGCGAAGACGCACTTCACCAACCCCAAAGGCTATCTGCCATTTCATGGCAACAACATGTCGTTTTCGGTTGGGGGGCCGATCGTTCCCCACCGCCAATTCTTCTTCTACTTTGCGGTTGAGCCATTGCGCTCCTCTCTGGCAACGAACTCGCTGATCACATTCGCAGATCCTCAGTTCATTACGTGGGCTCAACAAAACTACCCGAACACCGTTGGGACGCACGTGCTCTCGACTTACCTTCCGGCGAACGTAGGCGGAGTAAGCGTACAGTCGACTGCCGCCAGCATTCCCGGTTGCGATACGTCTTCCACCAAGAACTTGCCCTGTAATCTGCCTCTTGTGGATCAAGGTAACTTCAGTGCCCCGCAAATTCGCAACGGGGCGCAGTACTTCGTTCGCATCGACAAGTACTTCAAGAACGATCGCATTTACGGGAGCTTCTACCGAACGTTGCTGAACTACGGGGCGGCCTCGGCCATTCCCGTCTTCTCGGCACTGAATAACAACTGGCAACGCGCCTTCCAGGTCAACTACACGCACAACTTCTCGCCCACCACGTTGAACGAGGCTATCTTTGGCGCAAATCGAGTGGAAGGAGTTCTGGGTAGCGGTGCCAAGGATTACTCGGTCCCATCCATCGCAGTGCAGGGAATCAGCACCGAGGCCGGCCAGGCGTTCGGTGTTGGCTTTGCCCAAGGCGATTTCATTCAACACAATTATCACTGGCGCGACGTTTTGACCCACGTTCGCGGTACCCACACCTTGAAGTTCGGCTATGAAGGCTGGTACGGAGATGACGTAGAGCCATTCCAGGGACCGTGGTCGCAGCCAACATTCAACTTTGACAACTTGCTCGCGCTAGCCCAGGACAGTCCTCACAGCGAAAATCACGTCATGTACGACCCCATCTCAGGAAAACCTGTGCTCTGGTCATGGGACGCCGCTTCGCGCACCTGGGGAATGTTTGCGGAAGATACCTGGAAAGCGCGAAAGAATCTAACCCTGACTCTCGGCCTGCGCTGGGACGACGAAGGCAACCCTTGGTCCAAGAGCGCTACGACCGTATTTGGAAACTTCTATCTCGGCCCTGGCCAGACATTCCAGCAACAGGTAGCCAACGGCTTCGCGAAGGCAACCCACAACGCGCTTAATCACACACTCAATAATCTCCTGAGCCCACGGGCGGGCTTCGCTTGGGATATTGCGGGCAGCGGTAACACGGTCTTACGCGGTGGCTTCGGTCTGTATAACAACTGGCTAACTTCAGCGAACGTGCAGGAGGAATTTCGGGGTAGTCCGCCCGGTCCGATTATCCCGACGTTCACCGCCGGGACGGCCACTCCCCCGATATTCGCGCTGGGGACTGGCGGCAAACCACCATTCGGGTTTACTTACCCGCTGCTGGCTGGTTCGCCGAAATGCCCCACTTTGGGGGCGAACGGCTGTTTGAACTCGCAGGGAGGCATTGTCGGCGGCAATTTCGGAATCGGGGCCATTAACCCGAACCTGAAATCGCCCAGAGCTGTTATTTGGTCGCTCACGCTGGAACGAAAGCTGGGTGCCAACTACTCCGCGGCGGTGGGTTACTCCGGGTCGCACGGATACAGTCTGGTCGGTGGTGGCGATCAAGCTGGCGTCGTTAGCTACGGCCAGGACATTAATGCATTCGCTGGGGATTTAATCCAACACAACAGCCTGTCGCCGACACGGCTTAACCCCAGCTTCGGTTCCATAGCATACACAGACAATAACCGGCGCAGCAATTACGAGAGCGTGTACTTTGAATTCAAAGGACGCTTCTCGCGCCGCGGGTTCTTTGATGCGTCTTACACCCGTTCCAGTTCCAAAGATGATGGCTCGGCGTATCCCGCAGAAGCCGATCCAAATCAGTACTACGGACCATCTCCATGGGATGTGCCGAATCGATTTTCGCTCACTCTCAACTACCAGCTTCCCGGACTGAACGGTGGCAAAGGCACTTTAGGGCGCGTTAGCGGTGGTTGGGGAATTAGCGGCACCAGCATAGTCCAGAGCGGGTATCCCGCGATGGTGTGGACGACTGCGAGTTTCCAGGGCGTATGCGCGAATCCAATGAACTGCCCGTCACCCGGCAATCCGTGGATTGGATACGGTCCACGCAGCGGCGATTACAACGCTGATGGAGACACGAGCGGTAGCGGCGGTGTAGGCCTGGATTATCCGAACGTCACCAACCACAGCCAAGGAACATCGAAGAATGCCTTTCTCAGTGGGGCCTTCTCCTCTGGCCAGTTCACCCAGCCCACTTTCGGCTCACAGGGCAACGAGCCCGCGAATCTGTTCCGTTCGCCCAACTTCATGGAGACGGATTTGAATTTCTACAAGGATACAGCCCTCACCGAGAGGGTCAACTTCCAGGTGCGATTCGAGTTCTTCAATATCTTCAATCGTGTCAATCTCACAAGCTTCGACACTA
>Ga0209804_1000179_pt1 | contig 55259 bp, 50 predicted proteins | sample GraSoiAngelo_139_FD_185896 | JGI IMG/M metagenome (GOLD analysis project Ga0209804, IMG submission 185896) | Grasslands soil microbial communities from the Angelo Coastal Reserve, California, USA - 14_0929_12_20cm (SPAdes) (version 2) | ecosystem: Environmental > Terrestrial > Soil > Grasslands ... | reverse complement strand
GACCAGATCGAGCCCAAGCCTGCACCTTCGAAATGGTCTCCGAACCCGACTTGTCAAATTCGGGCTAAAAGAGGAGCTGGAACACCTGCCGGATTCCGCCGCCGCCCGTCAGCCGCGAACGGTTCGCACACCCTGGGAAGACGGTCCGGCGATGCCAGGGTATGACGGTGATCGTGGGGTGGAACTACAGGCTTACCAAAAGCGGGATTGGCGTGAACGAATTGAGTTTTGGCGAGCCCTCCACCGGCAACGGATGGCCGCTCGAGATGGGATGCCAGGTGCAGCCTGGCTAGGAACCTGCACGATCGCCGGTTCTGGTCCAGGCACGCTGCAGTTTGTCTTCTACGATTATCTTGGGCACAGGGTTCGTCATCTCGCGCACATCGGGATTCGAGGGGATGAGCTGGAACGGTCGGCGATGACTGCGGACCAGAGCGGTGGATTGAATACCAATCAACAACGGAGAGCCGAGAACTGAGAACTGAGAACTTGCTTCGCTATCTCTCCCAGCGCGTGCTGTACACCGTCCCGGTCGTTTGGCTGGTCGTGTCACTGGTGTTCCTGCTCATACATTTCGTGCCCGGCGATCCCATCCAGCAAATGCTGGGAGAAGGCGCACCGGCGGCCGACATAGAGGCCGCGCGGCATGCCTACGGACTTGATCTCCCGATTCGGGTCCAATACCTCAATTATTGGAGAGGCGTGTTACACGGCGACCTCGGTCCCTCGATCCGCTATAACCAGGGCGTGAGCAGCCTGATTGCTCAGCGCTATCCCTACACCTTGCAGCTAACTGCGGCGTCGCTGTTGGTCGCCATCGTGCTCTCGATTCCCGCCGGGGTGCGCTCAGCCCGAAGGCGTAATCGCTGGGATGACCGGGTGCTGGGCGTGGTCAGCCTGTTTGGGCTGTCGTTCCCCAATTTCGCGCTGGGTCCGGTGATGATCCTGTTTTTCGCGATCAAGCTCGGCTGGCTGCCGGTTTCAGGCTCGGGCACCCTGGCTCACTTGGTGCTTCCGGCCATTACCATGGGGAGCGCGCTCGCGGCCATCCTCACGCGCATGGTGCGGACATCCATGCTGGAAGAATTGGGTCAGGATTACGTCCGCACCGCTCGCGCCAAAGGACTCCCCGAGCGCACGGTGATTTATGGGCACGCATTGCGCAACGCGATGATCCCGATTGTCACCGTGCTCGGCCTGCAGTTCGGAGCCATGCTGGCCGGAGCCATTGTGACGGAAACCATTTTTTCCTGGCCGGGCATCGGGCGTTTGACTATCCAGGCAATTTCCAACCGCGATTATTACCTGGTCGAGGGTTCGATCCTGGCCATCGGCCTGACTTATGTGGCCGTGAATTTTCTGACTGACCTCGTGTATTCCGTCGTGAATCCACGGATACGGCAATAAAAGCAACTGAGAGCGTTCCATGTCTGCCGCCGCCATCTCGTTTCGCCGCGCCGCCCGGAGTAATCCACTGGCAACGACGGGCGTCGTGCTGGTGTCGATTTTTGTGGTGTTCGCGATTTTCGCGCCCTGGCTCGCGCCACAGGATCCGGCCGCGATTGACTTGCCGCACCGCTTGTCGGGCCCTTCTCTTATGCACTGGTGCGGCACCGATGAACTGGGCCGGGATATCGTCTCCCGCCTGATCTACGGGGCACAGATTTCCATGCTGGTGGGGAGCTCGGTGGTAGCGGGCTCGCTTTTCCTGGGACTCGTGATGGGCTCTATTGCGGGCTATTACGGTGGCCGGATTGATCGCTTCGTCAACGTCGTAGTCATGAATGCCTTTCTCTCCTTTCCGGGAATCCTGCTGGCCATTGCTTTCGTCGCGTTTCGCGGGCCGGGAATTTTCAATCTGGTGCTGGCGCTCTCGCTGGGCGGGTGGGTCGGCTATGCGCGCCTGGTCCGGGCTCAGGTGCTTGCCACCCGTGAACGCGAGTATGTGGAAGCAGCGCGGGCTTTGGGCGCAAGCGACTGGCGCGTGATGGTTCGCCACATTCTGCCCAACATCATTCAGCCGATCATCGTGCAGGCGGCAATCGGTATGGCGGGCGCCATTCTTGCCGAAGCGACTATGAGTTTTCTTGGCCTCGGCGTGCCGCCGCCAACCGCCAGCTGGGGATCCATGCTCAACGACGGCCGCGCCCACCTGTTCGATGCGCCCCATCTGGTGATGTTTCCGGCTGGCGCGGTCATGCTTGCCGTGTTGTCCTTCAATTTCATCGGAGACGCGCTGCGCGATTATCTCGACCCGCGCTCCCGAATCGAAGTCGGTCTGTAGGGCTCGACCGCCGAGAGCGCCGCGGCCGGCGGTGAGGAGGAAAGGCCGGTGCCTGCCGGGATTCCAATGCTCTCCCTAGGTCGCTGAAAACACGATCTTTAGCTTCGGATCGGCCACCTGCTGGGCAAAGCTCGCGCCCAATTCTTTGTAGCTCATTCTCAGCAGCGCCGGCGTCTCGCCGGCTGTCGCGAGGGCGTCCTCGCCTTCGCATCTCGCGATGGATGGGACCAGGCTCAGGCGCAAAGTCTTCCATTTCGACTCTCCGGCGGAGGCTTACACCGCCGACCCTGCGGTCGTCTGCTGCTTTGATCATCGAATCAACCTAACCGTAGGCAAATTTCTCCAGCGAAAAGCCATCCTGCATCCGGACATGATCATTGTCGCCGGTGGCGCCAAGACGCTGGCCTTCTCCCCGCAACGATTCTGAGCGCGAATTTATCCTTGAGCAGATTCGACTCTCGATTCGTTCGCGCGCATGCCGCCCGTGTCCTTCTCGTGAGCCATTCCGATCGCGCGACCTACGGCGCCTAGCCCATTTTCAGCATGGCCGCCCAGCCGAGCCAGCCCACCACCGGCAAGAACTCGAGCGGGCCGCGGATGGATGGGCGCCGAGTTCCCGGAGGTCGAAGTGGACTTACTTCGTTGCCTGGACGGAGTTGGGAAACTACTTGGCGAGGCGGCGGAAAAAGTGGCGTGAAACCAGCGCGGCCAAGAGTGTCGGCGCCTCACAGATCGGGTAGAGTAGCTGATGTGGCTTTGTTCCGATACACTTTTACTGCGCGGCCCCATAGCTCAGTTCGGATAGAGCGGCAGCCTTCGAAGCTGACGGTCGGGGGTTCGAGTCCCTCTGGGGCCGCCAGACGAGAGTAGCTAGTCGCCAGCGGCCAAACCCAAATGTCATCCTTCCGGATGAGCGCTTCCGGATGCGGCAAAAGCGCCCCGCTCTGAATAAACACGAAAATTTACGCGCTGGCCTTGTCGGTTAGCGCGCTGGTTTCTGTCGATTGGTCGAGTTCCAGTTGCTCCTGACCGCTGAGGGCGCTCACGCGGCCGCGATAGGTCTTCAGGTGTTTGGAGGCGGTGTCGAACGCTTCTTGCGCTTTGTTCAGGTTCTTGCCCACGCTCTCGAACTGCGTCTGGAAATAATCGAATGACTTCTGCGCCTTGTTGAGCTCGAGACGGCTCTTCTCAAAGCGGCTGGCGACCTCGTACCACTTGTGCACCAGCGCGATGGTTTGCAAGGTCATGAGCAGGGTATTCGGTGAGACCGGGAACACGTGCTGCTGGTTGAGCCAGTCGGCCAGGTCGCGGTTGCGCACCGCCTCCATGTAGAGCGTTTCGCTGGGCAGGTACATGAGTGCGATGTCCGTGGTTCCGTTCTCCGGCTGAATGTACGCCTTGATGCGCTTGGCTTCGGTCTTCATCACGCGCACAAATTCGTGGCGCGCCGCTTCGATTTCCGCCTGATCGCTGCTCTCAAACAGCGCCAACACTTGCTCGCGCGGGAACTTCGCGTCGATCGGAAGCCGCCGGTCGGGGAATTGAATCACGGCGTCGGCGCGGCCGCCGCCCTCGCCCGGCGACGACTGGAATTCGTATATGTGTGCGGGCAGAAAATCAGCCAAAAGGCGTTCCAGGCTCGCTTCGCCAAACTGACCACGCAGGTGCGGAAGCTTGAGAAGATTATTTAGATCGTTGATGGAATGTCCTAACGCACCCACCTCGCGAAGCTGTTCTTCGGCCGCCTTGAGGTGCTGCTGCACTTTTTCGAAGTGCGCGAACCCTTCTTTGATGTTTTGATCGAGCTTCTCCTGGACCTGCTGCCTGATCTCCAGCAGCTTGGCGTCTACCCGGTCGCGAATGGCCTCTAGGCTCTGAGCGGTTTTCTGGTTGAGGCCTTCGAACTCGGTCTTCAACTGGGCCGTGGTTAACGCCAGAGAACTCGTCAGCTCCGTGCGGGCATCCAGCAAATGCTGGGTCTGCTCCCGCCGGCCGTTTGCCAGCTGTCCGTCGACCGAGTCCCGGATATCCCGGAAGCCGCTGGCGACCCTGTCGGTGAGCACCTGGCGCAGGTCTCCCTTGGTGCTCTCGAGGCGCCCCGCCATGTCAGCGGTAGCCGATCTAAGTTCTTGAGTAAGGGATAGATCCAGATTCCCGAGCTGACTGGAGAGCTGCCTTAAGATTTCCGAAGGCTGGAAGAGCCGGCGAAAGGCGACCAGCAGTACGCCCAGCAGTATCAGGTTGAGACCGACGGCGATGACGAGCAAAACTGTCTCCATGGTAAATTGGCTGACCTTGATTCTACGTTCTACCCTGAAGGAAACAAAGACAGAAGTTTGCCCTTGCTGGGCATCTCAATAGAGGTAAACAGGCGATGCTTTGGGCCCTGATCGCAGCGTTGGCTCTGCTCTCTCCCCGCTGCAGCCGAACCCCTGAATCCAGAATCCTCGCTGGCTTACGACTTCGAGGCCGAGCTGCGCCTGCTGGAGTTGACCAACCAGCAGCGTCAGAGGGCCGGAGCGCCGCCTCTCGAGCTCGACCGGGGGCTGACCCCGAGGTTGCCCGTCAACATGCTGCTCTGCTAGCCTCCAAAGGCGAGTTGTCGCACCAGTTTCCGGGCGATCGAGCGGCTGTCAAAAGCCTCCCCGCACCTGAACCATGCAGCAGAGAACGTAGCCTTCGACAGCGACGCCGATCAGGCGCACCAGGGCTTGATGCACTCGCCGCCCTATCGCTGCAACCTTTGAATCCCAAGTTCAACCTAGTTGGCTTCGGAGCCATCCGAGTTGGGGATACGATTTACCCCATTCGGGCGCAGCCGTACGAGCGTTTGGGGCTCGAGCGTATTCTTGATGTATTCCTCGCCGCCTGCATCCTCTGCTTCCACATACCCCAGGCGCGGCCGCAGTTCAGGAAGGCGATAGTCTCTTTGCGGGTCATGGCGGTGCCGAGTTGGCCGGCGAACTGGCTCAGGTGAGCGGCTGTAATTTGTGCAACGACTTTTCCCCGTCTCCGGTTTCTCCTCATGAGCCACCCCCGAGTCGCTAACATACCCCCTGCTGAGCTAGCGGCAACCCCAGGGGGTCACATGTGATGGTGACGTCCATCACAAAACCGGCTGGACCGGCTGGACCACGAGGGCAACTTGAGTCTTTGTCCTCCGTGCTAAGCTGGACGCCGGTTTCCGACCCACTTATGGAGTTGCCGGCGAAGATCCGCGTCGGAACGGCGGGCTGGTCTTATAAAGACTGGAATGGCGTCTTTTACCCCGACTACCTGACGGCCCGCAAAATTCATCCTTTGGAGTACCTGGCGCAGTTCTTCGACGTAGTCGAGATCAACACGTCTTTCTACGGACCGATCAAACCCGAGCTGGCGAAAATCTGGTGCCGCAAAGTTGCCGCCGTCAATCCGACATTTGTATTTACCGCCAAGCTGCTGAAGTCCTTTACCCACTCGCCACTGTCTGTGATGGAACCAACGTCGGCGACCAACATTCGTCCCGGGGAACAAGACGAGGCCCAAACCCGCGAAGGGCTCGATACGCTCGCGTCGGAAGGCCGGCTGGGCGCATTGCTGATCCAATTTCCGGTGTCTTACAAGAACACCTCTCTTAACCGCGAGTATCTTGAACGGTTGCTCCGTCAATTCATCGAGTATCCACGAGTGGTCGAGGTTCGGCATGAGAGCTGGAACAATGCGGAAACAGTCGCGTACTTGGCGGCAGCGAACGTGGGCTTCTGCAATATCGACCAGCCACAGATCGGCCGCTCCCTGTCGCCCACCGAGCACGTCACCGCTCCGGTCGGCTACATCCGCCTCCACGGCCGCAACTACGAAGAGTGGTTCGATTCCGACAATCGCAACGACCGCTACAACTACCTCTACAGCGCCGCAGAACTCCTCGACTGGAAGGAGAAGATCGAACTCGTTGCCCACCAGGCGGAAGTCACCTACGTAGTTACCAACAACCACTTCGAAGCGAAAGCCGGGGTGAATGCGCTTCAGTTGAAGACTCTGTTAAGCGGTCAGCGTGTGACAGCTCCCGAACCGCTGCTGCGTCGCTATCCTGAATTGAAGCAGTTTGCCGATCCCGCAGCGGACAGTTCTGATCCTAATCTTTCGTTGCTGGCGTGAAGACAGGCTCTGGGCGCCAGGCTCTAGGCTCTGGGGTCAACAGAGGCGAGAGAGGCCGTGGTCTACTAGGCTCTTGGCTTCGGGTTCGGCTTTCATTCCGTGATCCTTCCCTTAGAGCCTGGCACCGAGGCGGAAACTTTCCCCTTTCATCAAACGTAATTATCACCAGGCACGGCGGTGACCGGCAAGCCGACTAACTAACTTTCGGCTTGCTGCCGCGTCCAACTGGGCAGAGATAAAGAGGTGGTTTATGGATGCAAAATACAACTACATCATAGACAGCGTGAAATGGCGGCTCGTGTTGAATGTGTCGGGATTCGCGGTGTGGCTGGCAGCGGCGTTCGTGCTGCTGAAGACGGCTGGGTAGTCGTGCCCCTCGTCCTACTTCGCGGTCAGTTCAACCTTGGCAGCGTAGTGTGAGTCTACGTATTCCTCCAGGATCTTGATGAACTCGGAGACAATGCGGTCGCCTCTCAACGTCATGAGCAGGCGCCCATCCACATACACTGGCGCTTTGGGTTCTTCGAATGTCCCAGGAAGCGAAATGCCGAGGTTGGCATGTTTTGACTCCCCGGGTCCGTTCACCACGCACCCCATGACCGCCACCTTCATTTCTTCCACGCCGGTATAACGTCTGTTCCACACCGGCATCTGCTGCCGCAGGTAGGACTGGATCTGTTCTGCCATTTGCTGGAAGAACGTGCTCGTGGTGCGGCCGCAGCCGGGGCAGGCGGTCACTTGCGGCGTAAAGCTGCGGATTGCTAACGACTGCAGAATCTGTTGCGCGACGCGCACCTCTTCCGTGCGATCGCCGCCGGGTGCGGGCGTGAGCGAGACGCGAATGGTGTCCCCGATGCCTTCCTGCAATAGAACGCCCAGCGCCACCGAAGAAGCAACAACGCCCTTGGCTCCCATGCCGGCCTCGGTCAATCCAAGATGTAGCGGGTAGTTCGAGCGAGCGGCCAGGGAACGATACACGTCGATCAGGTCCTGCACGCCGCTGACTTTCGCGCTCAAAATAATCTGCTCCGAACCGAGCCCATACTTTTCGGCGAGCGCTGCGGAATTTAGCGCGCTGATCACCATGGCCTCCATGGTGACTTCCCGAGCGTCTTTCGGCTCGGCCAGCCGCGAGTTCTCGTCCATCATACGGGTGAGCAGCGCCTGGTCGAGCGAGCCCCAGTTGACGCCAATGCGCACCGGCTTCTGATGCTTGACCGCAACCTCAATCATGGTGCGGAAGTTGGTGTCATCTTTGCGGCCTACGCTCACATTGCCCGGATTGATGCGGTACTTGGCCAGCCTTTCGGCGCAGCCGGGGTACTTTGTCAGCAGGATGTGACCGTTGTAATGGAAGTCACCGATAAGGGGCACGTTCATGCCCTGCTTATCGAGCTCGTCAACGATCGCGGGAACCGCGGCAGCGGCTTCTTCGTTGTTAACCGTGACCCGCACCAATTCGGAGCCGGCACGCGCCAAGGCCGTCACTTGCTCGACCGTGGAAGGAACGTCGGCGGTGTCAGTATTGGTCATCGATTGCACCACCACCGGTGCATCGCTGCCCATGCGTACGCCGCCGATGGAGGCAGTTACCGTTTTCCTGCGCTGGATATCAGCCATTGCGGGCTTCTAGTTTAACAGAGACGTTGTCACCCCAGCGGAGTCAGCGGAGTCGAAGGGATCCCTTTCACTCTTGTCAGAACCTCTGCCGTATCGGGGCATTCTCAGGTAAGGTCATGAACGGTGAGAGTGCATTGTCATTAGGTTAGCGGTATCTGCCCAGATAGCGATCCTTCGACTCGGGCTGAAGGCCTCGCTCAGAGTTGCGACTTTTTGGATTGCAGCGGTTTTTCCGGCACCTAAGCAGCTTGTTTTCAGCACCACCGGGCGAGAAAACGAAAAAGTCACAAACTCTCAGGACGACAGAAGCACCCGTGGAGTTCGAAGCTTACGGCAATCGCTGCGACAGCCCCGGCAAGGTCTTGACGATGTCGTTGTAAATCACGGTCACGGCGAACAGCACCAGGAACACGAATGCTGCCTGATAAATGCGCTCTTTGATCTGCAGACTGATATCCCGCCGCATGAGGCTTTCGATCAGGAGCAGCAGGATCACGCCCCCGTCCAGAATCGGAATGGGCAGCAGGTTGAAGATGCCGAGGTTTAAGCTGATGGCTGCGGTCAGTTCCAATAGCGGGGTCCAGCCTTTTTCACTGGCTGCCTCGCCGGCTGCTTGGCCAATCCGGATCGGCCCTTCGACCGAGCGGAGGGAAACCTTACGCTGCACTAGCTTCTGAATCAGTTCCAGAATCAGCGCCGACATGCGCCTATTTCGCTCCAGGGAGAGGCGGAAAGCGTCGGCGAAAGGCAAGCTTGTCACTTTCACAGGATTGCTTTCGACGCCGATCCGGTAGCGTTTCTCCTTGGCGACGTCGGTATCGCTGAGCACTGGCTGAACGGTGAATGTCTTTAGCTCTCCGGCGCGGCGAACCGTCAGCTGAATGGGTTTGTCCTTGGTGACCTTCAGCCGGTCGATCATCGCGACCAGGGCGGGTACGGGAGCGCCATCCATCGAGACAATCTCGTCGCCCACCTTCACCCCGGCCTTCTCTGCCGGCAACCCGTGTTCTAGCGCAGTAATAGTGAGAGGTTGCCTCGGAGCCCAGCCCGCGTAGCCATACTGAGAGACGCTGTAAGGCTTAGGAACGATTGTGGCTTCCAATATCTGGCCGGCGCGCTCGACCGAGATGGGAAGCGCCTGATTGGGATTAAGCTCGACTTGCGGTTCCAATTGCTCCCAGGTCGGATTCTGGATGCCATCTACTTCGACGATGCGGTCGCCCGGTTCGAGGCCAGCTTTGGCCGCGGGCGAACCCTGCTCGATCCAGCTGATAAACGCCGGCTGATCCAGGAATACCGGGTACTCGTAATGCACCATGTAGACGCCGGTAAGCAGCCCGAAAGCTAGCAGGATGTTCATGGCCGGCCCGGCCACGGCGATGATGAAGCGCTGCCAGCGCGGATGGGAAAGGAATTCCTTCGGGTCCCCGGTGCGCTCGTCCATGGGGTTCTCGCCACTCATCTTGACGTAGCCGCCCAGGGGAATCGCGCTGATCCGATAGTCGGTGTCGCCCTTCTTGAAACCCACGAGGCGAGGCCCAAAGCCGATGGAAAACGCTTCAACCCGCACGCCAAAGTACTTGGCGGCAGCATAGTGGCCGAATTCGTGGATCAGGATCATGAATCCCAAAACCACGACCATGGCCAACACAGAGGTCAGGAAAAAAGACATAGACCCGATCACTCCCCTTGCCAAATTGCGGAGGCGGCGTGCGGCAGGGGGGGCTTGCTGCTCCGGCGCTCCACGTGCCGGAGGGCGGTCTGCCTGGCGGCGGCATCCGTTTCCAGCACCTGTCCTATAGATTCAATTTTTTGCGTTCGCGTTTCAAGTAAAACATTCTCGATGATCTCGGGAATGTTGCTGAAACGAATACCGCCTTCCAGAAACGCTGCTACCGCGACTTCATCCGCCGCATTCAGTGCGATCGGCTTGGCTCCTCCGGCCTCCGCCGCTTCGTAAGCCAAGCGCAAACAAGGAAATTTATCCATATCCGGGGGCCGGAAGTCGAGGTGACGTAGGTCGCTGACCGGGAAGCGCAGGTCCGACTTGACGCGCTCAGGATAGGTCAGCGCATAAAGAATGGGGAGGCGCATATCCGTTACCGAGAACTGAGCAAGTATGCTGCCATCCACGAACTCCACCATCGAATGAATCGTGGATTGCGGGTGCACGATCACGTCGACCGAACTGGGCGGCAAGTTGAACAAACGGCAAGCCTCAATCACTTCGAAACCTTTGTTCATCAAAGTCGCCGAGTCAATCGTGATCCGCCGCCCCATTTTCCAGGTCGGATGGTTCAAGGCTTCTGCCACGGTAAGGGCAGCAAATTTGGCTTTTGGGGTATGCAAAAACGGTCCGCCCGAGGCCGTCAGCCAGATGCGCTCGACTTCTTCCATCCGCCCGCCACGCAGGCACTGATGAACTGCGTTGTGCTCACTATCGATGGGCAGCAGCGGGTTACCTTGGCGGCGCGCTTCGGCCGTGATCAACTCTCCCGCCGCAACCAGACACTCTTTATTGGCCAGTCCGACAGTCTTACCCGCCTTCACCGCTTCGTAGGTTGCTTCCAGTCCCGCTACACCGACGATCGCGCTGACTACAAAGTCCACTTCAGGATGGGTTGCGACGCGCACATTTCCCGCCGCGCCGTGCGCAATCTCAATGCCGGAGACGCCGGCAGATTGGAGCCGGGCGCGCAGAGTGTGGGCATTTTTTTCGGATGTGAGCGAGAGCACACGCGGCTTCCAGCGCTGTGCCTGCTCGACGGCAGCATCAACATTGCTGCCCGCCGCGAGCGACGTGACCTGAAAGCGTTCGGGGTAGTTTTCAACGATGTTTAGGGTGCTGCGACCGATCGAACCGGTCGAACCCAGGATGGCAATACGTTTCATTCAGCAAGGAGTGACGTTAGGAAATTCCTGACCGGCCGCATGGGCATTCTGGCCGCATCGCGGACAAACCGGGACGCCCGTCCCTCCATAACCCTCTAAATTATTGCAGAACGCGCCACGCCGCATAGTACCACATCACCGGAGCCGCGAAGAGCAGCGCATCGATGCGATCCAGCATGCCGCCGTGTCCGGGCAGCAAGCCTCCTGAATCTTTCACGCCCGCACCGCGTTTGATGAGCGATTCGACCAGATCCCCCAATTGGGCTGCAATATTGATGCCCGCTGAGAGCAACATAATGGGCAAAAGCGGGGGGGTCTCCAGGGAGAAGATGCCATCCCGCTGATGGATCAGATCGAGGCGCAGGAAGAACTCGCTGATCTGGCGCGCGTGGTCGAACAGCAGAGTTCCCACCACGACGCTGGCCGCCAGCGACGCCAGCGCACCTTCCCACGTCTTTTTCGGGCTGATGCGCGGAGACATCAGCATGCGGCCCATGGAGCGCCCCACAAAGAAAGCAAAAATGTCCCCCGCCCACACCACCAGCAAAAGGTAGAAGACGAGGAATGCGCCCGCCCATTGTTCCCTCAGTTGCACCAGGCATCCCAAAGGAACTGCGAGATAGATAAAGTCAATTGCCGACACCATGGCAGCCGGGAAGGTCTCCCGCAAACTTGCCCGCCGCATTCCAATTGTCCAAAAAAGAAAAGGAGCCAGGGCGGCGAGAAAAGCTGTTCCACATGCGAAAATCGCGGTATCCAGCAGAGGATTCTCGTAGCCGGGTACGGCGATCAAAGCAAAGAACAAGCTGACGTATGCGTAGGTCGGTTTGCGAAAGGGGCGAACCTCGTAGGCTTCCGAAACCTTCAGGAATTCACTGCTGGCCACCAGTGCCACGACTGCGGCCACAATGGCTAGCACCCAGACCGGCGCCTTCAGCACCAGCACGAGGACGCTGGGGATCAGTACGACGGCCGTGCCAACGCGCTTGACGAGGTGCCACCCGCCGCTGTCAGCCACGCGCCTTCTTTACAGCGTGATCGCCGTGAGAATTCCCGCCTTCCACCAGCCCGCCGTAGCGCCGCTCCCGCTTCTGGTATTCGGCAATGCCTTCGAGCAGGTGCACCCCGCGGAAATCCGGCCACAGGGTGGGCGTGACATAGATCTCGGCGTAGGCTAGTTGCCACAGCAGGAAGTTACTCAGGCGCATCTCGCCGCTGGTGCGGATCACCAGGTCGGGGTCGGGCAGGTGCCGGGTGTAGAGGTTTTGCGAGATGGATTCTTCATCAATTTCGAGGTGATCCAAGCCGCCATTCTGTGCCGCGGCATCGACCATGGAGCGGAATGCGTCCACCAGCTCCGAGCGCGCGCTGTAATTCAACGCGAGAGTCAGCACCATCCCGGTATTTTCGGCGGTAGCTTCTCGCGCCCACTCCATTTTTTCCTGCACGGTCTCGGGAAGTTCGTGCTGGCGCCCGATGTATTCGAGGCGAATATTGTTCTTATTCAGCGTGGGCACTTCCTGCTTGAGATAGCGGCACAGCAGATGCATCAGGAAGTCGACCTCGCTGCGTGGACGCCGCTTCCAGTTTTCTTCCGAAAAAGCGTACAGCGTGAGCGAAGGAATTTGAATGCGCGCCGCCGTTTCCACCGTTGAGCGCACCGCCTCGACGCCTGCGCGATGTCCCGCGACGCGGGGAAGATGGCGCCGACCTGCCCAGCGGCCATTGCCGTCCATGATGATGGCGATGTGTTGTGGGAACCGCTTCGGATCCAGCCGCAAGTAAGCTTCTGTTTCCTTGCGGTCCAGCCCGGCGGGGACTGTTGCCTGCAAGAGTAACCTCTGCTGAATCATGAAGCTAACACAGCGCTTACAGGTCTGGCAATCGAACGGTCACAGTGCCAGGCAAGGGGCTAATTGGGAGACAGGGCCGACTCTTCGGGCACCAGACGGATGGCCAGCTTTTCCGTCCGTCGCAACACGGTAACTTCGGTCGACACTGCTCCCGGCAGATCGCTCAACAGACGGTGCAGGTCATCGATGCCGCCGACCTGCTTGCCGCCAAGCTGAATAATCACGTCGCCTTCGCGAAGATCGGCTCGTTGTGCCGGGCTGTTGTTTTCGACCGATAGAACAACGACGCCGCTCTCGACGGCTAGATCGTGGAAGCGCACAAGCCGCCGGTTGAGGGGCGCGGTTTGGGCGACGACTCCAATGTAACTGCGCCGAATGCGGCCATCTCGAAGCAGCCGGCTGGCGACAAACTTTGCAGTGTTGATGCCAATGGCAAAGCACAGTCCTTGCGCCAGCATGATGGTGGCCGTGTTCACACCCACGACTCGTCCATCGCAAGTCACCAGCGGCCCGCCGGAATTGCCCGGATTGAGGGCCGCGTCGGTCTGAATGACATCATCGATCAGTCGCCCGGATTCTGATCGCAAGGACCGTCCCAGCGCGCTGACTACGCCAGCCGTTACGGTGTACTGGAAGCCATAAGGGTTGCCAATTGCGATTACCAGTTGTCCGACTCGCAGCTGTTGCGAATCGCCCAGGGGCACAGCCATCAGCCCGGTTCCATCAACCCGGATCACCGCCAAGTCCGTGGCCGGGTCGTCGCCAATCACCGTGGCAGGGAAGCGCCTTCCATCGTTCGACGACACCTCAATCCGAGCTGCGCGATGCACCACGTGGCTATTGGTAAGAATCAGCCCGTCGGGAGTGAAGATGAAGCCCGAGCCTCCACTCTGTGCCTCTCGGTCGCCCCGGCGCGTATTGATGCGCTGGGTAACATCGATCTTGACGACCGAGGGGCTGACCTTCTCAGCGGCGCCTACCACTGCCCGTGAGTAGGCATCCAGCAGGACTGACTCCTGATCCGGAGTCTGAGAGAGAGGCCGGTTCGCTTCCGGCGACCCGTCTAAGCCGGCATGCAAAAGTTCGAAGTTCATGCCAGATAGATGAACTTCGATTCAGAACAGATTCAGTGGCCACGAGGCAGGAGGGCCGACCAACCACCCCGAAAAAAGCCGGGGCCCGGAGGACCCCGGCACTGAGTTGGCTGGTTGCCCGGAAAAAACTCGCATGACCAATTCTTTTGCCAGCGCCCTTGGATTACAAATCACTGGCTACAGTTGCTTCCGCTACGCGCTCCTGCGCGGGCGCACCGTCAAATCCCGCACCTGCGCCAGCACGCTGGACATCTGCATGCCGTTCAGTTGCGAGATAAACGGCAGCAGTTCCGCGATAAACTGGTCCTCGGCCAGTACGCGGATTTCCTCCTGCCGGTTACGCTCGCCGCCGCTGAGCAAGTCGGGTACCGTGACTTCGAGGGCACGCGCCAACCGCGCCAAGGAGGACAGGGTTGGGGTGGCTTTCTCGTTCTCGATCTTGGAGACGTAAGTCCGCGGCACGGCCATGCGCGTCGCCAGTTGTCGCTGGCTTAGCCCGTTGCGCAAGCGCAACGAGCGGATCGACGTCGCCAGGTTCAGGTGTCCATGGCCGCTGACGACCGGCATGACCTGCGGCGTGGGTGGAGCCATTACCACCTCCGCTTCCTCCTGGTCGAGCGCAGTGTGGCAGCGGCGGCAAAGATTGTTAGTTGTACGGAATTGAACGAGAAGACAACGGTCGCAGCGAACGACTTCCCTGGAATTCACAGGGGCGAGGATCGTGGCCATCTAGGTTTTGGGAGTTGCCAGAGCCGGGCTACTCCTGGAATCGCGGAGGAAACGATCCCAACCAACCCCAAATCTGCGGGAGATGCCTGTGGAAGTCAAGGGAATTCTGGAAGTAAACAGCAGGTTGGTCGTATTAAAACCAAAACCATTCGGGGAAAAAACCAGAGAAGACGGGTAAAAGACATGAATGATCGCGATTCGGCGTGGTGTTTACTAACTGAGTTCACCCAGTCAGAAAGTTTACGCAAGCACGCCCTGGCGGTGGAAGCATGCATGCGCTCCTACGCCCGCAAGCTGGGAGGAGACGAAAATCTCTGGGGCGTGGTCGGCCTTATCCACGATTTCGACTACGAGAAATATCCCGGCCGGGAAGATCACCCGTACAAAGGGAACGAGATTCTGAAAGAGCGTGGCTGGCCTGACGAGATTCGCAAAGCCGTCATGTCGCACGCCGAGTACACCGGTGTGCCTCGCGAGACGCCGCTGGAGAAAGCGCTCTTTGCCTGCGACGAACTGGCCGGATTCATCACCGCCTGCGCTCTGGTCAAACCAGGGAAGTCTCTGGCGGAAGTGGAAGCCAAATCCGTGCGAAAGAAAATGAAGGACAAAGCTTTCGCCCGCAGCGTAAACCGCAACGACATAGTCCAGGGCGCCGCCGCACTGGGCGTTGACCTCGAAGAGCACATCGCCTTCTGCCTCGAAGCCATGAAGGCAATCGCCGGCAAGCTTGGCCTGGAGGGAACCGCGGCGAAAGCGCAAACTACGTAGGCACAGCCGCCCTCCTCTGTGCAGAGGAAAGCTACTCCGGCTACTACCGGCGGTATATCAAGACGCCGTCTGCTCTGACTTGGGTGCCAAGTTTTCGCGAAGCACCGCAAAATCCAGCGACTCGCCCGTGGCCAGCACCGGCTGAATACTGCTCCCCCTCTTCTGCACAATTTCGCGCGCCCGCGCTTCTGGCAAACAGTAACGAAGATCGATTCTAATGACGGTGTCGCCCGACCATTCTGCTTCTCTGGCAAAGGCCCTCGGGAACAAATACAGTTCTCTGATCTCCGGAATCGTAGCCGCTGCAGCAGGAAGACCATTCCTTACCTCGGAGTTAAGTTCTTTTGCTGGAACTCCAATTGCCCCGTTCCCCGCGGGCTTGATGCTCGGTCGCTCCACGTTTGACTGCTGATGGGATGATCCCTTTCGAGAGCAGCTCAAATTCGGGGCGCAATACTCGGCCGCCCGGACGAATCATCTTCCGGATGGGATCAAAGGGGTCGATCACGATCCGACTATGACAGTCTCGATTGCGAATTGGAAAATGCACACCAATACTGGAAGGGAGTACTTGGGTCACCTTCCTACTTGGCTGCAACCTGTGGAGGAGCCCCAATCCGCATCCTCAAGCAGTACATAGAATCTGAGAAGACACCGACTTAACCGAGTCGCTTATATCCCCGCCCTAACTAACTAAGGGCGAGGTTTTAGGCTCCATCGGATAATTACCGCAGCGCCGAGGCAATCTTTCCGGCCGAGAGTACGTCCGCAATCCTGGCGAAATCGCTGTACATCGTCCTATCTTTTTCCATCGGGGAACACACGGCTCGAATCGCACCATAGGCACTCAGCAACCGCTTGCTTGTCTTCATGGGAGCTAGAAAGTCCAGCGCCTGGGCGGCGGCCATGGCTTCAATGGCCAGCACATTCCGGGTGTTGTCAACGATGCGCCTCAGCTTCAGCGAGGCTGTCATGCCCATCGAAACGTAGTCTTCCTTGTTTCCCGAAGTCGTAATCGAGTCCACCGACGCGGGGTGGGCCAGCACTTTGTTCTCGCTGACCAGGGCCGCCGCCGTCACCTGCGCCATCATGAACCCGGAGTTGAGTCCTGCCCCAGCCGCGAGAAATGGCGGCAAGCCTTCGTTCAGAGCGGGGTTCACCAGGCGTTCTATGCGTCGCTCGCTGATCCCCGCCAGCGAAGTGAGCGCAATGGCCAGAAAGTCCAGCGCGAACGCCACCGGCTCGCCATGAAAATTGCCGCCAGAAAGGACATCGCCGTGCGGCGCATCCAACACCGTGCCCATGGAGCGGTCGCCGACTTCCCGTGCCCGCGCAAAGACCAGCGGGTTATCCACGGCGGAATTGATTTCCGTTTCCATGACTTCCCTCGCATGGGCCAGCGTGTCGCGCACCGCGCCGTGTACTTGCGGGATACAGCGCAGGGAATAGGCGTCCTGCACCCGCTGGCAATCGCGATGCGATTCCCGAATCTGGCTCCCCTCGAGGACCTTGCGCAAATTTTCTGCTGTTTTCAGCTGCCCGGGATGAGGGCGCGCTTGGTGAATGCGTTCATCGAAAGCCACATCGGTCCCGCGCAGCGCGTCCAGCGTCAAGGCGCCGATCACGTCCGCCGAATCAACTAGAGTCTCCCCTGCCAGCAGGGCCAGCGTCCCGACGGCAAGCATCGCTTGCGTTCCGTTTATCAGCGACACCGCTTCTTTAGCCTCGGGCACGATCGGCTTGATTTGCGCCGCCCCCATGCCTTCGGCACCGGAGATTCGGCCACCTCTGGCGTCGAAGCACTCGCCTTCGCCAATCAGCACCAGGGCAAGATGCGCCAAAGGAGCCAGGTCGCCGCTGGCTCCCACGCTGCCCTGGGAAGGAACGACGGGTGTGACGCTGCGGTTCAGCATCTCGCAAAACCTGTCGAGAACAATGGCGCGTATCCCTGAGAATCCCTTGGACAAAGAATTAGCGCGCAACAGCATCATGGCCCGGGTTTCGGGAATGGAAAGTGGCTCGCCGACTCCCGCCGCATGCGAGCGCAGCAGGTTCACTTGCAGTTCGCGAATCTGATCCCCGGCAATGCGCACGTCAGCCAACTTTCCCACCCCGGTGGTGATCGCATAAGCGACCTTGTTGCCCGCCACCAGAGCATCGACCACTGCCCGCGCGCGATCGACCGCCACACGTGCCTCGGGATGGAGCAGAACCGGACGATGCTCCACCGCGACCTCGCGTACCTGCTCGAGAGTCAGGTCGTTGCCGTTGATGTGGAGAGCTTGCAAGGGAGTCTCTAGTTTCTGGTGTGGAGTCTCGGACCTGCCTGGCCGGTCAAAGGCCCGGCCCCACACGGCCCACGGCCTCACGAAACGCACGCATATACTTTTCCGGAATCAATCTCCGGTTCAGGTTCTCATCGGTTACGACATGAGTCGTTTCTGCCTCGGCCAGAAGCGTTCGATCACTCACCCGCACGGCCTGGTATTTGAAACGCACCACCGACTCGCGGACGTTTTTCAGATGCGTGCGAATGACGATCTCGTCATCATACCGGGCCGGTGCTTTGTACCGGCAGCGCGCATTCACCACGGCGATGTAGCAGCCGTCTTCGCGTTCCATCTCGCGATAAGAGAACCCGAGTTGCCGCAGCAGTTCTACGCGTCCAACTTCAAACCAGATGAAATAATTCGAGTGATACACCACGCCCATCTGGTCGGTTTCCGCGTAACGCACCCGCACCCGGCTCTCTGAGATTGTGGGCTCCCCATCGCTCCTCGCGCCAGTCATTTCGAAACCCACCGCGGCTTGCGCTTCTCCAAAAACGACGTGATTCCCTCGCGAAAATCCCCAGTGGTTCGAATGCGGGCATTGTCTTCGATCGCGTCTCGAATCTGCTGATCCAGTTGCGAGGCAATGAATCCGTTGATTAACTTCTTGGTGGCACGGACCGAAGACGGACTGTTCTCCAGAAGCTGCGAGGCCAGCTCGTGCGCCCGCTCCCGCAGGCGTTCTGGCGCTACAACTTCATTCACCAGCCCATAGCGATGCGCCTCGGCCGCATCGAAGAGGCGCCCCGTCAACAGCAAATCGCGCGCAATCTTGTGTCCCACTTGCCAGACGAGGATCGAGGAAACAATCGCTGGCACAAAGCCGATCTTCACTTCGGTGTACCCGAACTTGGCTTCGGGAACCGCCAGGGTGAAGTCGCACATTGTGGCCAGGCCCGTGCCTCCCGCAATCGCGGCGCCGTTAACAGCGGCAATCGTCGGCTTGGGAAATTCATAAAGCCCGCGGAAGATGCCAGCCATGCGGGCGGAATCTTTCAGGTTGTCGTCGTGCGTGTTGCCCAGCAGCCCTTTCAGCTCGTCCAGGTCCATGCCCGCGCAAAAGGCTTTGCCCGCACCGGCGAGGATGACGACTTGCGAGGGAGAACGCTCGATTTCGTCGAGCGCCGCCATCAACTCGTCGACAAGTTGAAAGCTGATGGCATTGCGTTTCTCGGGCCGATTTAGAGTAACCGTGGCAACGCCACCATGGTGCGCAACTTGGATCGCCGAGTAGTTCATGCTTTCTGTTGAGTGGTCATGCAATTTATGGATTGACTTGTCATCTTTATTCCTTATGACTTGTCTCCTTATGACTTGTCATCCTGAAGTTTGTGACTTTTTCGTTTTCTCGCAGCCCGTGATGCCGGAAACGAGCCGCTTAGGTGCCGGAAAATCGCCTCAATCCCAAAAAGCACAAACTCTGAGCGAAGCGAAGGACTTCGTTTTCAGTCCGCCGCGGAAGAACCGATGTACTTCGCGCCAATCCCCAACGATGCTTTGAGCAGCCCATCCAGAGATTTCAGGGGCGGCAACCCGGCGCCCTTTCCGCCCAGCGTCTCAAGCACCTTTTCGGTGGGAATGTTTCCTACGAGTGCGTCCTGCGCGAAGGGACATCCGCCCAGTCCGGCCAGGGCCGAATCGAACCTGCGGCAGCCCGCGTCGTAAGCCGCCAATATCTTGTCCGCGGCGTGTCCCGGGCGGCTGTGCAGATGCAGCCCGATTTCCAGATAGTCGTATTGCGCTCTCACGGCGCCGACCAATTCCCGAATCTGCTCTGGTGTTGCTAATCCGACCGTGTCGGCCAGCGAAATCATGTGAATATCTTCCGCTTCCAGCAGTCCGACCGCCTCAACCACTTCCTCCACGCTCCAGTCCTCGCCGTAGGGGTTACCGAAGGCCATCGAGATGTACACCACCACGCCCAGCCCCGCTTGGTTCGCCTTGCCCTTAATTTTTTCCAATTCGTCGATGGCCTCATCCAACGCCTGTTTCTGGTTATTGCGCAGGAAGGTTGGCGAAACCGAATAGGGAAAACCCAGGGTGCGCACCGCGTCGGTGCTGATCGCCCGCTCCGCCCCTTTCTCGTTCACCACGATACCGATGATCTCGACATCGTCCGGCGGATCGACCTCCGCCAGCACTTGTTCCGAGTCAGCCATCTGCGGCACCGCCTGGGGCGAAACGAAGGAGACCGCATCGATGTGCTTGAAACCCGCGCTGATCAAAGCCTGCAGATAATCAATCTTAATGTGCGTAGGAATCTGCCCTTTCAGCCCCTGCCAGGCATCGCGCGGACATTCGATGAGTTTCACTGCGTCAGGCATGGTGTTGATCGGGATTTTCGAATTAACAACTGTCGAATTTCGGACTTTGGGTCGGTCAATCCGAAAATTCGCATTCGAAAATTCCTCCTAAGTCTGCAAGACTCCCACCTTGAACTCTGCCACGTCCGGGTTGAGCGCCGTGGCTTCCAGCGCCTGCATGATGGCGTCACGAGTTTCGAGCGGATCAATAATCTTGTCGATCCACAATCGCGCAGCACCATACCGAGGATCGGTCTGCTCCTGGTAAGTTTTCTTCACCGACTCGTACAGTTCCTTACGCTCGTCTTCGCTCAACTTCTTGCCGCCGCGCTCCAGCTGCTTGATCTTGATTTCCACCAGCGTGCCCGCCGCCGAATCGCCGCTCATGACTGCATAGCGGGCCGTGGGCCAGGCGAAAACGAATCGCGGGTCGTAGGCTTTCCCGCACATGGCATAGTGTCCGGCGCCGAACGAGCCGCCGATGATCACCGAGATTTTCGGCACGACGGAATTGGAGACAGCGTTCACCATCTTCGCGCCAGCTTTGATAATCCCGCTCCACTCCGCGTCGCGGCCGACCATGAAGCCGTTCACGTCGTGGAAGAAGACCAGCGGAACCAGGTTCTGGTTGCAGTCCATGATGAAGCGCGCCGCTTTTTCCGCCGACTCGGTATAAATCACGCCCCCGAATTCCATGCGCTTGCGGCCTTCGTGATCCACCTGCTGCGCATGTAATTTCTGATTGGCGACGATGCCGACGGCAAATCCCCCTATCCGCGCGTAGCCACAGATGACGGTCTTGCCGTACTCCGGCTTGTATTCATCGAACCGGCTTTCATCCATGACGCGCGCCAGGATCTCCTTCGTGTCATAGGGGCGCGCCGGCGAGGAATCAAAGATGCCGTAGATTTCCTCGGCGGCCTGGGCCGGCGGCCGGGGTTGCTTGCGATCCCACGGCGACTGGCGCCGGTAGCCCCATTTCTCAACCAGGGATCGAATGCGGGCGATGCAGGCCTCATCATTCGGCTCGCGAAAATCGGCGGTCCCGCTGATGGCTGAATGCATGGCCGCGCCGCCCAACTCTTCCGCGGAACATTTCTGCCCGATTGCCGCCTGCACCAGCGCCGGGCCGGCGAGGAACAGCCCGCTGCCTTCAGTCATCAGCACGTGATCGCACATGACCGGCAGATATCCGCCTCCGGCGACGCACATCCCCATAATGGCCGCAATCTGCGGAATGCCCATGGCCGACATCACCGCGTTGTTGCGAAACACGCGCCCAAAATCGTCGGTGTCGGGAAAGACATCTTCCTGCAGCGGCAGAAACACTCCGGCCGAGTCCACCAAATAAAGGGTCGGAATCCGATTCTCGATCGCGATGTTCTGTGCCCGGATGACTTTTTTTGAGGTCATGGGAAAGAACGCCCCCGCCTTCACCGTGGCGTCGTTCACGATCAGCATCACCATTCGGGTGTGAATGCGCGCCAAACCCGTGATCACTCCCGCAGCCGGCGCGCCGCCCCATTCCTCGTACATCCCGTGTGCCGCGTAAATGCCCAGCTCGAAGAACGATCCCGGATCGGCGAGCAGGTCAATGCGCTCGCGCGCGGTCATCCGACCCTTCGCGTGCTGGCTCTCGATCGCCTTGGGCCCGCCACCTTCACGAATTTTTTCCTCTTCATTGTGGACGGCTGCCATCAGGTCGGCCAGGGCGCGCATATTGGCTTCAAAACGCCGGGAAGTGGCGTCCACCCGCGATTCGAGGACATTCGAAATCGTCAGCGTACTGGGATCGGCAGGGTCTCTACGGTCAACCATCGGTTCGGTACCCGAAACTGGTTACGGTATACCAGCGGAGCAGAGAGGTGCAAACCCGGCGGCAGGGCGCGCCGGGCGCAGACGGAAGCTGTCGGGTCAAGGTATCAGGTCTCAGGCCCAAAAAGTGCTGTCATTCTGTCCGTGACAACGACGGGTGTTGGCAAGGTTAAAAGACAAAACCAAAGCCGGCATAGCGAAGGATCTCTACGTTTCCTGGTGAACTTAACTTCTTCTCTGTGCCTCCGTGCCTCTGTGGCGGATTCTTCTACCGAGTTCACCTGCGGCTTCGGCAACTGGATTCTCAGTCACCTCGTCCACCAGACCGAACCCGAGCGCGGCGGGAGCATGAATCTTCTCCGCCGCGATGAACATCTCGAGAGCCCTTGCCTTGCCGATCAATCGAGGTAACCGCTGGGTTCCTCCCCATCCGGTGATCAAGCCCAGGGCGGCGCCTTGATGCCCAAAAATCGCGGTTGGCGACGCAATCCGTCGATGACATGCCAGCACCAAGTCCAGTGCGCCTCCCATGCAGTAGCCGTTGATTGCCGCATACACGGGGGCAGGGAAGCGCTCGACATCCGCCATGAGTGCCTGACCCATCTTTGAAAATTCATACCCCTGCGGCCCGGTCAGTCGAACGATCTCCGCCAGTTCGGCTCCCGCGGAAAAGAACTTCTTGTTTCCCGTGATGATCAAGGGCTTGGGATCCAAAGCTAATTCGCGAACCGCGGCAGTCAGCGCGAGCACGCAGGCGCGAGTCAGGCGATTCGTGCCGTCAGCCGACTCGAAGCGCAAAAGCGTGATCCCCTCGCAGCTTTCGATCGTGAAGTGGGGAGAAGGGGCAGACATTCTCGCAGCAAGCATACAGAAGTGCGGCCGGAAGGTCTTGGGAGCTACGTGCGTTCTTGAATTTGAAGACCTATCCAGCGGCTGGCACGCCGCGCGGCTTCACGTTGGCGCGAATGAAGGTGACGATCTCGTCCATGGCCGTGCCCGGCTGAAAGATGGCGGCAACGCCGGCTTTCTTGAGCCCATCGATGTCCTGGTCGGGAATGATGCCCCCGACCACTACCAGCACGTCAGCCATCTTGTGTTGCTTGAGCAGGTCCATGACGCGCGGCACGATGGCGTTATGGGCGCCGGAGAGAATCGACAATCCTATGACGTCCACGTCTTCCTGCAGTGCCGCATTTACCACCATCTCCGGAGTCTGGCGCAACCCGGTATAGATGACCTCCATGCCGGCATCGCGCAGCGCGCGGGCAATCACTTTAGCGCCGCGATCGTGCCCGTCCAATCCCGGCTTGGCCACCAGGACGCGGATTTTCGCTTCCTTCGCCATCGCCCTCATTTAATCACAAACCAGACGAAGTTCCACGAACATTGCCAATTGCCGACTGCCGATTTGGACCTGCGCGGAACGGCCGGTTTCGATGGGCAATGGGAAATCGACAATCAGCAATTTTCTACATTGTCTTGATGTCCATGCTGCGCCACAGATACCAGCAAGCCACGCTGCGGTAGGGCGCCCAGCATTTTGCGATCTTCTCCACCTCGAGCGGCTTGGGCAGCTTGCGTTTGTTGTAGTGCTTGCGAATCGCCATCTGTATGCCCAGATCACCCGTGGGCAACACATCCGGACGCCGCAGTGCGAACATCAGGAACATGTGCGCGGTCCACACCCCAATGCCTTTCACCTCGGTGAGTCGCTTGATTACCTCAGCATCAGAAAGGGCAGGCAGTTGGCCGAAATTGAGTTCGCCGGACTGTGTTTTGGCCGCCAGGTCGCGCAGGTACGAGAGCTTTTGCCGGGACAGACCGACCCCGCGTAACTCGTCTTCCGATAGCTTGAGAATGCCCTCAGGCGTGAGGGGCGAGCCGGCTAGATCCGTGAGACGCTTGAAAATGGTCGCGGCGGCTTTGCCATGCAGTTGCTGGTAGACGATGGCTTCGGCCAGATGATGAAACCCAGGTTCGTCATAGTTCATGCGAAACGGCCCGACGCGTTCGATGAGCGCCGCCAGTACAGGATCGGACTTTTTCAGGTGAACAATGCCTTTGCGCATGCGAGTACTGATTCAGAGAAGTTATCCGGAGACGCAAGAAAATGCTGACCCGGTTCCGGGACTGTGCTCCTGAGCCCCAAGCCCCTGAGCGGGCAACCCCATCTCCGCCTGTTCAGTCTAAAGCTCCATGGTCGAGGACGGTCTAACCCAAACACTGCTCGTTTCGGCAGTCCTCCTGTTGTCGATTGCCGCCGCCGGGGCCCAGAGCACTCAAAACCGCGGCGTGCTGTCTTCCCATAGCAACTCCTCGAAGACAGAAACAGCCGCCCGAGACCTCACCTTGCAGGGCTGCATCGGAGGACACCAACGCTATACCTTCATGCAGGCAGGCACCGGGGTGATGTTCCAGTTGAGGGGGCGAGACCCTCGATTCGCTGCAATCGGCCGCCACCCGAATCTCAGCCATCTCCACCCGAAGCCGCACCAGTGAATCGCTGCGACTCTAGTCGTGACCTCCCGGATGAAGCAGCATGGCAATACCGAGCGCCAGGATGATCGAGGAGACAAGCGCTCGAAAGATTCGCTCCGGGATCCGGCGCAGCAGCGGTTGTCCGAAGATAGTACCGGCCAAAACGCCCAGGGACGCCACCAGGACCAAAGGCCAGGTGCCGATCAGCTCGCTCCACTCCGAAGCGATGTACACCGGCATGCGGAACACATCCACGAGCAGCGCGATAGCGGTGGCGGTGGCCACGAAGGCTTCTTTGCTCAGTTGGAAGCCCATCAGGGCGGCGGAGCGGATGCCACCTTGATTTCCCACCAGCCCGCCAAATACGCCCGACAAGGCGCCCGCGACCAAACCTGTTCCTTTGCCAAATCGCATGCGCGAGGCGAGCCCAGTTAGTCCCATAACGCCAGCGAAGACCAGCAGAGCGCCAAGAACATAGCCCAGCACAGCGCTTTTGAACCACACCTGGAGCCAAGCCCCGGCCAATCCACCAGCGGCGCTGCTGATCCCGAACGTGAGGAGCACGCGGCGATCCACGTGTTTTCGAATGAACCAGAAGCGCAGCAGGGTTCCCGCGAGATGCGGAAACGAAACCGCCGCAACCGCCGGCTTGGTGCCGAGCCGCCCGGCCACGAGCGGAGTAAGAATGCTTCCAATGCCGAAACCGGCGATCGAGCCGATCCCGCCCGCAATTGCGGCGGCCACGAACGCAATCAACTGGAAGAGCATAGGCGTAGATGAGCCTACGGGAGAGCTTTTTCTTTTAGGTCCAAAGCGGCTTGTTTTACGTTCTCCGGCCTGCCCAAGTCGCGCCAATAATACTGGTCGGCGCGGAAACCCACGATTTTTTCTCCCCGTGCGGCAAGACTTAGATAAGACGTAATAATGGAGAAAATGCCTTCTTCCTTCATCATGGGAAGAAGACGCGGGGAAATGACGTGGATGCCGGAAAACGCCAGCGGCTCTGGCTGGGGCGACGGGCGAACCAGGGCATCGGGCTGATCGCGCCCGGCCCTACGACCGCAAAGCTGAAGCCGCTCGTCAAAGAGCAGGTACCGGGAAGTCTTGCGGTCCTGTACCGCCAGAGTGGCGAGGGCGTGATTTTCCAAATGAAATTCGACCATGCGACCGAGGTCAATCGTGCTGATGACGTCGACATTGTGCAGAATGAAAGAGGGGTCGGGATTCGTCGAATTCTCCAGGAAAAAATAGGCAGCCTTCTTCAGGCCGCCGCCGGTATCGAGTAAGACGTCCTCGCGAGAGACCGCGATCCGCATGCCGAAGTTGTGGTTGGCTTTCAAATACTCCACAACCATGTCGGCGAAGTGATGTACGTTGATGATCACCTCGTGAATCCCAAAGCTGCGCAGGCGAGCCAGGGTGATTTCCAACAGCGTGCGGCCCGCGATCTCCACCAGGGCCTTGGGGCGATCGTCCGTAAGCGGCCGTAAGCGCGTACCCAGGCCGGCGGCCAGAACCATCGCTTTCATTTACCCAGGTTCTCCAGTTCAACATGCCGCACCGCCACTGCCAGCCCATTCCGGGCCCGCAAATGTTTCGCCAACTGCTCGGCCAGGTAAACCGAGCGATGCTGGCCGCCGGTGCAGCCGAAGGAAACCATCAAATTTTTGAACCCCCGGCTCTGATAATTGGCGATGCTGGCATCCACCAGCGACATGACGCTGGCGAGATACTGATGCACGCTTTCCTGCTGGTTCAGGTAATCGATCACTGGCGCATCTTTCCCCGTCAGGCTCTTGAATCGTTCCTCGCGTCCGGGATTAGGGAGGCTGCGGCCATCGAACACAAACCCACCCCCATTTCCGCTTTCATCCTTGGGCAGGCCGCGGTGAAACGAGAAACTGAAAATCCGAACTGCCAGATTATCGGCGTCGGAAGCCAGGCTCTGCAATTTCTCCGAGCGCAGCATGCCCTGAAAAGCGTCCATCAGCGCGGGTAAAGCGACGGGCAACGTGACGTGATGAAGCAGCCAGCGCAAATTCTTCAGCGCGTAGGGCACGCTCTGCAGAAAATGCGCTTTGCGTTCATAGAAGCCGCGAAAGCCATACGCACCCAGCGCCTGCATGATGCGGACATAGACGTAGCCGTAGTAGTACTCGATGAACGCCCCGCGATCAAGCTGAATCAGGCTACCCACGCTGTCGAGATAATGATCGAGCAATTGCTGGCGCAGCTCAGGAGGCAAATCCGCCTTGGCGTCGTACAAAAGCGAGGCAATGTCATATTGCAGGGCGCCTTTGCGGCCACCCTGGTAATCGAGGAAAAACGGCTGGCCATCGCGCAGCATCACGTTGCGTGACTGGAAGTCGCGATAAAGAAAATAGTTGTGGTCTGCGCTGAGCAGGAATTTCGTCAGGCGGCCGAAATCATCTTCCAGGGCCTGTTCGCTGAAGGGAATGGCGGCGAGCCTGAGGAAGTAATACTTGAAATAATTCAAGTCCCACGCGATGGACTGGCGATCGAAGCTGCCCCGTGGATAACACACCTTGTAATTCAAATCGCGTCCGGCCTCGATCTGGAAACGCGGCAGAACGGCGGCAACTTTCTCATAGATCTCCACTACTTGCCGAGCAATATCCCTGCCTGTGCGGTTCTTGGAGAGAAAGTCGAAAAGCGTTGTGTCGCCCAGGTCTTCTTCCAAATATGCCCCCTGGGTCAGGTCTTCCGCGTAAATCTCCGGCACCGGCAGCCCATGCCGGCGAAAGTGCCGGGAAAATTCCAGGAAAGCGACATTCTCCTCGCGCACGTCGTACAGAATTCCGATAGCGCTGGATTCTTCGTTGGACAACCGCAGGACTTTTCGGCCCGAACCGCCCAGCTGGCCCTGCAGCGGCTGCACCCGTTCGACAGGCGCGTGGAAATGCCGCTCAAAAAGATTCTTGAGAACTTCCATGAGTATCGGTCCCGATCGAGTAAAGATAACATCGAACTCGTCGCCCAATCGAGGCACCGGGTCCGCGCCCCTAGGGACAATAGGCTCCAGAAAAAGCGCGGCCGATACCCCTCGAGGCCCGGTTCTGTCGACGAATCATGGAGCTGAGATGGGCGAGAACTTTGGACTCTGGCTCCTACCGCATCGCAATCGGACATGCACGAAAGTAACCCCGTTTTTGCCGTGTTTTGGCACGGACGGGCCATTCCGATCAGGCTACCGGCTCGCTACTATCACGCTTATGGAGCGCGGGTTTATGCTTGAAGATACAGTTCGTGACAGCCTGCTTCTTACTCTGGCCGAATACTACGAGAATAATCCGCGGGAGTTTTGCCGAATTCCCAAGGGCGATCTTGCCTCCGCCCTGTTTCGCGAAACAGTCGCCGAACTGCGAAACGAAGGCTACGTGGAAGAAGAAGTGCGCGGCGTAATCCGCTTCACCGAGCGGGGATATAGAGCGTACAGGGCAGGCACTCCCCTGTGCTATTTCAGCGAAAAGTTAGCCTGAGAATCCCCGACCCTTCATTCCCGAGTCATCAATCCGCGAAGCTATCAGGATGAGTCGCTGAGCGTGCTGGCGGTTGCTTTTCCGAAGTCCGAAGCGTTGGTGCTGTCGCCTCTTCCGTATACCCCCGATCAGGCTCTTGCCGGTCTGGTCCAGAGCCCGCAGCATGGGAACCGCTTCGGCAGGCTCCATGATGACAGAAACGGTCTGCGCGCTCGCGCCACAACCCGGGCACCCGAGCGGGTGAGCCTCCAGCACGCTTTCGATCAGGCATACCCAAAATTAGGCGTACCCACGATGCAGCGAGGTGCTCGCTGTGGCAGTCCGGGCAACGGACCAGCGCATCCCGACGTCAGAATCCAAGAGACGAATGCGATTCCCGGGAGCCACAGCAGCACGCCGGTCACGATGAAGACCGGATAGGTTCCCATCACCATCATGGAATTCATGTTTTTCTGCAGCGTTGAACTTACCTTGCTCCGGCAATTGCATACGGGGGTTACGGCGGCCACACCCATGAGCACGAGCCATTTCACACGGGCCCAGGCCCAACGCCACGCTGGCCGGATGTTAGTCAGATGCAACTTGTAGTCATGCCAGTTCCGCAACAGAGTCCAAAGCGGGAAGGTCAACAAGCAGCCGCCCGCGGTTGGGTGAATCCGGGACAAAATCTCGCGGGTCGGCCGCTCCGAATGCAGCCCAAAGAACAGAATCAGAATCAGGATGGCTGCCGTGAAATAGCACACCATGAAGGGAACCGCGATAGACCAGTGCAGCAACTGTTCCGATCTCGGAAAGCGGAGAATCAACCGCCACGGCGGAGACGCGGGCGCGCGGGCCGCACCGGCGTAGTCGCGATTCTGACACTCGGGGTTATCGAAGCCGGGGCGGCCAGATCAGGGCTCAGGATGGGTTCTTTCACAAGGGACCCTCCTTCGGCGCCCTCCGCGTGCCAGTGGCAGCGGCCGGTGCGCGATTGGTTTCAATGCAGGCGGCGCTTACTTGCCGAGCGCTGATATCCCACGCCCGTCGGCACAAGTGTCCATTTCCCCTGGCCTTTTTCGGTGCAACTCACGAAGCTTTGCCGGATAAGCTTTCTATACTCGGCGGGATCATTACCGAAGCGCCCGATTGGAGAATGAAATTAGGGACAGGAACTTATATTTGGCAACCACTTCGCTCGACACCCCGATGTCGGTGCGATCACCCAGCTTGCAGCCTGTCTTCAAACGGGTTGGTAGTGTCTAGGTGACGCTCACCTCGGTGTAGGTCCCGTAAACCTGGCGCAGCGCTTCGCAGATTTCGCCCACTGTGGCGTAGGCGCGAACCGCATCTAGGATGTAGGGCATCGTGTTGGCGTCGGAAATCTTGTCGTTGCGGGCGGCCTTCGCTTCTTTGCCAGCAGCTTTCTTTAATGCGTCTAGCCGGCGGCCTACTTCCTCGCTCGAGCGGCGGGCCCGCAGAGCCTTGAGTTTGACGCTCTGCTGGCGCGCCACGGCTTCATCGATGTAGAGAATATTGGGCGGCTGCTCCTCGATCTGAAATTCATTAACGCCGACGATTATCTTCTCATTGGCCTCGACCGCGCGCTGATATTGGTAGGCGGCCTCGGCAATTTCCCTCTGCGGGTAGCCGCGCTCGATCGCTTTCACCATACCGCCCATGGCATCCAGCTTGTCGAAGTACTCGAAGGCGCCCTTTTCCATATCCAGTGTGAAACGCTCGAGGAAATACGATCCGCCCAGCGGATCGACGGTCTCGGTCACCCCGGATTCATGGGCGATGATTTGCTGGGTGCGCAGGGCAATGCGGGCAGCTTCCTCGGTGGGCAGGGCGAAGGCCTCATCATAGGCGTCGGTGTGCAATGACTGCGTGCCGCCCAGCACCGCCGCCATGGCCTGAATCGCCACGCGAGCGATATTATTCATCGGCTGCTGCGCAGGTAAGGAAACACCAGCCGTCTGAGTATGAAAGCGCATGAGGCGCGTGCGATCGTTCTTCGCCTGGAAGCGATCCTTCATCACGCGATACCAGATCTTTCGGGCCGCCCGGTATTTAGCGATCTCTTCGAAGAAGTCGTTGTGGGCGTTAAAGAAGAAGCTGAGGCGCGGCCCGAAATCGTCGACGTCCAGTCCGCGGCGCAGCGCCCATTCCACGTACTCCACGCCGTCGTACAACGTGAAAGCTAATTCTTGGAGTGCAGTCGAGCCCGCTTCGCGGATGTGGTAGCCGCTGATTGAAATCGTATTCCACCGCGGAATGAACTTCGAGCCGAATTCGAAGGTGTCCACCACCAGCCGCATGGATGGCGCGGGGGGATAGATGTACTCCTTCTGCGCGATGTATTCCTTTAGGATGTCATTCTGAATCGTGCCGGAAATTTTCTTCCAGTCAGCGCCCTGTTTTTCCGCCACTACCAGGTACATCGCCCACAGCACGGAAGCGGGCGAGTTGATGGTCATCGAGGTGGTGGTTGTTTCCAGGTCAATGCCGCTGAAGAGGATTTCCATATCCTCGAGCGAATCGATGGCCACACCGCACTTTCCGACCTCACCTTCGCTGGCCGGATGATCGGAGTCGTAGCCCATCAGCGTCGGCAGATCAAAAGCAACCGACAGCCCGCTGCCGCCATGTTCGAGCAGATATTTGTAGCGCTGGTTGGTTTCTTCCGGCGCAGCGAAACCGGAGAACTGGCGCATGGTGTAAAGCTTGCCGCGATATCCCGTGGCGTGAATCCCGCGCGTGTAAGGAGGCTGTCCGGGATAGCCGAGATATTTCTCGTAGTTCCAGTCTTCGGGCAGGTCGGCCTGGGTGTAGAGTCGGCGAATGGGGACACCGGAGACCGTGGTGTATCGGGCTTGGCCATGCTCGTCGACATTAACGCCCGTAGCAGCGCCCAGGGGCTTCTCCGGAGCCTTTTCGAGGGTCGGACCAAGCGTCTTCTCGGCCCACTGCTTTTCCGATTCGGAGGGATGCCGCCCTTCAAAGACGTCAGCGGTCGGGCTCTCGGTTGCTTGCGGCTTGGAATAAGGCTTCTTGGTGCCACCCATGGCGTTGTTAACCTTATGATGATAGAAGAGCGCCTGAGGCGGGGCAAGATAACCGGCGATGTGACCGACCGGACGGTTGGCGGCCCAGAAATCCGTGTCGGTAGGGACGAGGCTTGCCTCGCCTCTACCGTCCCTGGTTAGCCAGTTCCCACGCTTTGGCGTATTTCCACGAAACGTAAACGGCATGATAGAGGTGCAGGAGCAGGCCTTCCGGTCCGTCCAGAAAACCAAGCCGGAAGAAATAGTTGTAGAGGAATGTCGCCAGCGGTCGCAGAACGATGTTCATTCGGCTGAAGCCGCGATGACTCTTGGCAGCCGCCATCTCCGCGCCCAGCGAGGAATAGCGGTTCATGTGGGCGATGTAGTCGGAGAGGGTTGGATAGGAATGGTGAATAAGAGTACCGCTGAGTCTTCCCGCAGGTCCCTCCAGCTTCGCGTCTTCGTGGACCGGACGATCTTCAAACCTTGCTGCGCCGCGGCGAAACAGACGAAGTTTCGGATCGGGCCAAAAGCCGCCGTGCTTGATCCAGCGGCCGAGAAAATGGTTCTTTCTGCTAATCCAGAACCCGCGGAGATTGGTATCGATGAACGGAATTCGACAGACATCGATAGGGTTCGTGATAGAGGACCTGGCTTCACCCAAAATAACAAAACGGATACTAGCGCAAAGCTCGTCGTCGACTGATTCGTCTCCATCGAGGCTCAAAATCCAATCGCCACCCGCCTTGTCAATCGCCGAATTCTTCTGCGCGGCGTAGCCCTTCCAGTCTTCCATGAACAGCTTCGCGCCGTAGGCGCGCGCAATTTCGACGGTGCGATCTGTGGAGTGCGAATCGACAATAATGATTTCGCCCTTTACGTCGGAAACCAGCGGCTTCACGCTTTCCAGTGTGCGCGGAAGATTGGCTTCCTCGTTATAGGTGATGATGACGACCGAGAGCGTCACGGTGAGAGGATAAACCGGGGAAAGCAACAGCGGAAATTGCCGGCCGGGTTCCGGGATCGAATTCCCGGGCACGTCTCAATTGTCAGCCGGGCGGCGATCCTTCTCGGCCTTATCGGCGGTGAAATTTTAGCTTGGTTGTTCTGGGGGTCTAAACTCCTGCTCCGTCGGAGAACGTCTGGTATCGCTGGTCGAAATCGATTTCAGGCTCGGGACTGCGGCGCTCGTGCGTGGGCTCTTGGAACTTTTCCCGCAGCTCGTGGATTTCGGCAGCCATTTTGATCAGAACCTCGGACAGCGGGTCGCTGACTTGCTTGGGATAGGTGATCAGCACACGCTTTCCCTTGCGCAACACGATATGCCCGGGACCGCCGACAATCGCTGTTTTCCTGATCACCACGCCATGCCGTGGTCAATGAACCAGCGGCGGCCGATTTCGGCACCTGGGTGGATTTCAATTCCGGTAAAGCGCGAATCACCTGCGGCATGAAAGCGCGCCGCAAATCGTACGCTGCGCTGCCATAACCAACGGTTCAAGCGATGAGCCCAGAGCACATGCCGTCCCGGATAGCAGACGCGAACTTCCAGATACGCCCGCGCTGCGGGATCAGGTTCGAAAACCACGGCGATGTCTTCCCGAACCGATTTGAAGAGGGAAATCATTTGTGGCTTTAAACCCTCAGCTCTTAGCCTTTAGCTTGTTATTCGGGGGGGCGGCTGCAGCCGCGCAGGAAATCTGGGTTTCACACCGCGACCGCCGTCATCTCGAGGCCCTCCCTGCGCTCTCCAAAATCGGGCAGGACTACTACAATCAGTTTTCCGGCATTCTCCAGCCGGCGGGCCACTTGCAAGGCAGGCCTTACGGTGGCGCGGATGAGATACCTACCAGCAGTCCTTACTTCTTTGGCCAGCCGGCCCGCTCGGCGTCCACAATCATGCTGACTCCGATCCGGTCCTTCCCGCGGTTGCAGGGATTGAAGCTTTCGAATTGTGCCGCCACGAGTCAAGAATGATCAAGAGTAGTAACGGCCGTCCGACCTCGATTCAGCAAAAAAACAAATTGCCCCGCAGCGCCGAGGCGTGCGGGCGCGGACGATGACTCTAGTTCGTTTGCGGCTTCTGGGGTTGCGCGGGGGCCGGTTGCTGCGGTTGCTCCGGCCTTGGGGCAGCATAGGGCACGCTGGGCATCTGAGTCACCTGGCCGCTGATGGCGTCGGCGAGTTGGATGCCATTATGGAGCAGCGTCAGGCCGGTGGCACGGTCCAGTTCGACCCGCGATTTCTCGTAGGTCGCCTTGGCAGAGACCAGGTTGGACTGCGCCTGGGTTAGGTCGCGCTGCGCCTGCAGAACCAGAGTGGTGGTCGATGCTCCCAGAGCATACTTTTTCTGCTCGGCATCGAGCGACTGCTGGGCCAACGCGACCGCCGCTTGGGCGGCTTCCACGCTGGCGCGATTTTGTTGCACGGCGAACTGCGCGTTGCGCACCTCGATCCGAACCTGGTTCTCGAGCTGCTGCAGGCGCATCTGGGCCTGACGGTATTCCAGTTCGGCGCGCACTTGCGTAGCCTGTGCTGCGCGATTGCGCAGCGGAATGTTCAGCTGGAGTCCGATACCCTTATCCGGGGCGGTGGAGTCGAACACTTGGCCGAAAGTACCCCCGATGCTGACATTTGTTGGCTGGCCAGCGGAGTTCCTGAAGGTGGGGGGGATCTTGCTGGCCTCGGTACAAAAACTCACACCCGGAGGGGGAGGACACAGAACCAGAGTGGGATTGATGGCTCCTCCTGTGCCGGTGCCGGAGTAGTAGGCAAACAGACCAAGACTGGGCAACAAGGCATTCCGTGCGGAGCGGTTGGTGATGTCGCGGTTCGTCAGATCAATTCGCGACTCGGCCAGTTCCGCGCGATGGCTGAGCGCATCGTTGATCAGATCCTGGATGGGCCCCACGGGTTCGTTCGCCGGCACCACCATGGTGGAGGTGGGGATCACCTCGGCCTCCGCCAGCACTGGGTCGACCAAGGTTCGGCTGAGCGCATTTTTCATCAACAGCTGCTGCAATTGGAGGTTGGTCTGGGCGACGATCAGGGTCTGCTGCCCCGTAGCCACGACACTCTCGGCACGTACCACTTCGATGGGCGCCAAGGTGCCGATCTGCACCTGCTTCTTGTTATCCTCCAGCGTCTTCTGCGCCAGGGCCAGGGAGCCCTGCTGCACCTTTACGTTCTCGTAGGCATTGGTCAGGTCCCAGTAAATATTCTCGATCTGGTCCACGCTGGTAATCACTTGCAGGCGGAAGGCGACGTCTGAGATTTCGCGGTTGTTTTTGGCGATGCGAATGAAACGCGTGTTGGAAGCAAAACCAAGGCCCTGCAGTAGGGGTTGGGTAAGGCTGAAACGGAGACCGGAAGCAAGCCCGGGACTCAACAGGGCGAAGGGCTGGTTGGTTGTGGTACGGCTGTTGTTGAAGGATACCGCGAGATTGGTGCCTACATGGAAGCCTTGCTGATAGCCAAAATTTACCGTGCTGGTATTTTGGGAAACGAAAGGTAAGCCGCCGAACGCGCTGGTGCTCTGGGTGCGGTTCCGGTCCAATTGCAGGGTGCTCGTAACCATAGGATCGAAGGAAGGTATGGCCGCCCCTGCACCGAGGGCAGAGGTAACCAGGCCGGAAGTTCCGGTGCCAGCGCCGCCGGCTCCAGCCGTGGTTCCGCCCGCTCCGCCCCCTTGCGAGCCGGTGGTGCTGGTTCCGCCGATGCCGCCCACGCCGCCACCCGGCGTTCCCTGTACCACCCCGGTGTTGACGCCGCGCGTGGATTGGCCGGCATTGGCGAGCATGATATCGGTGTCGGCAATGGGCAGGTTGTAGCGGGCAATCGCGATGTCGAGGTTGTTCTCCAATGCCAGCGCAATGGTGTCGTTGAGCGATAGCATGAGCTTGCCGTTCTGCATGAGCTGCTCAATGCGCGGTGTGTTGCTCAGACTCGGCGGCGACACGTTCCGTGCCGTGTAAGGCGCGAGCAGGTTGGGGAAATGAGACTTTGGTTTGGAGTAGTCGGTAAACCGAAAGGGCGCTGCCGGCTTTTCCGCCTGGGGAGCCGGCTGAGGTGTAACTGGCGGTTGTTGCTGTGGCTGGGCACTCGAGGACTGCGGCTCGGACGATCCAGGCTGTTGTCCCCAGCTGAAGGAGATCAGAATGAGGGCGAACACCGAAACCAGCGCGAGCCGGACGGCAGAGGTCAAACGCGGCAATTGCATTCGATCATCTCCATGGAATGAAAGCTTGCATGCAGACTGCAAAAGTTCCTGGTAATCAACACGTATTACGCAAAATGCGCGGCTCTGGTTCCCGTTCTTCGCCGCGCGGCCGAGAGCATTCTCTGCCTTGTGCTGTGGTTGCCTGGGAAATGCAATAGTATAGCTGACGCTTTGCGGACGGTTGGTGATTGCCGACACGCCCGCTGGTAAATCTTTAAGATGACCCGCGTGCCGGGAGGATTCCAAAAAAGCGGGATGCGTAACCTGAAGCTCATCCTGTCCTACGACGGGTCGGAGTTCTCCGGATGGCAGGTGCAGCCGGAGACACCAACGGTCCAGGGAACGCTCGCAACAGCTATTGGACGTGTAACCGGAGAAAAGGTCTTGCCGCAAGGCTCGGGCCGCACCGACCGAGGTGTGCATGCTCAGGCGCAGGTAGCCACCTTCGGCACGCAATCGACCATTCCCGCGGAAAATCTGGTCAAAGCCCTAAACGATGTATTGCCTGCGTCGGTTCGGGTATTAGAAGCGAAGGAAGTCCCGGCAGAGTTTCATGCTCGTAAGTCGGCCCGCGCCAAAACCTACCAGTACCGCATCTACCGCGCTCCGATTTGCCCGCCCTTTCTGGCACGTTATGTCTGGCATTTCCCTTATCCGCTGGACGAGAACGCGATGTCCTGTGCCGCGAAATTCGTGGTTGGCGAGCACGATTTTACCTCCTTTCGTGCAGTCGATCCGGAGCGCGGCCTGCAGGATCAAGAAATATCTAATCTTCGGACAATCTTTTGTTCGGAATGGAAACGCCAGATGGACGAACTCATCTACGCCGTGCGAGGCAGCGGCTTCCTTCATCACATGGTTCGCAACCTGGTAGGCACGTTTGTTTTGGTGGGCAAAGGAACGCTGCAGCCGGAAGAGGTCAGAGGAATTTTAGAAGCCCGGGACCGTTCCGCCGCCGGCGCAACCGCACCCGCCAGCGGGCTGTGCCTGGTTTCCGTGGAATATTAAGAATCGGATTTGCCGCCGAGAACGCCGCGTACGCCGAGAAGGCCAGATCCATAGAAGGGCATGCTGGACGGAGGCCAGGCTGTGAAGGATCCCGCGTCAGAACTGGGCAATTTTCGCGGCGATCGACCGTGAAACCGCACTCTCGGAGCCTGAACTGGTCTAGACTGGGGTTCCATGGCAACCGACCTTGAAATCGCTGTCCACAAGGTGGTCTCAACCAATCCCGCGACCGGCGAGACCTTGGGCTCGTTTGACTCCGCCAGCGGTGAAGAGGTTCGCCGGGCGGTATCGCGCGCCCATAGTGCACAAGGGAATTGGAATGCGCTTGGCATTCGAAATCGGCTTGCCATAATCCGCAAGTTTCAACAGCTTCTGCACGAGAACAAATCCGGGGTCGCGCAGCTAGTCAGTCGCGAAGTGGGCAAGCCCTACGTGGAGGCTTTACTCACAGAAGTCGTTGTTGTGTTGGACACGGCGCGGTTTCTCCTCGACAACGCCTATCGCCTGCTGCGCCCCGAACCGGTACCCCACGGCAGCCTGGCGATGAAGACGAAGTCAGGCCTCTTGCTCCGCGAACCTTATGGCGTGATCGGCATCATTTCCCCCTGGAATTATCCGTTCTCGACTCCCGCCACCGAGGTGCTGGGCGCGCTGGTCGCCGGAAACGCGGTTTTGCTCAAGCCATCCGAGTTCACATCGCTGTGCGCGCTGGAGCTCAACTCGTTACTCCATGCCGCAGGCGTGCCCCAGGATGTCTTTCAACTGGTGGTGGGAGACGGCGCCACCGGCGCCGCGCTCGCCGACTCGGAGCTCGACAAACTGATCTTTACCGGAAGTGTTCCCAGCGGCAAGAGAGTCGCACAGGTTGCTGCCGCACGCCTGCTTCCGGTTGTCCTCGAGCTGGGCGGCAAAGATCCCATGCTGGTTCTGGATGACGTTGATGTGGACGTCGTTTCTAGCGGTGCCGTTTGGGGCGCCTTCGTCAACGCGGGACAGGCGTGCCTCTCGGTCGAGCGCTGCTACGTGCACCGCAGCTTGTACGACCGCTTTGTCGAGCGGTGTGTCGAGAAGACCCGCAAGCTGCGGGTCGGCAATGGCCTCGATCCCGAGACCGATGTCGGCCCGATCATCCACGAACGGCAGTTGCGCATCGTCGAATCTCACGTGGAAGATGCCAGGGCGCTGGGAGCCCGTGTGCTGACCGGGGGGAAACGTCTGCCCGAGCGGGGGCCGAATTTCTACGCCCCCACTGTGCTGGCCGATGTAACTCACCGAATGCGCATCATGCGCGAAGAGACGTTTGGTCCGGTGTTGCCGATCATGCCCTTTGACAACGACGAGGAAGCGGTTCGCCTCGCCAACGACTCGGAGTTTGGACTTGCCGCCAGCCTGTGGACCCGGGATCGCGCTCGCGGAGAACGAATGGCGGCGCGCATTTCCGCCGGCTCGGTGCTGGTGAACGATGTCGTGAGCTCGTTTGGCATCAGCGAGGCGCCGCATGGCGGCGTACGGGTCAGCGGACTCGGCCGCACCCACGGGCCATTAGGCCTGGAAGAGATGGTGCGCACGAAGTACGTGGATTCGGACCGGCTGCCGGGCGTAAAAAAAGTCTGGTGGTATGGTTACGGCGAAGCGTTCACGCGGCAGATGGAAGGTTTCGTCGATCTGATGTTCTCGCCGAGCTGGCTGACGCGGGTTCAGGGAGCGCTGCGCTCGACCGGCGCGTACGTCCGCAAAGGGCGGCTCTAGTGTCGCAAGGAGGAAGAAAGTGCCCGACCCTAAGCGCGAGATGTTACGGCACACGCTGGCTACTCTGGCCTATCGCGGTGGCAAGGCGATTCGCAACGCGCCCTCGGAATTCGCCGATTTTCGCTGTGGTGACACAGTACGCGTCCCGGGCAAGATACTCGCCCATCTCGGTGACCTGCTGGATTGGGCTCTGTCGCTGGCCAAAGGCAAGCGCGAATGGCATGACTCGGCGCCCCAGAACTGGGACAAAGACGTGGGCCGGTTTTTCAGCGCTTTAAAAGCATTCGATGATTACCTCGCCTCCGACCAGCCTCTCGAGGCTCCGGTCGAAAAACTCTTCCAAGGTCCGATCGCCGATGCTCTGAGTCATGTGGGGCAGATTGCCATGCTGCGGCGCGTCTCAGGCGCCCCCATCCGGGGCGAGAACTACTACGTCGCCGACATCACTGCCGGTCGCGTAGGACCGGAACAATCCGCTCCGAGACGCGAGTTCGACTAAGCCCGACTAAGTCGAGCCTGTGTCGAGCCGGCGAATCTGGCTCTGTTCCATCCCTTCGGTTAAAATGAAAGGCGCCGAATCCGGCGGCTCCGGCCGCGGGCGAGGGTGAGTCCTTTGGCCACAACCGAAATGGTACAAACTCCCCAGCAACTCCCTCATCATAAAGTAAAGATTAAGAAAGTCGGCCAGCGCTCCTGCAATGAGAAGGATGACAAAGGCAAGTTCTGCGGCGGCCATCTCAAGCGCTGGTACTACATGACAGACGTTGTCGAGCAGGGATGTGGCGACGTAGAGCAAGCCTGGGGTAAGGATGCCGAGGTCTATCGCTGCGAATATTGCAAGACTTTGTACCTGCCCAACCCGGAAGATCTGCGCGGGGTGAATGTTGCCGGGCAGGGGCAGATCTCGGTGTTTGGATTGACGCTGCCCCCGAAAGGATAAATCGCCCTGGGCCGTCAAAGTTAGGGTAATTTGAAGGTTACTATTCAAAATCTCCGACCTGATGTGGAGTACTAAGGGTAAGCCCCCGGGCTCTGCCCGGGTGGGCGAGCCAAGACGCCCACTCCTCCACTGGCAAATCGCGTGAAGGCCTCCGAGCTCATCTACGATTGGAACCAAATGCATCCGGCATCGCTCAAGCCGGCGGGCCCGGTGCTGCTCAACGACGAAAGCCTGCGCGACGGCCTGCAGTCGCCCTCCGTACGCGATCCGTCGATCCAGGAAAAAATTGTGATCCTCCACCTGATGGAGGAACTTGGTATCAATTCGCTCGATCTCGGTTTGCCCGGTGCCGGCCCCCGCGCGGTTGAGCATGTTGAAGCTCTGGCGCGCGAAATCGTAAAGCACAAAATGAAAATCCGGGCGAATTGCGCCGCCCGCACGCATCAGAACGACATCCGCCCGATTGCCGACATCGTCGAGAGAACAGGTCTCACCATTGAGGCCGCGGCGTTCCTCGGTTCCAGTCCCATCCGCCGCTACACCGAAGGCTGGACTGACGACTTCCTGCTCCAGACCACCGAGAGCGCGGTTGAGTATGCGGTCTCGCTAGGGCTGCCGGTGATGTATGTCACCGAAGACACCACTCGCTGCGATCCGGAAACGGTAAAGCGGCTCTATTCGACGGCCATAAACTGCGGCGCACGCGCCATCGTCATCTGCGACACCGCCGGACACGCCACTCCCATGGGCGCCTTCGCCTTGGTACGCTTTGTGCTGGATGAAATTGTCAAACCTTCGGGCGAGACCATTCGCGTGGACTGGCATGGACACTGCGACCGTGGTCTCGCGATTGCCAATGCCATGGCAGCGCTCGTTGCCGGAGCCACTTGCGTCCATGCCACGGCGATCGGAATCGGAGAGCGCGTGGGCAACACGCAAATGGACCAGATGCTGGTCAATCTGAAGCTCATGGGCCTTTCGCCGTGGGCCGAACAGGATCTGACCCGGCTGAAGGACTACTGTCACGCCGTCTCGAAAGCAACCGGCGTTCCTATCCCGGTAAATTATCCCGTGCTCGGCGAAGATGCGTTCCGCACTGCGACGGGGGTTCACGCCGCTGCCGTCATCAAAGCCTTCAAGAAGAACGATGTCGAACTGGCCAACACGGTCTACTCCGGCGTTCCTTCCCATGTTTTCGGCCTGGAGCAGATCATCGACATCGGTCCCATGAGCGGCAAATCCAACGTGATTTTCTGGTTGGAGCACCGCGGCCTGGAGGCGTCCGAAGAACTCGTGGAACGCATCTACAAGCGCGCCAAATCGTCCGATCACACCCTCACCGAAGCGGAAATCCTGGAATGCCTGCAGTCCGCCAAAGCCCGCTGAGGGCCTGATCGACACGCAACCATCTAAGGGATGTCGTGATGTGAGGAGGCGTACCCAGGATCTTGCGTCGACCAGCGGCATCATAAAGGGCCCCGCAACGGTAATCCCTCACTCAATCTTGCGTAATCTACAACCTGCCAAGGCCGTTCCCCCGCACCTTCCCCAGCGTTGTAATATGCCAATTGACCATGGCCCTCACCTCGCGCCCGGAGGTCTCCAATTTATTCCCGGCGCTGCAGCAGGAAATCGCGCGTCTGGCGGCTCTAGCCGAAGTCCGTTCCGCCTTCGCCTGGTTCTTGTCGAACGAGGACGAACTGACCCAATGGCAGCTGGACCTGGCCAGCATTCCGGCTCCCCCTTTTGGGGAGCAAGGGCGCAGCGAGTGGCTGCGGGAACGTTTCCTCGAACTTGGCTTGGGTGACGTTCATAGCGATCGGGTAGGAAACGTTTTCGGCATTCGCCCCGGAACCGGCAACAAGTACGTTGCCCTGAGCGCGCATGTAGACACGGTTTTTCCCGCGGGTACTCCCCTCAACATCCGTCAGCAGGGAACTCGCCTCTACGGCCCCGGGGTGTCGGACAATGGCGCCGGGGTCATCGCCCTGCTGGCCGTGGCCGGAGCGCTGCGCGAGTCGCGCCTCAAGAACGCCGCGCCGCTTTTGTTCATCGGCAATGTCGGGGAGGAAGGTGAGGGCGATCTTCGCGGCATGAGACATATTTTTTCCGAGCGGCACTGGCGCGATTCGATCGCCAGCAACGTTGTGCTGGATGGTGCGGGGAACGACACGATTGTTGCTGAAGCGCTGGGCAGCCGGCGTTTTGAAATCATCGTGCGCGGCCCGGGCGGACACTCCTGGAGCGACTTTGGAGCACCCAACCCGATCGTGGTGCTGGCCCGGGCCATCGAGATGTTTGCTCAAACTCCGCTGCCCGCCTCGCCCAAAACGACTTTCAATATTGGCGTAATCCGCGGCGGGACGTCGGTGAATTCCATTCCCGAATCGGCCAGCATGCGAGTGGATATCCGGTCGACCTCGACGGCCGAAATCGAGCGACTGGAGGGCGTGCTGCGTGTTGCCCTTGACCACGCCATCGAAACGGAGAACATTCAGATGGAGTCCCGTCCCAACTCGCAGCGCCGCCCGTTCGGCTTGAGCTCGGAAGTGGTGACGATCGGCAATCGTCCCGGCGGAGAGCTACCGGCTGGCGCCCGCATTCTCGAGGTAGTCCGCGCGGCCGACGCTCACCTGGGCAATGTGGCGCAGGTGCAGCGCGCGTCAACCGACGCCAACATTCCGCTCTCTCTCGGACGCGAAGCGATCGCTATCGGCGGGGGTGGCACAGGGGGCGGGGCGCACACCTTGCAGGAATGGTTCGATGGCCACGGCCGCGAAGTTGGATTGAAGCGAATTCTGCTTACCCTGCTGGCGCTCGCCGGGGTGGGCGAATGAGGCCGGATTCCGCGTCGCCGGGAAGCGAGCTTGAAGATGCGGGAAATAGACTGGAAACCGCGGTAACTCTTTGCCCGCAGTCCGCGTCTAACAACCATAGGAGGTTCCTGCCCGAGCACCACTTTATTCCCGGCAGGTATAATCTTTTAGTTCGAGTTCTCTGGAGGAACGTTAAGTATGGACCCGCGCGCCAGCGCTCTCTGGGTACGTTTTAAAGCAAACCGCCTGGCCTACACGCTGACCATCCTGGTCACGCTGGCGGTTGGCATTCTAATCGGCACGGTGATTTCCTATGGAGTAAAGGGCAAGGAGGGCCAGAGCAAGGCCTCCGATGCCACCCCTCTTTCGGTCCCGGCGCCGCAGCAGCTTTCCAACGCCTTCTCCCAGATAGCCAAGCAATTAGAGCCGAGCGTCGTAAACATCAACACCGAATCGACCATCAAGAATCCGCACCGGCGGGGACGGCTACGGCCTGGTCCCGATAATCCCCATGTTCCGGATGGAGGCGGAGACGACGACAATCCCTTCCAGGACTTCTTCGATCGTTTCTTCGGTGGCCAGGGTGGACCGGATGCCGGCACCATTCGTGAGAAGTCGCTCGGCTCGGGTGTAATCGTCGACGGCAAGGGATACATCATCACCAACCGGCACGTGGTGGAGAAGGCGGACCGCATTCGCGTGAGACTCCAGGATGACCCGCCGGGGGTGCTGCATGATGCGAAGGTAATTGGCACCGATCAGGAAACTGACTTGGCCGTCATCAAGATCGACTACAGCAAGCCGCTACCCGCCGCCAAGCTGGGCAATTCTGACGGCATGCAAGTGGGCGACTGGGTGCTCGCCGTCGGCAGTCCCTTCGGCCTGCAGGAAACCGTGACGGCCGGCATTGTTTCGGCCAAAGGTCGCGAGATCGTCCCCCAGCGCAACTTCCAGTCGTTCATTCAGACCGATGCTGCCATCAATCCCGGCAACTCCGGCGGGCCGCTGGTCAACATGGCCGGTGAAGTGATTGGTATCAATACCGCGATCCTCACTGAAACCAGTTCTTACGCCGGGGTCGGCTTCGCCCTGCCTTCGAACACCGTGGTGCAGGTTTACAACCAGCTCATTGGTCCGGAACACCGGGTTTCGCGCGGATCGATCGGAGTTGAATTCTCTTCGCAGCAGAATCCGGCGATTGCTCGTGTCTATGGGGTCAACGGTAGTGGTGTGACCATTCAGAACGTGGTACCGGGAAGCCCTGCCGAGCAGGCTGGCCTGAAAGTCGGCGACACCATCACGAGCGTGGAAGGCAAAGAGGTCAAAAATGGCGACGAATTGGTGGCCGAGATTGCCGGTTTGAAGCCGGGCGCCAAGGCCAGGATGGGCTTTGTCCGCAATGGAAAGAAGCAGGAAACCACGGTTACGATCGCCGATCGTGCCAAGTTGTTCGCCTCGCGCCTCGGCCAGGACGAGGAAGGCAATGACGAGACTCAGCCCAAGCCCAGCAAACTCGGACTTACGGTTGGCAGTTTGACGGCTGACATGGCGGATCGCCTGGGCGTGGCCGCAGGCAAAGGCGTGGTGGTTCACGACGTCAAGCCCGGCTCGTTCGCCGATGATGTCGGTCTGAATCGCGGCGACGTTATCCTGGAGGTCAACAAGCAGCCCGTCAACAGCGAAGACGACTTCAACAAAGTGCAGACTACCCTCAAGAGTGGTCAAGATGTCGTCTTCCTGGTCCGGCCCCGCGGCTCAGGAGCGCAGGACGGTACTATCTTCTTGGCGGGTACACTCCCGTAAGGCCAAGACCGTTTGGGACTGGCACTGGACCGCTGAATCAGCGATGATTTCAAGAGAACTCCAGTGCCTGTTTCAGGCCCTATGTTCATGGCGATCCCGTTTTGGAAGAAGTAGCATCTGACGAGCGCGGTCCCGTAGAGACCATGGCGAGTGGCCCAGCGCGTCAGCGCTGGGTTGACAGGAAAATTAGGAACCGAGTTCCGCAGGGACGACCCCAAATGTTCATGGCTGGAACAACCGGACGATTCGCGGGCGTGGCATGTACGCTTTTGCTCGCCGGTACGCTTGCCTTCGCCGCGACCTCCAAATCCAGCCCGAAACCCTCCGCGACCAAGAGCACTACCAAGTCTCGCTTCCACTCGCGCCAGGGGAAAAAATCACGCAAGGCCAGTTGGAAGCGCGGCCAGCAGAAGCCCGACACGCAACGCACCTTCCAGATCCAGCAAGCTCTGATTCGCGAACATTATCTGGAGGGCGAACCGACGGGCATCTGGGACCAAGAATCGCAGAGCGCCATGGAGCGATATCAGGCTGACAACGGTTGGCAGACGAAAACCATTCCTGACTCGCGCGCCCTCATCAAACTTGGCCTCGGTCCGAATCACGACCACCTGCTCAACCCGGAAAGCGCGATGACGACGCCAATCGAGACACCCAAGCGTACGACCCCCTCCAACCTCACTGCCGATCCCGCCAGGACCAGCAGCCACCCACAGAAGTAATTTCCATCACTCAGCCGAGATTAAGATTTAATTGCTGCAACCGTCGCCAGCGGGGTGCTTTCTGTAAGTGCCTGCTTTGAGGGATAGCTCTGTTCTAGACTTTCGGCAAGGCGAAGATGAATCGTAAAATTGCACAAAGTTCTTCCATTCGGCCACGGATTTTAGCTGTAAAGAGATGAGTGGATGCCACTTTGTATGCAAACTCTTCGGCAGGACGTGCTTTGTGCTGTGCGGCTGATCAGGCACAGCCCCGGATTTGCCGCCGTAACGATCCTGACCCTGGCGCTGGGGATTGGTGCGAATACCGCTATCTTCAGCATCCTGGACGCGCTGGTGCTGCGGATTCTTCCGGTTTGGCAGGCGGATCGCCTGGTTCAGGTCACGCCGATTTACCGCAACGGTCAAACGGTGCCCTTATCGTTTCCTATGTTTCAACAGCTACAGGATAATCAGCGCGTTTTCTCCGCGCTGTTCGGCTGGACTGGCAGTTTCCGCCGTAACCTGGAAGTGGACAACGCGCTGGTGCTCGCCAGTGTTCGTGGAGTGTCGGGCAACTATTACAGCGCGCTTGGCGCGACGCCTGGGCTGGGAAGGCTGGTCGGTTCCGATGATGCCGCCGCCAATTCAGGAGCACCGATAGCGGTGCTCGGATATGAATTCTGGGAGCACCAGTTTGGCCGCGATCCCGGCGTGATCGGTCGAGTGATTCTGATTGAAGGCGAACCGTTCACGATCGTCGGCGTCAGCCGCAAGTGGTTTGCAGGCCTGACTCCTGGGACCCCGCCGGACATCACGATTCCAATCACGGCAGGACGCTTTGCGACCCTCACCTCGAACCGTGCGTCGCTATGGATCTTCGCTACGGGACGATTGAGGGAAGGGGTCACGATCCAGCAGGCGGGCGCGCAATTGCGGTCGTTCTGGCGGGAAGTACTAGCCGCCACAGCCCCGACAACGCTTCCCGGCCAGCGCCTGCAGTCGTGGCTGGGCATGGAGTTGGAAGTTAATTCAGCGGCGACCGGCATCAACGCCGAACTGCGCTCGCGTTTTGAGCGCCCCCTGCACGTCCTTATGGGTGTGGTTGGTCTTATTCTCCTCGTTGCTTGTGTCAACCTGGCAAATATGACATTGGCCCGCGTGACTGCCCGCAGCCGGGAAATGAGCGTGCGGGTGGCGCTGGGAGCAACGCGGCTGCATATCGTTCGTCAGCTTTTAGTCGAAAGCCTTTTGCTGTCCGGGTTAGGGGCGCTGCTTGCTCTGGGTTTGGCGGTCGGCGGCAGCCACTTGCTGGTGGCGATGATCACCGAAGGAGCTGCTACTCAGGTCATCTTGGACTTGCGTCCTGACTGGCGAGTCTTCGGTTTTGCGGCCTCTGCGGCAGTAGGAACAGCCGGACTCATTGCGTTCGCGCCCGCCTGGCAAATGTTGCGGCAGGACCCCGCTGATGTCCTAAGAAACAACCAGCGAACCTTGGCAGGTACAGTGGGGTGGCTGAGTAAAGTCCTCATCGTCACCCAAATTGCGGCGTCCCTTGTGCTGCTGGTCGGGGCGGGGTTATTGTTGCGGACCTTGGAAGCGCTGCGCTCGTTAGATCCACAGTTCCAGATAAGGAGCGTGGTTCAGGTGCGGCTGAATCCTCGGCCTGAGGGATTCAAGAATGTCGACATCAACAGCTACCGCAAGCAGCTCGTTGAAGCGGTAGCGAGCCTGCCGGGAGTTGTTTCCGCAAGTTTTGCAGGATTAGAAATACCGGCCGAGGACACCGGATGGACCGACACGGTGTCCGTTGCTGCCGTGGACTTGCCGGCCGACGCGACCCGGGTCGCCAACCTGGTAATCGTGTCGCCAGGCTTCTTCCAAACCCTGGGTATCCCGATTATTTCAGGACGCAATTTCGACTGGACCGACGATGAACAGCACCCCCGCGTGGCGATCGTCGACAATAATCTGGCTCGGCGGCTCGTTCCGGCTGGAGATGTGCTCGGTACGCGTGTACGTTTCGGTGTTCAGCCCGAATTACAGGAGCTGCAGGTGGTGGGAGTCGCACGCAGCGCCCGCCTTATAAGCTTGCGCGATCCTAATAAACTGGTTATCTATGTGCCCGCCCCGCAGCATCGGCACTACAGCGAACTAGGAAACCTGTTTGTCCGGGCGCAAAATCCCGCCCGGGTCACGAGAGCAGTCGAAGACGAGATTCGGTCGCAGGGCCGTGAGTACTCGATTGACGCGAAGACGCTCGAGGATACCAACGATCAGGCTATGGTGGAGGACCGCGCGACGGCCATGTTGTCGAGCCTGTTTGCGGCACTGGCCCTGTCGCTGGCTGGTATTGGATTGTTCGGCTTGATGTCGTACACGGTGGCCAAGAGAACGCGCGAGATAGGAATTCGAATGGCCATGGGAGCGCAGCGAACTGCCATCCTACAGCTGGTCCTAGTCCAGTCGCTGCTGCTCAGCGCGGCGGGAGTCATGATCGGCACGCCCTGTGCGTTTGCGGCTACCCGCCTGGTCGCACACATGCTCTTCGGTGTGGGGCCCGACGATCCGCTGACATTTGCGATCGCCGGCATTGCGCTTCTCGCGGTCGGAGCCGTAGCCGGATATTGGCCGGCACGTCGAGCCATGAAGATCGACCCTATGGCAGCTCTGAGATGGGAATAGGAATTGGGACCGCCTACAAGCGTCATGCCCGGCGCGCCTGAGGCCCACGTCGTGATGCATGGTGAGCCGGCGGGGAACTTTCGGGATTCAAATGGTGTCATTGGAGGCAGGAAGTGGTTCTGTCCGCCGTGCTCGGTGGAATACGGTTGGCAGTCGACGGCTCAAAATGTCTCGAGACCGCATCATGCTGGGCATTCCTTGGGCGTGTTTGCGGTTGCAATATCGCCACAATCGGCCAGAGTTCCTCCCTGTGCCTGCGTATCGCCTGTTCGCCAACTGATATGAAGTCCCGACTAGAATGCTCTCCCTATTGAGGAGGTGGGGCCGCTTATGCACATGCTTGCGACACTTGGGGGCTTCGGCTCGCTCTTATCTCCAGCACGACCTAAAAACCTGAAAATCGTATTGTTCATTCCAGCATTGCTGTTTGCCGCAATCGGGTACGCGCAAACGACGATACCCGATACTCCGGCCGGAAAAGCTCTTCGTGCATGGCTCGATGCATTTAACAGCGGTGATCGAGCGAAAGTCGAAGCGTACGTCAAGACGTTCGAGCCCGAGCAATCGATCGAGCGCATGATGGCATTTTACAATCGGACAGGCGGGTTCGATCTGCGGGCAATCGAAAGCAGCGAGCCGTTGCTGATCAAGTTTCGCGTCAAAGAAAAAGCGAGTTCGACGATCGCAATCGGAAGCATACACCTGAAGGATGCTCAGTCAGGAGTTATCGAAAGCTTTAGCTTGCGGGCAATTCCTGCGGGCGCCGTTGTAGAAAACGTGAAGGTGGATTCCGCTGAGCGGCAACGTGTGATTGACGGGGTAGCGAAGAACTTGAAGGAATCCTACGTCTATCCCGATCTGGCACAGAAGATGGAGGATGCCATTCGAGCGAATCAGAAACGGGGCGATTACGACGCGATCACCGACCCCGATTCGTTCGCGACCCGGCTCACGCATGACTTGCAGGCCGTCAGTCATGACAAGCATCTCGGCGTGAATTACAGCCCCGTTAAGCTTCCTCCCGAAGGACAGAAGCCCAGCGCCGAAGAAGAGGCACAGTTCCGAAAGATGTTAGAGCAAACGAATTGTTCCTTTGAGAAAGTCGAAATCCTGCCGCGCAACATTGGCTACGTCAAGTTCAATGCCTTCCCAGACCCAACCATTTGTGGTCCAACCGCCGTTGCAGCCATGAATTTTCTGGCGCATGTGGATGGCATCATTTTCGATCTTCGCGAGAACGGCGGAGGTGACCCGAAGATGGTCGCTATGATCTCAAGTTATCTCTTCGACAAACCGACTCACCTCAACGACCTCTATAACCGGAAAGAGGACTTCACGACCCAATACTGGACCCTGCCCTACGTTCCCGGCCCGACGCTGGCTAACAAGCCCGCATTGGTTGTGACCTCAAAGAGCACCTTTTCGGGCGCGGAGGAGTTTACTTATAACCTGAAGAGCCTCAAGCGCGCCACGATTGTGGGCGAAACGACTGGTGGCGGTGCCCATCCGGTATGGGGACATAGTATCGACCATCACTTCATGATTGGAGTCCCCTTCGCGCGTGCCGTAAACCCGGTCACCAAAACGGACTGGGAAGGGACTGGCATCGAGCCGGACGTGAAGGTTGATGCATCGCAAGCCCTGGATGTGGCAGTCAAGCTGGCGACAGAGCGTATCAAGGACAACGAAAAAAAGAACCCCGTGCCATAGATCCGTCAACTACGCCAATGTGCGAGAAGCGCGCGAACGTTGAGACAGCTGCGGCCGGCCCATCGCACGAAGCGGGGCGACAGTTGTTCGCTGTCTATGGACAGAATGATCCGTCACCAGTTCTAACCTGGTTACCGATCTTTCTTGGATTGCTGGCCTCGGCACTAGTCGCGTTGGCCTTTTGCCCGGTCCCACGATCGCAAACAGTATCTGCTGCCAGGGCTCTATTTCTTGCCATCACCGACGTTCTCGCAACTGTCGCGGCGGGTGCGGGCGTACTTGCTGCATCCGGCACTCTTGTTGCTCGGCGCAGACGGGAATTGTCCGTCTGGCGGGTTTGGCTACTTTTTGCCAGCGTAGCAGCGTGGATGACGCCGATGGTCGCGTTCTACAAGCGGGATTCGTTGTGGGCTGTCTCGGCAGCTTTCGTATTCTCGGCGTTCGGTTCCAGGTTGATCTATCGTTATCATCTCGCAAGTGGCGCGCGTGACATGGCCGCTGCCGAGCCACAACTCACAGAGCTTTCTCACGCCAGACGCCTTATGGCGCTCACGTTTGCCGCGCTCTTACTCCAGCTCGGAGCTGTCTTCCTTCTGGCATCAATGGCACACCCGGCCACCATGCTGATCGGTAGCGCGAGCATTGTGATCTCCTTCTTTCAGCAAACAGCAACCGCGTTGAATCAATCCCAATTGCGGCCACGATTGTCCAAAGCCGTAGTACGTCTTTCGATTCCTCTGGGTCTCGCGATCATCTTGGTTGCAGCCAGTCTGACGCCATATCTGAGGGTGCAAATCGAGGACGCAAGCTCTGCGGATACGAGTGCGACTACGGAACATTCGATGGCAAAGCCGGGAAGGAGGTCAACGAGAGCAAAGGCAAGTTTTCTTCAATCGGCAGGTTCGTTCTTACGAAGGCTCCTGGCCGATAATCCGCAACCAAGCGCTCCAGGTGGACATGGTGACCGAGCATCTAGCGCTCGCCCCTACCGCGCTCTTCAAGCTCTATTCGGAGAGGGCAAAATGGTGAGCGGATCAGAATCTAGTTCTCTGCGAAGAACGTCGAACAAGAGCGAATCGACTGTACTCGTGGCGGGTGACGCGGTGCCGGGGATAATTCTACGGCCGAAGGTGGAGAATTACGTCACCATAGTGCCTGCATTGCCGACGCGGCGGGTGTTCGACGGGAAGCCAAACCAGCGTAGGGCAGATCCGTTTTCCATACCCTTCTTTGGAGCATACTGGTTTTTCAGAGCCGCTGAGAAGAGGCTGCCGGCTGGCGCGGTCGAAATACGGGGTGACCCCGCCGCGACGGAATTCAAGACAACAGACTTCAGCCCGATCTCGATGGAGGCGCGCCAGAATTTCGGATCCCTAATTGACCTGTCATGCTGCAAAGCGATCGAACTAGTCATCTCAAACGGCGACCGACGCCCAGGCACGGTTCGAGTGGAACTGATCCTGACCAACACGACCCTGCCCGGCGAGCCTCACCAGTCACTCGGGATAGCCCCCGTGAACTCGACTCTGCACTGGTTTCCGGGTGACAGCAGACCTCCCGTCAAAGAAGTTCTGAGTTTTCGAATGCCAGCACAAGCGGCGATTCAGAGGTTTGACGAGGCGACCATACGTTTCGAATTAGGATCCCCCCGCGAGCGATGGAGCGCAGAAATAGCAATCGAGAAGTTTGGTTTGATTCCCCGTGGGCTCTGATCTCCGCTCCAGCTGCAAGCGCCTGCGCGCCCGATTGGATGGCTGCCGGCCATGGCGATTCAACGGGGCCTCCCGACACTACCCCTTCATCACCGGCTTAGGAAAGTAAGGCAACGGCTGCCCGTTTACGACCGCGCGGGGATTGCCATCGACGAGCGCCAGTGCGACATCCACTCCGCAGACTTTTGCAACGGCATCGCGCGCCGCCGACAGTCCCGGAACCCGATGTTGGGTATCGTGAGCGTCGCTGGCCAGCACGTGAACCGCATCATGTTCCAGCAGCCATAAGGCGCCGCGACGGATGCTGTCGCCCCAGGCGCCTGTGAACGCCGCCGCCGTAACCTGCACGACAAGTCCTTTTTCCACCCACTCCAGTACCCGTTTCGGACTTTTCTGCAGGATTGGATTACGCTCCGGGTGGGTGAGAATCGGCACCAGGCCGGTGTCTGCCAAGCGCACCAGGTGGTCGCCAATCTGCGGAGGAACGCTGTAGTTGCTCAGCTCGACGAGAAGATATTTGGTGCCCTCGATCGTATAGCGAGTCGGCCGAACCAGCACGTCCTCGAAGTTGTCGTACGACAGGTGGAAGTCGCAACCGAGGCCGACCTTCGGCGAGTCTCCCACGAGTGTCTGCAGATGGGCTCGGGCTCCGTTCAGGTACTCGCGATCATAGGGATAGCGGTCGTTGGCATGAGGAGTGGCAACGATGTGCTCGACGCCATCTTCGGCGGACAGCCGGCACATCTCGAAGGCCACTTCCCAGGATTTGGGGCCGTCGTCAACGTCAGGAAGGATATGAGAGTGGATGTCAATCACGATTGAATAATAGGCCTCTCGGCGATCTCTGCGCTGCCGGCGGTGAATTCCTAGTGATATCGCTCACGCAAGAAGTCCGCAATGGCCTGATAGGCGGAGCCCAGCGTCTTCTCATCGGGTAGAAAAACGATGCGAAAGTGCTTGCTCCCGGCTCTTTGCCCAAAGCCCGAGCCGTGCACGAGCAGCACATGCTTTTGTAGCAGCAGTTCCTTCACGAACACATCGTCGCCTTCCGGAATGTCCAGGCTGGGGAATGCGTAGAACGCCCCGCGAGGCGGAACACAGCTCACGCGCGGCGTGGAATTCGTCCACTTCACGGTCAGATCACGGCGGGAGCGCAGCTTGCGGTTGATCTCGACGAGATGATCCTGCGGCCCTTCGAGCGCCGGCCTGATGGCATACTGCTCAGGATGATTCGCGCACAAACGTGCGCGCAGCAGCCGGTTAATGCCTTCGACGTACGGCTTCACAGCAGCCCCATCGCCCGTCACCACCCCCCAGCCGATCCGCCACCCGGGAGCCAGATAGTTCTTTGACAATCCGCCAAAGGTCACGACCGGCACATCCCGAGCAACCGCCGCCATGGCGGTATGCGGATCGTTATCGAGAATCAACTTGTCGTAAATCTCGTCGGCGAAGATGACCAGGTTGTGCCGCCGGGCCAGCTCAGCCACCGACTCCAATCTTGCCCGCGAGCACACCGAGCCAGTCGGATTGTTGGGATTGATCAGCACGATCCCGCGCGTGCGGGGAGAGATCTTGCGGGTAATATCCGTGAGATCGGGCTGCCATCCGTCGTCCTCATTCAGCTCATAGGGGTTCAGTCGAACGCCGAGCTTGGCGAGCACAGCTGAATACAACGGGTAGTCGGGTGCGGGCGTCAGAACGTTTTCGCCGGGATTGAGCAGTGCGGCGAGGCAGACGTCCACCGCTTCGCTCACGCCGGAGGTGATGAAGATGTCTTGGATATTGGGGATGCCTTTTCCCTCCGCCTGCCGGCGAATCGCGTCGAGTGCCTCCTTGATGCCCGCGGAAGGAGCGTACCCGTTCTTCCCGTCGCGCATGGCCTTGGAGACGGCCTCAATCATGTGCGCTGGCGTCTGGAAATCGAAATTGAGCGGATCGCCGATATTCAGCGGCAGGACCCTGTGGCCCTGCTGGGTGACCTGCTCGGCAAGAACGGCGAGATCCCGGATCGCATAGCGAACGTTGTCGAGGCGGGTGGCAGCGGAAATTTCCCGGACCTGAGTTGTGGGCATCAGTTGTTCTCTCTGCTTTTTTCACTGCCGAGACCGCCGAGACCACGGGGATTTTGGTCGGCGATCTCGGCGGTGAAACCTCTGCTTAATCCCCCCGGTCGATCTGCGCTTTCTGGAGCTTGTCCGAATAATCCACGTAGACCGATTTCCACTCGGTGTAGAAATCGATTGCACCGATGCCGCCTTCCCGGTGTCCGTTGCCGGTGGCCTTCACTCCGCCAAAGGGCAGGTGCACCTCGGCGCCGATGGTTGGCGCGTTGATGTAAGTGATGCCGGCATGGAGGTCGCGCATGGCTTTAAAAGCCCGGTTCACGTCCTTGGTGTACAGCGCCGACGACAGCCCGTACTCGATGTCGTTAGCGATCTGGATGGCATGCTCCAGGTTGTCGCACGGAATAATGGAGACGACCGGCCCGAAAATTTCTTCCTGCGCGATGCGCATCTTCGGATCGACGTCGCCGAACACCGTAGGCTCCATGAACCAGCCATATTTGAACTCACCCTGCTCCAGCCGATGTCCGCCGCATAGCAGCTTGGCCCCTTCCGACTGGCCGATTTCAACATAATTGAGGTCGGTCTTCAGTTGGGCTTCGTTAATGGCGGGGCCCATATCCACCGACTCGTCGAGCCCGTTTCCGATCTTTAAAGTCTTAGCTCGCTCCACGTAGCGGTGGGCGAACTCACCATAAACGCCTTTCTGCACGATGATGCGGCTGGTCGCCGTGCAACGCTGCCCGGTCGTACCAAAGCCGCCCCACAGGCCGCCGTCAAGAGCCAACTCAAGATTGGCGTCATCGAGCACGATCATCGGGTTCTTGCCGCCCAGCTCCAGCGAGCAGTGTTTGAAACTCTTGGCCGCCGTGGTGCCAACGATGCGGCCGACATCGGTCGAACCGGTCAGCGAAATGGCCCGCACGTCCGGATGCTCCATGAGCGGCGCGCCAAGGCGAGAACCAAAGCCGCTGACGATGTTCAGGACGCCCCGGGGGACGCCGGCGTCCGTCAATGTGCGCACCAGGTTGAAAGTGGAGAGCGGCGTGTCCTGCGCCGGCTTGATCACGCAGGTGTTGCCGCACACAATTGCCGGTAGCAGCTTCCAGGAGGGAATCGCCATCGGAAAGTTCCACGGCGTGATCATGGCGCAGACGCCCAGCGGCTGGCGTATGGCCATGGCGAACTTGTTAGGCAGCTCGGAAGGAGTGGTAGGTCCAAACATGCGCCGGCCTTCCCCCGCCATGTAATAAGCGGTGTCAATGGCCTCCTGCACGTCCCCGCGGGTTTCCTTCAGAATCTTGCCCATCTCGCGAGTCATGTCGCGGGCGTACTCTTCCTTGCGTTCGATGAGCATCTCGGCCGCCCGGTAGACGATTTCGGCGCGACGCGGCGCAGGCACCAGCCGCCATTTCGCAAATGCACGCTTGGCCGCCTCAATGGCCGCGTCTATATCCTGTTTGCCTGACTTCTGGAAAATTCCGACGAGGTCCCGCGTGTCAGCCGGGTTCTGATTCTCGAACGTCTCGCCGCTGACCGACTCCACCCACTCGCCATCGATGAAGTTCTTAAGGATCTTCGACCGGGTGGCCGAGCCCAGCATCGGGGCAGAGGTCACCGTGTCAGTAGCCATAAAGCCTCCTGGGACGATTCCTGAAACTACTCATCGTACCGCCCGGCTAGGGGAGCGGCAAGTGACGCGGATCATGCCTCGGCGGTCGCTAGGCAACCTCGGGTCCCTGGGTTCCTCTCTAGATTGAGGGGCGTAGCGTCCTTGGCGGCACCATGAAGCGAGACTCCATCCTGCACGGCCTGCTGATCGGCGGGCTGGAGTCTGCCTTTCTTTTTCTGCTCTGGATGCTCTTGGTGAGCTAACTGCGGTGGCACGAAGCCTGCCTCGCACTGGGAGCCGCGGGGTTGGGAAGGATTAAGGATTGCTGATGCGCGTCTAAAAGCTCAGCACTTTACTCCCTTCAAGCCCCGATTGCGATGGCTGGTGCTGGGTCTCTGGGAGCCGTGGTATGCGCTGAGCGGCACGGCAGCCATTCTGAAGGCACTGGTTCGCCAGCTGCTGGGCCGCAGCAGATCGGAGGCGCAGTTTCGCGCCGTGCGTTATGACTACGGCGGCGAGGATGAGGGTTCCTGCGCGAAGCGAGCCCGGTTCGTCGCCTATATGACGATGGTGCCGAATTTCATCGTGGTCGGAATCGATCACAAGTCGCATTTAGCGCTCATCCACCAGGTATCTCCCACGGAGACTCCCCGGATTGGCCGACTGCTGGGAGCAGAAGAATGAACAGCTGGATCTGGGCGGGAGCAGGGCTGTTGCTTGCCTTGGTGCCGTGCGGGATCAGCATCTTTCGAGGCGAACCCACGGATCGCCTGGTAGGACTCGAAATGGCAGGCGTGGTCGAGAGCATTTTGCTGATCGTGCTTCCCGAAGCCTTTCGTCGTCCGGATTTCACTGACCTGGCGGTCGCCGCCGCGCTACTGGCTTTCGGAAGCGGCCTGGTCTTCGCACGATTCCTGGAGCGTTGGCTGTGAGCGCTGCGGACGTGGCCGTCGCAGTCCTCCTGGCCATTTGCGTGGTGACAAACCTTATCGGTTGTGTGGCGCTGTCTCAGATCGTGGTCGGCGCCGTTGCCTTGCCGCTGATGTTCATGCTCGCGATGACCAAAATACGGCAGAACCAGGAACAACGGAACAAGAGAGCGAAGAAGGGTAAGAATACTGAAACCGGCGTCCGAGGAACCGAGGCGGCATGAGGGCCGAGACTCGTCGGCGATTCTTCGTGCTTTGCGGCATCGCGCTGTTCGGACGGTTCCTGGCCGCAGTCCGCAACCTGGCTCCGTTTGGGCATTACCGCGGCCTTATGGGGATGTGCTCAATCGAATTACGGATTTTTCTCCGAAAATGTGCTCCCCCTTGGAACCACGGGTGATGTTTTTTCCGGAGGCACGATTCCCTATCGATTGGACGATCTTTATTCGGCCTAACCGCGGCGGTTTTGCTGGGGTTCTGGTC
>Ga0209804_1000178_pt1 | contig 55489 bp, 49 predicted proteins | sample GraSoiAngelo_139_FD_185896 | JGI IMG/M metagenome (GOLD analysis project Ga0209804, IMG submission 185896) | Grasslands soil microbial communities from the Angelo Coastal Reserve, California, USA - 14_0929_12_20cm (SPAdes) (version 2) | ecosystem: Environmental > Terrestrial > Soil > Grasslands ... | reverse complement strand
TGAAAGTTCCGAACTCCCGAATCTGCTTACGCCTCCCGGAAGCCCACAACACGCACGCCGTCACACTCTTCTTATGAACGTCCAAACCGCAACACACTTCATGCACAACTTCCATCGCCAACCTCCTTCCGCCGCCAAGCGGTGGACGTCAGCAAATTGCCGAAATTCCTCAGCGTGCTCTCTGCCTTGCGACAGAGGCAACAGTTCGTTGTGCCCATCGACGTCCAGGTCATATTCGTAGTCGGGCTCGAATCGCGCCAGAATGAACCGGCCTTCCTCCGCTTAGAGACGGTGTCCCAGCATAACTCCATCTCCAGAATATTTTCATGGTTCGCTTGTGGCTCGAAAGAGCCATGACCTATTCGTAGCGCAGGGCTTCGACTGGGTCGAGTTTCGCCGCTTGCATGGCGGGGAGCCAGCCGCTGATCACGCCAGTCAGAACCAGCACAATCATGGACAATGTCATGGTGAACAGAGAAAGTGTCAGGTGAATGTCCACTTTGCCGGATTCGTCTTCGTAAGCCGGCCCGAGAAACGGCAGGGTGCCGATGGCCGAGGTGAGCGCCCAAGAAAGCAGCATCCCGATCGCCCCGGCAACCAGCGTCATAACCAGCGCTTCCAGCAGAAACTGCGACCGAATGTGGGCCTTCCTTGCGCCAAGCGCGCGCCGCAGGCCGATTTCACGGACGCGCTCTTCGACGGAAACCAGCATGATATTCATCACGCCCACGCCGCCGATTCCCAGCGTCATCGCACCAATGAAAAACAAAAGCGCTTCAATGCCAATGGTGATTCCTTCCATGATGGGCTTGAACTCTTCTCTTCCAAACATGGTGATGGCGCGCTTGTCATTCGGCGAAAAGTGCTGGCGATTGGCAATGGCGGCGCGGAACTGCTGCATGGCCTGCGCTTCAAACACAGGAGCGACCGGCTCGAAGACCATCACGCTGGCGTACTTCGTGTCCCAAAGATCGTTGGCGGCCGTGTAAGGAACGAAGGCGGACTCGTCATCGCAGTTGAAATAGCAACTGTCGGAGAACTTCATGTCCATGGAGCCAATGACCGTGAACGGCACGCCTTTAATGCGAACGATCTCACCCACGGCGGGCTCGCCGCTGAATAGTTTTTTGCGAAGACGCGCGCCGAGAAAAACAACGCGTCGCCTTTCGGCGATGTCTTCCGGCGTAATCCACCGGCCATCGGTCGGCACTTCGTTGCGCATATCGCCGTATTCCGCGAACACGCCGCGGACGGCAGAGTCTGAGAGGCGCTCGCCGTAAGAAACGCCCTGGAAGCGAACCGTTTCTCGCGTAACGCGTTTGACCAGCGGCGACTGTGCCTTCACCCATTCGGCGTCTTCCTCTTCGAAGCGTACCGGTTTGCCAGCGCGTTCGCCTCCCGCTTGTTCGCTGGTGGTGCCGGGCCAGGCTATGACCGCGCCTTTCCCGAAAACTTCGAACGTGTACATCAACACGCCGCGAAAGCCAGAGCCGTAACTGAGGAGCAGCGTAACGGCCACGATGCCCCAGGAAATGCCCGACATGGTCAGGAAGCTACGGATGGGGTTGCGCCCGAGCGCCGTCCACGCCTGTTTGAAGATTTCTTTCAGCATGGCGACCCACCAGAAGCCTTCGCCGTTTGCCGTTTACCGTTTGCCGTCAGAGCGGCTCGGCACCGCGAGTTGGACAGGCGAATTGCAGGCTTGTTAGCACAAAGCATGTAGCTCAGTACTTGCTTCGGTAAGCACTCGGAACGGCAAACGGCAAACAACATCTATCCTCCTGCCTCAAATCGCAATGCTTCAATCGGGTCAACCGAAGCCGCGCGGTTCGCGGGATAGAGCGCCGAAAGGATAGAAATGACGCCGAGCAACGCAATCGACATCACGGCAATCTTCCAGCTCGTGAGCATGCCACTGAAAAATGGCGGCATCGGCGCCAGATTGACGAGCCCGCAGAAACCGTAAGAAATGATCAGGCCCATCCCTCCGCTGATGGCCACAACAAAAATCGTTTCCAGGAAAAATTGACGCAAAATGGAACGTCGAGTTGCTCCGAGGGCCATGCGTACGCCAATCTCGCGCGTGCGTTCGCGAACGCTGACGAGCATCACGTTCATCACGCCAAGGCCACCCAGGAAGAGCGTGGCGACTCCCACCGCACCCATAAAAATTTCCATGCCCACAATGATCATGCGGTTGGCTTGTGCGTTCTTTACTGTGTCCCAAATACCTGCGGCCTCTTCATCGCGTGGATCAAAATTGTGCAAACGGCCAAGAGTGCGGCGAATCTGGTGGACGCAGTCCATGTGCGTTTCGAGTGACCAGGGAGCCACAAGCAACCTGTCAACACTGTGTTCCACTGCGGGCGGCTTATTGGGAAAATCGCGGCGCATGGAATTGAACGGGATGAAAATCTTGCGTGTGTCGAATCCATCGTAGCTCGAGTTTTGTTCCTTGGACTTCATGACGCCGATGACCACGTAAGGAATGCCGTTCATCCAGATCGTCTGACCCATCGCATCGCGCTCGGCGAAGAGCTGCTTCTTCGCATCGCTGCCGAGGAAAGCCACGTTGCGGGCCTCCGCGTTGTCTTCGTCGTTGTAGAAGCGGCCTTGCGCCGGGACAACGCTGCGAATTTCAGAGAACGGCGGAAGCGCTCCCACCACTTGAATCGTGCCGCTGTTAAACAGGCTGCGAACTTGCACGTCCGTGCCGAGCTCGGGCATAACGTACTTGCATGCCCGAGCCTCCTTCGCCACTTGGATGTAATCGTTCTCCAGCCAGCGAATGAGGCGCCCCGAACGCATTCCGCCGGCCTGCAGGCTGGTGCGGCCGGCAAAAACAATCATCACGTCCTTGCCGAAAGTCTCCTGATTTTTCTGGATACCGTCACCAAGTCCTTCGCCCGCCGCCACCATGATGGTGATGGAAATGATGCCCCAAGCAATGCCGAACATCGTCAGCAGCGTGCGCCGCTTGTGCGCCCACAGCGTCGCCACCGTATCCCGCAATAGGTCCGTCAAGTTCATGGCGCTCCGCCCGGGTCGGCAGGCTATTGCAAAATGACTTGCTGCTTTTCGTTGAGGCCTTCGAGGATTTCCGTCTTCACCCCGTTCGAAATGCCCAGCCTGACGCTGAGTTTTTTCTTGCCGTTTTCGCCTTTGGCATCGGGGATTTCGACCGCAGCTTTGCGGTCTTTGTCGTAGATCAACGCCGCTTCCGGAATCATGAGCACGTTCTTCTTTTCTTCGAGCAGAATTTCAGCGTTGGCGCTCATGTTGGCTTTCAGTTCCCCGCCAGGATTCGAAATCGAGACGCGCACTTCGAACGTAGTCACATTGTCTTTTTCTTTGCCAAGCGGCGAAATCTTCGTGACCTTGCCTGTAAATTTCTTGTCCTTGAACGATTCGACGACGATGCGCGCCGGCTGGTCCAGATACACTTTGCCAATGTCCGACTCGTCGACTTTGCCGTGCACGTAAACTTCACTGACGTCGCCGAGCGTCATGATCAAGGTAGCCTGCGACCCGAGAACGAGGATCGAGCTGACCGCGTCTCCAACATTCACGTCGCGCGAAAGCACCAGCCCGTCAATCGGGCTGACGATCGTGGAGTTGCGCAAGTCTTCCTGCGCGTTTTCCAGCGAGGCCCTCGCTTGCGCGACTTGCGCTTCGCACTTGGCGATCTCCGCTTGCGAAACCGCCAGATTCCGCTGCGCGCTGACCTGTTTGTTCAGCGCCAGCTGATAATTCTTCTCCGCGTCTTCCACCAGGCTCTTGGACGTGACGCCGTCTTTGTACATTACTTCCGCGCGTTCCATGTTCAGCTTGAGGAAGGGTACGTCGGGACCTTCGGCATCGACTTTGTTGCGCTCAAGCGTCGCTTTCGCGGATTGCAGAGCCGCTTCAGCAGCTTGTAAATTCGCGCTGTAGGCACGCACGGCTGCTTTGAGCTGCACTTTGTCGAGGTCCGCAAGGACCTGCCCCCGCGTCACGCGGTCACCGTAATCCACATAGAGCTTTTCCACGATGCCGCTGGCTTTGGACTTCACTTCGACTTTGGAAAGCGGCTGAATCTTTCCCGTTGCCACAACCACGCGCGCCAAATCGCCACGCTCGACAGCAGCCAGTTTGGAAGGGTCAATCGTGTGATTGGGGCTGAGGGCTGCCTTCACTCCGTAGGCGCCGCCACCTAGGATTAGGACCGCCACGGTCACCCAGATGATCCGCCGACGGCGTTTCTTGCCGTTCTTTCCATTCCCTAAGCCATTGCCATTGCTCGACATGCCAGACCCCCCGCCGCCATCGCCCGCTATGATTTGCATTCTGAAACAGGGCTTTTGTCTCTCGTATGGAGGTACGAAAGACTTCGGGAAAAGTTCCCTCGGTCTATAGACGATAAAAGTCGGCTTTGGTCAGGCCGCGGGAGGCTGATTTGGTTAGGGAAGAAACCGGAGACCGCTTCAAAACGAGACTTTGCGGAGCCGGAGCGCGTTGGCAATCACGAAAACCGAACTCAAGCTCATGGCCGCGCTCGCCAGCATGGGACTGAGCAGCCAGCCAAGAAGGGGGTAAAATGCACCAGCCGCAACGGGAATACCGATCAGGTTATAAAGAAACGCCCAGGCTAGATTCTGCTTGATGTTGCGAATGGTGGCGCGGCTCAGCTTGCGCGCACGCACGATTCCGCGCAGATCCCCTTTGAGCAGGGTGATGCCCGCGTTTTCGATGGCCACATCGGTACCCGTTCCCATGGCAATGCCAACATCCGCCGCGGCAAGCGCGGGAGCGTCGTTGATGCCATCGCCGGCCATGGCCACCACGCGCCCTTTACTCTTCAACTGTTTGACCACTTCACTTTTCCCCGCAGGCAAGACTTCTGCGTGCACTTCTGCAATCCCAAGTTTGTCGGCAACCATCTTCGCCGAGTCTTTTCGGTCGCCGGTAACCAGGACAATGCGCAATCCTTCGTCTTGCAGTGCTTTCATCGCTTGCTCGGTCGACTCCTTCATCAAGTCTGCCAAAGCGATGGCCCCAGCGAGCTTCTCATTCACTGCTACGAGAACAAAAGTCGGCGCGAATGTCCGGTCAAAACCGAATTCCATGCTGGATGGTTTTTCTCCGGTGGCCCCAACGACGCCTTTTTCCTTCAAGAACTTCCCGGTTCCTACCAAGACTCTGTCCCCAAGCACCTTGCCTTCGACGCCGCCGCCCGGAATTGCGCGAAACTCAGCGACTTCGGCAAGTTCGACACCCTTTTGTTTGGCCGCATTCACGATGGCACGAGCCAAAGGATGCTCGCTGGCCTTTTCCACACTTGCTGCAAGCCACAGCAACCCATCTTTCGTAAAACCGCCGCCTTCAAAAACGCTCAAAGCGCTTAGGAGAGGCTTCCCTTCCGTAAGGGTGCCGGTTTTGTCGACGACGAGCGTGTCCACTTTTGCCAGAGTCTCCAGCGCCTCCGCGTTGCGGACCAGGACGCCCGCGTGAGCGCCGCGGCCAACCGCCACCATGATGGACATCGGCGTGGCCAGACCGAGAGCGCAAGGGCACGCAATGATCAGAACGGAGACAGCCGCGACGAGCGCATGGGCAAAGCGCGGCTCGGGACCAAAGAACAGCCAGCCAAAGAAAGCCAAGGCCGCCGCCACCACCACGGCTGGAACAAAGTACGAAGCGGCGCGATCCGCGAGCCTCTGCATTGGCGCGCGGCTGCGCTGCGCTTCGCTCACGAGCTTCACGATTTGCGCAAGCGTGGTTTCGCTGCCCACGCGTTGCGCTTCCATGACGAAGCTGCCGCTGGTATTCAACGTGCCGCCAGTGACCGTGTCACCGGGGCGCTTTTCGACGGGCATCGGTTCGCCCGTGACCATCGATTCATCCACCGCGCTCGCGCCTTCGCGAATCACGCCGTCCACGGGAACGCGTTCGCCCGGGCGGACGCGCAGCCGGTCGCCGCGATTCACTTGATCGAGCGCCACGTCTTTTTCTCCGCCATCTGCCGCGACGAGATGCGCCTGCTGCGGCGCGAGATTCAGCAGCGCGCGGATCGCTCCGCCAGTTCGCTGCCGCGCGCGCAATTCCAATACCTGACCAAGCAACACGAGTGTCGTGATCACTGCGGCGGCTTCGAAATAAACAGGCACGGCGCCATTCATGCCGTGAAATGAGGCGGGAAAGATTTGTGGGAAGAAAGTTGCAACAGCGCTGTCAAGAAACGCCACGCCCGTTCCCATACCGATCAGCGTGAACATGTTCGGGCTGTGATTGACAAGCGAAGCCCAAAAACGCTCGAAAAACGGCCAGCCGCCCCACAGCACGACCGGGGTGGCGAGAAGGAATTCAACCAAGTTTCGAACGGCGTCGGAGAGAGGCAAGCCCAGCTTCTCCCCGAACATGGAAAGCAGCAAAATCGGCAGCGACAAGGCCGCGCTCACCCAGAACCGCCGCCGCATCGAATCGTACTCGGGATCGGCTTCCACTTCTGCCAACACATCCATCGGCTCGAGCGCCATACCGCATTTCGGACAAACACCCGGGCCAATCTGTACAATCTCGGGATCCATGGGGCAGGTGTAACGAACGCCTTCTGCCTTTGACGACCCGGACGCCGCAGCTGATGCCTGTGGGGCTCCCGCGTGATGCGTTGCTTCACGTTCGGGGTGAACGGTAGCGCGCACGTGCGCGTGTCCATGTCCGTGCCCATGCTCCATTCCCGCGGTCCCAGGAGCCGCAAGAAACTTCTCCGGCTCCAGCGCAAACCGCTCGGCGCACCGTTTCGAACAGAAATAGTAAGCCTTGCCCTCATGCTCGACTTTGCCGGCAGCTTTAGCAGGATCCACCGACATTCCGCACACGGGATCTTTGGCTTTGGGCGGGCCGGACAAAATCGGCAGGTTTGCGCCAGCCGGCTTCGGATTCATGGGTATGTCAGACATCTCTTAATATTAGATGATTTGAGGTTGCATCCGAATTCGCGGGAATGCCCCCACGTTGATATAATCCCGCCATGACCCTCGTGGAAGTTACCTATGAACTTCAGTCCGCCCTAACGGACGAACAGTTGAGTCGCCTCGGAGAATTCGCGAACACTTACGGCCTGCGCCGTTTGCGGGTGAACGATTCGAGAAAGCAGTTGTCCTTCGAATACGACGCTTCGCGCCTGCGCGAAACGCAAGTGGCTCACGCCCTCGGCCAAGCCAAAATCGCCGTTGCCCGCCGCATCAACTAGGCCGCGGCGCTGACTCCTTAGCAGAGATCGAGCCTAGAGCGAACACGCAAGTGCGATGCGTGCCTTGCCGCTTTGCGTGAACTCTGTGGCCTTTGTGTTAAAATCCCCGCGCTCTAGTGCCACTCGCGGTGAACCGTTTGCCTGATTTCAAAAAGAAGTTGAGATGACTGGGATTGTTCGCCATCGCCGGTCCATGCTGTTGGCCAATACAATTGCTGGACTACTGTTGACTGCAAGGGCTGCAGCCCAAACTGCTTCGCAGCAGCCTCCACCGCCTACGCTACCCAGCGAAACGCCTGCGCAATTCAAGGTTTCGCAGGACACTTGGGACCACGCGCGCCGCGACGTTATGATTCCCATGCGCGATGGTGTCAAGCTTCACACCGTCATCCTCGTGCCCAAAGGCGCGAAGAACGCGCCGATCCTCTTTACGCGTACGCCGTATAGCGCTACCTCGCTTACTTCGCACGCGGCAAGCGAGCATCTCGGCCCAACCCTCTGGGGCTACGATAATGCGACCGAAGTCATAGTGGAAGGCGGCTACATCCGCGTCGTGCAGGACGTGCGCGGCAAGTACGATTCCGAAGGCGATTACGTAATGAATCGTCCGTTGCACGGCCCGTGGAATCCAACTTCCGTGGACGAGTCGACCGACACGTACGACACGATCGAGTGGCTGGTGAAGAATCTTCCGGAGAGCAACGGCAAAGTCGGGATCCTCGGAATTTCCTACGACGGCTTCTTGCCCTTGATGGCGCTGGTGAATCCGCATCCCGCGCTCAAAGTTTCCGTGCCGATGAATCCCATGGTCGACGGCTGGATGGGCGACGACTGGTTCCATAATGGCGCTTTCCGCCAGCAAAACCTGCCGTACATCTACGAACAGGAAGCCACGCGCGAGAACAAGGCCAAATGGTGGGTCAGCCATTTTGACGATTACGACGAGTACATGGCGGCCGGTTCGGCGGGAGAGCTCGGGCGCATTCACGGACTCGAACAAGTCGGCTTTTGGCGGAAAATTCTCGAACATCCTAGCTACGATTCTTTTTGGCAGCAGCAAGCGATGGACAAGATTCTTGCCGCGCAGCCGCTGAAAGTGCCCACGATGCTGGTCCACAGCTTGTGGGATCAAGAAGACATTTACGGCGGCATCGCGGTCTACAAAGCCATCAAGCCGAAAGACACAAACAATGACAAAGTGTTTTTGGTGATGGGGCCGTGGCATCACGGCCAGGAAATCGAAGACGGCAGCTCCCTCGGCGCATTGAAATTCAGCAGCGATACGGGCCTGTACTTCCGCGAAGAAGTTCTCGCGCCATTTCTCGCGCAGTATCTAAACGATGGAGCGCCGCAGGCCGACGTCGCGCCGGTAACCGCATTTGAGACCGGCACCAACCGATGGAGGCGCTTGCCCGCCTGGCCAGCCGGTTGTGCGAGTGGCTGCACAATTCATGCCACGCCGCTTTATCTATCAGCAGGATTGCGGCTAAGTCTCTCCGCGCCAAAACCAAACGACGCTCCTTTCGACGAGTACATCTCCGATCCAGCGAAGCCAGTTCCCTATCGCGCGCGCCCCAATCAACCCGTTGGCTATAGCGGCCGATTCACCTGGTCACAATGGCTGGTGGACGACCAGCGCGAAGCCTCCGGGCGGCCTGACGTGCTGGCCTTTGTTTCTGATGAATTGCGCGAGCCCGTCAAAATCAGCGGACAGCCCACCGCTAACGTGGTCGCGTCCACCAGCGGCACCGATTCTGACTGGGTCGTCAAATTGATCGACGTCTACCCCGACGAAGTCGCGGGCCAGGAAGAAATGGGCGGCTACCAATTGATGGTTTCCGCAGACATCTTCCGCGGCCGTTATCGCGAGAGCTTGGAGACTCCCAAAGCCATCACGCCGGACAAGCCCCGGCTTTACAGATTCAACTTGCCTACGGCGAACCACGTTTTCCTGCCGGGACACCGCATCATGGTGCAAATCCAGTCCAGCTGGTTCCCCCTCTACGATCGCAATCCGCAAACGTTTGTGCCGAGTATTTTCTGGACCAAACCCAGCGACTACCGAAAAGCCGCGCAGCGCATTTATCACTCGCCGAGCCAGGCGAGTTTCATCGAATTGCCTTGCGTGGCCACGCCTTAGCGTCCTTAAAACTGCATACGGAAAACCAAAAATGGGGCCCCCGCTTGGGATCGGGGCCCCTTGAAGGCGCGTTTCCATTGCTGGCGTCGTTTTCACGCCAGCGTGTGGGGTCATCCATCTAGCTTCCCTCTCCGAGGCAGGTGGGAACGATCTGTAAGGAGCTACAAGCAAGCCTCTTCCCCCTGCCTTGTCTCTCCACACAGCTCGTCAACGAAACGCGCCTGCACACGGGGATAATGCAAGGCTCCATCCAACTCGAAACGGGGCAAGAAAGCGGCTAAGTATTTTCCTATGTTAAAGTTAGAGTTGTAGCGCTCCGCAACGATGGGCTCCAAAACCGGACTCGAAATTCAAATCGGAACTCCGCCTGGATTCTCAAAGCCTCCGGCGCCGGTTTTCTGGGAGAGCTGAAACACTCTGATTCACCTCAATTACCCGGGTAATGGAACTCCCAAGCATTCTGCGCTATCGGTTTTTCTTTCCAAGCCTACCCAAAATGGCTCATGCAAAGTTTCCGCACTGGAACACTCTCAGGAACGGCATCCTTCCTGCGCCTGGTTACGGTAAGCATCTGTCTTCTCGCTTGCTCGCTCCCTCTGCTCGCCAATACGCCCTCTCTGCTGCGCAGCGTCCCCGCTGGAGGATGCTATTGCCATTGTGCGGCATCCAACGTTCACGGCGGCTGCGTGAAAATGTGCGACTCAAAACGCTATGCCTTTCGCTGGTGGGCGGCGAGATGCGCGAAGCCTCACCTGCACACGCCTCCGCCTGACTCCCACGCGGGCCCGCGGTTTCCGCATCCCCGCCGCTTCGAAAACGCGCTACTCTGGAATCCGTTTTCAATTCTCAGTTTTTAGTTTTTTGTTTTTAGATTTGGCTTTTCTAGGTTTGGTTCCAAGGCCTTGGATTTCTGCGTCGCAGCTCTTCATTCCGCGATTCCCTCCATCTTGTCAGAATGTACCTTCAATTCCCGTTGCAGTCGATGGCTGGCGAAACAAGCGATAGCACTGACGCACAGAATCCACGTAGCCCGGATTTCGGCGCGTCGCGAGGTAGGCGGAAGTAATCCACATCCCTGGTAACAGCGATTGTGAACATGTGAAATCCGTCGCGGAATCGGGCCAGCCACTTCTACGAGTACCGCACTATACGTGCATGATGACTATTGGAAAATTGGGTCCAAGGATAACCTCCGAGTGCCCATTCGCCCAGAATCGCAGGGTGCGGTTATCGAATACAGCCTCATCGCAATCCGTCAGGACGTCTGCTCAATTCCCAATCCCTGAAGCAGCCTGATTAACTGCCATTCGGAAGCGCCTAACCCCAGGGATAGTCGGCTCGTGAAACATCCACTTGACTCGCAGGTCGCGCCGTCGTTGAATATGTTGTGACGCCATATATGGAGAGAACAATTTCACAGACGGAATGGAAAAGGGGCAGCTCCGAACTCCTCATTCTCTCGCTCGTCGAAGCTCGCCCGCGCCACGGCTACGAAATCAGCAAACTCATCGAGCAACGCTCCGGCGGCACCATTCGTTTCCACGTGGCCTCGCTCTACCCAATGCTCTACCGCCTGGAACGACGCGGCTGGCTGCAGGGCCGTTGGGTTGAAAAAAGCGGACAGCGCCGCCGCCGTTACTATCGTCTGACGCGCCAGGGTCGCCGAGTCCTCCATTCGCAGCTTCGCGGCTGGCGGCAATTCGTGGCTGGCATCAATCGCATCACGGAGGCAGAAAATGCCTGAATGGAAGCCAGAAATCCTCCGTCGCCTCGCTCCGCTAAAGCTCTCGCCAACGCGGGAAGCGGAAATTGCGGAAGAGATCGCGCAGCACCTTGAAGATCGCTACCAGGAACTCCTTGTGACTGGCCAGTCTGAAGACGCAGCTTTCCGCACCGCCATCGACGAACTGCAGGGAGAAGACTTCCTCGCTCGCAAGCTTCGCCCTGTCGAGAGAAACTTGTATCGCGAGCCCGTCGCGTTGGGAAAGGGCAGCAGCAATTTTTTCGCGGGTATCCTTCAGGACGTTCGCTACGCGCTGAGGATGCTTCGCAAATCCCCCGGCTTCACCGGCATCGCCGTGCTCACTCTCGCTCTCGGCATCGGCGCTAACACCGCCATCTTCAGCCTCATCAATGCCATCATACTCCGATCTCTTCCCGTCAAAGATCCGCAGCACCTTGTTCTTTTCCAATGGGAGAGCGACAAATGGCCTCCGCATTTCTCGATGACGGGCTGGAAGTCGGGATTTTCCTTTTCGTATGAGGCGTTCAAAGAATTCAGCGCCCAAAAGAATGTGATGTCCAGTGTTTTCGCGTTCGTGCCACTAGGTTTTAACGACCAGAACACCACCGCGGGCATCAACGGGGAGCCCACGCTGGCCGACGGCGCGATGGTCACAGGCCAATATTTTTCTGGACTTGGTGTTACTCCGCTTTTGGGGCGCGGTATCACCGATGCCGATGAAAACCCTGGCGCGCCGCGCGCGGTGGTGATCAGCTATGTGTATTGGACGCGCCGCTTTGCCCGCGATCCCTCCATCATCGGCAAGAGCGTCACGCTGAACGGCATCCGGTTTACCATCGCCGGCGTCACGCCTCAAAATTTCTACGGCATCTCCGTTGGCACCGAGCCGGATTTGTGGGTTCCGTTCGATGACAAACCCAATATGCGCCCTTGGAGCATGCCTCCCGGTGGCACGGATTCCGTTTTCACCGAGCGCGATTGGCTGTGCCTCAACATTATGGGGCGTCTGAAGGATGGCGTAACCAGAGAGCAAGCGCAAGGCGCGCTTGACGCCGTATTTCATCAATTCGTCACCGCAGATTGGCACGCGCCCAAAGAAAGCGACATCCCGCATTTCATCCTAGCTCCAGGCAGCCAGGGTCTGCCGGTGGTGCAGGACTACACCGCGCAGCCGATTTACATGTTGATGGTGGCAGTTGGGCTCCTGCTGATGATTGCTTGCGCGAACGTCGCGACGCTCTTGCTCGCGCGCGCCAACTCGCGCAAAAAAGAAATCAGCGTGCGCCTGGCCATCGGCGCGTCGCGTTCGCGCCTGATTCGCCAATTGCTCACGGAAAGCGTGCTCATGTCTGCGCTAGGTGGACTCCTGGGATTAGTTTTCGCGAATCGGGGCACACAGGCGCTCATCGCGCTAATCTCGAGAGCCAACAACGGAACGATGATCCTCGATGCCGGCACGGACTCACGTGTTCTTTTCTTCACGTTTTTGGTCGCGATGCTCGTCGGAATTCTGTTTGGCCTCGCCCCTGCCCTGCGCGCATCGAAAGCCGACCTCCTGTCCGCCATGAAGGACAACGTGTCCGTTTCGGATCCACGCAACAAGCATCGCCTCGGCGAATCGCTCATCGTCGTGCAAGTCGCTGCGTCGGTGGTGCTCATGATTGGTGCCGGCCTTTTCGTGCGCACGCTCGCCAATTTTGAGAGTCATAATTTCGGATTCGACCAGCGCAATCTCCTCACATTCGGCCTCAATCCCACCCGCGCCGGCTATCACGACGCCCGGCTCGTGAATCTTTATACGCAGTTGCTAGATCGTGTCCAGGCTCTTCCCGGAGTCCGCGCCGCAACCCTGATCGAAAACGCGCCGTTCTCCGGCTGGTCAAATAAGAACTCCTCGTTCTTGGCCGCGGCATCCAACGCACGGACACCGCAGCTTCTCCCAAGGTCGCCGTGGTCGACGAGACTTTCACGAAAAAATATTTTCCATGGGAAAACCCCATCGGCCACCGTTTTAGCCTGAGTTCGAAATACGACCCCGCAAACTCCTATGAGATCGTCGGAGTCGTCCGGCCCGCCGAACTCACCGACGTGAACCCAGGCCTCCACCCCAAGGGCTACGCGTCCTATGCGCAGTCCCCGAAAACACTTGGCCAAATGTTCTTCGAGGTCCGCGCCGAGGGCCCTCCCGCAACCATTGTTTCTGAATTGCGCAACGCAGTACATCAAACAGGTGCATCCCTGCCGCTCATCGCCCTAAAGACGCAAGCAGAAGAAACCAGTGAGGCCCTTTCCTTCCAGCGCTTGTTCGCCCGCCTCACGACGATTTTTGGCTTGCTCGCACTGCTCCTCGCGATGATCGGCCTCTACGGCACGATCGCCTATGCCGTGACGCGCAGAACGCACGAAATCGGCATTCGCATGGCGCTCGGCGCAAAACCAACGAACGTACTTGGCATGGTCCTCCGACAGGGAATCACAATCACTTTAATCGGCGTAGCGTTTGGCGTCATCGCCACTTTTGGCGCCACCCGACTCATCAGCAGCATGATTTTCGGCGTCTCGCCCTATGATCCGTTAACGTTCGTCGCGGTGGCCGCGATTCTAACCATCGTCGCGCTGCTCGCCTGCTGCATCCCCGCACGCCGCGCGATGAAGGTCGATCCCATGGTGGCGCTGAGATATGAATAGGTCATGCCGCCTGCGGCGTCACAAGCGAACCATGAAAATGGCCGCAACGCGGCCACTGAAAGTAAACGGTTTTAAGGCTATTTTCTAAGGAATAGCCCAGACCGCGCGCAACTCTTTCTTGGAAAAATCTTGCGCAAACATCTAGTTTCCGGCCGTCTTTATTGTTGATGCAGCCGACGGCTAGTACTGCCACAACAACGACGCAATGGAGGAAGACCTGGCCGTAGGCGCTCAATGCTGATTTCGCTTTGAATCTCTTGGAGCTCATCCCAACTGAGTTCATCCTCCTGATCTCCGTCCTGGATTCAGCAGAGAGAAGGACCTCGCCTAGGTCATCTTCCTACTCCTGCCAATTATCCAACCCAGTTGATTTGTGTACTTTACAGTGAAAGTGGAGTTTATCTTGAGTGCACCTCAGCATCACCCGAACAAGCACGGGTTTCTAATCTCTTGCCCTGGATTTTTGGGAAGATTCGGGGGCCTGTAACTTGAGTCTAGCCCACACTTTTCGCCCACCGTGGAATGCAACACCGAGCCATCAGGGGATGAAGCGTCGCGCTCCTAAAGGGATTCGCCACCGCGGCTTTTTTGCTACGTGGTCGTAGTAGGAGTGCGGAAGGAACTCGAGCTGCCACCACCAGAACATGAGTGAGTTATGGATTTTCTGCCGCGGATCGGGTGGCACTGGTGGCGGCGGGTTCACCGCACCAAGCGCTGCCTCGGCCTTCTGCGCATCCACTAGCAATCCGAACGAGCGTGCTTCAAAAAGCATCCACTCTAGCGTGATCGGCGACAATCCACTCTCGCTATATGCATAGGATCCTCCAATATCCGAATGGACTCCGGCAAACCAGACCTGCTTGATGTCCTGCTTCTCTAGCGGGGGCCCCCACAGATTATTTCGAAAATAGCAGCGCCGCTCATCGATCGAAACCGCATGGCGGCCAATCAGCATGTCGGGATTTTGTCCCGTGTATGGCAACTTCAGCGGATCCCAAATCCATCCCACGGAGCTGACCGTGTCCCATACTCCTACAAAGTGAAGGGGACAATGACGGCCAAATGTTTTCTTAAACTCCTCTACCACGTCAAAGGTGTGTTTCATTCCCGCGGCTTGCCGCGTTTTCCTGGCATACATCTGAGTGATGTAGGGAATGAGGCCGTCATTTCCCGGGCAGAGAAGGCCGAACATGTGCAGCACACCTGCGAGCGCACGAACTGTATACGCCCCGCGGCTAAAGCCAAACAGGAACACTCGGTCTCCATCCTCAAATACGTCCATCAAATAGCGGTACGCATCGCCAACGTTCGCTAGCAAACCGGCCCCAAACGCCAATCCCATTACGATGGACCATGCTTTACTGATGCGGTTGCTGGCGGTGGGAGCGCCCATGGTGCCAACGCCAGGATGGTAGTAGGCGACCTGTTGACGCCCATCGACGATTAACGTGCCGTAGAGTTTGACTACATTCAAGTTATGGTCTCCGAATTCGTTACCCGTTCCGTCGCAGCAGATTACGATGTTCTTCGCCACATGGACTCCTAGCAAAAACGCATTTCGCACCGCTCCACTTCCCTAAACGACCTTCTGGAGCCGCTTCAGACGCCCAGCCCTCAGTAGAGTGACGGCCGTGCTGATCCGCCTAGCAAGCTGGTGTTCACGTTCGATATGGTGTGCGTTCCCTTCCTTCCATCCCCAGGCAAACAGCAAAAACACCAGAGAGAAACCTCCAGCGCGCGGCGTCAAGCTGGCGACGAAACTGTGTAACCAGGGATTGGATCCCAGGTGCCACGCGTTAACGCAACCTTTCCTCCATCGGCCATCAACGAAATCCCAAGAGGAATACGACTCCATACTGAATGTTCGAAACTCCCTCGCAGGAACATGACGCTAAGTGCTCGGAGTCGATAATCCTGGTAGCTGGGTAGAGAGGGTTCCCGTTGATATCCAAGCCACCCAGCGTGGGCTGGAAGTCGAACGGCACTACGTCTCCTCCCGGCGTCATGGACGCCGCGAGGAAAAATCGCAGGCCGATACTGCCTTGCAGATCGCGCGCGATGCCCTTGCAGGGTCCCTCGCCAGGTCTTTGAGACAATCCGCATGCTTCGCGCATTTATCTACAGTGCACTCTGGGTTCTCGGAGTCACGATCTACCGAGCATTCATCTGGCCCATTCGCGTCTCGCGGCAGCAGGACCGGCCGTTCGGGAATTTTGGTCAAATTGGATTTCATTTCGCGCCCTTTGGTGCCGAACTCAACGACGGGCGTTGGCTCGTATGTGTTAAAAAATTTCAAGTAGAATCCTTCGCTGTGCAGGTTCACCGTTAGTCGCACACCGTGCACTCAGCTCTTGCCCAAAGCCTTGAGGTCGTCGAGAGAGCCATTGAACCTATCTTGGTCAACGTATCCTTTGATTCCTTCCACACTGCCCTTGTCGGTGTATTGCCAGAACGTCCATTGCGGCCAATTACTCGGGAAATCAGGCTCGTTTGCCTCGGTATAGTGGGCGATCCAAAGCGGATATGCTGCCAAGTGCTGCAAGCTTGGACCTAGCAGAGTTTCGAGGAAATTTTGGCGGGAATAGATGATCGGCCTTGCGCCCAAGGCATCTTCCACGCGCGTCAGCCAGGCGAGAATCCTGGGCAAGCGATTCTCAGGCGCGATCGTTGTCCAAACGTCCAGCTGAGGATCTTTTTTGAGGTAAGCCTCCTCCAGGTCGAGCGCGGGAGGCAGATCCCCAGGAACCAGGCTGCCAACGACCCCAATGAGATTGTCTGCTTGATCTGGTGCCGCGGACAGCGGCCAGAAAAAATGGTAAGCCCCGCGCAGCAGCCCAGCGCTGCCAATGCGCGCCCAGTTGTGAGCGAACTGTTGGTCTGCCGTATGCGCACCGAGCGTCGCCCGTAGGAAGGCAAAGGACAGATTCTGGTTCGGTATCGCAGCCCAGTTAACCAGTCCCTGACTCGAGGAAACATCGATGCCCGAAAGAGAAGAATCCGCCACGCTGTGTCTCCTTTCCTTCATCATTAGCGCATAGCAGGGCTACACGTCTGATAGTGACGTTGTCCTGTGGATCGTTTCCGCCCGATGCGACCCGCTTCCGTGGAAAGGCATTTTAGCCCCGTTGGCCCTTGCCGTGTCACCGGAAACTTGGGTACTCCGCTGCGGGCTGACTCTGCAGCCCGCCTTACAATCGCACTGATCTGGCCGACCACGTCGGCGTCGATCCCGTTCCTGCCCACATCGGGTACAGAATCGAGGCCGCAGCTCTTCTTCCACGGAAGGCGCGCCCGCGGCTCGGGCACAAAGAAGCTCGACGATAATGGCAAGGCTGTGTAGAATGACCACCGTCTATGGCGGCGGTGGTTGCAGGCTTGTCTTTCGGCCAAGAAAAACTGGGCCTCAATCACCGCCTTCCCTTCCAAAAAGACGGCGATCATGCTACTCAAATTTTCGAATCGTGCGTTGTAGCGGACTCTGGCAGGAGATACGCGATCAGGAACGGCCTTTGTCCCTGAAGCGGGATGATCTGGGAACTCTTCCTGACTCTGGTTCAATCGGCGGCACAATCCGGGGGAAGGTCGGTCACGCGCAAGGGACATTCCGGTTTTGCCACGAGGTAATACTTGGCTCCGTGACCGTGCCGCATCTCTGTGTTGTATTGAAAATCCCTTTGCTCCCCATTTTAGCAAAGTCCTTTAGATATCTTTCGGCTCCTTGCCGTTGCCATCCACCGGCGTCGGCTTCGGCTCCGTCACGAACAGAATAACCACCGCTATCGCTGGCCTCCTCAAAGAAATATCGGGCTAGACGTTGGCGCTCGGCGGCCTCTTTATCATGCTTCACTGCCTTGGGGAGTGCACGCAACCCAGCGGTCGTAAAGTGGCCTATATTGCCTTCATCGTCGAAGGCGTACCAATCCCAATCTCGAGTAAATTCCTCGTCTTTTGCGATTTCCACCATCGGCCTCGTGACCCCTTTGATTCTATCAGCCAGGAAATATCTTTTCGCAGTTAGCGCAATTGGCCACTGCCTGGTAAACAGCGTTCTCCTAGACTTGAAATCCGTCGCGGAATCGGGCCGGCCACTTCTACGAGTACGCGACTATACGTGCAGGTGACCACTGGAAAATTCGGTCCAAGGATGACCTCCGAGTGGCCACCCGGAAGGTGGCCAGACCAGTCAACACAAGGGCGTTAGGCGGCATCCAGTTGATGCCGACCCGATCCCTCACCTGCTCGCGCGACGCCGCCGCCAAGCAACTTTCCGATTACGCCGTCCAATTGCTCGCCGAGCTGCTTGCGATTAAAGTGTTCGATTACGGACGCGCCATTCCAGAATCGGACGAAGGAGCGTCAGGTCGGGTCGTTGTAAGCTGAGGATTGACATACAGATCGGGGTACAAAGATCAAGGGCAGAAACGTGCTCGGGTGTCCCTCGTAGGCCAACGGGAGGAAGCGGTATGACTACGCTATGGCAGGATTTGCGTTATGCCGCGCGCATGCTGCGCAAATCTCCCGGCTTCACCATGGTTGCTGTGCTGACGCTCGCGCTCGGCATCGGCGCCTCTACCGCAATTTTTTCTGTAGTTGACGCTGTCTTGCTTCGCCCGCTTCCCTATCCCAATCCACAACGAATCGTGACCGTATGGGAAAAGGAAGCAAACGGCCGTCGAGTGCGTTTGGCGGATCCGAACTTCCAGGATTTTCGTTCGCAGAATCACACGCTCCAGGGTCTCGCTACGTTTTTCACCGCGCCGGATTCAGTCTCTGGCGGCAGCGAGCCTGTGCGCGTGAACATCGCCCTCGTTTCTCAGGATTTTTTCAAGGTGCTGGGCGTGGAGCCGTTTCGAGGCCGTGAATTCTCTGCCGACGAGATGCGCGTTCACGGTACGCCTGCGATGATCGTTAGTTATGGGTATTGGCAACAGTATCTTGGAGGCGCGTCTGACTTCTCGCGCGTGCATCTGTCCACGGAAGGGCAGACGTATTCCGTCGTTGGCGTTATGCCGCGGGGTTTCGATTTCGCCGGCGCAAATGTAGCTGTCTGGGTGCCCCGCGAACCCTACGGATGGTCTGACAGCCGCTCGTCTCACAACAGCGAAGGCATCGCGCGTCTTCGCGACGGCGTGAGCGTTGAACAGGCTCGCACAGACCTGGACACGATTGCCCGCCGGATTCACGCTGAGTATGGGAAAAACGAAATCTCTGATTATTTCCTGAGTGATGCTACGGCAATTCCGCTCGCCGACTTCGTCGTCGAAAATGTCCGCGTGGCTCTGATCGCTCTTTTCGGCGCGGTCATCCTCTTGTTCCTGGTCGCCTGCGCGAACGTCGCTGGACTGTTGCTTGCGCGCACGTCCGCGCGGCGCAAGGAATTGGCCGTTCGCGCGGCCTTGGGCGCTGGCCGCGGACGGCTCGTCCAACAGTTGCTGGCGGAATCGCTGGCCTTGGCCCTTGCCGGCGGAGCGCTGGGAACCCTGCTGGGCGCGTGGACGACGCAATTGCTTCCTGCGATCCTTCCGGCAAGCTTGCCGCGGCAGCAGAACATCTCCATCAACGGAACCGTCCTTTTGTTTACGCTGGCTGCGACATGGGCCGTTGTGGTAGGCCTCGGACCGTTTGCTGCCTGGAGTGCCGGCAAAGTAGACCTGGGAGACGCGTTGAGTGCCGGTGCACGCGGTTACAGCAGCCCAAGCCAGAAAGCTAGGAGTTCGCTGGTGATTGGCGAGATTGCCGCTACGTTAATGTTGCTCGTCAGCGCTGGCCTCTTGGGCAGGAGTTTTCTGCGGTTAATCTCAGTAACCCCGGGCTTCAGCGGGGAAAATTTGCAGGTCTTGAAGTTCTCGCTGCCTCAGCCGCCAGACGACCTGACGCCTCAGCAGAGACAGGCGGAAGTCGCGCGGCAGACTCAATTCCTCGACAGCGCGCTGGAGCGAGTGCGAGCGATTCCCGGAGTCGAATCGGCCGGAGTAGCAGGAGCGCTCCCCGTAGCGGACGCCGACGGGTTTAATGATGGAATATTCTTGATTCTCAACGGCCATCCGGCGCCTACGAACTTTGATCAGCGCTTACGCATGGCCCAGAATACGAAGCAGACTGGGGAAGCCGATCGCGCTGTCGCGAGCGCGGGATTTTTCCGCACGACAGGAATTCCGCTGATCCAGGGGCGAATGTTCGACGCGCAGGATGGACCCGACGCTCCCAACGTTGCACTGATTAGCCAAAACCTGGCCCGCGAGAAGTGGCCAAATCAAAATCCTGTTGGCCAGGTCATCGACTTCAGCAACATGGACGGTATCCTGAAACCGCTCACGATTATCGGAGTTGTCGGTGACGTTCGCGCGGAAGGATTGGATAAGCCGATGTCTCCGATGGTTTATGTAGATTATCGCCAGCGCGGGATGGGCAACGGTTCGCCGGCGATTGTTCTGCGCACAGCATTACCGAGCAGCGCTATCGTCCCTCCGGCGCGAGCGATTTTTCACGAGCTCGATCCGAATATCCCGGTGGAATTCTCCACTTTCGAGGAAGCCCTTGGCGGCTTGACGGCCCAGAAACGCTTCCTGTTCCTTCTTGCCGGGGTGTTTGCGGCGGTCGCATTGACGCTAGCTGCTGTGGGGCTCTACGGCCTTCTTTCATACTCCGTGGCTCGCCGAACGCAGGAGATCGGCGTTCGCGTGGCGCTGGGTGCACAACGCCGTGACGTTCTGCGCTTGGTCCTAGGGGAAGGTGTGCGCCTCGCCGTTCTCGGCGTTGCCATCGGTATTGTCGCGTCGCTTGCGGTTGCGCGCCTGATGTCGTCTCTGCTGTTTGGGATCAAGGCCACTGACCCGTTGACATTTGTCGCGGTGGCCGCGCTTCTTTCTGTTGTCGCGCTCTTCGCATCGTACGTTCCCGCGCGCCGCGCGATGCGCGTCGATCCGATGGTGGCCCTGAGATATGAGTAGTCTACCAGGCCGTTGCCTGGATTCCGATTCGAAGACGACCAATTGGGCGATCGCGTCGCGCGACCGGACATTTGCAATGAATGGCGTACCATTCCGCCGCCTCGTGTGAGACCGCACCAACAGCTTGCGCTGTCGTCATCTGCCTTGCCTCATGAGCCGATTAGTCAAGTTCTCTCGTGTGAAGCACCATAAAGGGAAGTCAGCCCGCTTTCGCGTTCGGTGATGTTGTCGATGTGGCTGACGCAACCGATATCCGCTCCATTACAGAGCGGCATTAGCTTTCTCCCTCATCTGTTGTCCGCACCGCCATGTGTGCATCTTGCGATGCACTTTCCCCTTGCGGGGAGCGATGTTCTGATTTGCTTCGGTTCAAGGGATGACCGCAATTGCGATGACCGGTTTAGTTCGAGGTAAACCGAAGCGATCAACGTCCGTTGCGGTCCCCTTCTCCCGCGTGCTCGTTTATGAAGGCGCTCAGCCCGAGAACGTCGTAGAGATATTCGTTAGTCCATCCCCGCCATCCGACACTCGCCTTTTTACGTTCACCACCGCGGCCTTTGGACCGAAGCAGCTTAGGGCAGTTTGAAGCCTCCTCCTACAAGGCGGCTCCGAAGGGTCCTCCTTCATCTTTCGTACAGCACGACGATTTCTCGTCTACCTGACACAACCGCAGCTAGATATTCGTTTCGCAACAGGAGTCCTTGATCGACTGTTCCGGTGACATAGGCGAGCAGCCGCGCCCAAAGCATTCCAGAGCCTCCCCAAACTTGATCGTCGAACTCGAATTGTACATGCTCTTGACGTTTCAGAAACCAGCTGTGCGAGGAAATCGCGAGCCCGGCAAAACAAGCCTTTTCAATGCGTTTGAGATTTTTGACCATACCACGACTCGCAAACGACATATTTGCTTCGACATTAAGGGTTATTAAGGGGCATAATCTCTTGTTGGACGCTCGCCACTCCGTTCGCGGTGAACAGTACCTTTTCCCCTGGCGCCAAAACCCGAATCTCGTAATCACCCTCGCTGCTGCCCAGCGGAAGATAAATCTTCACGTGGGAAACAGTGCGCCCAACATTCTGCAACGTGACATTGGTTGCCCGGAAACCGAACGTGTTGGTGTAGACGGCCGAGAAGTCGCCACCGGGGGCCACTGGGCAAGCCGGACGTTTTATGGCGCGCTCGGTCACTGCGATGTCCATCAACAAACGCCTCTCGGGCCTTCACCATTCCCGATAGTTCCCTGACCTGATGTGATTGTAGTCCTTGAAAAAGTCTATCTCCCATATTTTCTTTCCCACGCGTCTAGAGCACTGATTTGGCGTTTTCGCCTACCGCTACCAACATAATCACGCTCTTGCCGTGAGCGTGAGGAGAAAAGAACCGAATCACGTCATCATCGTAAAACGTTAAACCCGTGGCGCTCAAGCGTTGAGCGTAAGCGGCAAGATATACCTTGCCGCTCAAGATGCCGGCTTCGAGCTGCACCGCGCGGTAGCCGCGATTGCCGAAGCGCCCCAAAATGATTTGTAAGTCTGCAAGGAAGAAGATGTCCGCGGCGGCTTCGGCGGGCAAGTCCTGGTCCAGACCCAGGTGACCAGCCTGAGTGCGAAAGTTTCCTGCTTTCAGGCGTTCGAGCATCTGCCGGTCACGGTGGAATACGTAGGCTCCGGCATCGAGACCTTCGACTGCGTTCACAATTAAGTAGACCTCGTTCAGCTGCGTCCCTTCGGGATGCAGGAAGTCCGCCGGTATACCGCGGGTAGCTCGATCCAAGATGGTAGAGAGCTGGAGCAGCCCGATCGGCACTTCGGCAAACTTGCGTGCGGAGCCCCGCCGAAGGATGACCTGTTCGATCGGATCACGAGGCATTTCTGCATCCGAATAAGGGTGGAGCTGAACGGTCGGTCCCGTTTGCGCCGGTAGTCTTGCGAACGGAGCATTACCACGCCAAGTCCCAACCTCCTCAGCCGATCGGAGCGAGGAGGCAGCGTGAATTTCGCGCATGGCTGGATAGACAATCTCGTTTCGAGAGAGCGGAACGGTTTCCAAATGGAGAATGGAGGGCTTGGAAAGAAATTGCTGCGGCAATGCTGCGACATGGCCTAGGGCTACGAGAGAATAGGCGACCTCGCGCTCGGGATCGACATCAACCAATCCGTTCACCTCTGCGTCCAGGAATCCGCAGATCACCTTGGCAGGCATTCCAAGAGCCGTGGCGACCGCCAGCAAATTGGCTAGAAGAGTGCCATTATCCCAGCCAAAGTGGCGATACGTACGAGCCTGATACTTCCACGCATTGCGCCAGTAGGTGCACGTACAAATGATGGTAAGCGGGGCATGGACAATTGCTGTTTCACCACCAGTGGCTTCACTCAGCACACTGCGATAGTCTCCCGCCCTCAGTCTGCGTAGGGCAAACTCGGCGGGCGCAAAGTGGTACACACCTGCTTCCAAATCGACAAGGTTTGCACAAACAACGTAGACCTCGACTTCGTAGAGCGCTCCGGTGCAGGCTGCGGCGCGAAAATAAATATCGCCGCCAGGATGCTTTCGATGTCGAGTGATTCCGGCGGTTAGATACAGCAATTGGGCCAGCGCCTCCAAGTCGGGTACGGCACTGGCCACCGGGTGGATGCTCTCCGCGATCGCGGAGAGGGCAGCGACGCCAGTTTGGCGTACCTCTCGGGGCAACCGCAACGGTTCTAGAGTGGTGTAAGCCTTGAATGGCAAGGGTTGATTGTCCCAATCCAAGGTATGCAGATTGTTATGGACGCTGGCGTAGGAATGCTTGGAAGCGTTGTGGTACCTCCAAGCAGCTTCAACATTGCTGTTGACGGTCATTGGTGAGAAGGCAGCCTGTCACGAGCATGTTACCGCCATGAAGAGAGAACTGGTCGAAGAACTGTTGATTGTAGGAGGGCTTCCACAGCAATCGAGAAAACTGTCCATAAAATTAGGTTCTGGGAAGTTGAGGCCGCAACCACCAGTTCACTTGGACGCGCTTACCGAACACGTCAGTGCTACAACGATTCTGTCCGGTAAGCCGGTTAGCAGATGTGGAGGGTGGGTTTTACCTCTTGGAATCTCAAGCAGTATCGATTCCGGGATTTTCACCACCAGCCAATTTACCGCGTGGGCAGAGAAGATCCTGCATCGAGTTCACAGGTTGAAACCGCTGGAGGGCTAAAGCTACTTTTCTAAAAAATCATCGACTGCTGCAAAAATTCTGGGAGAGAACCTCGATTTTCTTGCAAATTTGCATGAAAACAGAGAACTTGACGCCGGATTTAGGTGGCAATGGTGTCGGCATTTTGAACCAGGCATGCGGATTAGGTTTGTCTATAGGCGCGGGTCTGATCGGGCTTGATGTTCTGGTTGAAGGCCCGCGGGGGAACTTTTGGCGGTTTCGTTCGTCTTCTCCTGAGGAATCCGGCAAATCTCAAAGTCGAGGTGTGGAAAATGCGCAGCATATTGGTCGTGTTGCTCTCTGTGGTAGGAGTCGTGCTGGTGGCGGAGTGGAATATAGCGGCGGCGCAGCGGACGACTGACGATACGAGCGGCGGCCTGACGGGTAAGTGGACTGTGAAGGCGGACTTCTATGGGACGCCGCTCTACTTTCACCTGGAGCTCAAAGATGAGGGCGGAAAGCTGACGGGGAAATTGGGCGGGTACAAGCTGGAGGGAAGGGCCACAGGGAATGCCGTGCATTTTGTGGCGAAAGGCGAGGACGGCGGGACGGAGGAGTGCACCGCCACGGTGAAAGATGGAACGATTTCCGGGACAATTGTACGCAAGGATGCCGACGACCCAGAGCATCCCAGCACGCATTTGTTTACGGCGACACTGGCGCCGGCACGGAGGGGTGGTGCGCCGCAACGGCATGAGTTCACGCCGACGAAGTTCTACCGGCAATTTTCGGCGTTGAACGAGCCTGTGCTGCGAGTTGCGCCGGGAGACACGATTCATACAACTACGGTGGATGCGGGTGGGACGGATGAAAAAGGAGTGACGCGGGTGCTGGGAGGAAATCCGGAGACTGGGCCGTTTTTTGTGGAAGGCGCGGAGCCAGGCGACACGCTCGTGGTGCATCTGACGCGGCTGCGCCTGAACCGCGATTGGGCCGGGAGTGACGACGATATTGTTCCGCGGGGGGTGGATACCGAGTGGGCTGTGAAAATGAAGGACGGAGGGAAAAGTGTGCGGTGGCACTTGGATACGGTGCGCGGCGTCGCGACGGTGGAGAAGCCGACCGAGCATTTGAAGAATTATTCTGTGCCGTTGCGACCGATGCTGGGGTGCGTGGCAACGGCGCCGCCACCGGCTGCGGGTGCTCCGGGGACGGGGGATTCCGGTGGCTACGGCGGGAACATGGACTTCAATGAAGTGATTGAGGGCGCGACGGTCTATTTGCCGGTGAGGACGCCGGGAGCGATGCTGTATCTGGGGGACGGCCATGCGGCGCAAGGCGATGGAGAGTTGAACGGGAACGCGCTGGAGACGTCGATGGAGGTGGAGTTCACGGTTGACGTGATTTCAGGCAAAGGCGTGCCGGGGCCCCGCGTGGAATCGGCCACGCATATCATGGCGGTGGGGCTGGACGGGTCGATCGATGATGCATTTCGCGATGCGACCACGAATATGGCCAATTGGCTGACAGACAAATATGCGCTGACTCCCTCCGAGGTGGCACAGGTGCTGGGCACGTCGGCGGAGTATAAAGTAAGCGAGGTTGCCGACCGCAACGCAGGCGTCGTGCTGAAGATTAACAAGGAGCGGTTGCAGGGTCTGCCGACTGCAACTCCGGCGAAGTAACACCAGGTCATGGATTTCTACATGGGAGGTTTCTGGGTCTCCGAGCGCCGACTTGACGGCCGTCTATGAGACGATCTTTCGCCGACAATGATATAATGAATCAGGTGGGACCTGTCGCCTTCAGGCGACAGGTGAGCCTCCGTCCGCTTGCGACCCTATTACCGGCACTACGCTGACACTGCTCGTTGTGGCCAGTACCATCATTACCGCATGATCTGAAACGGCAAACTTCTAAAAATGGAACTTACGCAAACTCATAACTAAATTAAGGCGTGGACATCGGGAATTCCAACTACAACAGCGCCGTAGCCATCGCCAGGTATCAGACGCACCATGGTATCTACTTCGAGGGTTCGTACACCATCGGGAAGTCCATTGACGACGGCTCGTCGTTCTTTGGCTCGACCGGGGAACGCGCCGGGCTTGAAGACCGCAACAAACTAGCTGCGGATCGTGGACCATCCTCCTTCGACATTCGGCACCGCGCCGTATTTACCTATGTAGTCGATCTACCGGTCGGCCCTGGTCACAACTCAAATCCGGATGCCGCTTTCGACAAGACTTATTTCTCGAACTTGACGACTTCTCCCCATCCCGGCCGCTTGGGCACCTCGGGCCGTAACCAGTATTACGGCCCCGGACTGCAAAACTGGAATTTCTCGACAACCAAGCTCTTTCCCTTGGGTACGGAAAGACTCCACCTGCGCTTTGAGGCGGACTTCTTCAACCTCTTTAACCACACTAACTTTTCCAATCCGGTTGGCAGCCAGAGTAGCGGGAACTTTGGCAAAATCACATCGACCTTGGGCAGCGGCACCGCTACCGCAGTGGGCACTACCGCGGGCGGCGGCGGCGGGGGACCGCGTATTATCCAGGGCTCCCTGCGCCTGGTGTTCTGATTCGGAAACCTGCCCGTCTCGGACTCGAACGCTATATAAGAGCGGAATTTGAGAAACGCTGAATCCTTTACGGAGATCCGCGCTTATGGCTGCTACGCCGCTGCCAGTTCACCCTTTTCGGTAAGGGACACATGCGGGACTGGCCGCAAGGGAATTCTGAGGCGATAGCGGGCGTAGCGGCGCTCGCCTTCGCGAACCAACGCGCCTTTGGTTACTAAGTCTGCCAGGTCACGTGTGGTGCTCGCTGGCGAGGCTCCCGTGATGGTGCTGTATTTGCCCGCTGAAAACCCGCCTTTGAAACCGTCCGGGCCTTCCCGGAACATGCGCAGCAGCGCCTTTTCCTGCCGCGAATTTAGCTGGCCTTTGAGTCCGTCGAGCAGTTTCGTTTTGTCGATCAGGAATTCGACAAGCGCGATGGTGCGGCGTTGCGCTTCGATGGCGACGCCAGCAAACCACATCAGCCAGCGCGTGATCTCATTTTCTTTGTTTGCGGCTTCGAGCGCTTCGTAATAACTCTTGCGTCGAGCAAGAACCGTCGCCGCCAGCGCGGTGAGCGTCGGCTGGCCAAGGCTCTGCGCCAGGGCTTTCTCTGCAATGGCTCGCCCGACGCGCCCGTTGCCATCCTCAAACGGATGGATGCTTTCAAAATACAGGTGGGCGATCCCGGCCCGCGTCAGCGCGGGCAGCGGCGCTTCGCGTCCAAGCGCAGTTCGATTGAACCAGGCGACGAATCGTTCCATTTCCGATGGAACGCGCGATGACGAAGGTGCTTCGAAATGCACTCTGGTTTCGCCAATCGGCCCGGACACAAGTTGAATAGGCCCCGCGCCAGTTCGGTAGCGCCCGACATCTCTCAGGTTACGGCTGCCACTCATCACCATGCGATGCCAGCGAAATAGCACTTCGTCCGAGAGCGGCTCCGCAAAAGACCGGTACAGGTCAACCATCATCTCCGCGATGCCTCGTTCCGCAGGCCGAACACGCCGTTCATCTGTGGCAAGGCCTAGTTGCTTGCGGAGGGAAGACTGCACGCTCGCACGATCCAGAATCTCGCCTTCGATTTCGGAAGTCGTCACGGCTTCCGTGCTCATGGCCTCGATGGTGAGTTGGTCGCACTCTTCTTTTCCGAGGTGCTGAACGGTACCGACGAACACGCCTCCGTTGACGAGAAACTGCCTCTCGGCAGCTTCCAGGCGCGTGCGATCCCAGCGAAAATTGGGCCAATCCGGGTTTTGCCAGTTCCAAGCCATTGAGCGATAGCGGCCAACCCTATCGCTCACATTATGCCGTATTCCTGAGCGATAGGCGCGGAACTTATCGATCAGTTTCGACCCTTGGAGACCCTCGTCGAGCAAGCCATCCCTTTCGACCGGATAAAGCTACTGACTCAAGACCAACCAGATGGCGCGTTTTGCAAGCAGATTGGCGTGTCCGGCCAGTGCATTCCTGTGGCGGGGACATCTAAAGTTGTGAGCGACAAGGGAGGTTCAGGAAATGAGCGAAGCCACGCAAAAAGTCGTGCTCCAGGAAGGGAGCCCGTCCGACGACAAACGAGCCTATGTCGCGAGAGCGTTTGCGGCGGGCAGCCCGACATCGGGCCCAGCGGCGGCCACGATCCGGCGCCGCGAGCCGGGCCCGGACGATGTACAAATTGGAATTCTCTATTGCGGCGTGTGCCACTCAGACTTGCATCAAGTGCGCAACGAGTGGAGCGGTTTTATGCCGACCGTCTACCCCTGCGTCCCTGGACATGAGATCGTCGGCCGCGTGACCAAGGTGGGCTCCGCGGTCTCGAAGTTCAAGCTTGGCGATACCGCAGCGGTGGGCTGCATGGTCGACTCAGACCGTGTTTGCCCCGAGTGCCAGGCTGGGCTCGAACAGTTCTGCGCGAACATGACGCTCACCTACAACTCTCCCGACAAGCACTTGGGAGGCGTCACCTATGGCGGCTATTCGGATAGCATCGTCGTGGACCAGAGGTTTGTCCTGCGCGTTCCCTCAAACCTGAAACTGGCCGGAGCCGCACCTTTGCTTTGCGCCGGCATCACGACGTACTCGCCCATGCGGCACTGGGGCATCACCAAGGGCAAGAAAGTCGGCATCGTCGGTCTCGGCGGACTAGGCCACATGGGGGTGAAGTTTGCGGATGCGCTCGGCGCGCACGTTGTGGTCTTCTCGACTTCGCCCAATAAGAAAGAGGACGCACTGCGGCTGGGAGCAAACGAGGTCGTCATTTCGCGGAATGCGGACGAGATGCAAAAGCAGGCTGGCAGCTTCGACTTCATTCTGGACACTGTCTCCGCGAATCACGACATAAATGCTTACCTCAATTTGCTGCGCCGCGACGGCAATATCACACTCGTCGGCGCGCCGGAAAAGCCACTCGCGGTGTCCGCGTTCGGCCTAATCATGGGCCGCCGCAGCCTTTCCGGCTCGCCCATTGGCGGCATCGCTGAAACTCAGGAGATGCTCGACTTCTGCGGGCAGCACAACATCACTGCTGATGTTGAGGTCATACCGATCCAGAAAATCAACGAAGCCTACGAGAGGCTGGTCAAGTCGGATGTGAAGTATCGCTTCTCCATCGACATGGCTTCACTGAAATGAACATCAAGAGGGACTCGAAGGAGAAACAAATGCAGAAGCGCAAACTGGGAAAAAGCAATCTGGAAGTCTCGGCCATCGGGCTCGGCTGCATGGGAATGAGCTTTTCCTACGGCCCGCCCAAAGACAAGCAGGAAATGATCTCGCTGATCCGCACAGCCGTCGAACGCGGCGTCACGTTCTTCGACACGGCCGAGGTCTATGGTCCGTACACAAACGAAGAGCTTGTAGGCGAAGCCCTTGCTTCGTTTAGGAGCCAAGTGGTGATCGCCACGAAGTTCGGCTGGAAAATTGATTCAAAGGCAGAGCGAGGTCTGGCTGGTTTGGACAGCCGGCCAGAGCACATTAAGGAAGTCGCCGAAGCCTCGCTCAAGCGGCTCAAGACCGATGTCATCGACCTGTTCTATCAACACCGCGTTGACGCCAACGTGCCCATCGAAGATGTAGCCGGTGCGGTGAAGGACTTGATTCAGCAAGGCAAGGTGAAGCATTTCGGCCTTTCTGAGGCAGGAGCAAAGACGATTCGTCGCGCACATGCAGTCCAGCCCGTCGCAGCGGTGCAGAGCGAATACTCGCTTTGGTATCGCAATCCTGAGAAGGAAGTTTTGCCGACGCTGAAAGAACTTGGGATCGGCTTCGTTCCTTACAGCCCTCTGGGCAAGGGCTTCCTCACGGGAAAGATCGACGAAAACACGACATTCGACCATTCCGATTTCCGCAATCAACTCCCGCGGTTTACGCCGGAGGCTCGGAAGGCGAATCAGGCCTTGGTTGACCTGCTGGGCAAGATCGCGCAGCGGAAGAAGGCGACACCCGCTCAGGTCGCACTCGCTTGGCTGCTTGCCCAAGAGCCATGGATCGTTCCCATTCCAGGCACCACGAAGCTGACGCGGCTGGAAGAGAACATCGGAGCAGCGGCAATCGAACTAACGCCGGACGATCTCCGGGACATCGAGAATGCCGCCTCACAGATTACGGTCCAAGGAGCTCGCTATCCCGAACACATCGAGCAGATGAGCGGTCGCTGAGTGGCAGTTTTCTTCGAGAGCTGACCAAAAAATCGGAGAGGAAGGAGAGAACGATGCCTCATGTGATCGTGAAGTTGTGACCCGGCAAATCCGAACAGCAGAAAACTCAGCTCGCTGAAGCAATCACGAAAGACTTTATGGCCATTCTCCATTACGGAGAAGAGTCGGTGTCGATAGCAATGGAAGAAGTCCAATCTCGGGATTGGGCGGAGAAAGTGTACAAACCCGACATTCAAAACAAGTGGGACAGACTCTACAAGAAGCCGGGATACGATATGAATGACCTGTGAACTCGTCACGAATCGCGATGGGCTACAGACGGTCGATAGGATAGGTAAAACATATACCGTTGATAGGAGCAAACATGAATAGAGAACCTTCCGCAGCTCAACAGGCGATGGGCGACCTCGCGCCCAAGTTCGCCGAATTAACCGACAATGTGCTCTTCGGAGACATCTGGGAGCGCAAAGAACTTTCCAAACGTGACCGCAGTCTCATCACCGTGGCGGCGCTGGTTGCTTTGAATCGCACCGACCAGTTGCGGTTTCACCTGCAGAGAGCTCTCGAAAACGGAGTCAAGAAGCCAGAACTCATCGAGGAAATCACACACCTGGCGTTTTACTCCGGTTGGCCCACGGCCGTGAATGCGGTGACGGTGGCAAAAGAAGTCTTCTCCAAGTTGTGAAACGCTTTCATGCAAAGCCTGCGGAGTGTCGATGCCTACAGATAGAAAAATTTCTATTGGCCTGATTACACTTTTGGTCGCGGTGCTGGCCATCTTCGCCGCCACAACGACTGCGGACGGCCAACACTCAGGAGTATGGAAGCTAAACCCCTGCCAAGTCGAAGTACAGCCCAGGACCGGGGCCGAAACAGCTGACCGAGACGATTTTATTAAGCATGAACCGCTACAAGGTTGATGCCAACGGAACTGGCGCGGATGGCAAGCCGATGCATATCGAGTTCGACGCAAAATTCGACGGGAAAGACTACCCGATGATCGGAGTCCCCTGGGCAGACACACTCACGGTCAAGTGGATCGATGCCGACACGCCGCAAATAATTCAAAAGAAGGACGGCCAGGTCACGATGATCATAACCTGCACGGTTTCTACGAATGGAAAGACACGCACGTGCACGCTCAAGGGTACGGATGAGGAAGGACGCAAGGTAAATAATGTCGTCGTGTTCGACAGACAATAGAGGAGATGCGTGCGCGGCATTGAAGTGGGGGATGACGAAAGTAGAGTTACGCTCTTAAGGTGAGCCATGACGAACCGATTCCGAGTTTCGAGTACGCTACTGCGAAGGCTCGAAGAATTGGGCCTATCGCCTGACGCAGTGGTGCAACAAGCTGGTCTGCCAATGGGGTTGTTCAACCAGGAGAAGAGCTTCCGATTCGCTATCGGCTTTTTTGTCCTGGTTCTCACACTCTTTCTCGTTTTCCAAGAGCGTTATACAGTGCTGGCGTTGAAGCGGAAACGGCGCACCGGGAAACTCCACTCCCTTCGCCAAGCAGGGCTGCGAGGATTTCCGGAATTTCGAAGATTGCGCGGTTGTCCTGTGCCGCGAGGTTTTTGCGAAACTCCGCAAGCCTCGCGGGCTCGAGCATTTGTTTCACCCCGCCCACCACGTCCCTAAAACTCTTCAGGACGATGCCAACATTCTTTTTTTTGACCCACTCCGCGTTGTAGCGCTCCTGCGGAAGCGTCCAAACGTTGCATTCGATCAGCACGGGAAGCTTGCGGATCATCGCTTCCGCAATACTTCCTGGCCCGGGCTTGCCAATCAGAAAATCGGCTGCGCGCATCAGCTTGTGCACTTCCTTGGTGAATCCCACGATGTGCACGGGCATCTTCCACGCGTGCGACCGCAGTTTCGAAGCCAGCGCCTCGTTGCGGCCGCAAATCAAAATCAACTGCAGCGGCAGCGCCGCGGCCTCGAGACGTTCCGCGATGTCCAACATCACCTTCGAACCGTGCCCGCCAAACAAAACCATTCCCGTCGTTCGATCCGGCTGCAAACCCATTTGCTTTCGCAATTCCGCCGGATCAGAGCTGTCCGACACATAAAAGTCCGGCCGCACAATCATCCCCGACGTTGGAAAGATATGCGCGGAGTCATGCCCCATCGCGCGCGCCTGCTCGACGGCTTTTTCCGTGCCCGCAACGACATACTGCTCCTTGAGCGGCTCAATCCAAAACCGTGGCGGAAAATCCGCCAAGTCCGTAATGATGGTAACGAACGGCCTCCCCGGATACACGCGCGTCCAGCTTTCGCAAATCTGCCGGTTGAAATGTGGAATGACCGAAACCAGAAGATCCGCCGGATTTTCGCGCCAATACTTTTCGAGAAGATTGACCAACCGTTTGTGGAAGAGTCGAATAGTCCCTTGCAGCACGCGAAGCAGATAAGTGCCGCCTAGCGTCCACCCGTTTTGCAAGAGAATGTTGTATTGCTGTTGAATCCGGATGCCGGTCACCTTGCGCAGCACGTCCAGGCGGTCTGTCACATCCTGAAATTGTACGAGTTCCACCCTCCAATCCCGCGGCTGACCGGCAAGGAAAGTCTGTAAAGCGACGGCTGCGTTTCGATGTCCTCCTCCTGCGTCATGGTAGACGATAAGGATTTTCTTCATTTGTGGAGATTGTGCCATAGGCCGTGAGGCGTGTAACAGAGCACTCTTCATGCCATGTGGATAACCGTGCAACTTGCTTGTGCTCAATAAGTTCCATAAGCACATTTACGCAGATTTCGCGGCCTCTTCACAGGTTGTTCATATTCCCAACCCACAATATCCGCATGCGCTGCGACCTCCATGTGCATTCGAAAACTTCCGGAATGTTCAACCTTCCCGGGCTCAAGCACTTGTGTCAGGAGTGCTACAGCGAGCCCCTTGAAGTTTACGACCTTCTGAAGCAGCGGGGCATGTCGGCCGTTACCATCACGGACCACGACTCCATTGAGGGCTCGCAAGCCTTGCGCTCCCGTCCCGACTTCTTCCTCAGCGAAGAGGTGACCGTTCGAATGCCCAGCGGCACGGAGGCCCATCTTGGCGTCTACCACCTCCACGAACGCGACCACCTCGAGATTCAGCGCCGGGCCAAAGATTTCGTCTCCCTGCTGATGTACCTGACCGAGCGCAAGCTGTTCTTTAGCGTCAATCACGTCTTCTCCGGATTAACCGGCCGCCGGGCAGCAGAAGACTTCGCTTGGTTCGAATCCTATGTTCCGGCTTACGAAGTGCGCAACGGTCAGATGTGGCGTAAGACCAACGAAAGCGCGACACGGCTGGCTGCGCGTTTAGGGAAAATTGCCGTAGCCGGCAGCGATGCGCACGCCCTTGCCGGCGTGGGACTCACCTACACGGAAGTGCCGGGCGCCAGGACGGCTGATGAATTTTTCGCGGGGTTGCGCGCCGGCTGGGGCCGCGTCGCCGGAAATCACGGAAGCTACGGCAGGATCACGGCGGATGTTTTCAGCATCATCGCCTTGTTCTTCGGGGACAAGCCCTGGACATCCATGTTTGCCCCTATTGTTCCGCTTGTGCCGCTTTTTTCGGCCTTACATTGGCTGAACGAAATCCGCTTTTGCAGAAAATGGACCGCCGCAATGGAAAACGGCGCACCAAGAAAGCGGATGCTCTGGGACATGGATCCGAGTTTCGAAGCGAATTGGGCCAGTTGAGGGCGTCCATGAAACGACACTCTCAAAATTCTGGTGCGCTTCGGTCAACGGCAATCTCTCGCATTCATTCTATGCGGGAAATCCTGCTCGCCTATTTGTGCATCCTTACTTTCTGAGAGTGTTTGTCTGTTTCCGGGCATTGTGTTGAGGTAGAAGAATGGCAGTAGCGCGCAGTCTCTGGATGCGCATCGAGCGTCGCGATCACCGGTTGATGCGGCGCATGAACCGGTGGCGCGCGCCGCGATGGATTCGCATCTGGACCATCACCGCAACGCGCTTGGGCGATGGCTGGATCTGGTACGCCCTTGGTTTTCTTGTGCTCGCCTTCGGCGGTTCGCAGCGATTCGCCGCTGTAAGCACGGCAGGCGCGGCGGCGGTGGTAGGAATCTTTCTATTCAAGGCGCTGAAGCACATCAGCCAGCGTCCCCGCCCATGCCAGATTGAGCCGCATTGCTGGTCGAAGGTGCTGCCTCCCGATCAGTTTTCTTTTCCTTCGGGGCACACGATGACCGCCGTTTCCATCGCGCTGGTCATCAGTTACTTTTATCCTTCGCTGGAAGGCGTGCTCGTGTTCCTTGCGCTGAACATCGCCATCTCCCGCATCGTCCTGGGTATGCATTTCCTCAGCGACGTTCTCGCGGGAATCGTGCTTGGTGTTGCGCTGGGCTGCACTTCGATCACCGCTTTTGCTTCCCTGGGACTGGCGTAGCCTCGAAGATTTTCGATCAAACGCCGGGCTAGCTTCCCCCTCTGCTTCTTTCTAAATTGGCGGCTTCGCGTGAGAAGCCAGCGCTTCCCGGAAGGCCGCGAGATTATTCTTGTCGACGATCGCGGTCCCTGTATCCACCCACGCCGGCATCGGAGGGGTGGGCGCCGTTCTCCAGTCCTTGAACTCGTGCACCGCATTGTGGTGCAGATCGTCCAGGAACTTCAACCCGTAGTAGCTCATCACATACGGCTTCTGCACCACGGTCGCGGTGATCGCACCGCGCTGAATCCAGTCCAGTGTTTCCGGATCCTTGTCAAACGCCACAATAGGAATCTTGCCGGTCAGGTCCACGCGGTGAAGCGCATCCGCAGCGCCTTCGCCTCCTGAGGCCTCGAGTCCGATGATGCCGTCCGGTTTGTCCTTCCCTTGCAGCAGAGCCGTGACGCCGTCGTAGGCGTTCCGCGAATCGCCCTTGTCATCAATCGTTTTGGTGATCTTGATTCCCGGATATTTCTTGAACGCCTCTTCGAGGCCGCGCACGCGTTCGCCAAGATTGAATTGCCCCGGGATGGTAATCACCACGACGTTCCCCTTACCGTGAAGCAACTCGCCCATGCGCTTCCCGCTCTCCTGGCCCGCGCGAAAATTGTCCGTTCCGACAAAAAGAATGCGGTTTGACTCCGGTGAATCCGCATCCACGCAAATCACAGGAATGCCCTGCTGGATGGCGCCATTAATGGCATCGCGAAAAGCTTCCGGATTGGACGCCGAAAGCAGGACTCCCGCCGGCTTTTGCGAGACGGCTTGCTGAAACGCTGTCACCTCATCATTCGTGGAAAAATTCGCCGGCCCCGCCAGCTCAGCCTTAACCCCCAGTTGCTTTGCGGAATCTTCCAAGCCGGCCGCCGCTTCCTGCCAATACGGCAAGCTGGTATTGAAGGCCACGAAAACGTAGCGTTCGTCTGCCTGGTGGTACGGCGCCTGGCACGACAACAGAAATCCGGTCATAAGAATCACTGGAAGAAGAATGGGAGCGAAACGAGTTCTCATGGCGGGCCTCCTTGCAGAAGTTTTTGGGAACGCGGACAGACTTGGACGCCAATCCGGGTACAATCCTGAGTTCTTCGGGGCCTAAGCCTATCACAGCTTCGCCGTGGGAAAAGCATCTTCTCCTCTTCTCCTCTTCTCGCGGAACGGAATCCTCGCTTGACAAGCAAAGCGGCACGAGGCGTTGCGTTGGGCTGGTGCCCGACGCGCGTGTGGTCCACACGTCCAAGACAAAAAGTCCCCCCTTGTCATTCCGAGCGGAGCGGGCCGATTGTCTCCTTGCCGGTTCGCTCCTGCGAACCGGTCGGCCCGCGTAGTCGAGGAATCTCCCTTCACCTTCTCCGCTTCTCTTTCGCTTAAAACCCGCTTCCTTTTGCAACATTCCTCGTGTATCACTTCTTCTGCCACACGACTAACGATGACCCGGAAACTCCTGCTCGAAATCAGCGTGGACGGCGTAGAAAAGGCCGTCGCCGCCGAACGCGGCGGCGCGAACCGCATCGAACTGTGCGCCGACCTCTCCGTCGGCGGCCTCACGCCGAGCCGCGAACTGCTGCTCGCCGTCCGCGAAAAAGTGCACGTCCCCATCTACTCGATGATCCGCCCGCGGGCGGGAGACTTCGCCTATTCGGAAGCCGAGTTCGCCGAGATGGAGCGCTCCATTGCCGTCGCCACCGAATGCGGCATGGATGGCGTTGTGCTGGGAATCTTGAAGGAAAATCGCCGAATCGACATGGCGCGAACACGAAGACTGGTGGACCTCGCACGCCCCTTGCCCGTAACGTTTCACCGCGCGTTCGACGAATGCCCCGACTTGCGCAAAGCCCTCGAAGCCGTGATTCAAACCGCCGCGGCGCGGATTCTCAGTTCCGGCGGCGCGAAAACCGCACTGCAAGGCGCCGCGAAACTGGCCGAACTCATCGCCGCCGCGCGCGACCACATCTCCGGTGTCTGGAGTCCTGTGGATCGCAATATCGCGGACTCTCGGCGAGTCTCCCTGGGATTCGTAAGCCGGAGCTCCACCGCTGTCCGCAAAACGAAGATCATTGGTCCGGATGAGCGGGAGCAGCCGGTCGTCGTGAACCCTATCATCCTTCCCGGAGCCGGCATCACCCATTCCAATATCGCCGAGGTCGCGCGCGCGACCGGCGCCATCGAATTTCACGCCGGCCTCGGCTCCGTCCTTCCCTACCCCACCAGCGACTACGCTGCCTTTGCATCCGAAGTCCGCCAACTTGCGGAGGAGCTCGCACGCCTGTCGTAGGGGCACGATATGCCTGTCCCGAGGGTAGTCCTAGGCCAAGGCCCGTGCCCTCCTTTTGTAGCGCTGGTCAGCGGCTGGGTCTCCATAACCGTCTATCCCTTCCAACGGTCAAATTTCGTAACTTCTTTATTGTGATAACGATACGAATTGCTGGGAGCGGGTATGCCCTAGACTAGGCCTCTGCCAACTAAAGTTTTACCTGAAGTGAAGACCCCGCCACTTCAAGCCGGCAGGGATGCCGGCGCTACAAATGGGCCAAGCCCATCGGGCCAAGAGGCGGAAGTCACACTTTTTGGGCTTGGCGGCGCAGGAACGTTGGGACGTCCAAGTCGTCTTCCGGAACTTCCGGGCTGATGTCGCGAACATTTTGCTGGACCTGATGCACCACGTTTGGGGGCGGCATCGGGGGCTCCAGCATTTCGCGTCCCGCTTTCCAGGTTTTTGGCAGGAACGATTGCTTCGGCAGGGCGTTCTTCTTGTTGGCTTCCTTGAAGCCCGCGGCAATCACGGTGATCTTGACGGAGTCTTTCATCGTGTCGTCCTGCACGGCGCCGAAAATGATGTTGGCGTTTTCGTGCGCGGCTTTCTGGATGACGCTCGAGGCTTCGTGAACTTCGTGCAGCGAGAGGCTGGAGCTGCCGGAAATATTGATGAGGATGCCTTGCGCGCCCTGAATGGAATTGTCTTCGAGGAGCGGGCTGGCGATAGCGCGGTTGGCGGCGTCAACGGCGCGATTCGAGCCCGTACCCACGGCCGTGCCCATGACCGCGTAACCCTGGCCGTGCATAATGGCTTTCACGTCGGCGAAATCGCGATTGATGATGCCGGGCACGGTGATGATGTCGGAGATGCCCTGCACGGCCTGGCGAAGAATGTCGTCGGCGATGCGAAAGGCGTCGAAGAAGCTGGTGCCGCGCTCGACGGTGTCCATCAACCGCTCGTTGGGAATCACGATGACGGTGTCCACGGCGCCGATTAATTCCTGGAGCGCCTGCTCGGCCTGCATCATGCGGCGGTTGCCTTCAAAGAGGAAAGGTTTCGTGACCACGGCCACGCTCAGCGCGCCAAGCTCGCTGGCGAGCGAAGCGACCACGGGCGCGGCGCCGCTGCCGGTGCCGCCGCCCAGGCCGGACGTGATGAAAATCATGTCCGCGCCTTCGAGCGCTTCGATGATTTTGTCCGTGTCTTCGAGCGCGGCCTTACGGCCAACCTCAGGATTGGCGCCCGCGCCGAGTCCCTTGGTGAGCTTGCCGCCGAGCTGCAGTTTGACCGGCGCCTGCGAAAGCTTGAGAGCCTGCAAATCGGTGTTCGCCGCGATGAATTCGACGCCTTCCAGTTTGGCGCGAATCATGCGGTTGACCGCGTTGCACCCGCCCCCGCCCACGCCGATGACTTTGATCTTCGCCGGCTGCAGCTCTTCGCTGAAGCTCATGCGAATTCCCGCGTCTCTTCCCGTCATATTTTGTCGACCTCCCCCAAATTCGCCGTGCCCCGCGGGCTCGGTCACGAAGCTCCGGCAAACATGGCCTTCAATTTTGATACCAGGGTCCCTGAGCGATGCGGACCGGCCCGGCGCGCCTTCGCGCCGGACAGCACCAGTCCCACAACTGTGGCGTACTCCGGTTGCGCTACCTGTTCCGGGAGGTCCGCCAAACCTTTGGGCTCCGCGGTGCGCACCGGCAAATGGAACGATTGCTCAATGACTTCATCGAGGCCGCGCAGGCGCGCGCCGCCTCCGGCGAGAACGAACCCGGCGGGAATCTGGCCGTCGAGCCCGGCGCGCTGGAGGTCGTCGCGCGTCAGGCAAAGCAGTTCCATGGCGCGCGGTTCGATAATGTCGGTGAGCATGTGCGGAAAAATCTGGCGAGGCGGGCGGTGGCCGACGCTGGCAATTTCAATCGCGGCGTTGTCCCGAATGAAAGTGGAGGCAGCCCAGCCGTGGTGGCGCTTGATGCGCTCGGCTTCGGGAATGGGCGTGCGCAAGCCCACCGCAAGATCGTTGGTGAAATGGTCACCGCCAATCGGAACGACGCCGATGTGGCGAACCACGCCGCCGCCGTAAGAAATGATTTCTGTCGTGCCGCCACCGATGTCGAGCAGGCAGCAACCGAGGTCCCGCTCGTCCTGCGTGAGACAAGCTTCTGCGGACGCGAGAGGTTCGAGGACCGTGTCGCTGATGAGAATGCCGGCTTTGTTGGCCGCAGTGACGAGATTTTGTGACGCCGCAACCGAGGAAGTAACGACGTAAACGTTGGCGACGAGCCGCTGGCCCACCATCCCGATGGGATCGCGGATGTTGTCCTGCATATCCACGATGAATTCGTGAGGTAGGACGTGGAGGACTTCGCGGTCTTCGGGAAGAGAAATGTTGCGCGCGGCATCCACGGCGCGGCGCACGTCTTCCCTTTCAATGTCGCGCGGTCTCGGACCGAGCGTGATCCCGCCGCGGCTGTTTACACCGCGAACGTGATTTCCGGCGACGCCGATGAGCGCTTCTTCCACCGGCACGTTAGCGACGCCTTCGGCTTCTTCGACGGCGCGGCGAATCGAACTCACGGTGGAATCGAGATTGACGATCAGGCCCTTGCGCAAGCCTTTGGATTCGGCTGCGCCAAGCGCCAGAAACTTTACGAATTCGCCTTCGATTTCGGCGATGAGGATGGAAGTTTTTGTGCTGCCAATGTCGAGCCCCACCAGGTATTTGTCTTTCTTCGCCAAACCGCCGCTCCTGGACCGAGAACTATTTTGCTCTCGCGGCCACCGTACCCACGCTGGTGTCCGAGTTCACAACCACTTGCCGCGCGTATTGCAAATCGATCGACTGCACATGCCCGGTATGGGCTTGCCACTGCGCAAAATTGTCGACGAGCATTTTGAATTTGCCGGAAAAATCGCTTGCGCCGAAATGCACGGTCACGGCTTGCGGATCGGTTGGGCTGGCCAATCCGCTCATGACCACGCGCAAATCTTTGGGAACCGACAGGTCGACTTCGCTGACATTTTGCGACGAGCCGCCGCGCGCCAACTCGATAGCCTTCATGAATTCCTGATAGAGCTGCATGCGCTTTTCGCGCTGCTCGCGCGGCAAGTCTTCCGAAACGCCGGTGACAACAGGAAATTGGAAGTCGGCATCTTGCGGACGATCGAGAATCACGCCATGGGGATCGACGAGCGTCACTTCATTGCCATTGCGCGCAAACGCGACGGGAGTGCGTTCGGTGAGCTCGATGCGAATGCGATTGGGGAGAATGCGCTGCACGGTCGCGGACTCGATCCAGGGAATTTGCTCGAGCTGGCTCCGGCGGGCATCGAGCGGAATCGTCAGGAGGCTGCGATTGCGGTCCTGCACAAATTGCTTTAGAACGGCTTCGCGGGTGACCACGTGATTGCCGGTCAGTTCGATCTGCTCGGGCTTGAGCAACAACATTGAGGGCGAATAGAGAACAAACCTTGTCCCGTAATACGCACCAAAGGTGACCACCGCCCCCGTGACAGTGAAAAGGAGAACGCGGCGGTAGAACGTCCAGCCGCGACCGCCCAGCTTTTTGCGACGAATCTCGACGGGCTTTTGGCGACGCAAGTAGCGCGGCTCATCGTCGGCAGTCAATTCGGACCGGTAGCGGTCGCCGGCTTCCGCCGCCGCAGTGGCGTTCCGTTGCATGGGCTTCAGGCGTTCCAAACCACCACCTCGTTTTCGAGGGCCACACCGTAAGCTTTCTGGACGCGCTCGCGCACATCGGCGATCAGCGCCAGCATGTCCTTGGCGGAGGCGTGACTGGTATTCACAAAAAAATTGGCGTGGCGATCGCTGACGCGCGCATCACCGACGGAAAGACCTTTGAGTCCGAGCTCGTCAATCATGCGGCCCGCGGAGGCACCGGGAGGATTCTTGAAGATACACCCGGCGCTTTTTTGGCCCAGCGGCTGACTGGAGCGCCGTTTTTCGTTGCAGATGCGAATGCCTTTTAGAATTTCGTTGTACGGTTTGGAGGGTAGTTCCAAAATCACTGCGAGCATCATATCATCAGTCGCAAAAGAAGTGTGGCGATATTGGAAAGAAATTTGGTGCCCCCGGAGGGTTTCGATTTTCCGGGTGGCGGCACGGTAAAGCTTCACTTCGCGGACATAGGTGCCGATTTGCATGCCGTAGGCGCCGGCGTTCATTCGAAGCGCCCCCCCAACGCTGCCGGGAACTCCAATCAAACCTTCCATGCCGCCCAGATCATGCTTGGCGCAGAAGCTGACGGTGCGGCCAAGGTCGGTTGCGGCGTCCACGCGGGCGAGATGGCCTTCCAGAACGATGTCAGGATCGGACGGGACGAGTTGCAAGACGACCCAAGGCAACTCGCCGTCATCCACGAGCAGGTTCGAGCCGCCGCCCAGGAACCTATGCGGAATGTGATGGTCGTCGAGGAGTTGCAGCAAGTCTGGAATACTTTCGTGCTTCGCGATGCGGAGGAGGTCGGTTGTTCCGCCGATGCCGAGCGAAGTCGATTCCGACAACTTTGCCGCGGGCTTGAGCTCGACGCCGAGTTCGGCCAAGCTTTTCAGCAACTTGGGGTCGCTAACGCGCATGCTGTGCCCGATGCTCCGCTGAGAGAAGGCTGACGAAATCGTTGCTTGCGCGGCTGACGCTGCCGGCACCAATGGTCAGAATCGCATCGCCCGGTCGCGCTTGGTTGAGCAAAACCTCGATGCCTTCCTGAAGCGAACGAGCGTAGTGAACATTCTTGTGGCCGGCGCCCCGAATGGCGCTGGCAAGAGCTTCGCTGGTCACCCCGGGTATGGGCGACTCGCTGGCAGGATAGATATCGGTCAAGACTAAAACCTCCGCTTGATTGAACGCCCGGCAGAATTCGTCCCAAAGATCGTGCGTGCGCGTGAAGCGGTGCGGCTGAAAAAGCACCAGCAAACGGTTGAACTTGCAGCCGCGGGCAGCGTCGAGCGTTGCCCGGATTTCTACCGGGTGATGGCCGTAATCGTCGATGACGGTGACGTCGTTGACCACGCCCTTGATGTCGAAGCGGCGGCCGACACCGGCGAATTTTGCCAGGCCCTCGCGAATGAGATCGGACGCGACGTTGAGATACAGGCCTACGGCAGCAGCGGCGGCGGCATTGCGCACGTTGTGCATCCCAGGTGGATGCGACAGGTGGAACAGGCCCAGGTCGTCGCCTTTGTTGGTGAGACGAAACTCGCTTTCTAAGCCATTCAGCTTTATGTCGCTGATGACCAGGTCGGCCTGGCTCGAAGTTCCGTAAGCAATGATGGGGCGCTTCACGTTAGGGATGATGGCTTGAACATTCGGCTCGTCGACGCAAAGAATCGCCGCGCCATAGAACGGGACGCGATTCACGAACTGAATGAAGGCGTCCTGAATGTCTTCGAGCGAAGTATACTGGTCGAGATGTTCGCGGTCGATGGTGGTGACGACGGCGACTACCGGAGCGAGCATTAAGAAGCTGCGGTCGCTTTCGTCCGCCTCAACAACAAAGTACTCCCCTTTTCCCAAACGAGCAGTGGTTCCGGCTTGATTGACACGGCCGCCAACGACAAATGTCGGATCGAGATGCGCGGCGGCCAGCACCGAAGCGACCATCGAAGTCGTGGTGGTTTTGCCATGTGCACCAGCAACGGCGATGCCGTATTTCAAGCGCATCAATTCCGCGAGCATTTCCGCGCGCGGGATGACGGGAATCTTGCTATGGTGCGCTTCGATGACTTCCGGATTGTCCGGCTTCACGGCGGATGATGTCACGACGACATGCGCGCCATCAGCGTTCGAAGCCTTGTGGCCCTCGTAAACGGTCGCGCCCAATTTCTGCAGGCGTTCGGTGATATTCGAAAGCTTTACGTCCGAGCCGGAAACCGAGTATCCCAGCGTGAGAAGAACTTCGGCAATGCCGCTCATGCCGATGCCGCCGATGCCGACGAGATGAATGCGTTGAAAATTGCGAAAGGAGACCATCATGGTTTCCCCCTCACCGTTTTGCTTGCACGTTTGCGACCTCTTCGATCAAGTTGACGATTTCGCGTGTGGCATGAGGGCGGGCCAAGGCACGCGCGTTCGAAGAAAGCTTTTCGATTTCGTTGGGGCGGTCAAGCAGCGAAAAAATCTCGCCGGTTAATTTTTCGGCAGTAAGCTCAGGCTCGGTAATGAGTCGCCCGGCGCACGCGCGCACCATTTCCTGCGCGTTGCGCAATTGATGGCTGTCGGTCGCTCTTCCGAAAGGAATGAAGATGGCGGCGCGGCCTGCAGCAGCAACTTCCGCGGCGGTGATGGCCCCCGCGCGGCAGACGACAAGGTCGGCCCAGCCAAAACGCTCGGGCATGTTGGTAAGGAAAGGAGCGACTTCGGCAAGGATTTCGCGCCGCGCATAGGCGGTCCGGACGGCGTCATAGTCGCGTTCGCCAGTTTGATGGACGATGCTGAGCTCTTTTTTTCGCGCAGCGAGGCGGTCCATGGAATCCACAAATGCGCGGTTGATGGGCAACGCACCCTGACTCCCTCCGGTGATGAGCAGGCGCAAAGGATTTCCCGGCTTACGCGGGGGGATGGAAAAGAATTCGGAACGTACGGGGCAGCCGGTAACGACGGCTTTTTTTCCCCAAGCCTGCGCAGAAATTTCATAGCCAGTGGCAATGCGCTTGGAAAGGCGTGCCAGGAGTTTGTTGGTGAGGCCAGGCTCGGCGTTCGGCTCAAAAATGATGTTGGGCACACCTCCCAGCCACGTCGCCAGCATCATGGGCCCCGCTGCGTAGCCGCCAACGCCAAACGCGGCGACTGGCTTGTGCTTGCGCAGCACGCGGCGCGCGTCAAACATGGCCGGAACGAGCATGGTCAAATTTTTGCACAGCGTTGTCCCGCCTTTGCCTTTTAGGCCTGCGACGCGCAGCGTCTCGAGCGGCAAGCCCGCCTGCGGCACCAGCTTCATCTCAATTCCGCGCTCGGTTCCTACCAACACGACTTCTCTCTGTTTTCCTCGGGCGAGCCATTCGCGGGCAACGGCCAGCGCCGGAAAAACGTGCCCGCCTGTGCCGCCGCCTGCGATGACCAGTTTCACGTGACGCGCCCGCTCCTCAAGCTTCTACGGCCTGCTGCGAGATATTCAGCAGCACGCCGGTGCCCAGCAGCATCACCAACAAACTCGATCCGCCATAACTGATGAATGGCAGCGGAATCCCTTTCGTCGGTACCATTCCCAAAACCACAGCAAAATTGATCAACGCCTGCCACAAAACCATGGTCGTAATTCCGAGAGCCAGCAAGCGGCCGAACGCGTCCGGGGCGGCCAAGGCTGCGCGGATGCCGCGTCGCCCGTAAACGACAAACAGCGCGATGACCAGCACCGCGCCGACGAAGCCGAGTTCCTCGCAAATCACCGCATAGATGAAATCGGTGTGCGCCTCAGGCAGGTAGAAAAGCTTCTGCTTGCTCTCCATCAATCCGACACCGGTGAATCCGCCCGAGCCCACGGCAATCAGCGATTGCCGCAATTGAAAGCCTGCGCCTTGCGGGTCTGAGCCGGGATCCCAGAAGGAGAGAAAGCGCGCCATGCGATACGGAGCCAGGGTGATGAGGAGGTAGAGAGCGGGCAGAGCGGCGGCAACGCCCGTGGCAATCCATTTCCAGGAAAGTCCGGCGACAAAGAGAATTGTGGTTGCAAACAACAGGATGTCCACCGATGTGCCGAGATCGGGCTGCGCAAGAATCAACGCGGCACAGGCAAGGATTGGCGCGAAGGTTGGAAGAATCGTGCGCAGGAAATCCTTTTTGCAAAACTCCATGGCATCGTTGCCGCGCCGCTTCTGGTCCAGAAACCACGCGAGATAGAGAATGACGGCAAGCTTCGCGAGCTCGGAAGGTTGAATTCCCAGTGGGCCAAACCGAATCCACCGATGCGTGGCGTGAGAGCGGTCAAGGAGGAACGCACAGACTAGCATCAGCCCGACGGCGCAAAGCACGGGATAAACGACAGCGGGCTGACGCAGCTTGTGATAGTCCGTGCGCATCAGGACAAACATTCCGAGGAGGCCGATGAGAAGCCACGCCGACTGCCGCGCCAAAAAGATGTACGAGTGCCCGTACAACTGTTCCGCCGTCACCGCGGAGGCGCTCAAGATCATCACCGCGCCGAACAAGCACAGCGCGAGCGTCACACCAAAAAGCCAGCGGTCACTGTCCGGGCGTCTTGGCACGTTGGTTCACCGCCCTCCAGAAGTGGTGCTCGTGGCCTGGCGCTCGAGCTGATGCACAAGTTCTTTGAAGACGCGGCCGCGATGCTCGTAGTTATGGAACTGATCGAAGCTGGCACAAGCCGGCGCCAGAAGAACAACATCACCTGCGCGCGCGGCGTGCGCAGCTGTTTCGACAGCGCGCTCGAGAGTTCCGGCTTGCTCGATGGCGACACTACCGGCAATCTGCATCTCGATTTTGCCGGCGGCCGCGCCAATCAAAAGGGCAAGAATGGCTTTTTCGCGCAGCGGCGCTTGCAGCACGGTGTAGTCGCTGCTTTTGTCCTTGCCGCCCAAAATAATCAGGATGCGTCCGGGAAAAGCTTCGAGCGCCTTCTGCGTGGCGTCCACGTTGGTGGCTTTCGAATCGTTGTAATAACGCACCCCGCCAATTTCAGCGACGAACTCGAGGCGATGCTCGACTCCAGCAAAAGAGCGCACGCCCTTGGCGATGGCCGCCGGCCGCGCGCCAGCAAGGGACGTTGCGGCTACGGCTGCCAGAACGTTTTCGACGTTGTGCGCGCCGGCCAGGGGAATATCGCTGAGTTTGAGGATCGCTTCCTCCACACCTTCGTGGCGAAACAGAATGTCGCTTTCCTTCGTGAAAGCGCCCTGGGCCACACGCTGCTTCCGGCTGAACCAATACACTTGCGGCTTTGCGGGGGCATAGGGCGTTGTGCCCGGGTCATCCGCATTCAACACCGCGCTGTCCGTTTCCGTCTGGTTCTCGAAAATTCGCGCCTTGGCGGCACCGTAACTTTGGAGTGTGTGATGGCGGTCCAGATGATCGGGCGTGAGATTCAGGAACACGCTGATGTTTGGCTGGAACTTTTCGATAAGCTCCAATTGAAAGCTGCTGAGTTCCGCAACAGTGACGGTGTTTTCATTGGTCTTTTCGACGCAGGAAATCAGGGGCGTGCCGATGTTGCCCGCCAAAATCGTGGGGAAACCAGAGTTTTTCAGAATGTGCTCGATCAACGAAGTCGTTGTCGTTTTTCCATTCGAACCGGTAATCCCGATGAGCCGCCCTTTCAAAAAGCGGTCCGCCAGCTCGATCTCGCTCCACACTGTGACGCCTTTTGCGCGAGCGAATTGCAGCAGGGGTGAGTCGGCAGGAACACCGGGGCTCGGAATAATTAGATCCGCACCCAGGATCATCTCCTCGCGGTGGCCGCCGAGTTCCAAGCCAACTCCCGCTCTTCGCAGCGGAGCGATCGTGTCGCCAAGGTCCTTCTCGGTGCGCGTATCCGTTGCGGTCACACGCGCACCTCGCGCGGCGCAAAACAATGCCGTGGCGACTCCCGTTCTCGCCAGCCCGATGACCAGCACGCGTTTGTTCCGAAGCTCAATGGACGCGGACATTTTCGTTTCGTTACCGAATCCCCTACCTCAATTTCAACGTCGTCAGCGCGAACAGCGCAAAAACCAGCGCCGCAATCCAGAAGCGCACGATCACCTTGGATTCGCTCCAGCCCAGCAATTCGAAATGGTGATGAATCGGCGCCATGCGGAAGATGCGCCTTCCCCGCATCTTGAAGGACGCCACCTGCAAAATGACGGAGAGCGCTTCGACGACGAAAATCCCACCGACAAAAAACAGCAAAATCTCCTGCTTGATGATGACCGCGACGGTTCCCAGCGTTCCCCCCAAGGACAGCGAGCCCACATCGCCCATAAAAATTTCCGCGGGATGCGCGTTGTACCAAAGGAATCCCAGCGATGCGCCAACCAGGGCGCCACAAAAAACGGTGAGTTCGCCGACTTTCGGGATGTATTGGATTTCCAGATAAGTGGCCCAGCGAAAATTGCTGCTGACATAAGTAAGAACGGTGAGAGCCCCTGCCGCAATCACGGTGCAACCGATGGCGAGCCCGTCGAGGCCGTCCGTGAGATTTACCGCGTTCGAGGAACCGACAATTACCAGGCACACGAAGATCAGAAACGGGACAAAAGCCAGCGGCCGCCAGTATGGAGTTGCCATCAGCGAATGAATCACGAGGTCCGGGTGAAACCGCTTCGCAAAAGGAATTACCAGCTGCGTGGAGTAGACGTTTCGCGTCAGCAGCACAAGCAGAGAGCCGCCGACGACCAGGCTCACCAAAACCTGAAAATAGATTTTTTTCCTGGCCGTGAGGCCCAGGTTCTGCTGCTTGGAGACTTTGGCGTAGTCGTCGATGAAACCGATGATGGCGAATCCGCTCAGTGCGAAAAGGGCAATCAGAATAAATGGATTCGTCAGATCAGCCCAAAGCAGAGACGGAACCGCGGTGGAAAGCACGATGAGCACGCCGCCCATCGTTGGAGTGCCTGCCTTTTTCTGATGCGCCTGGGGGCCTTCTTCGCGGATGTACTGGCCGATCTGGAGTTCGCGCAAGCGGCGAATGAGCCACGGACCGAAGACCAGCGCGAGGAACATCGCGGTAAGGCTGGCGTAGACCGTTCGAACGGTGATGTAGCGAAACACGTTCAGCGGGCTGAAATAGCGCCGCAGAACTTCGACGAGGAGGTAGTAAAGCATGTTAATGCCTCACCTCCTGGCGAGAGAACTCTCCCGCGGCCGCGTGCTTGGCGATCAGCGCATCGACAATTTGCTCCATCTTCACGCCGCGCGAACCCTTCACCAGCAGCAAGTCGCCGGGAGAGACCAAAGTTTCCAGAAATTCGGCGGCTTCCTGCGGCGTTGCGAAAAACTTCGTCCGTTCGCGCGGCGAGCCTGCGGCTACCGCGCCCTCTGCAATTTGCGAAGCATCACCGGCGACGCCGATGACCCAGTCCACCTTGCCGGTTTTCGCTGCGAATTGACCCGCTTCGCGGTGCAGTTCCGGCGAAGAATTTCCGAGTTCGCGCATCTCCCCGGCGACGAGAATCCGCCGCTGGAAATTGGGCGTCGCCGCGAGCAGTTCCGTCATGGCTTGCAGCGCCGCCGGGCTCGAGTTGTAACTGTCATTGATGAGCGCCGCCCCGTTCGAAAAGCGCAGCAGTTCTCCGCGCATTGCGGGGGCGCGCAGCGTGTTGAACACGCTTTGTGCTTCCGCCGCGCCGATTCCCCAAACGCTTGCGGCTGCGAGGGCCGCGAGCGCGTTCGCAATGGCGTGACGTCCGGGAACCGTTAGCTCCAAGCGCACGCGTCCCTCGGGGCTTACATAGTCGAACGTCGAGCCCAACGCACCGCGGTCTTCAATTTCTTCCGCCATGAAAAATGCCTGTTTTTCGATCCCGTAGGTCAGCACGCGGCCCGGCGCATACGGTCCAAACGCGGCAACGCGCAGATCGTCAGCGTTCAGCACCGCTGTAGATCCTCGGCCGTTCAATCCTTCGATCAGCTCGCGCTTGGCCAGTGCAATTTCGTCCACCGAAGAAAAAAATTCCAAATGGGCCGGGGAAACGCGCGTCACCACGCCAACGTCCGGCCGCGCAATCGTCGCAAGCCGTGACAGTTCGCCGCGGCGCGACATGCCCATCTCCAGCACCGCCGCCTGATGCGTTTCCTCCAGCCGAAACAGCGTCAGCGGCAACCCGTACTCGTTATTCAAATTTCCTTCGGATTTCAGGACCCGCAGCTTCGTGCCCAGCAAGGCCGCCAGAATTTCCTTTGTGGTAGTCTTGCCGACCGAACCGGTGACGCCGGCAATTTTCCCGCCCCAGGCTTCGCGCACGGCCCGCGCCAGTTGCTTGAGCGCTTGGAAAGTGTCGGCCACGGGGATGCAGCGGTCACCCACCCAGCCCGCAAACCGCGGTAGATGCGCTTCCGCCACGATAGCCGCCAGCGCTCCCAGTTCCAGCGCGCCCGCCACATGATCGTGTCCGTCGTGACGCGGTCCGTGGATGGCGACGAACAGCTCTCCGGCACGTATCGTGCGAGAATCAATCGACACACCGGCCAGCCGGGCCAGGGGGTCGAGTCCCGCCCCCGGCCGAGTACCCAAAGCACCAGCCACCTGTGCAATCGTCCACCGCATAAGTTCCTCAAAGGGTTGGTCTTAGTCCAGTACCCCACGACGCGTTCGGTTTTCAACGTTTTGAGGGCTCCTCCTTTTTAAGAGAGGTCCGTGATTGGCTGCCCCAAGCTTCCGGGCCCGAGCGCCCTCGTCACTGGGCTACGAACAAGCGCGCTAGGTGCCAAACCCTGAGCCGTTTTGCGGCCCTTCAAAACCGCGCTCGCGCAACGCGCGGCGCGCCACTTCGCGATCGTCAAATTCCAGCGTGCGGTCCAAAAGAATCTGATAATTTTCGTGGCCCTTTCCAGCCAGCAAAACGATGTCGCCTGCCCGCGCTTCATCCATGGCCATGCCGATGGCTTTTTCACGATCAGGCTCGATTAAATATTTGCCGGCTCTTTTCTGCAAACCGACGACGATGTCGCTGATGATTTTCAGCGGATCTTCCGTGCGTGGATTGTCGCTCGAAAGAATCGTCAGGTCGCTCAGGCGTCCGCTTACTTCGCCCATCACGGGACGCTTGGTGCGATCTTTCAATCCGCCGCAGCCGAAAAGCGTGATGATGCGGCCCTTGGGATTGAGCTCGCGCGCCGTGCGAATCAGATTTTCGAGCGCATCATCCGTGTGCGCGTAATCTACTATCACCAGAAACGGCTGGCCCATGTCAATGCGCTGGAAGCGCCCGGAAACGCTCTCGAGATTCCGGATACCCTGCTCAATCACTTCGTTGGAAAAGCCCAAAGCTTGGCCCGCCCCAATCGCGGCGAGCAGGTTATAGACATTAATTCGCCCGACCAGCGGCGAAGTCACTTCCAATTTTCCATTTGGCGTTTGCGCCGTGAAATACAAGCCCTCGAAACTCAGATGAAATTTTTTGGTGGTAATGTGCGCATTGGATTCGAGGCCGTAGGTCAGGGTGCTCTTCGCCAATCCGGCCAATTGCTTGCCGTAGTCGTCGTCCGTATTCAAAACCGCCACTTCTGGCGCACCAGCGCCGGTGCCCTCAAATAGCCGCCTTTTCGCCGCGAAATAATCCTCAAACGTCTTGTGATAGTCCATGTGCTCGCGGGTTAGGTTGGTGAATACTGCCGCTTGAAAGTGGCAGCCCCACAACCGGTCCATGGAAAGCGAGTGCGAACTTGCTTCGAGGACCGCGTACTTTCCGCCGACATCGCGAATTTCCGCAAGAAATCCTTGAAGATCCACAGATTCTGGAGTCGTGTTCGGCGCGGGATAGTGGCCCCGCGGTGTGTGGTAGGCAATGGTGCCAAACAAGCCGGTCTTGGCACCGGAAGCTTTGACGATCGCGTCAACCAGAGAAGTCGTGGTGGTCTTCCCATTCGTTCCCGTAACCGCTACCAATTGCAACGCATCAGCCGGATGGTCAAAGAAATTCGCGGCGGCCATCGCCAGAGTTTTCCGCGCGTCGCGTACCTGAACCCACGGCACTCCGCGTGACACCTTCTTGGGCCCCGGCTCCTCGCTGGCAACGGCCACGGCGCCGCGCTTCACCGCGTCTTCGATGAACGCGTTTCCATCCGCCTTCGCACCATACAACGCAAAAAACAGTGCGCCTTTGTCCACTTTGCGCGAATCGCAGCTCACCTGCTGAATTTCAATGTGGTCGGCAGAATTCGGCAAAGTTGCGTCGGCGCCCCGCAGCAGTTCACTCAGTTTCTTTCCGATTTTCGTTCCATCGTCTTGGACGGAGTGTTTCAGAGGTTTTCCCTGCTTGGCCGCAGTGGTATGTTTCACTTTTTGTTCTGGGCCCACTGCCATCTTCATCCTAATGCCTGACCTTCCTTTTCGGCTTGGCGATCTTTGTCGGCAGTGCCCCGAATTGCACCGTCAGTTTCGCCCCATGCCGTGCCTTCATTCCCGCCGCCGGTACCTGACTTACCGCAAGACCGCTGCCCACCAAAAAAGGCTCCATCCCCAGCTTCCAACACGTCTCCGTCACTTCTCGCATGGTCTTTCCCGAGAAGTCCGGCACGGTGACGGGCACATCGCCGCCTTCGTCCACTGCAACGGTCAGGGCGGGAAGCGGATCTTTTGTGCTCCTCGCACTTGTCCCGGAGAGTTCGGCTGGGGGTAGGTCCGGTTGGGCTGTAAAATCAGTTGGAGTGAAGTCCGAGAGCGCTGCTAAGTTTGATGCATTTCTATCCTTGTACGCAACTTGAATCAACCGCGGCTCGATCGGCACGTCCCGCGGCACGTCCAGATACGGCAGCACTTGTTCGGCCATGCGCTTGAAGACAGGCGCTGCCACTTGGCCGCCCTCGTGCTCCCCTACCGGCGAATCGAGCGACACCAGAATGGTTACCGCGGGATTGTTGATAGGCGCAAACCCAGTGAAGGAGGCAATCAGTTGGGTCCGAGAGTAGCGGCCCGTGAAGGGGTCAATCTTTTGCGCAGAGCCGGTTTTCCCGGCCGCCGTCCAGCCCTCCAGGCGCGCCAGCTTCCCCGTGCCGTTCAGCACTACGCCTTCCATCAGCCGGCGCAGCGTCGCCGCCGTCTCTGGCCGGATGACGCGCCGAGGCTCGGCAGGTGCCGAGGGACCTTCCATCGGTAGAACTTGATTGTCGCGGCGCAGTTCCGCCACAACGCGGGGCTTATAAAGCATTCCTCCATTGGCGATGGCGGAAACGGCAGTAATTAGCTGGATGGGCGTGACGCCCACTTCCTGTCCCATGGAAATCGATCCGATGGAAATCGCCGACCAGTTCTCCAATCGCCTGACCAAGCCTTTGCCTTCACCAGGCAAATCCACACCGGTCAGCTGGCCGAATCCGAACGCGCGAATGTAGTCGTAAAATTTCGGCGCTCCCAGCCGCAGCGCAATCTTGATCGCGCCTACGTCGCTCGACTGCGCCAGGATGTCGGAAACCGTCAGCAAGCCGAACGGCTTGTGGTCGCGAATCCGATGCCCGGCAACGTACACGGCGCCATTCTCGCAATCGAACACTTCCTCAGGCCGGATGATCCCTTGATCGAATGCGGCCGCCAGGGTGATTAGTTTGAAAGTTGACCCCGGTTCGTAGAGCGCCGTAACCGCGCGGTTCATCCGCGCTTCCGCAGACGCCTCATTCGCCGCGTTGGGATTGAACCTCGGCCAATTTGCCAGCGCGAGAATTTCTCCATTGTCGGGATTCATCACCACGACGGTGCCGGCGATGGCATGCGTTTTGGCGACGGCTGAGCCGAGTTCCCGTTCCGCGATGTATTGTATCTGTTCGTCCAGCGTGAGGACTACGTCCGCACCGCGTTCGCGCTGCGCCTCGACGCCATCGAACCAGCGCTGACGCGCGTCCGCCATCACCACAATCTTTTCGCTTTTGCCGCGAATCTGATTGTCTAGTTCGTACTCGATTCCGCCCAAGCCTTTTTCATCCAGGTCAACAAAACCTAGCACGTGAGCGGCAAGGTCCCGCTTTGGATAAATCCGCTGGTTCTCTTTCTGAAAGTAGACGCCCTTCAGATTGAGCGCTTCGACCGCTTCTTTTTTGTCTGGCGGAACTTTGCGTGCAACCCAGGCGAAGCTTTGCGCTGAGCCCAGTTTTGCTTCCAGCATATCGCTTGGAATTCCCAGCACCCGCGACAGCAGTTGGGCGGCAAGCTGAGGATCCCCAATTTCAACGGGAACCGCGAACACAGAGTCCACCGGGATGCTCATGGCCAGCGGATCCCTGTTGCGGTCGTAGATGGAACCGCGCTTCGGGGTGATTTCGATGGTGCGCTGCTGCTGCCGGGCCGCGTGGGCGAGATACTCGCTGTGACGGAAGAGTTGCAGATAGCCGAGCCGACCGAGAACCGCAACGACGCAAACGAGCATTACGCTGGCAACCAGGAGTAGCCGCTCACTCGCGGTGAACTCACGCCTATCGATAACCGCTCGGCGGTCAGCCTTCACGACGTGCGCGCGGTATGGGGACATGGTCGGTTCAGTTCAGCCAGCGCTACGCCTCAAGGTTCATTGCTGCAGGTGCAAATCTCTCCAATTCCGCGGTGATTCCAACGCAAGCACGTTTATTGCGAACGGTTCTGCCGTACGAACCTGGCAACGGCCACCTGGGCTCCCGGAGGAGAGTCGTACTCGCGAATTTGCGTCGGCAGAGGCTCGGTCAAGCCCAATTGGCGGCGCGCAATCACGTCAATGCGCATGGGATTGCGCAGGCTGGCAATCTCCAGCTTTAGGGAAGAATTCAGCGTCTGGGCCTCTACCTGTTTCGCTTTGACTTGCTCCAGTTGAAAGCTCAAATCAATGCAGCGAAAGTGCTGATAAATGTAGAGCATAAAAAAAGCAGCCACGAACACGCCGAGCGCAAGGGTGCGGTAGTAATACCGCAGCTTCACCGGTTCGACGTGGCGCACCAGGCGCGAATTGTCGATTCGCTTGACGGTCTGAAATTCGCGCATCGCCCTTGCTTTTTTCCCGCTCCTCATGATTACACTCTTTCCGCGCACCGCAGTTTCGCGCTTCGCGAACGCCGGTTGTCCTCCGTCTCTTGCTCGGCGGGCTGGATCACGTGTTTCGTGAGCACGCGGAGCGTTCCTGCCCGTTCACCTTCTTGAAACGCGCGCTTCACCAAGCGGTCTTCCCGCGAGTGATAGCTCAATACTACCCAGCGGCCACCCGCATTCATTGCGGCGGGGGTCCGAGAAAGAAACTGCCCGAGTTCCTCCAACTCTCGATTCACCGCTATCCGCAGCGCCAGAAACGTTTTTGTTGCGGGATGCAGTTTCTGCCTTCCCCATTGCTTTCGGACCCCTGCCACAGTCGCTGCCAGGTGCGCAGTGTCGCGTATCGGCCGCGCTCGCACGATCGCCCTAGCGATCCTTCTGGAATCGTGCTCGTCCGCTTCGCGGTAGAGCAAATCGGCCAGCTCTCTCTCCGGCCATCGATTCACAATTTCCTCCGCCGTCAACTCATCCTCGGCGTTCATGCGCATGTCCAGCGGACCGGCTTCGCGAAAGGAAAACCCCCGCGCTGCCTGGTCAAGCTGCATGCTCGAAACCCCCAAGTCGGCCAAGACCCCTTCCGCCGGCGGAATCCCCAACTCTTGTGCGACCTCCGCTATCCGGGAGAACGCCGCCTGCACCACCGTCACCTTCGCCCCAAAGATCTTCAGCCGCTCCCGCGCCATGGCGAGCGCCTGTGCGTCCCGGTCCAGACTGATCAGCCTTCCAGAGGTCAATTTCCGGGCGATCGCTTCGGAGTGTCCGCCCGCTCCCAGCGTGGCGTCGATGTACGTTCCGTCCGGCTTTACGCGCAGCCATTCGAGCACCTCTCTCCACATCACCGGCGTGTGTGGCGCGTCCTTGCCTTCTCGCCACTCGCCACTCGTCACTGGACACTGCCTTTTCTAAATTCCCAGGTCTTCCAATGCCTTGTCGTCTTCGTCCGTGTACGGCTCATTCTTCAGTTGATCCAGCATTCGCGCGTGGTTCATCACTTCCAAATAGTCCAAGTTGCCCAGCACGTCCACGTCCCCCTTGGTTTGCGCCGATTCCCGCAGCACCGTGGGCAGAAGCAGCCTTCCCTGCCCATCCAGTTCCACCGTCTGCCCGTAATAACTGGTCCGCATCAAAAACTTCCGCTTCGCCCGGTTCGTGCTCGGCATCTTCTCCAGCCTGTCCTCAATCTCCGACCAAACCTTCAGCGGATAAATTCGCGCCGTCTCACCGGTCGTACTGGTGATGTAAAACTGGTTTCCGTACTCTTTCAATTGCTCGAGAAACACCGCGGGTATCTTCAGACGACCCTTCTCGTCCACCTTCGCTGGACAGTTGCCCCGCAGCTTCATGCGCCCCGCTCCGTCCGACCCGCTTGCCGGAATCGACCGCGAAAATGTGGTCTAGGACGGCCAAAATGCCCACTTTCACCACAACTTACGCAAACGTTCTACTTTGCCCTACGGACCGCTACTCGACGCCCTTATTTCCCACTTCTTACCACTTTGCGCCCCATAGTACCCCGTTTTCGGTCCTTGTCAAGAGAAATCGTGGGTTTTTCCTAAGAAAGTTGTGGATTTAAGTCCGTATCGAAATGGGGCCTTTGGGCACAAGGAATTGTGGTGAGCTTAGAAAAAATCTTCAAGATCTAGTGGTAGCATTCGTGGCTCGCTCAGAGAGGCTTTCGGTGAACGGAGCGAATAGGTTAGGAATGGGGTTTTGACGGGTTGCCGGGACCGGCGGCTTCCGCTTCGATCTTCTCCACGGTAATCACGTTCGTCTTGGGATCCAGCATCCCGGCGATTTTTACTTTATGGCCTGCCCACGGCTCCGCCAAAACCTGCGCATCCAGCTTGTAAACTTTGTCTCTGGTTTGCAGCACGAACCTTCCCCCGCGCTCTCTCACGCAGAATCGGGCGCAATCAGCATCTGTCTTCGGCGCTTTTCAAAAGTTACCCACCCTCGTTCGCCAGAACTGATCCACTCCCTCGAAAATTGAGCTGACAGTTTTCCTCCGCCTTCATGGTGCGGTGATTATAGTCCCGCCATGCCTGATGCCC
>Ga0209804_1000176_pt1 | contig 55554 bp, 50 predicted proteins | sample GraSoiAngelo_139_FD_185896 | JGI IMG/M metagenome (GOLD analysis project Ga0209804, IMG submission 185896) | Grasslands soil microbial communities from the Angelo Coastal Reserve, California, USA - 14_0929_12_20cm (SPAdes) (version 2) | ecosystem: Environmental > Terrestrial > Soil > Grasslands ... | reverse complement strand
GAGCAACACAACAATGAACCCAAACCGTTTATCTGGACAGCCAAGGCCTCGGATATCCTGGAAAAAGTGAAACGCGGACGAGCGGCCCTCAATAAACGACCATCTGTGTGACGCACTACACTAGCAGCCTGCAGGCCTCTTACGCTCGGCAGGTTCTTTGCCCGCTCTCAGGAGGCCAAGCACCTTCTGTTGTTCCGCCTGAGCCGGCACGCACATCCCCATCCGGAGAGAATCCGGGATGAGTTGGCGGTTGTAAGGGTCTTGGGTGAACTTGTCGCCCTGGTTTGGGCCGATGTGGTACTGCGTTCCGTAAATCTGGGGCTGCTTGATCTTTTGCGGATAACGATCCAGCGTCGCTGCGGCGATCCAGGAGGACTTAGCGCTGCCTTTGGCGATGCCGACCGTCGCCAAACTATGTGGGCTAGAAGGTAATCGTCGGGGTTATCACCATGCGTGGAAGACGAAGGCGGCTTCGTCAAAATCCTCGCCCGTGTGTAGCACGCCGCGCGAAATGAGATCCATGACCTGTTTCAGCCGCTCCGCGTCGCGAGGACCGATTTTGCTAAACCAGTCCATCCGTTGTGCGGGAGTCATCGCGGCCATATTCACTTCGCGGTCCGCCTGATCTGCATCGAAAATTTGCTTCATTTCCGCAGAACTTCCGTCCGGGGCGCTGGCCTCCTGGCTGACTGCTGGCACGCCAAAGGACATGACAAGCACGAGAGCCGCCAAAGTTTTGACCAGATGCCGCGCGCGATCACAGGCAAGTTGTTGCCGCATGTATGAAAACCTCCTCGTTTCGAGTTGCGCGAGGGCGATGCCTTGAATCATGCCACCTCCACCGGCTGATCATCTACCGTCACTTGTGCGCACCTGCAAACCGGCAAAGGCCCGTCCGTTTTCGGACATGGCTCTCCAGATCCGGACAGTCTGGCCTCGGTGCAGCTCCACAATAGCCGCGTAAGTTCATGAAAATGCAAAGGTTCCTTTGCTTCTCGCTCTGGTAGGCAGCCTGCTACGATGGCCAGGGGAAGAAGCTCTAGGCCTGGGAGGTACGCCGTGTTTGGACTTGCACAGGGCCTTCGTCACACCTTCCGCCAGCTGGCAAAATCGCCGGTCTTCACGGCTGTTTCCATTCTGACGATCGCATTGGGCATGGGGGCCAACACAGCTATCTTCAGCGTAATGAATGCCGTCCTCCTGCGAACTCTTCCGGTCCCGAACCCGCAGCAGCTCGTTTATTTCCATCTGAAGAATCAGCCCCTAAACACTTCGCAGACAGGCTACGGCGATATGTCCATGTCCATGCCGGTCTTCGCAGCGATGCGCACACGCAAGGAAGTTTTCCAGGACGTCATCGGATTTGCCCCGCTGGCTTTTGAGAAAGTGGCCGTGCGAATTGCGGGCGAGCCGGAAGAGGTCTGGGGCGAAATGGTCAGTGGGAATTTCTTCACCGGTCTGGGTGTCCAGCCCGTTCTGGGCCGCGGGTTCACGCTCCAAGACGAATCCACACACGCGTCCATTTCTGTTCTGAGCTATGCCTGGTGGAAGGGCCGATTCGGCGGCGACCAGGAAATTCTCGGCAAAACTGTCTACATCAAGGGCATTCCTGTCACGGTTATCGGCGTCGCGCCTCCCGGCTTTGGTGGCGTGGACCCTGCGCATCGAAGAATGGACTTCTGGATTCCGCTGCAAAACCGCCCGGAACTGAACGCCTGGGGGGCGCCACCGACCGACCACACGCTCTACGGCTCGCCAAACTGGCTGGCCTTGGACATAGTCAGCCGCTTGCAACCCGGTGTAACGGCAGAGCAAGCCGCGGCCCAACTCACTCCCGCATTTCAGAACGCGCTCGCGAGCGCATCGCCCGTGGATCCTCGCGATCAAAAGCCGTTGCTTGTTCTTTCCAACATTCGAGGGGTTGAGAGTTTGCGCGATGATTATGAACTTCCGCTCCGCTTTTTAATGAGCATGGTGGGTTTGGTGCTGCTGATTGCGTGCGCGAATGTAGTCATGCTGATGATGGCGCGAAATGCCGGCCGCCTGCCGGAATTTTGCTTGCGTCAGGCACTGGGAGCCAACTGACGCGCCCTTTTTCTGCAGTTGTTCCAGGAGAGCGTCGTACTTGTTGCCGCAGGCGCGAGTCTTGGCTGGTTGTTCGCCGGCTCAGCCACGCAGGCGCTGACCGCGTGGTCTGGCGTGGACATTCTGATTCAGCCGGACACGCGGGTTCTATTGTTCACCGCAGCCATCGCCGCAGCGGTGGCTATCGCTTTTGGCCTAGCGCCAACGCCATTCCTCAGCCGGCTGCCGCTGAATCTTGCGCTGCGGTCCGCAGGAGGGACAGTCAGTGCCGGAAGAAACCGTCTTTGGGGCCGCAAGCTCGTGGTGGCCTTTCAGATTTCGATTTGTATGGTCCTGCTTTGCGCCGGAGGTCTTCATTACCGCACGCTGCGGAACCTGAAATCGAGCGACCTCGGCATGCGCACGGCCGGCTTGCTGGTCTTTGGGATTAGCCCGCAGTCGAACATCCGCTCGGACGCGGATGCAATTCGGTTTCATACGGCGTTGCTGGAGCGCATGCGCGCGTTGCCGGGAGTGGATTCCGCGACAATCATGGAAGTGCGTATCGGCAGCGGAGACAGCGACAACGACGGCGTGCTCGTGGATGGGCGTAACCCTGCTCCCGATCGTCCCTTTGCAGGTGTGCGCGCGAATCTTGTCGGATCGGCATTTCTGCGCACACTGGGAATCCCTCTGCGGCTGGGCCGAGACATACAAGATTCCGATACAGCCAGCTCTCCCAAAGTTGCCATTGTCAACCAGACCTTTGTCGATCGCTACTTGCCAGGGGCGGATCCTCTTGGACACCGCGTCGCCACCGCAGGAGATCCGAAGGTCGAATACACCATCGTGGGAGTCGCCGGCAACAGCCGCTACACGGAAGTTCGCGAAACCGATCGCCCCATGGCGTATTTGCCGTTTTCTCAGACGCAGGGCGTGCTGGGGATGCAATATGAATTGCACACGATGGGCGACCCGAAAATGCTCATCGGAGAAGCGGCGAAACTGATTCACGACACGGATTCCAACTTGCCGCTGGAAAAGCCCATGACGCAGGCGGATCAGTTTGCGGAGACGATTTCGCGAGAACGGTTGATCGCAAACCTGTCTGTTTTTTTTGCCGGGCTGGCCGGCTTTCTGGTCGCCATAGGACTTTATGGGACGATTTCCTACGGTATCAATCGAAGAACCATGGAAATCGGCGTGCGCATGGCTCTAGGCGCGCAGCGGCGCGAAGTGCTTCGAATGGTTTTGGCGGAGAGCTTGATTGTTACCACGCTGGGACTCGCTTTGGGAATCCCGGCATCTCTCGCGGTAGCTCGGACTTTGCGCTCCATGATGTATGGTCTAAGCCCCAACGATCCGCTAAGCATTCTTCTGGCCTTAGCAGGCATCGCCGCGGTTACGCTAGCGGCGGCCATTTTTCCCGCGCGCCGCGCCGCGTCCATCGATCCGATGCGCGCTTTGCGCATGGAGTGAGCTTTGCGCCCCGTGAGAGTTCCAAGGTCGCCGCGACGAAAACTACCTCTCATGGGCCGCGCTTTTTTTACTTGCAACTACGGCCTATGACTTTCGAATGACTTATCAATAATCCCAGCGGAGGAGAACGCCGCCGGTGGTGTAGCCGGCGCCGACCGTGGCGATCAGCACGAGGTCGCCTTTGCGCAGGCGGCCCTGCGCCAGCGCGTCGCGCAAGCCCAGCGGAATCGTGGCGGCGGTGGTGTTGCCGTACTTGTCGATGTTGACCATCACCTTGGAATCATCGATGCCAAGCCGTTCCTGCGTCGCGCGGATGATGCGCAGATTCGCCTGGTGCGGCACAAGTAACGCCAGGTCGTCTTTGGTGAAGCCGTTGCGCTCAAGCAGCTTGACGGAGAGCTCCGCCATGCGCCGCACCGCGTATTTGAAGACCTGCGAGCCTTCCTGGTGAACGTAATGCATGCGCTTCTCGACGGTTTCGTGCGACGAAGGATGCAAGGAGCCACCGGCTGGCATGTAGAGAAATTCGCCGCCGGATCCGTCCACGTCATGCTCGAAGTCCAGAATGCCTTCATTCGAACTGTTGGCAGGCTCAAGCAGCACGGCGCCCGCGCCGTCGCCGAACAAAACGCACGTCGAGCGGTCCTTATAGTCGAGAATCGCGGTCATCACGTCGCTGCCGATGACCATGACTTTTTTGTGCGTCCCCGCACCGACGAATTGCGCGCCGACCGTGAGCGCATAGGAAAACCCCGAGCACGCGGCGGAAAGGTCGAAACCCCAGGCGCGCTTCGCGCCGATGCGGCACTGCACCAGGCACGCGGTTGCGGGAAAAAACATGTCCGGCGTAACACTGGCCAGGATAATCAGGTCGACGTCCGCAGGATCCGTTTTGGTCTGTGCGAGCAGCGCTTTCGCAGCTTCCGTGGCCAAATGCGAACTGGCCATGCCTTTTTCCACGACGTGGCGCTCGCGGATGCCGGTGCGCGTGCGAATCCACTCGTCGCTGGTCTCGACGATTTTCTCGAAATCCGCGTTGGTCATCACTTTCGGCGGAACGTAGCCGGCAACGCCCGTGATTTTTGCCGCGATGCGGTGGGACATGTCTCTCCTTGAAAAACGGCGACTTGGGACAAGAAGACATTGGATTTTATGCGATAGCGCAGCGCGGTTACAAGGCGGGAAGAAGTCGTTAGTCGTAAGTTGTAAGTTTTCAGTAAGGAGGATTTCGGAGTCGCGGGCAAGGGTTTTGGAGGATTCCGGGCCGTGTTTGCTTGAGGTGTATCTACACGGAACCGCAAGACTTGAAGATGGGATTTCTCCCCGCAAAAATCGCTCGGAGAGAGGAAGTTCTCCACTGCTGGACAGCAAAGAGCGCCGTCCTCCGGTCGAAACAACGGGGGGGTGTTTTGGCGCGCCGGGCGATGCTCAGTTTCAGACAGGGAGAATTTCGTAGCGCCAGGAAAGCATCGCCGTCTTTTTGAGCATCGCGGCCACGGAACAGTATTTGTCTTCGCTAAGCTCAATGGCGTGCTTGACCGCGGCGTCATCGAGCTGGCCGCGCAGCCGGTAAAGAATTTCGAGTTTCGTCCAGACGGTGGGCGGCTCTTTGGCGCGCTCGCCGGAACAAATAATTTCGAGCGACGCGAGTTTTTGCCGCTTCTTTTCGAGAATGCTCACGACGTCGGTGGCCGTGCACGCGCCCAGCGCCATCAGCACCAGCTCCATCGGGCCAGGCGCTCTGTTGGATTCGCGGTCGGAGTCAACCGCGACAGCGTGGCCGGACGGGCTCGTGGCCACGAATTGTTGTTCGCCAATCCACTTCACGGATGCAGTCTGCATGCGGCCCCCTTGGGGAAAGAATAGCAGGTGGGGAGGCCGGGCACGAAAAGCCCCATCGCTTCGCTCCTCGGAATGACAGGGTTACGTTTATCAACAAGCTCCTAGAGCTCCTAGGTCGCCGGTTCCGCTCGATTGGTGTTTTGTCTTACACTGCTTGGCCAAGATTTGACCACAAACGGAGGAAAGTGAAATGCGCCTTCAATCTTCATGGACTTCTTTACGGAACCGCAGGTTCTTAGCGACAACATTCGTGGCGATTGTGGTTCTTTGCCCTGCAGGTCTGGGCGTAAAAGCCCAGCAGAGTTCGGCTGCCGAAGCCAAAGATCAGCCGTACGCCATCGAGTACTACTACAAGGCAAAATGGGGCCATGCCGAGGAGTTTTTGACGCTCTTCAAGAAGAATCACTATCCCGTGCTGAAGAAGGAGATGGAACTCGGGCGCATGCTGAAAGTGAGCATGGTGACGCCGAGGTATCACATGACAGAAGACCAGCGTTGGGACTATCGCGTGACCATTCTTTTCAAGAACGCGGCCGTGGCCAACGACAACTTTGACAGCTCCGCGATCATCAAGCAGCTTTATCCCGACCAGGAAACGTACAAGAAAGAAGAGCAGCGCCGGTTCGAGATTCTCGACGCGCACTGGGACCTGCCCATCAAGGACGTCGACCTCGACGCGCGCTGAAGAATCTTCGGCAGGCTATCAGTCCGGTTGGGAAAGAAAGTGGCGAGTGGAGTCCCTAGCTTCCTTACTTGAACGCGGGGCCTTTTTTTCCCTCGCTAGGTTTGACGTGGCAGCGCCCCGCAACACTTGCACGGTCCAAGGTGCGGTATTCATGGTCGCCTCCGCGAGCGTGGTTGGTGCATTGTTTTGCGATCCACCTCGATTCACGAGTTTTGAGCCGCCTTAGGCGGCCAGTTGGGCGTTTCAACGCCGAACTGCTTAGCGTACTCGGCGTTCAATCGCTGCCAGCCGTCGAACTTCATGGTCTCGGCGCCGACGATGCGTCCAATGGGCTGACCGGCGAGAAGCCGATCCAGAACATCGAAAGCAATGTGCCACCCAGCAGCGCCCCACGAGATGAAGCGGCGATCGATGTTGTGCCACAGCGTCAGGCGCGTGCCGCCGCCAAAGGCTTCAAGTTCCCACCGGGTATCGTTGTACTCAAGCACCTTGGGAGCGTCGGCTCGCGTCACTGTTGTTTGGATCGGTGTGGGCGTTCCCACCCAGGTGAGCTTCACCGTTCCGACCGTACCCAGGCTCCCATCGGTGTCGAAGGGCGCCCATTCGCGCAGATGCGCCGGGTCGGTAAGCGCCTGCCAGACTTTTTCCGGCGAGTGGCGTAGTTCTCTGACCAGAATGAGCGTCCACTTCTCTCCGTCCTTTCGTACCTGCGCCCCGCTGGCTGGACCCGGTGTGTACTGCTCGCGATTGGTCATGTTCTTCTCCTTGTCTTCCTTTTCGTTGGTGTTGACTGATCCATGCGGTCAAGGTGGCGTTCGAGAGCATCTACGTGAGCGGACCAGAACCGACGGAACGGAGCCAGCCAGGCATCCACCTCCTGAAGTGGTTCTGGCTTCAGCCGGTAGAGACGGCGCTGCGCGTCCACCGTGGATTCCACGAAACCGGCCTCGCGCAGCACTCGCAGGTGCTTTGACACGGTCGGCTGCGGCATACGAAGTTGACGCTCGATCTCTCCCACCGACCGTTGTGAGGAGACCAGAAGGCTCAAGATCGCGCGGCGGTTCGGCTCGGCAAGGACTTCGAACACAGATCCCATGCTCCTTATATACTCCATGGCGCATATACGTGTCAAGGGATGTGCAGGGCAGGGGGGGGCAGGCAACGGTTTCGGTGGGCGTGGAGGCTGGAAGCTGGGGCCGGAAGCTGGGAAGTTGGGGGCAGACGGGACGTTTCCGCCTGGAGCGGGTAGGGAAACTACTTTGCTTTGCGGGTCAAGTGTCAAGACCATGGGGGTGTCTTTGTCGCCTTCGCGCCAGATCCAGGTTTCGGTGATGTGATTGCTGATGGCCGGTCTCCGGGGCTTTCAGATTTCCCGCGCCCTGGTAGTCGAAACTGAGTTCCTTGACGTCAGTTGAAGAAAGCACGACGCGCATGCGCGGCTGATTGTTGGTCGGGCAATAGTGCGCCAGCGCGATGCCGTCGCGATCCATGCTGTAAGGCGTGATCATTTCTTCCATCCCCGAAGCTTCGAGCCTTTCCAGGACGGCGGTGCCAGAGGCTAGCACCTCAAAGCTGGTTTTCGCGGACATACCATGGGCATCTTTGCCTTCCCACTGCCCGGCAAGCGATTGTAGTTTTTTGAAGGCGGATTCGGACGGTGTTCCCGCAGCCAGCGGAAGGGTCAGGGAAGTCAGCAGCACAAAAGACACAGATAGCGGCGTGAAGCTACGGCTGGTCATCACAAGCCTCCCGGTGGAATGTGTCTCCCGCGACAAACCGAACACGGTGCGACGAACGAACAGGGACACACGCCGACTCTCGGCCTTTTCGACCGAAGCGACGCAGAAAAACGTGGCAAGCCGGCATGCCGCCGGCATCTGAGTCGGCTGCAGGCGGTCTCATCGTTGCGTGGCGGCGCTGAAATCAAGCCAGGATCCCTCGCTGCGCTCGGGATGACAGCGCCTGGAAAAAGACGAGATTAGAAACCTCTCCCATCCAGATTGCACACTGCGCGGAGATAATAGCCAGAAGCTCCCCATGCCCCCTGAAGCCTATGACGAGCGGGAATCAGGAGCTGCGCGGAGAACCGGAAGCAGCGGCGACTTCGATGATGGGATTCGGCAAAGTGCGCATGGTGCGCACAAAAACTTCGACGATCCCACCATCGAATTGGGCGTTGGCGCAGCGCTCGAGTTCGGCGAGCGCGTCGGGGGCGCTGCGCGCTTTTTTGTACGTGCGGTCGCTGGTGATGGTGTCGTAGGCGTCGGCAATGGCGATGATGCGCGCGCCGAGGGGGATGCCTTCGCCCGACAGCGCGGTCGGATAACCCGAGCCATCGAAAAATTCGTGGTGATGCAGGACCATTTTGCGGATGCGGCCGAGCGGCGTGAGCGGATCGAGGATTTTTGCGCCAAAGCTTACGTGGGATTTCATGGTCTCCCATTCTTCGGGATTAAGCGGGCCGTTTTTGTTAAGAATATTTTCGGGAATTCCGACTTTGCCGATGTCGTGGAGCACAGCGCCGAGGCGAATCTCTTCGACCTCGGCGTCGCTCATGCCCATGGCTTCGGCGATGAGCGCGGCATAAGCGGCCACTTTCTGCGAATGGCCCTGCGTGTAGTGGTCCTTGGCGTCTATGGCATAAGCCAACGATGTGACGGTATCGAGCACGGCTTGCGGGAGCGCGTGTGGGCCCTCATCCTGTGATGCCCGGGACTTGCCGTTTTCTTCGGTGGCGTTAAGCGATTCCGTGAATTGCCGTAAGCGCTGATAGATTTCTTCGAACGCTTCGGGACCGGTGGAGAACAGGCGCTTCAGGGTGACACCCAAATACGCTTCGAGGACGTCGCGCTTCCACTTTTTCGCTTCGTTGGGATCGAAATGATCCGCGGTAGAAACGGCGTTGCCTCCCTGATGTTTCGAAAGATACATCGATGCGTCGGCAACCTGAATAAGCTCTTGCGGTGATGAACCGTGCAGCGGATAGCAGGCGATGCCGAAACTGGCGCTGATGTTTTTCTCGCGGAGCAGCGGATCGGCGGAGACCCAGCCGCGCAGCTTGCTGGCAAGCTGGCGCGCGTGCTCCATGGTGGTTTCGGGCATCAGGATAACAAATTCGTCGCCGCCGTAGCGCGCGACAACGTCCGAGCGGCGGCAATTGGTCTCGAGAATCTGCCCCACGCGCTGGAGAACGAGGTCGCCTTCGAGGTGGCCGTAGAAGTCGTTGACGAATTTGAAGCGGTCCAAGTCCATAAGCACGAGCGCGAACGAGCGCCCCGCGCGCGTGGAGCGCTTCCATTCCGAGGACAGCGCTTCCATGAAAAAGCGGTGGGTCTTGACGCCGGTGAGGCCGTCGGTGATGGCCTGCTCCTGGGCTTTCTGGAAAGAAAGCGCGTTGTGGAGTGCGCCGGCAATGAGGTCGGCAAGCGTGCGGAGCAGCAGGGTTTCTTCTTCGGAGAAGTCCGCCTGCGCCGAAGATTCGACGTACAGAATGCCGTGAAGCTGTTCGGCGTAGAAAACGGGGAGAGCGATGGCCGCAACGGAATCGGGCAAGAGCGGCTTCCAGGCGCTATCTGTCGAAGAGCCGGCACGGAAGACAGCCATGTGGCCGTTGCGAGCCACGTGGCCGACGAGGCCGGTGCCGAGCGGAATGCGCTGGCCGAGCGTGCCGCGGCGCGCGCCGGCTTCGGCTTGAATGACAATTTCGCGCGTGGCGTAATCCAACGAGCCAATCCCGATATGGTCGTAAGTAAGTCCGGCTTCCAATTGCTCGGTGATTTTGGCGAGCATCTCGTCGGGATTCAGCGTGGCAATGGCGTTGCGTGAGATGGTGTTCAGCAAGGAAAGGTGCCGAGCCTTGGTGCGCTCCTCCTGGAAGAGCCGCGCGTTTTCGATGGCGATGCTGGCCTCGCTGGCGAGAACGCGAAGCAGCTCCAGATGGCCTTCATCAAAGGCGCGCTCATGATCGGAGAAAACGGCCATGGCGCCGATGGCATGGTCGTAGGCCACTAGGGGAACGCCGCAGAAACAGCCACCGGTGCGAATCGGCTCGACGCCGAGCTTTTTGACTTCGGCGACGTAATTTTCGCGGATCAAAACGGGCTGGCGCGTTCGAATGAGGTACTCGGTGAGGTGGTTTCCGGCGGGGCGGGTACGCTGGGACACGCGATTGCCAGCGATGATTTCCAAATCAAAACGAAGTTCGTCGCGAAGTGCATCCAGCTCAGCGATATAAAAATTCTCGACATCGAAGAGACGGCGCAGTTCTTCCCAGACTTTTTTGGTGAGCTCTTCCTTCTGCAGCGTGGAGCTGAGCACGCGGCCAATTTCGTTGAGCACGTGCAGCTCTTCGGAGCGGCGCGAAGTCTGCTGGATCAAGTAGCTATTCTCGACAGCCATGCCGATCTGATGGCCCAGCGCGAGCAACAGCCGCAATTCCGCGGAAGTGAAGCGGCGGTTGTCCGGAGTACCGAGGAGCAAAACGCCAAAAGCCTGTTCCTTGGCTTGCAAGCTGATGGCCACGACGCTGCGCAGCCCTTGAGCGAGCGCCAATTCGCGGAAGCGACGGATGGATTGTTCCTTGTCCAGGGCGGAGAGAGAATCGTCACGAAGATCGCGGAAACCCAGCAAGCCGCCGAGACGAGCCACCAGGCTGACCAGGTAATCGTCTAGGCTCTCGTTCTGGGTGGCGCGGCAGAATTCATCGCTCAAGCCAACGGCAACGACGGAGGTCGGACCTTGCGGGTCGCCGTGGTGGAGGAACAGCGCGCCTGCCGGAAGACGCACAACGCCGAGGACGCGGTCCAACGCTTGCGACAGCATGCGTTGAATTTCACCGCCGACAAAACTCGAAGTGGCCAGGTTGAGGTTGGAAAGCGCCAGCATGTTGCGCTCGATGCGGCGCTTCTCCTCCTCGTAGAGCGCCATGACCATGAGCATGGCGACAAAGGCGCAGGGCGCGGTGGCCACCACGCTCAGGGAGGCTCCTTGAAGTTCGGGCGTGGCCTTCAGGAAATGGAGCGCCAGCCACAGGACTCCCCAGGAGGCAAAAGAAAGACCGAGGAGCCGGTCGGCAAGAGTTTCCTGGCGGCGGCTTTCCTGCCAGAAGATGGCGGCGACGGCGAGGTAGAGGAGCGAAGCCGGAATAACCGCCGAGACAGAGAATTTATTGGCGGCGTTTGCTGCGGCCCAAAGTCCCAAGAGGCTGACAACCAGAAGGGCCAGCAATTTCCAGGGCTTCCGCTGCGCATAAATCTGAGCACCAAGAAAAAACAGAACGGCGGAAAGCCCGAAGAGCCAATGCGTCAGCGCGTTTTCAAGCGAACTGGGCACGGCCGGAAAGATGTAATGAAGACCAAAAACGAACCAGGCCGCGGTCCAAAGCAGGAGGTAATTCTGGCGCTTAATGCTGTAGATGTAGGCGAAGAAGCTCGCCACAAGAAACATGGCGATCAACAGCGCGAAGGAAATGAAGCTCTGATATATCAAGCCCAATCTATTTCTCCGCCCACCAAACAGACAGCCGTGCGCTCAAACGAAGGCGCAGAGTTCCTTCGTGTTGTGTGTAGCCTGCAGGCGTGCCCCAGCTCCATCAGACCTAGAGGCAATTGTGCGGCGACGCAGAAAGCCGCGCCCAGACACAATACAAGGTACTGTGATTATGGATTAGGAAATTTTCAAGAAGCAAGCGTACCTGGGTACTGGTTGCCAAAAAGACAGCACCACGGCGGTAACCGGTTCATGGCAAAGGACGTAGAAGAAAAGGCCACAATTTGCGGCGGAAGTTCCTGGCCACTGCGCCAACGGCTTTTTTGTGGGCTTTAGCGTGAGAGTTACCTGTGCGGCTCGACGATTTGCACGTGATGGTGGTCAAGCAAGTCGCCCGTGGCGTGGTCGAGTTGGGCGATGGCCAGCTGGAAACTAACCTGCGATTGAATGAGATTCAGTTCCGCCTGAGCGAGCTGCGTTTGTGCGTCGAGAACGAAGAAAACCGGCTCGGCGCCCAATTCGTACTTGCGTTCGTCGGCGTGAAGCGTATCGCGGGCAAGATCCGCAGCGACTTTTGCCGCTTCCATGGAGAGCTTGGCTTGCTCGAGAGAATGCACGGCGTTCGTCACTTCGAGCGTGATGCTCTGATTGGTCCGGCGCTCCTGGTATTGGTCGCGGCTGCGGCCGGTCAGGGCATCGGCGAGATTGGCTTGCGCCGCGTGCCGCCGCACCGGCAGGTTGAGAGAAAGCGAGGCGCCGTAGGTCGGGTTGGTAAAGTGGAAGGTCTGGCTCAGGCTCCCGGTCAACCCAATGTCGGACGGCGGAAGCGGTGAACTATTCAGGCCATTCCCCCAATAAAACCCGGAGAGTTCGAGGTCCGGCTTGAGACCGTTCTGCGCCAGGCGAACGGTGAGCCCGTCGCTGGCGAGCTGTTCCCGAATGGCTTCGACTTCGGGGCGATTGGCGAGCGCGCGGGAAAGTGCGGTGGCAATGTCGACGCTAGGTAATTCGCCGACTGGAGCGGGTTGGTCCGCAAGGTCGAGGTCCAGGGCGCGGATGTTCGGGTCAAGGTCTGCGCCAATGTCGCGCCGGAGAATGTCTGCGGCTTGCTTGAGCGCGTACTCGGCCTGAATGACACCGACACGCCGCGAAGCCACTTGCGACTCCGAACGATAAATGTCCAAGGGAGGCAGAGCGCCCAAGCTGAGGGCCTTTTTGTCATGCTCGTAGCTTTTTTGCGCCTCTTCTTGCGACTGTCGCTGCACGATGAGGTTTTCCCGCGCGAGGACGACGCTCCAGTAATCGTTCACAACCTGGAGAATGATGTTGTTGACTTCGACGGTGAAATTGGCGCGCGCCTGCTTCAGATTCCTTTGCGCTAAAAGAATGGGGGCGCGATTCGGAAAGAGCCCGAAATTGCGAAGGAGCGGCTGCGTAAGTGTGAACTGGAGGGTAGTCGAAAGAGATGGATTCACCGTGCTAAAGGAGCTGTTCGAAGAGAATTTGGTGGAGTTGAAGGAAGTCTGAAAATTCGTCCCGGTTGGGAACAATTCCTGGTAGCTCATCTGGGTGTTCTGCGTCAAACTGCTCACGATCGGAGCGCCCTGGAGCTGTGAGATGGGCAACGATTTGGTCCTAGTGTCGGAGAAGCTTGAAGTCGCCAGGGGATCGAAAAAGGCGTACGAGCGTTTGAGACTATCCAGCGCAAAGTCAATTTGAGCGCGGTCGATGTGAATGTCCGTATTATTTGCGAGTGCCAGGCGGATGCCGTCGTCCAGCGCGAGAACGAGCTTGCCGTTTGCGACGTGATCCTGCAAACCTTCCGGCGAAGGCAGCTGCGCCGCGAACCGCTGCCGGCCGTTGAATCCCAGGGATGTACCTAGAGGCGGACCAGATTGGGCACGCGAAGCAACAACGCACACCAGAGCGAGAAACAGCGGAGCGAGGAAAGAACCAGGCCGGCCCATCGAAACACCCCCAGGAGATTTTTTCGAACTGCGTCCTATTCGTAGCGAATCGCTTCCACCGGATCGAGCCGGGCGGCTTTCACGGCCGGGTAGGTGCCGAAGATCAAGCCCACGGAAATGGAAACCAGGAAGGCAAGAAGAATGGAGCTGATGGTCACCACCGTGTTCCATCCCGCCATCCACGCAATGAGCCGCGACATGGCAAAGCCCATCACCAAACCCAAGAATCCGCCCGCGAAGGAAATCAGCACCGCCTCGATGACAAACTGGCGCACGATGTCCGAGCGGCGCGCGCCAATGGCGCGACGCACGCCGATTTCCCGGGTGCGCTCGAGAATGGCCGCCAGCATGATGTTCATGATGCCGATTCCGCCGACGAGCAACGAAATCGAAGCGATGGCCACCATGACGGTGTTGAAGAGCTGTTCGGTGCGCTTCTGCTGGGCCAGGAGTTCGGCGGGGACGATGACGCTGAAGTCGCCCGCATTATGATGCGAAGAATTCAGGATGCCGCGCACGACCTCCGCGTCCGTGGTGCTGCTATCGGTGGAAGCGAGATGCAGGTACATGCCATCGATTTCGTCCTTCATCCGGCTTTGCGAATCCTCAAGACGGTAACGAACGGAATTCAGCGGGGCGTAGATGAGGTTATTCATGTCCTCGGTGCGAATTCCCCCCACGTCGCTTTGCGCGGACATCTGAGGCGCCGCGATGCCGATGACGTGGCACCACTGGTCATTCAACTTCACATATTCGCCGACGGCTGGCGATGCGCCAAACAAACTGTCCTTGGCAGCGGCCCCCAGAACGCAGACTGGGGCGGCGTAAGCATTGTCTGCCTCGTCAAAAAAGCGTCCCTCCGTCACACGGAGATGGCCGATTTCAAGATAGCTGGGTTCGACGCCATAAACGACAGGTGCATCTTGTTGCGGTTTCGGCAGAAATTTTGCCGGAGTGAAGCGTTTGCGGGGCGTGCCGCTCTGAATATCGCTAACGTTCTGCCGAATAATCTGATAGTCGGCCAGGGTGAGCCCTGGCGAGTCTTTCCGTACTTTCTGCAGCTCCTGGTAGTTGTGAGCCTCCTTGGCCTCCACAATAACGTTGCGGACGCCCATCTGCTCGATAAACGCCATTGCCTTTTGTTGCGCTCCTGCTCCGATCGACAGCATGGCCACGACGGCGGCGACGCCAAAAATCATTCCCAGCATGGTCAAGAGCGAGCGTAGCTTGTGATTGGTGAGATTCTCGAAGCCAAAAGTGAGATCGGGGAGCCACTGGGTGAGAGATCGCGGTTCCGCCAGGGAGCGAGTACTGGCCAGTGAGAATCGGCTCATTTCGCACCCGGGCCCAGCGCCGGACCTGCGCCTTCCGGCTTGGCCTTTTCCGAAGCGCGCGCTTCCGGATTGACCAGGGCCACCACCGTGCCCGGCTGCACGCCCTCTAGAATGGCCTGTCCTTCGCTGAGCGCACGAAGCTTGACTTCTTGCGCCTCGAAGCCGCGATTGCGTTTGCAATAGACGATCTTCTTGCCTTCCCGTTCAAATACAGCTTCGCTGGGAATGGAGACGGCATTGGAAAGGCGGTCGCCGCGGATGCTGATGCTGGCCGCGAAGCCGGGCCTCAGCCGAGCATCGGATTTGTCGAGGAGAATGGTGACATCGAATTTGTGCTGAGAATTGTCGTTCCAAAATTCGTGGGAGGTAGCGCCGCCCACCGTCTCCACCTTGCCGGTGAACTTGTCGTTTGGCAGCGCGTAGACCTGAATGTCCACCGGCTGGCCTGGCTTGAGGTTGCTGTGGTCGGTTTCCCCAACCTGCGCGGAAACTTCCAGATGAGACATATCAATCACTTCCGCGATCGAGCTCCCCGGATTTACCTGGTCCCCCACGTGATAATCGGGAAGGGTCATGCCAAAAAAGAAAAAGCCGCCGGTGGAATCGGTGTTGGCGTGGATGACCACCAAGCCATCCATCGCGGCCGTGACGGTCATCTTCTTGATGTTGTCCTCCGCCTGGTTCATGGCCAGGCGTGCCTTGTTGCGTTTCTCCTCGCTGATGGCCAGCGCAGCTTTGTTGGAAGCGCTGTGCGAGCGAACATCCTGTTCGAGCTGAGCCAGGGCCCGCTTGGCTTCATCCTGCGCCAGGATATTTTTCTGTGCATCGATTTTGCTCAGCAACTCGTTCTTGCTCACTTCCAGTTCGGCGCGGCGCACCGCATATTTGGCCTTTAACAGTGCGGTTTGGTCCTCGGCCGTTTGAACAGCCGCATCGGCTTTGGATTTGACGATTTCTTGCTCAGCTTGCTCGAGGTCGCTGCGGTTCTGGGCGAGGTTGTATTCCTGCTCGCTGGGATCAAATTCGAGAATGACATCGCCCTTGTGAACCTGCGCGCCGAAACGCGCCAATTTGATGATCTGCAAGGTTCCGCCTCCAATAGCGGGAGCGGCGATCACCCTCGATTGCTTGGTTCGCAAAGCGCCGGTGGTGCGCACTTTCAATTGAAGGTCGGCTTCCTTCACCGTGGCTGTCGGAATCTCCATCTCGCCGGCCAGAGCGCTGGCCTGCCGGCACGCGATGCTGCTCCCGGCGCCAGTCAGGACCGCCAAGAGAGCTCCGGTTTGTAAAATGGTGCGGTTCATGTTGATTTTTTAACGCGGCAGCGTCGGGTCCTTCAGAGCAACTCGCTCTCCTGCTTGCAACCCGCGCGCCAGCAAGACTTCTTCCGTGTTCCGCCGCGAAACTTCGACCGGAGTTTCTTCAAACTTTGATCCGCGCTGCAGGTAGGCGACGGCCCGGCCCGCTTTGCGAAAAACCGCGGAAGCCGGAATGACCATTCCATCCGGAATCTTGGCAACCCCCACGCGGATTGTCGCCGCCATTCCCGGAGTGATGCGCGGATCGCTCTCGGAAAATGCCAGGTCCACGGAAAAATTGTGAGGAATGGGCCAGCCTCCGTTGAAATCGAGGCTGGCGGTAGGACTGATCGCTTCCACGCGTCCCCCGAAGCTGCGGTCGGGAACCGCGTCCACGCGCACCGTGGCAGTCTGGCCCAGTTTCAGTTGACCGCGCTCCGCTTCCTCCACGCGCGCGGAAATTTTCAAGGAACTCGGGTCTGGCAGCTCCGCAATCGCCGCGCCCGGCCACGCACGGTCTCCCGGCTTGAAGGGCGCGGGTCCCCCCTGGGGTTGCCAGTGGCTCTGGAGCGCCACCACGCCATCCAGCGGAGCGCGCAAGGTGAGCGATTCCAGGCTGGTTTCGTCCTGACGCACCTGAAACTCGGCTTGCTTCAGTTTTTCTTTCTTGCTGGCCAAATCCGCCTCGGCAGACAAGCGGTCCGCCTTCAGCTTCGCTTCGGCAGCTTTCTGCGTTTCTTCGGCGTCCACGACTTTCAGCTTGGCCTGCTCGCCGTCAATGGCAGAGAGGATTTCCTGTTTGCTGGCGTCCATGCGCGCCTTTTCCGCGTCGAATTTCGCGTTCATGACGTCGGTAAGATCCTGCTCTTCCTTCAAGCGCGCCGCTGCCTGGGATTGATTGATTTCTGCCTCTGCGGATTTGACACCGGATCGGTCCTGATCCAGTTTCTGCTTTATCGTGGTGGTGTCGAACTGAACGAGCATGTCGCCTTTTTTTACTTTCGCCGCGTTGGCCACCAGGCTGACGATCTGCAAATCACCCGCGTTGTAAGGCCCCGCGATGATCTTTGAGCGCAGGGCCTTGATCTCGCCCTTGATTTCCAGTGTGTCCACAAAATCCTTGCGTTGCACCTCGGCGGTTGGAATTGCGGCGGCGGAATGCGCAAACCGAAAAGCTCCAAACCCTAGACCTCCAAACAGCACGACCGCAGCGCCAGCAGCGGCTTTGTACCGCCGCTTCCAGGACAGCATTTCGCGAATCTTGGACGGAATCATGGCCGCTCTCCTGGCGCAGGCTCTCCCGGCGGCGTCAATCGGATGATGTCGCCCTCGCGCAGGCCGGAAAGGACCACAACTTCCGTGTCGTTGCGCGGACCGGTTTTCACGGCCCGTTTCTCAAAGGACCCGGAGCCTTCCACCCAGATAAACGGATTTCCCGAATCGAATTCCAAGCTCTGGCAAGGAACGACCAGCGCGTTTTCTAGCGAACCGAGATCGAGATCTAGCGCCGCAGAGAGATCCGGCAGGAGCTTCGGATCGGTGCCTTGCACGGTGAAGCGGGCGGAAAACACGCGGATGGTGTCGGTGAACTGTCCGTTGTGGCCGAGGGGGGAAAGATCTTCGAGTGTTGCGCCCAGCTCGATGCCGGGATACGCGTCCAGGTGCATCTTCGCGTGCATGCCGGGATGGACTTTCAGCAGGTCCACCTGATTCATCTCCACGCGGACTTCCATCTGGGAAGGGTCCACGACCGACAGGAAGGGCAAGCCGGGGTGCACCTGGTCCCCCTGTTGCACCGTGCCCATGCGGCTGCCCAGCCAGATGGTGTTGTAGACCACCACGCCCGCCATGGGAGAGCGCACGGTCATTTTGGAGGCGTTGCTTTGTGCGTAACGCATGGCCTCCAAGGCGCGGTCCCGTTGAATCTCCTGAATGCGGATGCCCGCGCCAGCGGCGGCGCGTTTCAACTGGTAAGTCTCTTTGAGCTGCTTCAAAGTGGCTTGCGCTTCGTCCACCGCCTCTTGGTTCTTTTCCGCGTCGATGCGGGATACGATCTCATTGCGCTTCATCTCCAGTTGCGCGCGCTTTAGTTCGTCCTCGGCCTGTTGCAAGCCCGTGTCATCTTTGGAGCGGGCGATGTCCTCTTCAGCTTGCTTTTGCGCCACCTGGCCCACCAGGTTGTCATAGGCGGCTTTCTTGTCAAGATAATCCTTGGTCTGGGCCTGGGCATCGAATTCCACGAGCAGGTCGCCCTGCTTCACCGAAGCTCCGGCCGGCGCCAGTTTGGTGATGACCATGGAGCCGACTTGCGCCCCTTCGAGCCGGGGAGCGAGGACGGCGAAGGAACGGGCTGCCATGGTCGTTCCATTCAGCCGGAGCGCCTGTGAGAAGTTCTTTTTCTCGACGCGATAAATGGACTCCGCGCGGCTCGCCGAGGCTTGCGCTCGGCGCAGATGGACGAACAGTCTTGGGAGGAGGATGAGAATCAGCAGGGAGAGGGCGCCGAGGAAAAGAGCCTTGGGCTTACTTCTGAAAATCAACTGAAGCGGCATAACCTCATGCACCCCCGAGAGATCCGCAAAATATCGCCCGCGAAGGCGGTTGGAATTCGGGGCCGGGAAAAGGGTTGTTCTCGAAACCTTTTGCGGCTAAAGCGAATTCTTCCGCAAAACTCTCAGTCTATCGCGGAAGCAAAAACGGCCATATCCATGGAATACCCTAATGCGCGCACTCCCGCCCGGCTGGCTCCCTTATTAGACGCCACCCGCGAACATTTGTCCTAGAGAAAATCCGCATTTTGGGCAGAAAAAAGAAAATTTCCGAGCCCTGCACACGCTAGACTGAATTGCGAAAGACCAGCCCGCATTTATGAGACGCCGCCCGCGGATAACATGTTGCACGGAGTCTTTTCGGGCTAAGTGGCTCAGGCCGTTATATGGTGGTTCTAGGACCGAGCCCGAGAAATCATGATCAAGTTTCTGGCGAAGTTTTTTCGCGGGGTGCACCTGATTTTCGGTGTGTCCGCACCTCCAGAGGGACAAAACGAGCGCTCTTTCGTGTTGGTCTGGCTTGGAGTCCTGGTTTTCCTGGCGGGTTTTGTTGCCCTTTTGACTTACCTCGCGCCGCGCCTGTACTTTAAGCCTTAAGACCTGACGCAAGGTGCGGGGAAGAAGAGTCGCGCAGTCTCCGGCCGCGGCTGACTGGGCATTTTTCGCTACTTTGATAGTTTCGCGTCTGCAGCGACCGGGGATGGGGCCCTGTGCAGGGTGCGCAGAATGCGGTTGATGTCCGGCTGTGAGATGACGGTCGGGCCGCCCGCCTTCTGACTAAAAATGAAATTGAGAGAGCTGATGTTTGAAAACAGCCTGACGCTCAGCCCGCCGGATGGATTTGCTGGGCGTCCGAATTGAAATCCGGAGAATTCGCCTGCGTTAACGGCAAAGATGCCGGACTCGGTGCCCCTTGGCAGGATTGTCCCTTTCACAATGAGGAGAATTGCGCGGCTGGCAGCGTTCGTCTGTGAGATAAAGGGAGTAAATTTGTCGGGCGTTGTCTCGAGGAGAGTGCGATAAAGGGCATAATCCGATTGCAGGGCCTCGTCGCCGTACATCCGCCGCAGGGTGCTGGGATCGATCTTGTCGTTGGATAGAACTGAGTTCACGAAAGCGCGCGGCGAGCCGTGCCAAACGGAGAGAGAGTTCCCGGATTGGAAAGCGATCATCGCCTTGTTGTCTGCAATGATGCTGCTCTTTGCCTCGTCAATGTCGTTCCAGGGAACCTCGAATTCATACCCAAAGTAGGAGAGCTTCCTGCCTGGCGATCGGGAAATCGACAAATCCGTGAGTTGAGCAGGAGCCATCCCTACAAGGGGCGTTTTGCGCGCTAGTTGACGAACCCCCAGAGCAATGACGGTCTGGAAACCGAAAAACCACAGATAGATAACGGACACAAGTACGGCAATTCCCAAAACAATCAGGAAGCGAGCCCTTCGCGACATTGGTCCGTGTGCCAGTTGCGGTTATTCCGAAGCGCCGGAGCCGAACAGGCGGAGCACCACGCCGGCAGAAGCCCAGTAATTGCTCTGGCCGGGATAGCCGGTGCCGGTACCGAAGCTCGTACGGTAGTAGTCTACGTTGAACAGGCGGATTTCCCAACGACGCGAGGCGCGGTAGTCAACTCCGCCCCCGACTTTATAAGAAATGCAGTTGGTGGATGTCTGGACGCCGCCGCCGCTGGTGTCCACCCGCGAGCCGCCAACCAGGCCTTCGGCGAAGGGAGTAAAGCGGCTAAAGCGATGGTAGAAGTAGCGGGCCCCGAAATGATTGCCGTACAAAACGTTCCGGACGCCGTTGATGGCGACGACGTTGTAGCTGGCGTCGCCGCCAATCTGCAGCCAGGGCTTGAAGTTGTAGCCGAACGAACCCATTCCGCCGTTGAGGTTGGTGGAAGTTCCGCCGCTATTAAATCGAGCGAGCCCGTAGCCGGAATAGAGCTCCAGCAGCAAACTCTGGTGCACGCCGGGAACAGGGCTCTCCCAACTGGAGCGTACGCGCGCGCTGCCGACAGGCGCAGGTTGAACTGCTTCCGGCTGAGGATCGGGAGCCGCAGCGGGAGCCGGGTCCGCAACAGGCGCGGATGCGGGAGACGGATCTGCAGAAGCCGATGCCGGCGCTGGAGCTGGATCAGGTGGGGGCGGTGGCGGAGTTGGAAACGATGGTTGCGAGGCGGCCGATGATTGCGCAGGAGCAGAAGGCTTGGAAGACGCAGGAGCCGCAGGTTGAGCGCTCGCCGATGGTGCAGGTGCCGAAGCCGGGACCGAAGAAGAAACCCCGGGGGCCGTTTGAGTTGGCGCGGGAGGGGCTGGCTGAGCATTGCTAACCGGAGCCAGCGCTGGAGTCATGGAAGCCGCAGCGGGTTCTGTTGTGGCGGCCGGAGCGGGTTCAGTCGGAGTCGGCTGTGAAACTGCGGGCGCTGCCGTGGTGCTTGCCGCTGGAGACCGAGCCGGCGCTGGAGAAGAAGCCGCCGCAGGCTGAGCTGACGCGGAAGACATATCCGCCGGGGTCAGGGCTGGAACGGGCGGCGTCGGGAAGAGTTGGCCCGGTTGTGTTGGAGCCTTCCTGGTTGGCGAAGGCGATGTGGTTACAGGCGCAGAGTCCATCTTCGGGGCGGAATTTCCTAGTGCTGGAGCAGGAACTGCCGCCGGAGCGCTTGTTGCAGCCGGGGATGCGGTGGTTGGTGTGGCAGGCATGCGCGCGGCAGCCTGTGAGGGGGCGGCGCCGCCACGATCGGGCGTGATCAGGTTCGAGTAAATGTAGCCGACCTTGCCGTCTCTGGTTTGCACGCGCGAGAAGACAAAGCCGTAGACCAGGATGGTGAAGCGCTCACCGCACGCCACGGTGCCGAGGGAGTCCGGAGTTTGGCGCGCCTTGCTGAAAACTTGCGTGCTTTCCGGGTGGCTCGCGCAGACGACGTACCCCAAGTCGTCTGCTAAAGCGGTTGAAGCCATGAGAAAACAGCCCGAGAGCAGGATGAACAAACGTATGCGAGACATCTCTCCCTCCATCGGCTCGGGGACACGCCGAGTCCTGTGAAACATTTTGAGGGGGAAAACAGGAGCGTAAAACCGGCCGAAAGGGTAGGGATTCCAAAACAACACCTGTACGAAGAGGCGGGGGTGCAATTTAGAACGGGAGGTGGCCCGCCTCCAGCCCTTCACGGGCCAACACTTCAGAACAAAGGGATTTGTTGAAAATGCAGGTATTTAGCTGCGGAAAACAACGGTGCAAAACGGGGGTAAAAGGATGTCCTGGGTGCAACTTGCACTGTTTTGGGGCAGTGCTCATTTCTTGCTTGCCCACCTCGCGCGTTTCGCTCTCGCGATCTCCCGCCGCCGCAACCGTCTCCACATTATGCTGCGGCTCTTCCTCGAGGCCACGCAGTGGAAGAAACAAGCACTCCTGGTCGATCTAATTGAGGCTGCCGAGATTTTAGGAATTCCGATCGCAGCGGTTCGCCGGTTGATCGCAGAAGATCGATTGCCGGCCATTCGGGCAGGCCTTCGACTGTTTGCTTTGGAGAACTATTCAGGCCAGCCAAAAAGTTTTATTGAAGACGATCTATCGGTGAGGCTGTCGGATTTTCAGGAAGCCGTGCGAAAATGGGGTTTTGAGACCAAATATGCAGCGTTCACCACTATCCTCAGTTCGAAAATACTTGCGAGAGCGTTAACCGGCACGTTGGTCTCCGCGCTCTTGGATGCCCCTCTGGCAGCGGCAGCCTCCGCACTTGTGGGAGTAAGTAGCTTTAGAGGTCGGTCGTATCACAATGGAAGTGAAAAAACGGCGATTCGCACTTCGCAGTTTGATGGCAGAAAATCCCGTTTGTTACATCTCGGAAGCAAGGTCGAGGCTTTCGGGAAAAGATTAATTCGCCTAGTTCTTGCCCCCTCCGAACAACATCCGGCCAGTCTTGATGGTCGCATAGATCTTCTCTGGTGCCGCGCTGGTCTTGAGGCCGGCGACAACGATCTCTCGCATCACAGTAGTCGTCCGGGCATCGTTATTCAGATTCGAACTGCGTGAACGCCTTGGCAATCAGCGGATTGAAATGTAAAAGTTCGTCCTCGGTCATGCGGCTACTCCCTATTTCAGACAATACGCAGGGAGAAAATGAAATATGTACAAGACCGCTGAACATTCAGGGATTACTCACGGTATTCTGCGGCTGCCCTACATCGCCTTATCCGCGATCAGCAGGCTGGTCGTGCAGGACGATATTTAGAAGTGACCTGTGCACTCGCAATCCGTCCTTGTAATCGATAAAGCCCAACTTCTTGAACTTATTCATAAAGAAGTTCACGCGTGACCGGGTTGTGCCAACCATTCCTGCCAGGGTTTCCTGGTTTATCTCCGGAACAACAGTCTGGGGTGTGCCTTCCTTACCGTAGTTGGCGAGCAACAAAAGAGTGCGGGCTAGCCGTTGCTCGCTGGAGTTAAAAAGTTGATCGACCAAATCCTCCTGGGCGCGCACGTTGCGTGAAAGCACGTACGGTATGAAAAAGTCTGAAAACGTACGTTCCTCGTGGAGGACGCGTAGCATCTCGTTCTTTTCAATTCTAAGAATTGAGCTAGGTGCAATCGCCGTAGCCGTCGCCAGGCAGAATGTCTGGCCTATTAGGCAAGCCTCCCCTAAGAAGTCACCCGCGCCTAGGATCGCGATGACCGCTTCTTTGCCTTGTTTGGATCTGACCTTGAGCTTCACCCTGCCTTGCTGAATATAGAAAACACTCTCGGCAGGATCACCTTGAGAGAAGAGTTTGTAGTCCTTTGGGCACTGCGTAATAGTTCTTGCCAGGCCCACGGTCGCAAGAAACACTTGAGGATCGAAAGAAACCCCTTTCTTGTCTTTCTTAGTCGCCTTCGGTAGCGTGCTCACCGGACTGCCTCATTGCAGGTTCAAATTTTCCGTAGCACAAGATCCAGTGACAGTCAACTAGTATTTTGAGGATCAAAACGGGGCCCTTTTTTGTGCTTCTTCGTGGCCTTCGGTAGCGGGCCCACCGGCTGCCTGGCGGAGTTACCGGTGTAAATACCGCAAGATCCAGTTGCGCACAGCCGCAGCCCACAAGTCGTAGTTATATTTTGCAACACACAGCTTCCGAGAGGGAGTATACTTTTGAACACGACCTGAAACAAAGTCCTTGACTGCTATGGTAAATGAAGCGTACGGATTTGAATGGGGGGAATACGGGAGGATGCAAGCTCCTGAATGCAGGGTGGTTACCTGAGATTCAAGGCGCTCGAACCGATCCAGCTGGGCGCACGCGCGTGCCCTGACCTTGCACGCTCCCAAATGAAAATGCACTGACCGGGATGGTCGGCCAGAGGAAGGAGACACCGTTGAGCGACATAACTCTGAAATATCCGCTGTGGCAGCACCACTACATGCAGGCAATGGCTGAAACTCGTCCTGAACTGATGAAAAGCAAGATTGGCACCGCAGAGCAGGTCGTCGGCCTGCGACTCAGGCAACTGGCAAGCACCATGGACGACTATGAGGAACAGATAGCACTGGCGGCAGCGCTGAAATCTCTGAAGTCCTTAATGAAGTCCTTATGAAGTCCTTAAAGAACAGTAGACTGACGCAGTGAGTTGCGGGTGACCTGAAAGTTCGGGCAACCAGCGTGTACGAGGCCGCGCTGCGAGGGCTACAGGCGTCTGGACAAAGTTGGATGGGAGAGCGACGGGTCACAAGTAGGGACCGCCGTTGTGGAAGTCTATGAAGAGCCGACAAGACATACGGTCAACGTTAAGAGATTGTTGGATTGGTTGAAGCAGCCGGGGAAGTTTCCACGCGATGAAATCAGGAAAGGAAAACTGCGGGCACTTGTGAAGTGACCGCTGGCGGAGTCTTTTTGGCAAATCATGGTCACGCGCCCGTTAGTTTTCATGCCGCTCTCAAATCAATGATGTATTCCGTTCTGTGTTCTTCCGGGCGATCACCCGATGCTGCGATGGTCGTGTGAATCGGCGTCACGTTTTCTATCACCCACAGCGGTGAGATCTCGGGAGCCAAGGCCCCCAGACACCGTAAACGGCTAAAGGGATTACCCGCATCGCACCCTTCACGGGCTGGACTAATCGGTGTCGCACCTACGGCGTTCGCGAGGCTATGTGTTGGCGAGGTGCTTGAGGACTTCGGCGGCGTGGCCTTTGGCTTTGACGGCGGGCCAGACGGCTTCGATTTTGCCGGTTTTGCCGATGAGAAAAGAGCTGCGCACGATGCCCATAAATTTGCGTCCCATGAACTGTTTTTGCTGCCAGGCGCCGTAGGCTTCGATGGTTTTGTGGTCGGGATCGCTGAGCAACGGAAAATTGAATTTGTATTTGGCCTTGAACAGGGCCTGCGCTTTGACCGAGTCAGCGCTCATGCCCAGGATGGCAGTTTTGAGTTGGTCGAACTTCTTTTTTGCGTCGCGAAACTCGGACGCTTCGATGATTCAACCGGTGGTATTGGCTTTGGGAAAGAAAAAAAGCAGGACGCGCCGGCCCTTGAAATCTTTGAGCGAGACGAGTTTGTCTTCGTCGGACCGGTGGCGGAAGGCAGGGGCTTTGTCGCCGGGCTTGAGCATGGGGACTCCTCGGTGCGCGCTGATGGTTTTCGTCCTGAGGCGATTGACGTCAAGTATACGCGCGATTCCTCCCTCCAGTACAACGGGGACAAACGGCAAAAGTTTCAGTTGCTCAGGAAAGGAGCCCGCGGAGGATGTCGTTGACGGCTTGAGGATCGGCCTGGCCGCGGGTGGCGCGCATGACCTGGCCGATGAAAAATTTGAAGACGCCTTCGTTACCGGATTTGAATTTGGCCACGTTATCGGGGTTCTTGGCGATGACGTCGCGCGCGGCGGCTTCGATGGCGGAGTCGCTGACCTGGGCGCCGAGGCCTTCGGCGGCAACGATGTCGGCGGCCCTGCGGCCGGATTCGAACATGGTGGCAAAGACTTTTTTACCAACCGCGGCGGTGATCTGACCGGACTCGATCATTTTCAGTAGCTCGGCCAGCGCACCCGGAGTGATGGGGTTATCGGCAAACGCGACCTTTTTTTCGTTCAACCACCGAATCAGCTCGGTGAGTATCCAATTGGCAGCGGCTTTGCCCGGCGCTCCGGCTGCCACGGTCTCCTCGAAATAGTCACTGAGCGTTCGAGTGGCGGTGAGGAGATCGACATCATAGGGAGTGATTCCGTAGGACGCAAAGCGGGCGCGCTTGGCTTCGGGAAGTTCGGGAAGCGAACGGCGAACTTCTTCGCGCCAGGCGTCGCTGACGTGGACGGGGAGAAGATCCGGCTCGGGGAAATAGCGGTAGTCGTGTGCTTTTTCCTTCGAGCGCATGCCAACAGTGTGGCCTTCGGCTTGGTTCCAGAGGCGCGTCTCCTGAATGAGACGGCCGCCGGATTCGAGGACGCCGATGTGACGCTCGATTTCGTATTCGAGGGCTTTTTGGAGGAAACGAAAAGAGTTGAGATTTTTGACTTCGACTTTGGTGCCGAATTCTTTCAAGCCGCGCGGACGCACGCTGACATTGGCGTCGCAGCGCAGCGAGCCTTCCTCCATGTTGACGTCGCTGACGCCGGTGTACAGCATGATTTGGCGGAGCGAGGTGAGGTAGGCGTGGGCTTCTTCGGACGAGCGAATATCGGGTTCGGAGACGATTTCGACCAGTGGAGTGCCACAGCGGTTGTAATCGATGTAAGCCTTCGTGGCGGATTGCGAAAAACCTTCATGAAGGTTTTTCGCGGCGTCTTCTTCGAGGTGAAGGCGGGTGATGCCGATGCGCTTTGCGGCACCGGCGACTTCGATGTCAAGCCAGCCGCCCGTGGCGAGAGGCAATTCGTATTGCGAGATTTGGTAGCCTTTGGGGAGGTCGGGGTAGAAATAGTTCTTGCGGGCGAAGCGCGAACGCTCGTGGACCGTGCAGTTCAGCGCGAGCGAGGCGCGCATGGCCATTTCGACGGCGCGCTTGTTGAGAACGGGAAGCGTGCCGGGCAGACCGAGACACACGGGGCAGACGTTGGTGTTTGGCGCATCGCCGAAGCGCGTGGAGCAGCCGCAGAAAATTTTCGTCTTGGTAAGGAGCTGGACGTGGACTTCGAGGCCGATGACCGGCTCGTATTTCGCGAGGATTTCCGGAGCGATGGGCATGGCCTCTGGAGCGGATTTCGGCATAAAGAAACAGACATTATAGCACCGGCGCGGCGAGGCTCAGGCCGGGTTTCGGGCGCCTGCTGGCATAAGCGCGGATGGCGCACTGCTCGAGAGTTTCGAGGAAATCCACTTTGCCGCCGACGATGCTCCAGCAACCGGCTTCGGGAGGAAGCTTGCGCAGCGTGAGCAGCACGCGGCCCTGGTTGTTGGTCAGGAGAACGCCGACTCCGACGCGTGGATGAGATTCAGGCATGGATGCCTCACTGGATTGCGGCGTGCGCCGGCTCCCGGAAAATGGGAACGAAGCGCTCGACGAGAGCGAAGCCGCCGAACAACAGCGCGGCGTAAAGGGCGTCGCCTGCGAGAGTGTTCCCGAAAAATGGCAGGCCTGCAAGATAGCAAGCGGCCAGGCCGGCGGCGGTCTTTGGGTAGGAATTCAGGAGCCACCAGGCGGCGAAATTGGTGATCAGAAAGAATTGGGTTGAACCCAGCATCGTGGTGCCGGCAATTCGAAACAAGGTGCGCCGCTTTCGGAGCGGAAAACCGATCAGTACGCTGATTAAAAAGCTGGCGTAGACCAGGAGCATGAGGCCGAGCTTGTAAAAGCCCACAAAGAGGTCGCCGGCAAAAAGCGCGAGCAGTGGAAAAAAAATGGCGAGGCGGCGGTCTTTGATGACTGCGCCGGAGAATAATGCCATCGCGCCGACAGGAGTGAAGTTCCAGGGATGCGGCGCGATGCGGAGGGCGGCGGCGACAATAACCATGGCAAGGGCGAGCAATAGGCGATAAAGCTGAGAGTGACGCAGATTCTCGTTATTCATTTACCGGATTCTCCTTTGGTGATTTTGCGAGCAGCTATTTGGGGAAAACCAGATTCCTCGACTGCGGGCCGCACGGGCTGCGACCCTCCGCTCGGGATGACAGTTGTGGCTTGGCGCATGAGGGGATGGCGTGGCGGCGCGGCTGTTTCGATCGGCAACAAATCGCAGAAGACAAAGCCGTCGCGGTGGACGACCTCGCCCGTTCGGACTGAGACCGGCCACCGGAAAATGGGACCATCGAAAACAAAAGTGTGAAATTCGCCGTTTTCGCCGCAAGGGTCGGCGTTGGACGGAAGATCACGGAAAAAAGAGTCGTCGAGTTCTTGGCCGGCGAAGCTGGCGCCGAGGACTTTGGGATCGACGCAAACGGCGATGGCGCGAAAGCGTTGGAACTGGAAATACCGGATGAGTTCGCGCGTGTCGCGCTTCCAGATGGGGAAGAGAGCGGCCATTCCGATGCGAGCAAGATTTTTCTCGCGATAGGCGCGGAGGTCTTCCAGGAAAATGTCCCCAAAGGCGACCTTGCGAACGCCTTGGTCATAGAACAGGCGCAAGGCTTGCTCCATGCACGCTTCGTAGATGGGATTGACGCATTGTGGAGGAATGCGAACTTCGTGCAGAGGCAAGCCGATGGATTCGGCCTGCTGGAGCAGGAGCTCGCGGCGGACGCCATGCATGCTGATGCGGTCGTAGCCTTCGGTGACAGTGGTGAGAAGGGCCGCCACGCGGAATTTTTGCTGCTGGAGCAGCGTGTGCAGCGCCATGGCGCTGTCTTTGCCGCCGCTCCAGCACAAGAGCACGGGTTCGCGTGTGAACATAGAAGTTTGCAGTTCGTCAGCAGTCCTCAGTTCTCGGTAAGAGACCATGCCCTCATGAGCAACGTGGGTCAATTCCTGCCGGAGAAGCGATAGTGAAGGCCGAGACGGTAGTCCCGGCCCAGGGCAGGAAAGCCAATCGCGTCCTGATATTGCTTGTCGAGGAGATTATTCACTCGACCGTAAAAGGAAACGCCAGGCGCGAGGAGAAAAGATGTAGCGACGTCAATGCGGGCGTAACCAGGATTGCGAGCGAGCCCCAGGCCGTCAAAATCGCTGTCTGCGCGCGCGCCGGAGACGTAACCATGGACGTTGAAGTTTAAGCGGTCAAAGGCGGCGTTCAGCCAGACGTTGCCCGAGTTTACGGGGCGGCGCAATAGGTGATCCCCAGGTTCCTGAAATCCCGTGCCAGCCGTGGACGATTGCAAAACGCGTGTATCGTCGTGGGAATAGTCGCCATTGAGCGAAAGCCAGCGCCCAAGAGGGGCGGTGGCACTCAAGTTGACGCCGCGGGCGCGAGCGCGGTCGGTATTGAGGAAGGTCACGCTCCCGAACCGGCAACCCGCCTGTGTTCCGGGCACGGAACTGATCAAGTCGCGGAATTCGTTGGCGAAATAAGTGGCGGAAACACGAAAGGGGCCTGAATCGAAGTATTGGTCGAGTCCGAGATTGATGGTTCGGCTGCGCTGGGGACGCAAGTTGGGATTTCCCGGGCTGCACGGATCGGCATCAAAGGACTCAAGCGCGGTAGGCTCTTCGATTCCCCGGCCATAGGTAGCACGCAGCCGCGTGTCTCCCCAAAAACCCTTGGCGTGGCGCAGAGCGTATACGGCCCCAAGGCGCGGCACAACACGAGTGCCAAAACTGGCGTCCGCTTCCGCGCGCCCTCCTGCGCTCAGCGTGAGACGCGAAAGGGGGGACCAGCGACCGTCGAGAAAGCCGGCTTGATTGCTGCGATAGGAATGGCCACTGGCGTTTTCCACTTCGTATTGATAGCCAGCCGTCGCCGCGCCCCCGTGAAAGGAGTAAGTGGATTGCGCGACGCCGCCGGAACGATTCGCTTGATTGGGGAAATTCCCGAAGGGAGGAAAGCCGCTGATGCTGAAGTAGCGAGACTCCATGCCAGAAAAATGGTGGCTCCAATGTTTGCCCGTCTGGAAGTTCCAAGTGAGGTTCGCGGAAAGCTGCTGAAGATCGTAGAAGGAAGAAGGATCGGGAGGAAAGAGGAGCGTCTGGCCGGGAGCTCCGGCAAAACTGGAGTTGCTGCGAACGCTCAAGCGAACCTGATCGGTATCGGAAAAGCTGTAGCCGATATTTCCGGCGACGCCGCGATTAAGAAAAGCATCATTGACGCCCTGGCCTTCGGTATGAAAGTAGGAGCCGGCCGCGGAATAATCGAACCTGCCGGGCAGGCCGCTGACCTGTGTGCCCCCCCGGGCAGAGGAAAAGCTGCCGCCTTCCGTGAAGAGGTCGATTTGGGGAATACGGGTTGTCCCGCGATGACTGACGATTTGGACCACGCCGGACATGGCATCAGTGCCGTAGAGAGCGCTTTCAGCGCCGTGGACAATTTCGACCTTGTCGACGTTGTCGAGGGTGAGGTTGGAGAAGTCAAAGTCCCCGCCGGGAAGATTGACGGGAGTGCCATCTATCAGGACTTTTGTGAAAGCCGAATTGCCTCCGTCAATAAAGATGGTGGCGAGCCCCCCAATTGTTCCCGTGCGCGCAAGGCTGATGCCGTTTTGCGTGGCGAGAAGGTCCGGAAGCGAAACAGCCTGGCGCTGCTCGATTTCTTGCAGCCCGACGATATCAACAGGGGCTGGAGTCCGGGCAAGCTCCGTTGGCCGGGTGTTGGCGGTGACGACGACGTTGGAGGAAAGAGGCGCGAGGTCGAGGTGAAGATTCAAAGTGCGAGATTCGGCGGGAGCGAGGTCGACGACGGCCTCGCGCGGCGCAAACGATGAGCGCGTGAATTGCACGCGATAGCGGCCGGGAGGTAGATCCAGGGAGTATTGGCCGCCGGGAGAGGATTTGGCGGACCAGGTTTGGGGATTTGCTGAATTTCCGGAGCGAGCCTGCACCTGAACGTCGCCAATGCCGCTGCCGCTCGAATCAGTGAGCGTCCCGGAAAGATGTGCGAGCGGTGAGTTATTTTGCGCTTGCAACGAAATGGGAAACGAGAGAACTGCCAGAGAGAAAAGAGCAGCACGAAGAAGAGCTGTGTTCATTTTGTCCTCCACTCCCTCACGCGCGGGAGTTTGAAGGTTGTCCTGCGCGGAAAAGAACGCACAGGCTGCAGACTTCGCCGGTCTCCTGGCTTGGCGGTGTTCATGGCTCGCAGCCTTCCCGCAAAGGAGCAGTGGCTTGCGAGGCTTTTTCAAAGCGACCCTTGCCGGGCCGACTTCAAGAGCCCGACATCCTCCCGTTGCGGCCCTTACCGGGTCGCACGGATGTGAGCGGCTTCCGCCTTACAGTCGCGCGGCGGCGACGGATTGTTGTTGTCCTCGACTGGATCGGCCAACGAACCGTCTTCCCGAGCACGAAGTCTGCGGTGAATGTGGTCTGCGGAACGGCGCCGCAGGGTTGGGGTGAACGAGAAAGACTGCCGGTTTTAAGAGTCCGCCAAAATTGTGACGCGAGGCCGACCGTGGCCGCGCATCTCCACTTTCAATGGGACCTGAAAAACCTGTTCGAGCAATTCGCGCTGGTAAATAGCGGCGGGAGGCCCGACACGCAGACAGCGGCCGCTTTGCATTAGAAGGATTTGGTCGGCGTATTCGGCGGCGAGATTTAGCTCGTGCGTGACCACGATTACGGTGTAACGGTAGCGCGCAGCAAGGCGGCGAAGAGCATCGAGAAGGCCGACCTGCGCGGCGATGTCGAGATGGAGCGTGGGCTCATCGAGAAGCAGAAGCAGCGGCTGCTGGGCGATGGCGCGGGCAAGAATCACGCGCTGTTTTTCGCCGCCGGAGATTTGGTCCATAAGACGGTCGCTGAGATGGGCGGCGCCGACTTGCATTAGGGCATCTTGCGCAATTTGCACGTCGTTGGAAGATTCGAAACGCAGCGAACGGCCATGAGCGTGGCGGCCCTGAAGGACAAATTCCCAGACGCGCGCGGGGAAAAGCAAGCGGCTTTCTTGCTGAACCATTGCGATGCGCTGCGCGCGAGTGCGCGGAGTGAGGGAATGGATGACAAAGCCGTTGAGAAGGATGCGGCCGGAGAGTGGGTTGAGGACTCCGGCAATCAATTGCAGGAGTGTGGACTTGCCGCTGGCATTGGGACCCAGAATGGCAACAATTTCGCCGGGCCGCGCCTGAAAGCTGGTGGTTTCCAGAGTAAAGAGCGGAGCCTGGGAAGGATTGGCGGAATAGGCGTAGCTGACCTGCTCGACGGCCAGGCGGATTTCTGTGCCCAAGCGAGTGGATTCCGGCGCGGTGCGAGGGACAGTGGAACTGCGGCTGGGGCTCATGCGAGCCTCCGGCGAAGCAGGTAGATGAAGAGCGGCGCGCCGACAACGGCGGTGACCGCGCCGACGGGAAGCTCGTTGGGGGCAACGACGATGCGCGCGAGCGTGTCAGCGATCACAACGGCAATGGCGCCGCCGAGCGCGGAGGTCGGGAGCAAGGTGCGATGGTCTGAACCGAAAAGGAGCCGCATGACGTGAGGAACGATGAGACCGACGTAACCAACCGCGCCGCTGACAGAAACCGCAAGTCCAGTGAGAAGGGAAGCGGCAACGTAGACCACGAAACGCACGCGGCGAATGTCTACGCCCAGATGCAGGGCTTCTTTTTCGCCGGTGAGAAGGATGTTCAAATCATTGGCAGTGGCGTAGATGACGCCCATAGCGACGAAAAAGCCGGCGGCCAGGAATAAGAAGACACTCCTTTGAAAAGAAGTGGAGAGATCGCCCATCAGCCAGAAGACCATGCCGCGCGTGTTGCTCGTGTTTACCGTGCTCATCAGGAAGACGATGACGGCGGAAAGAAAAGATGCTGTGATCACGCCACCGAGGAGAAGAGCATTGCTCTCAATCTGGCCCTGGCGGCGGCCAAGAAAATAAACAGCGGCGACGGTGGCGGCAGCTCCGAGAAACGCGCACACCGGAGTGAGCAGGGCGCCGAGATCAGGGGGAAGGGCCAGATGGGGTTCAGCGATGAGCCCGAAGATGGCACCGAGGGCCGCGCCGCTGGATACGCCGAGGACGTAAGGATCGGCCAGAGGGTTGCGCAGCAACGCCTGGAAGCTGGTGCCGGCTACGGAGAGTGATGCTCCCACAAGGATGCCGAGAAGGATGCGCGGCAAGCGGATATTTTGGATGATGAGACCATAATCGCTGGAGATTTGGCTGCTTTGGCCGAGGAGCACACGGAGCAAGTCGCGCCCAAGAGCGTAGAGCGAAACGGGCACGGCGCCGAACTTCAAGGCGACGACGACAACAAAAAACAAAATCACCAGAAGGAGGAGACACTGAAAGAAGAGTTTGCGAAAGGTCAGCGGCCGCATGCACAGCCTCCCGTGGAGCGGACGTGCTCGAGGGACGGCGGAGGCAGGTTCAGAAAAGAAGGAAAGAAGGCATACGGGCGAGCACATGGTTTTTCTTTGTCCGTTTTTTCCTTCGCGTCGCCGGGTTTTTGTTCAAAAGCTTCGGGGTGCAACTGATGGGCAAGGTCTTCAATGGCAGAGACGATGCGCGGGGCGGGGCGGTTCACGGCATCGCTGATAACCGCGTAACGGCGGTCACGAATGGCGTGAAGGATTTTCCAGCCGGGAAGAGTTGCGAGTTTTTCCACTTCGCGTGACGCCTCGCCCGAATGCGACTCGGCAAATACGAGAAAATCCGGTTGCAACTTGGCGATTTCTTCCAGATTCACCTGGGGCCAGTCTTGCGAGGAATCCACGATGGAAACGGCGCCAGCGCGACGAATGGCGTCGGCGAGAAACGTATGCTGGCCGGTGGAAATCAGCGGTTGCGTCCAAACGACAAAAAGGACGCGCTTCGGGGGCCAGCTGCCAATGCGTTGCTGGAGGTCGGTGAGGCGGTGCTGCATTTCCTCAACGACCGGGGCTCCCGCATCAGGGACGCCGAGGATCTCAGCCAATTCTCTTAGGGAAGACATGATGTCTGCGACGGTATGAGGATCGGTGGCGTAGGAGGCGATGCCCAATTCGTCGAGGGCGTGTGTGGTTTCGGGGCGATTGAAAGATTTTGTGGCGAGAACGAGATCAGGGTGAAGTGAAGCAATCACTTCCAGGCTGGGGTTGACGCCGCCGCCGACTTTGGTTTTATTTTTTGCGTCAGGAGGGTAGTCGCAGTAGTCCGTGTCGCCAACGAGGCGATCCTGGAGACCAAGCGCGTAAATCGTTTCCGTCAAGCTCGGCGCGATAGAAACGATGCGGCGAACCGGCTGCGGGATGCGAACAGTGCGGCCGGTTTCATCAACGACTTCGCGGAAAGCAGGAGGTTCCGGCGAGGAATGGTTCGCGCTTTGCGCACGCGAGGGAGCAGCAGCGCACGAAAATACAGCCAGGGCAGCGCAAGCTGCGGGACGAGGCCGCAACGGACGCAACGTTTTCAAGAAGTTCCCCACGATTCCGGCGAGAATTTCCTTCCAAACAAAAAAGCCCCGCGAGACGCCTGGGGCTTCCGGCTTTGCCCTTTCTCGCGAAGGGCGCCGGCCTCTGCGCCAAGGGAGGGTGGCCTGGCTTACGGCTGCTCGAGCCGATCACAGTGGCGGGACCGCGGCCGATTCGCACGGCCTTCCCCGCTTCCCCGGCTGCCAATTGAAAATTCAGTGTAAGCTGCGAGCGTGGGAGTGTCAACGCAAGTGTTTGTGTTTGGCAGCTGGTTGCATCGGCGATCAAAAAAACTCACCGGTTCTTCCAATTCGGTTTGCGTTTTTCGACCAGAGCGCGCAAACCTTCCTGGGAATCCTCGAGGCGGTAGAGCTCATTAAGAAAAATGTTCATAGAATGCTTGAGACCGTCGCGAAGAGAAAGGCCCATTCCACCGAGAATAGCTTTTTTTGCCATGGTGAGGACAGGACCCGAGTGGCTGCCGATGCGATTCACGATGTCGTCGACGGTTTTTTCGAGCTGGGCTTCCGGAACGAGGCGATTGACCATGCCCAGGTCGAGCGCACGTTCGGCGGTGACGGGTTCGCCAGTCAAAACCAGTTCGAGAGCGATTTTGGGGCCAACGAGGAAGGGCAAGATGGTGGACGCGAGTGGAGGGAAAACGCCGATGCTGATTTCCGGTTGGGCGAATCGCGCTTTGGGCGTGGCGATGACGAGATCGCCGAAAGCGGCGAGTTCCGCGCCGCCTCCGATGGCGGGACCGTTCACGACGCAGACGACCGGCTTGCCGAGTTCTAGCATGCCGGAAAAGGTGGCGTGGAAGGCATCGAGCATCTGGAAGACGCGCTGCGAGGTGTATTCGCCGACGTCGATGCCGCCGCAAAACACTTTGCACGCGGAATCGAGAACGATCAGTTTGACGTCGTCGCGTTCGCCGGCGTAGCTGATGCCGTCCGCCATTTCGCGAAGCATGGCTTCGTTGAGAAGATTGTGCTCCGGGCGGGAAAGAGTCATGCGCGCGACGCCGCCCTGGCAACGCAGCTTTACAAATCTAAATTCGTCCGGGGTGCGTTTCACAGGCGTTGAGAATTCCTGGTTGACCGGCTCGATCATTTCCATACTCCCGTGGATCTGCTGCTCCCTGTGATGTGACCGAAGGGTTGAGCTGATAATCAAATTCGATGCTAGCACGGCATAATGCAGGAGCCGGGCGGGAGTGAAGAACGTGGTGCGCAAACAGTTGTGTCGCGATTCGAAGGGGCAGGGATTCCTGGCATGCGGAAACATGAAGAAGATTGACAAACTCTCGAAGCAGGGAAGGGCAGTCGCAGTTCGAGTGACGGAGCCGTGCGATGCGGAGGGGTTCCCGGCCGCGTCGTCGTGGGAGCGTGCGGTGCCATTGCGATTCAGGGTGGACTGGCGGGGGAAAAATGTGGACCCGGAACGAGAGACCGAGGTGCGGTTGCTATGGACCCAAGAGACTTTGTTTCTGCGCTTTCGGGCAAGATACCGCAGCATCACCGTCTTTCCCGATGCGGAGAGGAACGGACGAAGGGACCAACTCTGGGAGCGCGACGTAGCCGAGGCGTTTTTGCAGCCGGATCGTTCGAATCCGCGGCGATACAAAGAATTCGAAGTAAGCCCCAACGGTTTCTGGATTGACCTGGACATCGCTCCGGGAGAGAAACACGACTTGAAGAGCGGATTGAAACGGCGCGCGGTGCTCGATACGGGGCAGGAAACCTGGATTGCGGAGCTGGCGATACCTATGAAGTGCCTTGTGGCGAAGTTTGATCCCGCTGCCACGTGGAGAGTGAATTTTTACCGCGTGGAAGGACCGAAGGAGCCGAGATTCTATTCGGCGTGGCGGCCCACGAGGACGCCGGTGCCGAATTTTCATGTGCCGGAGGCTTTCGGGGAGCTGATATTCACAACGACTAAGAAGTAAGGAAATAGCAGGCCGTTTTGCAGAACAGGAAGTGTGGGCCGCACACTGGAATCCGCCGCTTTTTTTCCTATGCTCTTGCGGTGACAAACCTCCCCGCTTCTCTTCAAAACAATCCGCAGAAACGCAGCCTTCCTAGAAGCATTTTCGTCGTGCTGGTTTGCTTGTCGTGCCGGAGCGGCGCGGCGCGCAAGGCCGCGGCAGAATGTTCCGCTTCGACGGTGAAGATAACCAAGGTCGAGCCTCCGAATTGGTGGGTGGGATTCACGCCGGAACTGATGCTGCTTCTCTCCGGGCAGGAGCTAGAAGCCACGAAAGTGTCGTGCAATCTGCCGACGCTGCGCGTTTTGCGCACACCGGCATCTGCCGGCGGCAATTATCTTTTTGTATGGTTGAGGATCGGAGCGGACACCAAGCCAGGTACATCGGTTTGCCGGCTTTGGGCACCACAGGGAACAACCTCCTTCGAATTGCCGCTTTCACCGCGCGCGCCCACGCTGGGGAAGTTTCAGGGGCTTTCGCCGGATGACGTGATTTACCTGATTATGCCGGACCGCTTCGCGAACGGCGACCCAACCAATGACCAGCCAGCGGAAGCGCCCGGCTCGCATGACCGTTCGAAGCCGCGCGCGTACCATGGCGGCGATTTGCACGGAATCCAAATTCATCTGGCGTACCTGAAGGAGCTTGGCGTGACTACTCTATGGCTCACGCCGTTGGTGAAGAATGGCGCGGCGCAGGATTACCGCGGATCCGACGCGGTGGATTTGTACGCCGTTGATCCCCACCTGGGTTCGCTGAAGGATTACCAAGACCTGGTGGCTGCGGCGCACAAAGAGAAGGTGAAGATTTTCTTTGACGCCGTGCCGAACTACGTTGGCCCCCTGAATCCATGGGTCACGAATCCGCCCCTGCCAGACTGGTTTCACGGCACGAAGCAGCATCATCTGGATTCGTTTTCGCCGCTGAAGGGAACGTTCTATGGCAAGCCCGGCGGTCAAGCAGCCGCGAACGACCCGTTTGAATCGCTGGTTGATCCGCACGCTCCGGCATGGATGAAGCAGAACCTCACCGACGGTGGTTTTTCGGAATTCTGCCCGACATGAATACGGAGAATCCCGTCGTTGAAGAATATCTGCTGCAGAACAGTCTTTGGTGGGCGGAGATTTCGGGTTTGGACGGCTACCGGGTTGACACGTTTCCTTATGTGGGTCGGAAATTTTGGGCGTATTGGCATGCGGGGCTGCGGCGGGTTTATTCGAATCTGACGACGATCGGGGAAGTGTTTCATCGCGATCCCAGCGTGACGTCATTTTTTGTGGGTGGAGTGCGCCGCTACGACGGGATTGATAGCGGACTGTCTACGGTATTTGACTTTCCCATGTTTCTCGCCCTGCGCGATGTGCTGCTGCGAAGCGCCCCCGTGGGCCGCATCGCGGACGTGTTGCGGCACGATGCGTTGTATCCACGCCCGGATTGGCTGGTGCCTTTTTTTGCAAATCACGACGTGCCACGCTTTGCGAGTGCCGAAGGGAGTTCCTCGGCGAAATTGAAGCTGGCGTTCGGGCTGACGCTGACTCTGCGCGGCATTCCGGAGATCTATTACGGCGATGAGATTGGAATGCCGGGAGGCGGCGACCCGGACAACCGGCGGGATTTTCACCGGAGGATGGCCCGAAGACACGAATAACGGTTTCACGCAAGCCGGGAGAACCGGCGAACAGCAGGAGGTTTTCTCGTATGTCCAGGAATTGCTGCGGATTCGGCGCGAACATGCCGCGCTTCGCGGAGGCCAACTCTGGCATCTCGCTTCGGATGAGAACGCGTATGTTTTTTCTGCGCGAGTCGGAGGAAGAGCGGGTTGTGGTTGCTTTTAATAATTCAGATCGAGCCTGAGAGCTGCAGATTTCGCTAAAGGGAACGCCAATGCAAAATGCTGTGGCGCTTTCGAGGCTTCTTGGCGGAGCAAAAGCAGAGCTGACGCGAAGTGAGCTGCATATTTCTGTGCCGGCACAACGCTTTCCATTTTTTTTGTTAACTAAAAACGCCTAAAACAATCAGAATGCGATCCGAACGCTCCAATTTTTTACCCCGTCGGGCACAGTGAGCGCGACGGTATGCGCCTGGCTGTCAAAGCGCCAGTCCTGAACCGGGCGGTCATTGATACGAACTTCCTTTGGAGTGCCGGCGGCGCCGTATACAGTCAACGCCGAGCTATTCCACCAAGGCTTATACCTATTCTTTTCGACGCCGCTCGCAATCGAGATCGAGGAGGGCGAGACAGCGCAGGAGTAATGGATGCGCAGGACTTCGCCCTTCTGATAGGCAAAGGAATGGCCGTCGTCCTGGTAAAGTGAGCCGCGGCAGTCTTCTCCGGGATAAATGTGTAACTGAAGCGGGCCGTCGGGAGTTTCGCCGGTATTCTGAACCACAGATTGCATGGGAACAATTGCTCCGGCGCGCACATAGAGCGGCATTTCATCCAAGCGGGGGTGGAGCTGGATTTTTTCGTCATGAGCATGCCTCGCGCCACTCCAAAAGTCATACCAATCGCCAGGTGGAAGAGCCACCTCTTCAGCGTCCAACATTTCCGTAGTCACGGGAGCAACAAGCAGATCGCGGCCGAACAGAAAATCGCGGTCGTCACCGTAAAACTCCGGGGCCTGCGGATATTCAAGGAAAAGAGGACGCATCACAGGAATACCGGTTCGCGCGGTCTCCTCGATGGCCGTATAAAGGTATGGCATCAGGCGGTAGCGCAGCTCGATGTATTTCCGGCGAATGGCTTCATGTTCCGGGCCGTGAACCCAAGGTTCTTGATCGGCGGTGCCCTTGGCAGTGTGGTCGCGATAAATCGGATTGAGCGAGCCGACTTCGAACCAGCGCGTCAACAAATCAGGGGTGGGAGAACCGGCGAAGCCGCCGATGTCGTTTCCGACCAATGGCATGCCTGAAATGCCCATGCTCATCAGCATGGGGGTGCTCATCTTCACATGATTCCAGGTGCTGCTGTTGTCGCCCGTCCAAGTGGCGGCATAACGCTGCGCCCCGGAGAAGGCCGCGCGCGTAAGCACGAAGGGGCGCTCGCCAGCCTGCAGTTTCAACAAGCCCTCGTAGGTGGCGCGGGCGTTTTCCATGCCGAAAATGTTATGAGCCGCACGATGATCCACGGTGGTGCCGTCATCCAGGCGATGTACGGTGTCGAGGGGCATGGTTTTGTCGGCGCGGGAAAAGACGGAAGGCTCATTCATGTCGTTCCAGAAGCCGGCGGCGCCCATGGCAACGAAATTCTTGTACAAACCTCCCCACCAATCGCGCACGCGAGTCAAAGTGAAATCGGGGAAGACGCTGTCACCCGGCCATACTTTGCCTGCGTAAATCGAGCCGTCGGGGTTCTTCACGAACACATCGTTCTTGATGCCGGAATCGTAGGGCGCATACCCGTGGTCCGGATCTTTCTTGATGTGCAGGTCAGTGATGAGAATGGTGTGAAAACCCTGGGCGCGAAAATCGGCAATCATCTTTTCGAAAGTCGGGAAGTACTCGCGGTTGATGGTGAAAGGGGCGTAGCCCTGCTGATAGTCAATGTCGAAATAAATGGTGTCAGCGGGGATTTTCTTGTCCCGAAGCGTTTTGACAATCTCGCGGGCGCGAGATTCCGGATAATAGCTGTAGCGGCATTGCTGATAGCCAAGGGTCCAAAGCGGAGGCAAGGGCGCGCGCCCAGTAAGGGCCGTGTATTGTTCCACGACTTTTTTTGGCTCGGGTCCGGCGATGAAGTAATAGTTCAGTTCGCCCCCCTCGGCGCCAAACGAAAAGTAGTCGCGCGATTCCTTGCCAAAATCGAAAGAGCTTCGATAGGAGTTGTCAAAGAAAACGCCGTAAGCCAGGCCGCTGCGCAATCCGATAAAGAAGGGAATGGTTTTGTAGAGCGGGTCGGAGGATTCCTGCCACCCGAATTCGTCAGTGTTCCAGTTGGCAAAAGCGCGGTTGCGGCGGTTCATTGGCCCGGCTTTGTCTCCAAGACCATAGTAATTTTCATCGGGCGGCATTTTCTTCCAGACATGAACACGCGAGCCATTCCAGGCCATGGGCCGGCCAGGCTCGTCGGCGAGCAAGACGTTGCCGGAAGCGTCAGCAAAGGTAATGAGAAGGGGAGACTTCGTTACAAGCACGTTGACAGAGCCGGCGGTCATCTTGACTTCATCTTTTCCATCCTGGATCTGGACAGGGCCGCTTATATAGTTCAAAGGCGTTTCAGCGATGGCCCACGAAAAATCCTTAGGAAAGCGGCCGATGGGAGCGACGCGCACGCGCAGAATGCCGTTGTAGACCTCTGTAATCCGCACTTTAGCCGCGGCGGCAGTCAACTCCATGCCATCCTGGAGACCGTCGCGGAATTTCTCGACTCGTTCTACTTTGCCAATGTGCTGCCAGCCCTGCGCAGGCGCGGCCGTGCTGCCCAGGGCGCAAGCGAGCAACCCTATTCCTATACGTCGAACCAGCGGTCTCATGTCCATCCTCCTGATGTTGGAAGGGAGTGAAAGGCTTTGCTGCGTTTGGTTCTTGACAAGAATTGACAAGAACTTGACGTGCTTGCCGGTTTTCGTCAAGCTGCGAGCCAATGTTCGAAAAATACCGATGCCTTCGCGCCTTCGATCCGCCGCCTCACGGCATCCATCACGCGGCAGCTTACAGAGTTCTCGCGGCCATAGAAACCAAGCCAATACGGCAGGTGGAGCTCGCAAGGCACAAGTGAGATCTCGAGATGGACATCGTGAAGGTGGAAGAATCCTTGTTGAAAAATCACGCGCAAAGCCTTTTCGCGAAGAAGCTCGGCAGCTTGCTTCTCACTCAGTGAGGCCGCCAGGCGATTGCGACTGCCGCGCGCCTCCAATTCGTCATCCTCCGGGACTCGGGGAAATTCGAACAAGTCCAGAGAGCCATCCACAGCGTCCATCGCGAAAATGCGTGACCGCGCGTTTCCGCACTTCACATGAAACAGGAAATATTGCACGTAGACCTCGGCGATGCGGCGCAAAGGCCCGCTGCGAATCCGCCAATACAGAGCGGAGGGCCCGGCAGGGGAAAAGGCGTGCAGCGCCTGCTCCTGACTTACGTTGGGCTTCAAAACCCGAATAGAGCCAGTAGTCATCGAACTGGTTCTCCGCTCTGCTATCGGAAATAAATCCACAGTCCGACGACCGCGCCAAGCAACAACAGGCTGAAGGCCATGTTGATGGCATGCTCCGCGGGTGTTTCCTTCGCAGGTTTGCGCATGGGCGGGCCGCCGACGGCGATGGTCTCAATTTTGTCGTCCACCGTCGCAAAAGTCAGGCCAGCGAGGCGCTTGCGCTCGGGAGCTGGGGCCGTCAGGCTGACGCCTATGAGCACGACGGAGCAAACCACAAACATGAAGATGGCGTAGTGGAGGAAGTTCATATCAATGAACCAGCGGGCGAGGGGAGAAGTAAAATGGCTGCTGCCTGCGCGATCGGCCAATTCCAGGATGAATCGAGCAGCTCCCAGCACAAATCCCGTGAGGAGGGAGGTGATGGCGCCTGCCCCATTCAGGCGCGGCCACAAAATTCCCAGGACAAAGCAGGCGGCGATCGGCGGGCTAATATAGGCCTGGACGCTCTGCAGATAGATGTACAGCTGACTGCTGATGTAGTGGATGAAAGGAACCCAGAGCAGGCCCAGCAAAACCATAATACCAGTGGCGATGCGGCCGAAATTCACCAACTGATTTTCCGAGGACTGCGGGCGAATTTTTTTGTAGAAGTCGAGCGTCACGAGAGTCGAAGCGGAGTTGAAGACCGAACTCATCGCGCCCATTACTGCGGCAAGCAATGCGGCCATGACCAGGCCGACAAGACCAACAGGCAAAAGATTGAGAACCAGCGTGGGGTAGGCGAAGTCCGGCTTTTTTACCTGCTCGGGAAACAAGGCGAAAGCGATGATTCCGGGGAGGACCAGTATGAAGACGGGCAGGATCTTGAGGAAGCCGGCAAAAATAGTTCCCGCTTTGGCGTGGCCTTCATCGCGGGCAGAGAGCACGCGCTGGACGATCACCTGATCGGTACACCAATACCAAATGCCTAGAATCGGCGCGCCAAAGAAGATACCGGTCCAAGGAAAGCTGGCGTCCGACGCAGGCTTAATCATGTGGAAGTAATCCGGTGGGACCAGGGTGCGAAGATGTTGGAGACCGCCGACTCGCGTGAGGCCGATGACGGTAAGCGCGACGGCGCCGGTGATAAGGATTAAAGTCTGGACGGTGTCCGTGTAGATGACCGCGGCCAAGCCGCCGGCAACCGTGTAAATGCCCGTGGCGATGACGAGAACGACGGCCGTTTCCCACAGCTTCCAGCCTGCGACTCGTTCGAGAACCACGCCGGCCGCGTACAGCTGGACGGAGATCTTGGTGAAAATATAAGCAATGATGGAGATGCCCGCCAGGTAGACAGCGGACTGGCGGTTGAATCGGCGTTCGAGGAACTCCGGCATGGTGAAAACGTTGCTGCGCAGATAGAAAGGCACGAAGACCCAGCCGAGAATCAGCAGAATGAGGCACGCCAGCCATTCAAAATGGCCTACCGCGAGGCCGGAGGAAGCACCAGTGCCCGACAGACCGATAAAATGCTCCGTGGAAATGTTGGAGACGAACAAAGACGCGCCAATGAAGAACCAGCCAACGTCACGTCCGGCGAGAAAGTACTCCTCGGAGGTTCGTTTCCGACGGGCAAAGTAAATGCCAATGCCAAACACCAGCGCGAAGTAGAACGCGATGATAACGATGTCAGGGGTTGCAAGAGCCCGGTGACCGGTCTCAACCAACGAAGCGAAGAGCATGCACTCCTCCATTACGGACTTAGCGGGCAAGCACGGCCAAAAAAGCGGCAAAAACGCGAAGTCTATAACAGGCGCACCAAAGCCTCAATGGCGTTCCTGCGGAAGTGGTTCTGCGGGGATCCATCGTATTGTGAAGCGCGAATAGTCAGAAGGGATCTGGAAAAGGACCAGAAGTACTTTAAGAAGCGCCTTCCGGGAACTTGGCGTTGGTGCACACACTTACAGGCGCATCTCGTTTTCCAAACGGGAGTCCGCCGAACAGTCTCCTCTTGATCATCTTCATTTGCCAGATCCCGGTCGTTTTCAGCGAAGATGCCAACTGACAAAGGGCGGCCCTTTGCCTGCGCCCACGGGACCGATTTAGGGAAATAAGGTGGGCGTAGCGGCGGAACGCGCCCAGCAATCAGGTAAAACCTTTATATCCGCGTGGGCGGAATGCTGGCAAGGTTGCGAAGATTCGCTGTACCCTCGCCGAAGAGCATCATGAATTTTAAAGGAACTAAGACAAAAAAAAAAAATAGAAAATCAGGAAAAACCCTGCTTTCCCTGGATTTGGGACTGTGCTACGTTCTGACCTCGGTCGGAAAGGAAGTTTTTGTCGTAGTTGCGCGGGTTTTCTCGCCCAGCCGAAGCACAAACCGCTCGCTCCTGCGGAAGGTCCAACGAGCGCGGGAATTGATGATCCCGCACCTTCTTCACTCTGCCAGCACTCATCCGAGCGGCACTTAAGCAAACTGCGAGGGAATCATTCCATCCCTCGCCGTGTCACGTTTGAAGCTAAAACAACCGGTTAGTTGAACGAACCCAGAGTCCGGCCAGTTTGTAGACTCCAGCCTTACATTGTCAACAAGTGAGTCGCGCAGTCCGCTTGGTGCTCACAGATTTAGAGGTGACGCAAATGTTCGAAGTTTGGCGGGAGCGCATCGTCCCCAGTCTTCTATCCGGGTTGCGGGGCTGTTGATTTTTCACTCGCTCGATGTAGACGTGGTGGTCCAGCCACATCCGCTTAGGCGCAGGAAGCAATCGTTCGGTTTTCTTAACTACTCATCCAGAAGCAGCATAGGCTAGGTAATCCATGAGAGACAGCCTCAGGCAGATCGAGGGTCACAAGAACCGCTCTTCGACAGCCAGGAAAAATGAATTGTTTCAAGAGCTGGTGGAGCACCTGCGGCTAAATCGTGCTTGCTTGCGTGAGGAATGGGCTCGACGCATTCACACCGCGCAGTTGCTTACGGCCATGAGCAGGGAAGAGATTTTCACGGAAGCAACCAGCCTCTACGACAATTATGTAAAGGTGTTGGAGACCGGCAGTGTTAAGGATCTGCAAGCGTACGCCCGGGATTTGTCCAAGCGCATCATTCACCGGGGCGTTGAGACTTACGAAGTGCTAGGCATAGTGCTTCTCTTGCGGGACGTTTTGGCTCGTTCGCTTTTTAAGAAGTATCACGAAAATGTTGAGCTTTTGAATCGCGTGTTCGATGCTTATGAACCCGCCGCAAACCGGATTGCCAACACCGTTGCGGTAAGTTTCGTGGAACAACGCGAGCGCGTGATTCGCCGCCAACAGAAAGCCATCCAAATTCTGCATGTGCAGGAGGAAGAGAGAAAACGCATCAGCCGCGAACTTCATGATGAGGTCGGTCAGACTCTGGCGGCAATCAACGCGCACCTCGCGCGGGTGCAGCGCGACGGCCTCGGGGATCAGGACTCGTCGTTGCGGGCAAGAATCGCCGATGCCGAAAAACTGCTTGTTGGAGCGATTGAGAGAATGCACAGCTTTGCCCGCGCGCTGCGGTCGGCGGTGCTGGATGACCTGGGTCTCTTGCCGGCACTGCGCTCCTATCTCAAGGATTATGCCGAGCGCACTGGATTGTTGGTGCGCTTCGAACGAGCAGCGGGAGACGTGCAACTATCCTCGGAACAGAAGACGGCACTGTTCCGAATCGCCCAGGAAAGTCTGACTAATGTGGCCAGACACGCGCGGGCCACCGAGGTGGTGGTTACCTTTGGGTTCGTTAAAGGCGGAATCCAGCTTCAAGTCAGGGACAATGGAAAGGGTTTCTCGACAAAGCGACAGCCAATGGCCGCCGAGAAAACGCGCCTGGGCTTGTTGGGAATGCAAGAGCGCGTTCGCCTGGTGAACGGGCGCTGCATTCTACAATCCTCCCCAGGCCGCGGAACCACGGTCACTGCATATATTCCTTTGACGGGTGAAAGACCATCGGTCTCCCCTGCCGCTGTTGCACTCAGCCGAAACGAAAGCTCTCGAGCTTACTAGCTCTTGTGAGGTCCCATGCAGAAAATCACAGTATTGCTTGCCGACGATCACACCATCGTTCGCCGGGGGCTCCGCTCCCTGCTGCAAACGGAAAACGACATGGAAGTCGTGGCAGAAGCCGAAACCGGCCGACAAGCCGTACAGCTTGCTACAGCTCTCAAACCGGACGTGGTCTTAATGGATATTGCCATGCCCATGCTTAACGGTCTGGAGGCCACGCGTCAAATCCTCAAGCAGCTTCCCGCTACCCGCGTGCTCATCTTGTCCTCCTACAATGATGACGAATACGTTCACGAATTGACCGAGGCCGGCGGTGCGGGCTACTTGTTAAAACAGGCCGACTTTTCCGACGTGGTCAGGGCCATCCGAGAAGCGAAGAAAGGCAACGCTTTCTACAGCCCCGCCATATCCAGAAGGCTCACCGACCGTTATCGCGAAACCATTGTTGGCGGCGTTCTGGTCAGGAAGCGCACAGACCTGCTCACGTCCCGCGAAATCGAAGTTCTTCAATTAATCGCTGAAGGTGAAAGCAACAAACAGATCGCCGCCGAGCTCGGCATTAGTGTCAAGACCGTGGAGAGGCACCGGCAGAGACTCATGGACAAACTGGCCATCCACGATATTGCCGGACTTACTCGCTACGCGATATCCAGAGGGCTGGTAGAAATGAACGTAACGGTTCCAAAGAGTGTGCTTCCTTCCGCCTAAGCGAAGAGGAGGCCGCCCAGTGAGCACCGGGCGGCCTCCTCGATGGTATGAAATGGTTGAATATCCGCTAAAAAATCATGCCGCCTGCCGCAAGCTCGCTCTGTGCACCAAGCACGCTGCCTGCGGTCAGAAGAGTGGCTTCATTGACGGCGGTAGTCGTTGGCAAAGTAGTGGCCGTTGGGACGGAGGCGCCGTTCACCATACTCCCAGTGATTATTTGCGTTCCCGCCGCCAATTGGCTTCCACTGGCCACCAGCGCGGGGCTGGCCACGGAAACTGTTCCCGTTATGGCTGTAGCTCCCATGATTGTGAGGCCCCCCACCAGCGAGCTCCCGCCCGCGATGGAACTGCCCGTTGTTAGGAAGCTGCCCGCTGCAAGGCTGCTCGCCGTGCCAACGCTAGCATCCTGGTCCAAGACCGTGCCCAGCGTCATGGCCACGCCGTTGATTACGCTTCCTGGTGCCAAAAAGCTGCCAGCGCCTAGCACGCTGCCCACGGCGATGGTGGTCACGGCACCTATCTGAATGTTATTGGCAGAGCTAGTGTCGAGGGTCAATGCACTGCCCGCAGCGATCGAGCTGCCTGCTGCGAGAGATGAAACGATGCGGATGGGCGTGTGCGAAGTAAACGTTGTTTTCGCCTCAAGAGTGATTCCGTTCACGCTGCTGCCTGCAGCTGCTACCGTTCCGGCGGCCAAGACGCTGCCGGGCTCAATATTGCTTCCAGCCGCTAGCGTTGTCCCCGCTCCGAGAACAGTGCTGCCCGCAAAAACCGATCCAGGCGCAAACTTCGAGCCTGCGGTTACTACGGTATTGTCGGTGATCGTCACGGCATTGGAAAGATTCACTCCTTTTTTCGCCACAGAAGTGCCATTCAAGATGCTGCCAGCGGCAATAAAGCTGCCCGCGGCTAGCTCGCTCTCGGGGGCAATCGTCATCGAGTGTTCGATCAAGGTCGTGCCATTCAAAAAGGTGGTGCCGACCAAAGTGGTGTTTCCGGCCACTACAACTGTGCCACCGAAACATTGTGCGTAGGTGGGAGCCGGTAACAAGCCGGTGGGAACGAGGCCAGCTAAGAGCGTGGCCGCCAAAATCGTGATTGATTTTTTCCCCACATGAATTCGTTTGCGCATTCTAACCTCCGTTTCCCTTTTTTTGATTCTTGCTTGTGGTCCTGAGGTTTTAGGAGCCAGTTTCCGCGCCCCGCCCGCTTGAGCCTGATTTAGTACTGCTGTCACACGAACTTAGGTCACCTCATTGACACAGAGGCTTACGTAAGAGAATGGGTGAGGCTTGCGGGTATCCCGCATGCCTCCCCAATCCCATGACGGCTGGGCTGGTTGGTGTTGATGTTTTTCGAGCTAAGGAAGGTCCCTAGATCACCATGGTGCTGGTCGCCAAAACGGAGCTGGCCGCGATCGTGCTGCCCGACGCGAGGACGGTCGAGCCGGCCACAACGGTTGACGAGGTCAGAACGGTCGCCGAGGAGACGCTCGTTCCGTTGACCACGCTGCCCGCTGCCACAACGGTGCCCGCTGCCAGCGTGCTGCCACCCGCGACGACTGCTGTGTTAGCAACGGCAACGGAGCCGCCAGCAAACGTGGTTCCCGCGATCATCGTGTTGGTGACCAAAGCGCTGCCTTCCGCCAGAGTAGAGTTTGCGGCGATAATGCTGCCGCCAGCCAAGCTGGTGGACGCTACGATGGCGGTGTTGGCGGCAAAAGACACTCCACCAGAGACCGCGACGGCGTTAACGATGCTGCTGGCCGCCGCGAAGCTGCCGGCGCCCAGGACGCTGCCCTGTGCAATCAGGGTGGCACTCACCACACTCGAACCGGCGGCGATAGCTGTGCCGCTCGCGAGCGAACTGCCAGCCGCGATCGTGCTGCCAGCAGCCAAAGTGGAAGTTCCAGAGACGGTTGTTGCCGAAGCCAGAGTGGTTGCGGAGCTGAAGCTGCTGCCGTTGACCACGCTGCCCGCCGTGATAACGCTGCCAGCGGCCAACACACTGCCGGCCTCAATCGAGCTGCCCGCAGCGAGAGTTGTTCCTGCAGCCAGCATCGTGCTGGTGGCGAAGCTGGAACCGGCCGCGACTGTGCTGCTGGCGGCCAGAACCGACGTGCTGTTTACCGAGGTGGCTTCTGCGAGAACGGTGGACGAAGCTACCGACGCACCGTTGACCATGCTGCCTGCCGCGACAACGCTGCCAGCAGCCAGCACGCTACCGGCAGACACCACGGTAGCTCCGGCGACGCTGGTCGACCCCGCAACTATGGTGCTGCCTGAGACGGTCGTGGCCCCGGCAATCGTAACTGCCCCCGAAACAACTGCACTTGCCGTATCAAAAGCAAATGCAGGAGCGGGGAATTGGCACAGGACCAACAGCCCGGTCATCAGGACCGCTGCGACCAGTTTCCCTATCTTTGTACTCATCTTGATTTCTCCTTGAGCTTGACTTTGCGCTGCGGAGCGAGCTTCCACCCCACAATTTGCGCATGGGCTAAGGGCGCTCAGTTTGGCAACTCCCTTCCGCTCAAGTAAGTGGGAAAAACCCGCGTCCCGATGGGTTCGTCACCCCAACCGGGGCTCGTTATCCCCGACAGATCGAAAAACAAACATTACTTTCCTAGGAGTTGGCACAGGCCCTCGGAGTACAGAAGGGAACGGCCGAGGGATATACAAACAAGCCGTGCGGGTGCGCTACAAGGAGGTCGCTGGCGTGCTCTCTTGAGGATGGCGGCGGCGTGCTAGAAGGTTTGAGGCACCGGGCATCTGCGCCTTTGGGGGGAAGGTCACAGATGCCCGGTGCCTTTCTGCGCTGGGGTTTTACTAATCGACCGTCACGTTGATGTTGATCTCGTGGATGGCACTGCCGCCAAACCCAAGAATCGTCACCGTGTACATGCCCGTCGGTGCAAAGAACGCCTCAAAGGTCAGCATGCTGGCGCCCGTTGCCGGATTTGGGCCGAAGGTTGCGAAGACTCCGGGCGGCGGATTCAGCACAAACAAAAAGACCGAGCTGTTAAAACCGCCCTCGGGAGTGATTTTGATGGTGGTTGTTGCCGTGGAGCCTTGTGCCAAGGTCAGATGACTCGGTGAAGCGGAAAGCAGGAAGTCAGGCTGCAAGGGCGGCGGCGGCGGAGCGTTTACCGTCAGACTTATGGTTGTGGTCCTCGTCAGACTACCGGACCTTCCCGTCACGGTGATGTTGCCCGTTCCTACAGTTGCTAAGCTGTTGGCGGAGATAGTCACCGTACTGGATCCTGTTGCCGGATTGGGACTGAAAGAGGCTGTCACACCGCTTGGCAAGCTCGAATTGGAGAAGGTGACGTTGCTACTGAAGCCGTTGGACGGCGTGATGGTGATCGTGCTTTTGCCGCTAGAGCCCTGCGCAATTGTCAGGCTGCTCGGAGACGCCGATAGTGTGAAGTCCGGCTGCGATGGCGGAGCGGTTCCAGTCACCGTCAGGCTGATGGTGGTGGTACGCGTCAAGCTGCCCGATGTTCCAGTCACAGTGACCATGGTTGTTCCCGTCGCCGCTGAGCTGCCGGCGGAGATAGTCAACATACTGGATCCTGTTGCCGAATTGGGACTGAAAGAGGCAGTCACACCACTTGGCAAGCTCGAGTTGGTGAAGGAGACGCTGCTGTTAAAGCCATTGACCGGCGTGATGCTGATCGTGCTCTTGCCGCTGGAGCCCTGCGCAATCGTCAGGCTGCCCGGCGACGCCGACAAGGAGAAGTCTGGTTGACTCGGCGGGGGAGGCGGGGGAGCCGAGCCGGGCCAATTTTTAACTAGGTTAGCCGCGTTGATGGTTCCAATTCCCGTAGCGAAGTCCCACCCAACTTTGGTGCCGAACGCGGACTGGAAGGAGTTGTTGGAAGTGGAAAGGACGCCTACAAAACCGGAAGGTGTGTAGCAGTTGTTGGAGCCGTTGCAATTCACGTCGATATCACCCCGGGTGACGTCGTAAAAAATGCATGAACTACCGACGGAATTCCCATTGGACGAATTGCAGGAGCTATTGCCGCTGGAGCCGTACTCGGCAGCCGCGAGTTTGTAATAAACAGGATTGGGATTGCCCTGCCTCGCGCCAGTGCTCTGGTTGACGAGGGCTTGAATCGCCGCGAGGATAGGCGTGCCGAAGGAGGTTCCGCCCGCGCCGGACCAGCCGCTCGGACTGCCGCTGCAGAGAGAGCCGCCAGCGCCGATATTCGACCAGCAGAGAATGTAATAGTGCGACCAGACGCCGTTGGCTGCGAACAAAGAAACGTCGGGAAGGTCTCGCACGCCATCATTCGGATTGCCTAGAACGGATTGCCAGGATGGCTTGGCCCAACCTTGGCAGCTGCCGCTCACCACGCCGTTAATGGACGGCGACCCCGTTGCGCAACCGCTGGGTCCGCCGCCGCCGGCCACGACGGTCTGAAAGCTTTGTTGCCCGAGCGGACTGTTGCAAAAGCCGCTGGAACCAAACGTTGTGGAATACCCTTCGAAACTGGCAATCAGCGAACTGGCGCAAGAATTGTCCCAGGGAATCTCCGGCACGTAGGAAAGCGCGGAAGAAAAGTTGGAAGAGTTCGTGGAATTCCAGTACGTGCTGTTGGTGTGCGAGAAGGTGTCGCTGAAGTCTGTTCCTCCCACGGCAACATTGTATGGGCTCGAACCCAAGCCATTCACCCCGATGCCGCTCGACGCCCCTGAAGCGCCGTTATCGCAAGAGGCAGCGCCGCTGTCTCCTGCCGCGACGAAAACCGATACGCCTTGCGTAACCGCCTGCTGATAAGCTGAATTGAAAGCGGCGTTTCCCGCCGACCCAATCCCCGGTTCGCACGCGCTGTAGCTGATGCTCACGATAGCTGGTGGCTGGCCACTCGAATTGATGAGGTTTTGGACAGCAATGAGGCCCCCGAAAGTAGTCGAAGTATCCGCGCAGGTCGCCATCATGATCGCAGCGCTCGGAGCCGCGGCCGAAGCCCATTCGGCGTCGAGGATGGCCTCCACCTCACTCGACGATACCACTCCTGGATTGGCGCAGTTTCCCGGGTGGACGGTTGTGAGCGAGCCGGAAGAGAAGGACGAAAGACCGAAGGTGGAACGGAACGTGTTCCAGTCGGAAGTGTTAAAGAGATTTGTGTTTTCGATAAGCGCGATAGTTTGACCTTGGCCGGAGACGCCGGAATTGAAGAGCGGATTCAAGTTATAGATGGTTGCCAGGTCTCCTGGTACCATGCCGTATTCCGTGCCGGCCGATTTGCCCGGAAAAGTGAACTGCGCGCTCGGCCCGCGCATCTTGTGCGCTCCGTGCGGCCGGAAGTCATGGAGTGAAACGATTCCCACGACCGCGGGAGCAAGTGCGGCGGGAACTTGCGGCTCGCTCATATTCGCGACGTGCCGTACCCCCTCCACTTCGAGGTAATGAATTTCGGCGTGAAAAGCGGCGCGCACCTGCGAAGCGTTCCCGGAGAAGTCAATCAACATATGGCTTGGGTAGATGGTGTTGACTTGGAAGCCGAAAGACTCCAGCCAGCGGGTCACCGAGTCGAGATCCTGATGGGCCACACCGAATCTTTCGCCGAATTGTTGTGCGGTGAGCCACTTGTGGAAGTTCGGTGATTTGGGATCGTGGAGCTCGTCAATGAACTGCTGGAGGTCTTTTTCCAGTTCGGGCGGGCGTTGCAACTGGAGCAGCATATGTTCCATTGGGAACTCTTCCGGAACGGCACCGCGGTCGTTGGAGACAGTGGCTTCGGGGCGCACGTTTCCCCGAAGCGTCACCAGCTTCGCTTCCTCAATATTTTGAGTAACCAGAACGCGTGCACGCCGTGCGGTTTGCGTGCTCTCTGTGCGTGCAAACTGGGAGCTGAACGCGAACACCACGACGGCGCCAAGGGCCCACGCGAATCTCGGCTTTAGATGCATAAATTGGAATCTCCTTTAAGGAAATGCCAGCAAATTGCCGCTGGACTGGGCTCCGAATCCGGGCCGCAAACTGCACCGTGGGAAATGAGCCTTTCTGGCGCACAAAAACAGAACAAAACGAGCACACGTGCTCCTTATGGCCGAGATCCACGGTAGAGGGCTAGGTGGTTGACAACGAACGCGCTACCAGCTTGAGGAAGGAAGATGAAGCGCCCCGGTGAAGTGTTGTAATAGCTTGAACCCAGTTCGCCGTCAATTCGCCAAGAGAGAAGTTCTTTTGTAAATCTTGTCTGACAGTGCGTCGGAAGCGGCTTACACGCGCCTAGGCGAAATCCCTACACAAGTCTCTACGAGGACACGTTGGCCTTAAGCGGCAGCAGGGGGCCAGAACGCCAGTAATAAATTGCGTTACGTTCAGATCTCCTGACATACTACCTCGGAAACCTGCCGCTTTTTGGGCTTTCGGGGGCGGTTCCGACCGAATAATGTATCTCCAATTCGGCGCCGGGAACTTTGCATGAGTCTGGTTCAGGGCCATGCAGAGAGCCTCGAGAACTCGCGATCGATGAGGCGAACTGAGTGGGGCCAGCGTGACACGGAGCTGACCTTCGGTGGGTTCGAGATCAGCGGCATCTTGTAGGGGCGGCCTGGATCAACGTGCGTCCTTCTTCCTCCACCCGTTTGTAGTGAGGCCGGGTCAACTCCAGGCCAAAACGATAGCCCGCAGGTCCAGCGACTGGTGACGATGGGCTTTTGGTGTCCTGGGTCAGACGAGTGATCTGGCGGAGGCGAAGTTTTCCTCGGAGGAAGCGCACGGGCTGCTCGTGGAGAAGATAGCGCACGCGCCGTCCGTCCAACTTGGCTCTGTGCTGGGTGAAGCGCGATTCCGCAATCCTCCGGGTGCGCCCCTTGCGATAGGTCAATAGATCAAAGTCCAAGGCCAGCAACTCGCGAAACAGCTTGGGACTCCAGCCCCCGCGGTCAAAGACCACCGTAACACGTCGCTGCGGGCCCAAGAGCTTTCGCACCTCACCCAGCACCGTGGGCAGCATGCGCGTGAGTGCGGTATTGGCCTCGGCCGTGACCACAAACAAAGGATCCCCGCGCTGATCGTTCACCCAATAATCGGTGGTCGCCGGGGCAGCCAGTCGTGCTCGAGTGACATAGGCTTTGGGAATCGTGTGTTGGCCATGATAGGCGCGCACATGACCATCGGCGTAAAGGAAGCCGAACACGTGGCCATGTTCTCGGCATTTAAGCTGTCGCGGGATGCCAAATTCCTAGAGAAGCTGACCGATGTGGTGGGGTTGCATCTGACCCGCCGCGACAAGGCCTTGGTGCTGTGTGTGGATGAAAAGAGCTAAATACAGGCGTTAGATCGGACGCAGCCGGGGCTGCCGTTGAAGAAAGGCCGGTGCGGTACGATGACGCACGACTACAAGCGCAACGGCACCACCACCCTGTTTGCGGCACTGAATGTGTTGGATGGCAAGTTGATTGGTGAATGTCCACGGCCGGCATCGGCGTCAGGAGTGGTGGAAGTTTCTGCGTCGCTTAGACGCTGAGTTTCCCCCGGAGCTGAAGCTGCATGTGGTGATGGATAACTACGGCACGCACAAAGAGCCGCACGTGCAAGCGTGGCTGAAGAAGCATCCGCGCTTTGTGTGCCACTTTGTGCCGACCAGTTCAAGCTGGCTGAATTTGGTGGAGCGCTGGTTTCGAGAATTGACCGAGAAAGCGATTCGGCGTGGCAGTTTCGTGAGTGTGCCGGATCTAAAGCAGGCCATCGAGGCCTTTATGCAAGCCTGGAACGAAAACCCCAAGCCCTTCATCTGGAGCGCCACGGTTGAGGACATCATCAAAAAGATCGATCGCACGCGGGCCAAGTATGGAGCAGAGCAAACCCGGATGCACCCAGCCCAGGGAAAAAAGAAGGCGGCTGTTCTGTAAAGTTATATACGGGACATAACGCTAGCAACCCTTCGGTTAGCAGCTGTGCTTGAAAATAGCTAAGTCGTTGCTTTGGCGTCACTTACGAATTCCAAATCGCTTTGATTGGCCAATTGGCCAACGTACTGATTTCGGGTATTTTCGACCGATCCCGTTCACCCCGAAGGACATTCCGTGGGATTCTTTGACGCAGGTCTTTGCTTCATTCGATCTCGGATTTCATCGAAGTGCCACGGACGAAAATCATAGGTGTCCACGCCGACATCCATCGAAAGTGATGCGTCGAGGGTGGGCAGTCGCCCGTGCGAGTGTCCGTACAAATGCCACACACCGTGAGATGAATGATTCCAAACGCGCATTGCGTAATGGCAAAGCACGATCCGCTGGCCATTGATTGAGACCTCCGCCAGATCGCCAAGCCAAGAAAACTCCCCAGTCAGCTTGCGCGTGTCCTTGTCGTGGTTGCCGGGCACAGCGAATATCCTCTTGCATCGAATCTCGCGGCGTAGCACTACTGCCCTTGCTTTTGGACCGATGCAGAAATCCCCGAGAAAGTACAAGATGTCGTTCGTTTTGACGAGGCTGTTCAACCGTTCGATGATTGTCCGATTCATCTCTTCGACCGTGTCGAAGGGACGATTACAATACCGAATGATGTTCTTGTGCCCGAGGTGAAAATCGGCAGTGAACCAGATGTTGGGCATCGGGATCAGATCCTCTCACTTCACCGTGGCAGCGACGCGAAGAATCTGTCTTTGGATGGAAGAGCGCAGGTCCTTGGGGAGGAGGTCCGCTTGTTCGAGGGATTTCCAGCCTGCGGCGCTCTTCTGCGCGGTCTCGACCGCGATCTTCCAAAGGGGGCTTGCCGGAATTCTTGCCTTGTCGGCGAAGCTACGCATCTGATCGGGCGTGATTTCCGCAAGACTGCGGCTGCCACCGAAACTCAGGGCGAGCGCATCGTTTGGAATGTAGGGGAGCGTGGCCACAAAATCGTAGCCCGGTGAGAGCACGGGCCTGCGGCGGTCGGGATAAAGAAGCGACCAGTTCTTGAGATGCATGTCGGTGTTGCCGATCACAACAGAGAAAACGAGCCGGCGGACGAACTCGGCGACAGCCTCTTCGCCTGCTTCCGCCCACAGCACCGCCGCGATATTCGCGTAGCTGCGGGATTTGTACTTATCGTTCGGATATTGCCCGAAAACTTGCGCGAAGTCCTCCATGTGGATGGGCTCTCCGCCTACTAGGCGGTCGAAGCGCCGCACGGCGAGAGCCTTCGTTCCCGGCGCGCGCGCTTCATCGGGGAGCCCTTTGATGTCCGCCGTGCTGATGAGGCGGTTCTCCGGCACAGTGATACCCGCACGGCGTGCGAGTTCCAGCATGGCGAATTCGTTTTCGGGGACAGCCGCGAAGCGGGCCGAAGGCAACTTGACGATCCATGACCCGCCCATGCCGCCTGCCGGAATGGTCAGGCCGCCGGGCGCTTCCATGATTGCCGAGAATTTCAACTGCACGCCCGCCAGAGAAAAACGCAACGCTGTGTCAGGCGGAAAGTCCGCGTGTTTGCCGCCGTCGTCTTCATCATGATGAGCGTCGGCTTGGTGCGTCTCGCCCTCAAGCGGCTCGATGACAAGCGCGCCTGGCAAGTCGGCGCCCAGCACGGCGAGGAGGAAGAATTCGCGCTCGGGATTGACGTCCGCGCGCTTGGCGAGATACTCGCGCAGATGGCCTTCGGGCAGGAGGTTCGAGAAGAACGGCGGCACGCGGCGCGGCACGGGCCGCACGTTGGTCACAAGCCCGCCAGTGCTGCCCTTGAAAGAGAGGC
>Ga0209804_1000175_pt1 | contig 55562 bp, 38 predicted proteins | sample GraSoiAngelo_139_FD_185896 | JGI IMG/M metagenome (GOLD analysis project Ga0209804, IMG submission 185896) | Grasslands soil microbial communities from the Angelo Coastal Reserve, California, USA - 14_0929_12_20cm (SPAdes) (version 2) | ecosystem: Environmental > Terrestrial > Soil > Grasslands ... | reverse complement strand
TGGAATCGTTTTCCAGCATCCCACTGACCTGAAAGAAAGCGATTCCGCTGCGCTCGAACACATTGGAGATTTCCGGCAGGGAACAAGCCGAACAGTAGGCCAGCCACTCACCCGTCATCTTGGCGCGATCGCCCAGACGGTTGAACCAAGCGTAATCAATGGCGGCCGCCGGCGAGAGGTTGAGAATGATCACTGGCACTTTTGCCCGGCGTACCACCGGGAGTACGGTGGACGAAAGGGCATAAGTCGTGACGTACAGCAAAATCAGATCGACATCGGCGCGGCGAAAAGCATGCCCTGCGGCGAACGCCTTGTCAGGAGTATCGATCAGCCCCAGGTTTACGACCTCGACCCCTGGCCGTGCGATCCGCTGCGCGACAGCTTCCACGTATCCGCGCAGCCGAGCTTCCAGACCTTCGAATTGCGGCCAGTAGGCGTCCAGGCCAACGCCAAAAATGCCAACCTTGACCGACTTGTGTGCGAGGTCAAGCGTCATGGGGAGAGGAAGTCGCGCCTAGGCCACATGCCAAACGTGAGAGCGAGTGTCGAGCTTAGCCAGCATGTCAGAGAGGGGCAAGTCCAGACGAAAGCCGAGCTCGTGTTCTGCAATGCGAAAAACCATACGAACCGGATCTGCCGCGATCTTTGAGCGGCCGCCACTCTGTTTCCGGCTGCCAACGCTTCGGCGGCGGACGGACGCCCAGGAAAAGCTCTTGTCTTACCGGTTTCTCAGTGCAAAACACCGCAGCTTTCCCAATTGCCCTTTGACGTGGCGGCTCGCGGATGCAACGATTTCACCCCGCCGATTGTGATCGCGTGAACCAGGGAGTTGGTAGTGAGACGCGCGATGCGAAGTCCCACTCAAGGGGGAGCCGGTCATGAAACGTACTTCGCTATGGCTTGTGTGGTTTGCGTTTGCTTGTGCTGCATCTGGAAATGTCCAATCCCAGGATCCGCCTGCTAAGGTCGTGGTTCATTGGGATAAGGTGGTTCGCGTATCCGAGACCACTCCCACTCTCCAAGTCGTGGTCAACCCTCCCCTGCGGCGCGGCACGCCGGTGCACGACGAAGCCCATAGGGCTCTGCATGACCTGGGAGCCGATTACGTCCGCTATGTGCCATGGTTGCCTTACCCGAAACTGGGGGTTGCGGAGCTGGAGCCTCCCAAGGATGGGACGACTTCCTGGGACTTTTCCGTGATCGATCCGATGACCATCGACTTTCTCCAGGCCACGAAAGGACACTCGGTGATTCTCAACTTCAGCACCATTCCCCAGTGGATGTATAAGACCGACAAGCCGGTGCCCTACCCTAGGGACCCGGACCAAGTCACATGGGAGTACGAGAAAGGAACCGAACTGCGCGATCCCAGCATGCAGGAGGTTGCCGGCTATTACGCACGGCTGCTCGCGTGGTACACGCAAGGCGGCTTCACCGACGAGTTCGGCAAGCGCCACCAGTCCGGCTATCACTACTCAATCCCTTACTGGGAGGTTCTGAATGAAGTCGACTTCGAGCACCACATTGATGCCGAGACCTACACACGGCTTTATGACGAAGTGGTGCTCGCCATGAAGAAAGTTCAGCCAGACACCAAGTTCGTGGGCCTGGCGCTGGCCCTGCCAGTCGACCCCCACTACTTCGAATACTTTCTCGACCACAAGAATCACAAGCCGGGCGTACCCCTCGATTTCATTTCGTATCACTTCTATGCCGTTCCCACCGCCGATCAGACACCCGAGGTGGAACAGTTCACCTACTTTGATCAGGCCGATGGCTTTCTCAAGACCGTGCGCTACGTCGAAGCCATTCGCAACCGACTTTCGCCCCAGACAAAGACGACCATCGATGAACTCGGCGTTATTTCCGCGGACGATATCGCCCAGGGGATGCCCGGTCACGTCGCCCAGCCAATCCCCGACTCATACTGGAACCTGGCCGGTTCCCTGTACGCCTACCTCTTCGGGGAATTGACCAAGATGGGCATTGATGTGGCTGGGGAATCGCAGCTAGTGGGTTTCCCTACCCAGTTCCCCAGCGTTTCCATGGTCGACTGGAACAACGGCAAACCCAACGCCCGCTTCTGGGTCCTCAAGCTGCTTCACGACAACATCGGCCCCGGCGACAAGCTGGTAGAAATCGAGCCCTTCAGTCCGTTCGCAGCCACTCACCCCTACGTCTACTCGCTGGCGTTCGAGACGCACGACGGCAAAAAGCGCGTGCTCTTGGTCAACAAGCGCGATCGCCTATTCGATGTCACGATTCCGGGCGCGAGCGGCGGGCAGATTGAGTACGTGGACCAGACCACCGGGTTTCAGCCGCCAGCGACTCGGAAACTAGCCGCTGACGTCACCGAGCTAAAGGGATACTCAGTAGCGGTGGTGACCCTGCCCTAGAAAGAAGCAGCCACCTACTTCTAATGATCCGAGGCTGGATCGGCCGTCTGCTTCGTTACCTCCGAAGGAGAAGAGAACGGAGATCCCGCCGGATCGAAGCCTTTTCGGCGGGTGGACTGGTCATGCAGGCGCCGGTACTCCGCGATGGCCTTCTCCTGTTCAGCGGCGTTTCCCAAGGCCTTCTGAATCTGCGCCAGACGATACCAGCCGGCTTCATTCTCGGGATCCGCAGCCACCGCCTTTTGCGCATGCACCAGGGCTTGTTCGGATTCCTTCTTTTCCATAAGCACGGCGGCCAATCCCAGGTGCGCCTCGGCAAAGTCGGGGTAGTCGTGGATCGCCTGACCGAAGTATTTCTCGGCTTCGACTGCTTGTCGCGCTCTGCGGTAGAGCTCGCCAAGCTCATAGGCTGCGTTTGCGTTGCCTGGGAACGATAGCAGTTCCTGCTCGAATTCCTTTTGTGCCTCCGCGGTGTCATCCGGCAGATGGCGCTGCCAGTATCGTGAGAGGAGCGTCCTGCCAATCCGATAGTGAATCCCCGGACGGCCGGGTTGGAGCCTGAGCACATCCCGGTATTCCTGGATCGCCTGGTCGTAGGAGCCTTGGCTTTCCTCGGCCTCGCCCGCGGCCAGATGCCGCCACACAGAGTTGGGGGCGACCTGCGCAAGCTTCCACATGGTCAGGAAAGCGAAGTTCCCGTAGATTTTCGCCGTTTGATAGAGAATCTCCGGGTCATCGGGGTACAGACGGTTGAGTTCCATCGCGACTTCCACGGCGTTCTTGTCACGCTTCAAGCCCGTGTATGCACGTTCGAGCTCCAGGCCGCACATCCTCTTGATATCGGCGTCAGTCGAATGACGGAGGCATGCTTCCAGGCTCGGCAATGCTTCGTGGTAGCGGCCCGTCTCCGACAGTGACAGGCCCAGCAAGTTGTCTGTCTTAGTCAACGTGGGTTTGAGCTTCAGTGCCTGACGCAAAACCCGAACGGCTTCTTCGAACTTGCGCTCCTCAAAATAAATCAAACCAAGGTTCGCGTGAATCTCGGCCACTCCCGGCTCGAGCTCCCGCAGCTTTTCGAAGGCCTTCTCGGCGTCTAGGTAGCGGCCGGCCGCTAAGGCCGCTTGCCCCTCGGCCGCATAGCGCTCGACCGGGTTGTTCTGAGCGAAAGACAAGAAAGCACCGGAGATGACTAGCCATACAGCCCCTGGCAATAGAGACCGATGCTTCATGATGCGAGTGTACCTTAACAAAAACCGCATTCGAGGGCAGGAGGGACCGGCTGATCAAGCTCAAGGGCGCATCCACCCGTTCGCCTTGAGCCACACGAAGGCCGGCTGCAGCCAATCCTCCCTGCTGATTCCGAAATCCGAGGTCCGCAGGGACGGAAACCAAAGTCTGCACAGAGCTGGTGTGCGCCAAAGGTGCCCGCTACCACCCGAGTTCGGCGGTCGCGGACCCGCATGTTATACGCCTAGAAGATCAGTTTGGCTCCAAACTGGAGGATCCGGCCCGGACGAGCTGCTTGTACGGCACCAAAGCCAGGATTGTTCGGGTTATCTCCAACCGGCGCTCCGATTCCGGTGCTCGTGAACGGGTCGAATCCGTACTGAGCATGGTTGAACACGTTAAATGCCTCAGCCCGAAACTGGAAGGAGACCCTTTCGGTGAACTTGAAATCCTTGCCTAGGCCCAGGTCCCAGTTGTTGATTCCAGGACCGCGTAGTATGTCGCGACCGCTATTACCGAACTGCCCGTTAAGGGGCTGACAGAAGGCAACTCCTGTCAGATTCGCGGCCGCACAGCTGGCCTTTGCGGCCGGGGTCGGGTCCGTGGAAATCGTATTGTTGAACCAATGCTTGATGTCCTTGTGAAATCCGCTTGGGGAGGAATTGCCGATTTCATTGCAGCGATTGGTGAACGTGGTTAGAACCAGCAAATTGCTGCCACAGAGAATCGAGAATGGGAAGCCGCGCTGGAACGTGGCGATCGTGGTAACTTGCCACCCGCCAAGTGCCAGATCAAGCCCTCTGCTGATACCGCCGCCAAAGCGCTTGCCGCGCCCGAACGGCAACTGATAGACCATACTGGTCACCAGCCGATGGTCAACGTCGAAGTCCGAACGGCCATAGTCTAGCCGTGGATTGAGTTCGTCCATGTGTCCGGCAAAAGAGTTGGTCGAACCGACACCTGCGGCAGCAGACTTGTCGTCGAGGCTCTTTGACCAAGTGTAGACCGTCAGCAGAGCCATAGAATTGGAACGGTGCTCGAGCTTCAGGTTTCCGGCGTTGTAGCTGGAATAGCCGTTGTATTCACTATCCAGGAAACCCAGGATGCTGTTGAAGTTGGCATATGGCTTTCTACTAGCGAAGCTGCAGTCGGCGGCGGACGGGCTGCCTCCCGTGAGCGGATCGCAGGCCGCGGGATCGGCTGGCGGAGGTCCCTGGCCGATATTGACGCGGTTCAGAAGATGCGTACCCTTGTTGCCAACGTAGTTCGCCTCAAGTGTGGTGTCCTTGGCCAGTTCACGCTGTACGGAGAAGGACCACTGCTGAACATACGGGTTATGGGGATGCTCGGAGATGATCACAGCAAAGAACTGGCCGCCGTCCGCCGCCGGACTGACCTGGTGTAGCGGAACGGACGGAAACATCTGGCCCGTCAACTTGGGGAGTGTAGGATCGGACGTCGGAGTATCGTTGGCACGAACGACGAACGGGTAGATGTCACCCGAGTCGTCAATCTCGCGAGTTTCGAACGAGTCGAAGAAGATGCCGTAGCCACCGCGAAGAACCGTTTTATCACCCAGACGATAAGCAAGCCCGATGCGTGGTGCGAATGGCTTCTTTGAACCGTCTGCCGGATTCGGGCGGCCGCAGTCCCTATAGAAGCCGTTTCCGGAAGGAGCGATGGGGCCGCCCAGACTCGGCACCGTCGTCGTGCCCAGTCCTTTGTTGGCATAGCACAATCCTCCTCGCGGATTCGCTACATCGACCCAGAACATCTTGTTGCTTTGCTCCGTGGGTACCGCGCGATAGTCCCAGCGAAGGCCGAGATTCACCGTAAGGCGGCCGGTAACTTTCCAGTCATCTTGCACGAACGGGGCAAAGTACATGAACCGGTACTGGTTCAGGTTTCCCGCCACGTTTGTCGGGCTAAATGGCCCGGGCAGGAAGGTCGAAGCACTGCTGTAGTAACCCAGCAGAAAGTCGGCAATCGAGTTGCCAGTGCCGCAAAACCGTGTTGCACAGCCGTTACTGCCATTTGTCCCGTTGCTAATGATCAGGTCATTGGAGTAGTTGAAGTTGCCCAGAAAGTCCGCAGACAAGTCACGCTTCTGCAGCCAGCGGCGATAATCGAATCCCGTACTGATCGTGTGCCGCCCCTTGACGACAGTCAGGGTGTCTGAAAACTGCCAGGTTGGAATGTCGCTCGTGGTGGTGTCATTTCCCTGGCTGCCCACGGAGGTATAGGGGCTTCCCAAACTAATCGTCGGAAATAGCCGGGCGTAGGCTGGCAAATTCGGGTAGACGCCGGTAATGCCCAAAGCAGAAACCTGCGCTGGTGTTATCGGATTTCCTCCCTGGACCGCAATCGGTTCCAGCCGTCCAAAACGGAAGCTGTTGACCACATGAGAGCCGATGCTCTTGGTGTGGGAAATCATCCAGTTCTCAGCTTTTTCGTTGAACACACCAACTCCGTAGGGGTCGGTAATTGAGCCGTTGATGTTCTCGTTGTTGTAGGTTGCTGTGGTATAGCGGAAGAACACTTTGCCCAGGCGGCCCAATTCCTGATCCAGCCTGTAGGTCTGCTGGTTTGTGGTTTGCGGCAACGTGACCGAAAAGCGGTAATTGAAACCCGCACCACCACAGCCGGGACAGTTCGGGGCCGGAAACATCTTCAGGCCGAGCGCTTGCTGCGCGAGAATCGAGAATCGGCTGGAGGGAATTTGGTTGCTCGGGAACGGATTGCCGGTCGTCGGGTCAATCGGCATGCAGGCCGTAGTAGCGGTGGGAATACAAGTACCGCCAGCTTGCGTGGGGAGTGCTAGTCCTGAGGCGGAGAAATTGCCGCCCAATTGAGCCACGTCGGGCACCGTAAAGTTGCTCTGATCGAAACCGCTTCGGACTCGCCATCCTTCGTAGTTGGCCAGGAAGAAAGTTCTGTTCCGCCCGTCGTAGAGTTTCGGGATGTAGATCGGGCCGCCGGCAACGAAACCGAATTGATTTTGACGCAAGGTTGGAAGCGCCCGCTGAAACGGTGCCTTCGCATCAAACGCGTCATTCCGGAGAAACTCAAATGCTGTGACATGCAACTGGTTCGTGCCGTTCTTGGTGACTATGTTCACCTGGTTGGCACTGAAGCCGTATTCTGCCGAGTAGGTCTCGCTCTGGATTCTGAATTCCTGGATAGCATCCTGCGACAAAATTACGGCGGGAGTATTCAGCGCCGTGTCCGTGTTGACCAGGCCATCCAGTGTGTAGTTATTCGAGGTGGGCCGCCCGCCGTTGATGCTGATTGCATTGCCTTCCCCCTGGCGCATTTGACCTTGTTCCCCGTTCGTCTGAACCGCGCCGGCGCCAATGAAAAGCAGACTTACGAAGTTGCGCCCGTTGAGAGGCAAATCATCGACCTGCCTCTGGCTGACCAACTGTGAAACCGCCGCAGAGTCGGTGTCGAGCGTGACCGCGGCTGCCATGACCTCCACGCTCTCGCTCACGGCTCCCGGCTTCATGGTGGCGTCGATTCGGGCCTGCTGACCCACCACGAGGCTGATGTTGTCCACAACAAATTTCTGAAAGCCTGCGGCTTGCACGGTCACCCGGTAGGTACCCGGCTGCAGGTAGGGCAGGGTGTAGTCGCCCGATGACGTCGTTGCGGTACGCTTCGTGACGCCCGTCGCAGTGTTCGTAACATCGACACTCGCATTCGTCACCACCGCACCGGAATTATCTTTCACGCTGCCCAGGATGGTTCCCGCGGCGCCTCCTTGCGCCCACAGCAAACCGACGGACAGCAGAGTCACCAAAACGGTCAAGAGCGCGAACCGGGTTGTAGACATACGCATCTCCTCTAGTCAGGCGCGCCCAGTCAAGGACGCCATAAGCTCTGACGTACGCGGACTTTCCCTGAAACCGACTGCGACCCACATCAGCGCTTCTAACGCTGGAGGGTGATGCTCACACTGGTCGCCAAAGACCGTCAATCGGCATCTGAAAAACCGGCTATGTTTCGCTGTGAGAAACAGGGGAGACGGATGCATAGAATTTGTGTAAAGGCCCTGTCCCACCACGCCTTTGCCGCAGAATTGCCGGCATGAAAAGCCCGCCTCCGCTTATTGGTAGGCGAGTCGCTGTTCTGCTATGTGAAATGCCTGGTCTTGGAGTCTTTGAGCCTTCCGCTTGCTTTCCCGTCGAAGCCGCCGCTATGCTGGCCGCCTTGATCCGGGCTTACCCGGACCGGAAGCGATCGCGAACCACACTATGAAGTTTTCTCAAGTCGTCAATATCGAAGACCTGCGCTGTTTGGCTCGGGATCGAGCGCCCAAATCCGTGTTTGACTATCTCGATGGCGGCGCGGAGGCAGAGTTAACTCTCGCCGAGAACTGTCGCGCCTTCCGCGACGTTACATTTCGCCCGCGCACGGGAGTTGCCTTTGGCGAATGCGACTTGAAGGCCCGCGTGCTCGGTCACGAGCTGTCTTTTCCCGCCATGCTGGCTCCCGTGGGATACAGCCGTCTCATGCATCCTGGAGGAGAGGTGGCGGCAGCACGCGCCGCTGGCGAGACGGGTACCGGATATATCCTCTCCACCATCTCCGGCCACACGCTAGAGGACGTGAAAGCCGCGTCGTCAGGCCCCGTCTGGTATCAACTGTACTTGCTCGGGGGGCGCGAAGCGGCCGAAGGAGCCCTCGATCGCGCCCGTCGCGCCGGCTTCTCTGCACTCGTCATAACTGTCGACACGCCGGTAGCCGGGATGAGGGAGCGCGATCCGCGCAATGGCATGAAGCAACTCCTCGGTTCGTCGCCGTTCGCTAAGATTCCCTATCTCCCCGAGATCATGTCTCATCCGGGATGGCTGGTCAGGTTCCTCCTCGATGGCGGTATCCCTAAGCTTGCGAATATCGTGATTCCCGGCAAGGGTCCGATGGAGCTGATCGACGTGGCTTCCGCCTTGGCGAAGGCGGCGGTAACCTGGAAAGACCTCGAGTGGATCCGGCAGCTGTGGCCTGGACCAATTGTCGTCAAAGGACTCTTAACGGGTGACGATGCCAAGCGCGCAGTCGATGAAGGTGCTGCGGCAGTGGTTGTGTCGAACCACGGAGGCCGTCAGCTCGATTCAGTCCCGGCGACCCTGCTGGCGCTGCCCGAGGTTGTCGCCGCCGTAAACGGAAGAATTGACGTGCTGATGGACGGCGGTATCCGCCGTGGCGGCGACATCGTGAAAGCTGTCTGCCTGGGAGCGCGAGCCGTTCTTGTCGGTCGGGCATACGCATACGGACTCGCCGCCGCCGGGCAGCCTGGTGTAGCGCGCGCCCTCGAGATTTTGCGTACGGATGTAGAGCGCACCCTGCGATTGCTCGGCTGCTCATCGGTTAGCAAGCTGAATCCGTCCTACGTGGACGTTCCCAGGTCCTGGTTAGCGCGGTAGATTTTAAGCGGGACTACGCTGGACGACGCTGCGGCTCGAGCGATTCGGACCTTGCGAGCTCGGTAAGGGCGTCGTTCGGATAGTAGTGATCGACGGTTCCCGGAGTCACCAGCTTATGCTCGACAAAAACGGCTGGCGGCACCTGCTTGTGATTGAGCATATCGAGACTCAGGCGGATCAGATTTTCACCATATCGCTCTGGAAAGTAAGCAACCGAACCGATGAGCCGCGTATGGGACTGCCGAAGTTCCGCCCGCCCCTCGGGTGAAGCGTTCTGGCCCATGACAACACAGTTCTCGGCCCGGCCCGCTTCCTGAAAAGCGCGCAACGCGCCCAGCGCACTCGGATCATTGATTGCGCCGACCACATATTTCCGGGCCCGAGAGGTTCGTAAATATCGGCGCACCACTTCGAGACTCGGGCCCAGGTTTCCATCCCCGTCAAGATAAGTAACGCGGCAAGCCTTCGCCGAGGGCAACATCATATTCATTCCCACCAGCAGCCCGGTCAGTCGCATCCGCGGCAGACTCCCGGCACGGCCCAGTTCCAGAAGAACGATTTCGTCAACTTCCGAGTTCCAGCGCTCTTTTACCCAACGGCCCAGGTAACGGCCACCGATCATTCCTGCTTCATAGTTGTTGGCGCCATAGTAGGTGGCCCCAGGATGGGGAATATCGATGGCAATCATCGGGATGTTCGCTTCCCGATACTTTGCGGCCACAATCGGTGCCACCGTCTCGTCAGTCTGAAACTCGATGGCCAGGTCCACTCTTTCGCGAACCATCAGGTCCGCGTTACGCTGGGCTGTCTTCGCGCTATAGCGGTTGTCAAAACAGATGAGTTCGATTCCCTCCGCCGCCGCCGCCCGCTGCAGTCCCTCCGATACATCCTTCGAGAACTGATAGTCGGTTCCCTGTGCCGCGTACCCCAGCCGGTAGAGTCTCTGCTTCCACGGCCGGACCCGGGACTGATACAGGTTCTCGCCGATCTTGTCCACCATGCCGCACTTCTCCAGCGTGTACAGCAGCCGGAATGCCATCGTCTTAGGAAGTCCGCTGCGTGTCGTGATTTCCTTAAGCGGCAAAGACTCCCCCGCGACGCGGAAGGCAGTCAATAGCTGGGTCGAGTGGACGATCGACTTGACCAGATAGCGGTCACGGTTCCGGGTTTCGCCTGTCTTCACGGCGGAGCAATATGATCCATTTTCTCCGTTTTGCCAAGCGAAATCTCCAGAACAGGAGGGCATCCGCCCGCAACCGGCGTTCCCAGTGTAACTACTTTCCTATCAATGGCTTACTGCTGTAATAACTGCCAGGGCACCTTGAACATTTCTTTTGCGAAGCAGAACTTCCCATGGCCCTCGACGAATTCAGAATCCACGACACATTCGGCCAGATTTCACGGATTCTGCAAAGCGAAACCTGCCCGGCCAGCATCAGGTCGGTTCGTGAACTCTCAGCGGCCGGACTTGCGGGCTAACTTTCTGACCCTGAATGGCCTAAACAGCCGCTTACAATAACAGCTGACGTTCTGCACTACGAAACAAGGGGACCTAGGGAAGAAAGGCAATGACCCCTACCAAGCAGGTATGTATTCTTCCTTGCCGAGAGGATGGCGCATGCAATCGCACATCGAAGAACGGGTATTCGGCGCCTTGGAGAAGTTTCGCATCGAACTGCCCTCGTGGGGATTCGCCAATACCGGCACCCGGTTTGGGAAGTTCATTCAACCGGCTGCGGCCACTACAACGGAAGAGAAGTTCAGCGACGCTGGAGAAGTGCATCGTTTAACCGGCGTCTGTCCGACGGTCGCCCTGCATGTGTTGTGGGACTGCCCCAATGGGGTGAACAGTTCGGACGAGATTCAGCAGTTTGCTCGCCGCTACGGTGTGCAACCTGGATCGATTAACCCGAACCTGTTCCAGGACCAGCAATACAAGTACGGATCATTCGGCAATCCCGACCCTGCCATCCGCGACAGGGCTCTCGAACATACTCGCGACAGCATCGAGATTGCGCGTCGCCTGCAGAGTATCGACATATCGATGTGGTTTGCCGACGGCTCGAACTACCCCGGCACGGCCAACATTCGGCAGAGGAAGCAATGGTTCGAGCAGTGCCTCCGCATCGCCCACGACCAGTTGTCTGCCGGACAGCGCCTGCTGGTAGAGTACAAGCCGTTCGAGCCCGCCTTCTACCACACCGACATTGGCGACTGGGGTATGGCTCTCCTCCTGGCACGACACGCAGGTCCACAGGCACGCGTACTGGTGGATACAGGTCATCATTATCAGGCTCAGAACATCGAACAGATCGTCGCCTGGCTGCTCGCAGAAAACATGCTCGGTGGTTTTCACTTCAACGACCGCCGCTATGCCGACGACGACCTCACCATGGGTTCGATCGATCCTTACCAGGTCTTTCGCATTTTTCATGAGATTCACTACTTTGAATGGGAGACCGGGAAATCCGCAGGCCTTGCCTACATGGTTGACCAGAGCCACAATCTGAAGGGCAAGATCGAAGCCATGATCCAGACGGTCATTATGGCCCAACAGCTTTTTGCCAAAGCGGCTCTGGTTGAGCATCGAGCGCTGGCGCAGGCCCAGAAGAGCTGCCATTTGGTGAAGGCTGAGTCCCTCTTGCAAGATGCCTTCGCGACCGATGTTCGCCCCGCAATCGAAGCATGGCGGAACTCCAAAGGATTGCCCAAAGATCCAATGGAAGCTTTTCAGCAGAGCGGATATCTCGAGCGCATCACCAAGGAACGCTCCGTACGCAACTCGCAGAGTGTTTCCAGTTATGCCTAGCAGCTCTGCGACCAGACCATACCTCGCGTTCGATTTCGGCGCTGAGAGCGGCCGCGCCGTGCTGGCACACCTCCATTCAGGCGTCATCACCACCGAAGAGATTCACCGCTTCCCCAACCATCCGGTCGAATATGGTGGGGCGCTGCATTGGGATGTCGCTCGACTTTGGTTCGAAGTACGCAAGGCCCTTTCTGGTCTGGACCAGGTTCCGCTGGCCGGAATCGGTGTCGACGCCTGGGGCGTGGATTACGCCCTGCTCGGTGAACGGGGTGAACTCCTCCAGAACCCTTATCACTATCGCGATAGCCGCACGGCGGGCGTGATGGAACAAGTCTTTCGACTGGTTCCTAGAGAAGAAATTTACCGCGCGACGGGCATTCAGTTCATGCCCATCAATACCATCTATCAGCTGTTCGCTGCCCGCCGCGACACACCGCAGATCCTTCGGGCCGCCGAGCGCCTGGTCACCATACCGGACTTGTTCCATTACTGGCTCACGGGCAATGCGGTGTGCGAGTTTACCAATGCGACCACTACGCAGCTCGTGAATCCTGTCAAGCGGGCATGGGCAACCGAACTCATGACACGCCTCGACCTGCCGGCGCATCTTCCCAGTCCGATTGTGGAACCGGGTTGCCCCATCGGAAAACTCTTGCCCAGCATTTCCGGCTCGTCGGCTCTCTCTGGAACCCCTGTGATTGCTCCCGCAACCCACGACACCGGATCGGCAGTCGCTGCCATTTCCGCCCGAGACGGCACGGCGTTTCTGAGTTCAGGAACGTGGTCCCTCGTAGGCACCGAACTGGACGCACCGGTCGTAACGGCTGAAGCCCTGCGGCTGAACTTCACCAACGAAGGTGGAGTCGCCGGCACCACTCGCCTCCTGAAGAATGTCATGGGGCTGTGGATGCTGCAGTGCTGCCGGCAATCCTGGACCGCGCAAGGACAACCGTTCGAATACCGGGAATTAATCGAGTTGGCGGCGCGTGAAAAGGCCTTTGCTCATTTCGTTGACCCCGACGACGAGTCGTTCCTTCGCCCGGCAGATATGCCTGCCACAATCGACAAGTTCTGCACCCGGACGCACCAGCCCTGCCCGCCTCGACCGGGAGCTTATGTTCGCACCATCCTGGAGAGCCTCGCCTTCAAGTACCGGCTTGTGATCAGGAATCTCGAGCATGTGTGCGGTCGGGGGATCGGCGAGATTCGAGTCATCGGCGGCGGGTCCAAGAACCGGCTCTTGAACCAGTTCACGGCCGACGCGACTGGCCTCAGGGTTTTGGCTGGCCCCGCTGAAGCGACCGCGTTAGGCAACGTGGCGGTCCAGATCCTGGCCACCGGTGGCGCCGGCTCACTCAAGGAAGTTCGGGCTATCGTCGATCGGTCTTTCCCAACCGAAGTGTTCAATCCAAGGGATACCGGCCGGTGGGACGAACAGGCCAAGCGCTTCCAACACTACAGCGAGATGACTTATGCCTGAGATCAAAGAAACGACGCGATTGAAAGACCTGTGGAACGAAGAGCACGCGCAAGCGATCGCCTCGAACCAGCTCGCCATGCTGCGCTACAGATCGAACCTGCTGGGTAGAGACTTGCGCATTACAAACTTCGGGGGAGGCAACACGAGTTCCAAGCTTGAGCTCCCTGACCCATTCAGTGGCAGGAGCGTGCGAGTGCTGGCCGTCAAAGGCAGCGGAGGCGATATCGGCTCGATCACCGAGGCAGGCTTCGCTCTGCTCTATCTGGATCGTCTGGAAGAACTCAAGGGTCTTTACCGTGGCGAAAAATACGAAGACGAGATGGTTGGTTTCTATCCGCTAGCGGCGTTTGGGGAAAACCGGGTGGCGGCCTCCATCGATACGCCCCTGCATGCCTTCTTGCCTTTCCGTCATGTCGACCATCTGCACCCTGACTGGGCGATCGCGCTTGCCGCTAGCGCGAACGGCAAAAGCAAACTCGAGGAATTTAATCGCACATTCGGACGCAAGATTGTCTGGGTACCGTGGCAACGCCCGGGATTTGAGCTCGCCCTCGTGATCGAACGGGCGGTGCGGGACAACCCTGGTGCCGACGGCATCATCCTTGGCGGACATGGGCTTTTCACCTGGGGCATGACCCAACGCGAGTGCTATCTCAACTCGATTCACACCATCGACCAAATGGGCGAATTCATTGAGCAGCACCAGGCAAAGAAGGGAGCCCTCTTCGGCGGGCTTGATTGCGCGCCCGTTCCGAATCGCCGCCAGATCGTTGCTCAGATTCTTCCGGCACTGCGCGGAGCTCTGTCTTCCAAGCGACGCGTGATAGCGCATTATTCGGACGAGCCTGACGCCTTGACCTTCGCCGGTTCAAAGTGGTCACGAGAGTTGGCGAAACTGGGGACAAGTTGTCCTGATCACTTCCTGAGGACGCGCGTTTGTCCAATGTTCCTGGACTGGGATCCCGCTAAGGAAACGGTGGCGACTCTGAAGTCTCGTATTCAAGAACAGGTCGTGGGGTATCGCGCCTCCTACAACAGGTACTACGAAGCTTACGCCACAGCGGATTCCCCCAAGCTCCGTGACTCAAATCCTTCCGTGGTGATCATTCCTGGCGTGGGCCTGTTTGGCTTCGGCAAGAACAAGAAAGAGGCGCGCATCACCACGGAGTTCTTCATCAACGCCATCCATGTCATGGCCGGTGCCAATGCGCTTGAAGACGGTCAGGCTCCCAATCGGTTGCCCCAGGCGCGCACCGGGGAACAATCGAAGGAGTTTACCGAGTTTCACAACTACGTGGCCCTGCCGCGGCCTGAAGCCTTCCGCATTGAATATTGGGTACTGGAGGAAGCGAAGCTGCAACGGATGCCGGCGGAGGCCGAGTTCAGCCGGAAGATCTTTCTTATCGTTGGCGGCGCGAGCGGAGTTGGCCGAGAGACGGCTTTCATGCTTGCGAAAAAGGGCGCTCACATTGTCGTCGCAGATTTCGATGTCGAGGGTGCTGAGAGAGTCGCAGCTGAGGCCGGAGCATTAGGGTCCCCGGAATTTACCGCCCACACGGCGGTTGATCTCGGCTCGTCTGAGAGTCTGGCAGAGGCCATCAGGTTCACGGTCCTCGGATTCGGCGGCATCGATGGCATTGTGAATACCGCGGCCATTTATCCCGTGCCCGGAACCGATGGCGAGCTATCAGATGCGCTCTGGGCAAAAACCTTTCTGGTCAACGTAACCGGAAATTACCTTTTGGCCCGTGAAACAGCGTGGGTCTTTTCCGACCAGAATCTGACAGCCTCCGTTGTTCTCACCAGCTCCGCCAATGCCGTCGTCCCCAAGAAAGGCAGCGAAGCCTACGACACCAGCAAGACTGCCTTGAACCATCTGATCAGGGAACTCGCTATCAAGCTTGGCCCGCTGGTTCGGGTGAATGGAATCGCTCCTGCAACGGTAGTTGCCGGCTCGACCATGTTCCCGCGCGACCGTGTTATCCAGTCCCTGCAGAAGTACAAGATTGCATTTTCCGAAGGTGAATCTACGGAAGACCTGCGCTCCAAGCTGGCCGATTTCTACGCGCAGCGGACCATCACCGGGCGCCCGATTCTGCCCCAGGATTGCGCCAGCGCGATCGTCTGGTTGGCCGGCGAATCGAGCGCCAAAACGACCGGGCACGTGATTCCGGTTGATGGCGGACTCGGGGAAGCTTGTCTGCGGTAGTCCGAAGGCAGCACATCGCACGAGAGCCTGCTCGTGGCGGGCACTGAGCAGGCGGGGATGACAACATGAAGCGCATTTGCTTCGTCCTCCAGGTAAAACGGGATCGACTGGAAGAATACAAAGCACGCCATCACTCCGTTTGGCCGGAGATGTTGGCGGCCTTGCGCGAAACAGGATGGAACAACTACTCCCTGTTCCTGCGTGCGGACGGATTGCTGGTGGGATACCTCGAAACGGAAGACTTTGAGCGGGCGCGCGCGGGTATGGCCGGTCGCGAAGTGAATGAACGCTGGCAGAAGGAAATGGCTGACTTTTTTATCCAACCGAAGGGTGTCTTGCCGGATCGCGCTATGGAACCACTCGAAGAAGTCTTTCATCTTTCTTAGAACTCCGCTCGCTAAGGACGAACATGGCGGCAAATCCTGCACTCGGCGTTTTCTTTCACTGGTTGGGTGGGCTGGCTTCCGGCAGCTTCTACGTTCCCTATCGCGGCGTTCGTCGCTGGTCGTGGGAAACATACTGGCTGGTGGGCGGCATCTTCAGCTGGATCATCGCACCGTGGTTCTTGGGAAGCCTCATGACGCGAGATCTACTCGCCGTCTTATCGGAGGCTCCAACCAGCACCCTGTTCTGGTCGTTCTTCTTCGGGCTTCTCTGGGGCATTGGAGGGCTGACCTTCGGCCTTACGATGCGCTTCCTTGGTCTTTCCCTGGGTATGGCCGTTGCCCTTGGTCTGTGCGCCGCCTTCGGCACCTTGATGCCTCCCATCTTCAGCGGCGTGTTTGTCAGCCAGGTCCTTGGGACAAACTCCGGACGAGTGATTTTGTTTGGCATCTTCGTCTGCTTGCTGGGGATTGCCGCCGCCGGTCTGGCCGGCATCTTCAAGGAACGCGCCATGTCGCCGGACGAGCAGAAGGCCGCTATTCAGGAATTCGACCTGAAGAAAGGCCTTGCCGTTGCGACCTTGTCTGGGGTGATGAGTGCGTGCTTCGCTTATGGACTAGCGGCGGGCGCGCCGATCAAGGCCCTGACTCTGAAGCACGGCACTCCCACCCTGTGGCAGGGTTTACCGGTGCTGGTCGTCGTGCTGATCGGCGGATTTGCGACCAACTTCCTCTGGTGTCTTGCGCTCAACATTCGTAACCGCACAGGTTATCAGTACTTCATTGCCGCTCCGAAGAGGTACTCGCCGGTTGCTGAGGAAACGATTGTCGAGACCGCTATCGATGCTCCGAGCCGCGAGGTAGTGGAACACATGCCTTCGGGCAAGAAAAACGATGGCGAAAAACCAGTACCCATGCTGGCCAACTACCTGTTTTGCGCCCTTGCCGGCACGACCTGGTACTTCCAATTCTTCTTCTACACCATGGGCGAGACGCAGATGGGCAAGTACGGATTCTCCAGCTGGACTCTGCATATGGCCAGCATCATAATCTTCAGTTCACTCTGGGGCATCGGCCTGAAGGAATGGAAAGGCGCCGGCGTTCCAGCCATCCGTTTACTTACCCTGGCTCTTTTCCTGCTCGTAGGATCCACCATGATTGTCGGCTACGGGAACTATCTCGGATTAACGCACTGAGCGGTTGGGTTCGGGCGACACTTGCTGCGCCCGAGCGGATAGGAACACTTCAAGATCATGAGAAATCAAGGAAAAGGCAGCGAGATTTTTCAGAGTGGCGTGGCATTTCTTCTCGGGCTGCTGTTTCTGCTGACGAGCACCGTCTCCGCCGCAGCTCGGGCGAAGCATCCCACAGACCTCCGTTCCGATTCGCTAACCCAACCGCTTGGCATCGATTCCCCAAAACCAATGTTATCGTGGCGCTTCGAGGACGACGCCCGCGGGGCGAAACAGACCGCGTATGAGATCTTCGTCTATGGCAAGCAGCCGGCCTCAGACCTGACGAAGCCGGACGTCTGGGACAGCGGCCGCGTTGCCTCAGGCATTTCTGCGGGAGTTCCCTACGGCGGTCCTGAGCTCCAACCTGAAAAGCGCTACTTCTGGCGCGTGCAGGTATGGGACAAAGACGGAAAACCGTACCCGATCAGCGACACGACGTGGTGGGAGACAGGCCTGATGTCGCAGTCAAACTGGCAAGGCAAGTGGATTGGCTACGAGGAGACTGAGCTGCACAGCATTCGTGAATCCGGCGCCATGTGGATCACTAACTCTGCCACTCAAGCATCGGAGCCGAATGATACTCACCATGATTTCCGTTTCGCCTTCAGTCTGGACCGGCCAGTACAAATTGCGGCTCTCTACGCCACGGGGGCGGATGCAACCGCAGCCTGGATAAACGGACAGCAAGTGCTCGACGAACCACCGCTCGCGCCGTGGCAGCAAATGCCTTGGGGCACCTACACGCGGGCCGGCGTAACTGCGGCCCTACACCCGGGCGCGAATCTCGTGGCCATCGGCGTGACGCGATTCCTCACCGCAAGGCAGAAGCAAGTCTCCACACGCACGCCCATGAGCGCATGTCTCTACATCACGTTCCGTGACGGTTCGACCAAGCTCTTCACCTCCAGCCTGACGGGATGGAAAGCTGCACTCGATGCCCCCGATGGATGGTGGCGCGAGGATTTTCAGGATGCGTCGTGGGCGTCAGCGGAACGATACCTCCCTCCTGGCGGAGGATTCGAGCGTGGTGCGGGTCTGCCCTGGCCGACAGGTCCAGTGGCCGCGCTTCGTCGCAACTTTCGCGCCGACAAAGCAGTCGTCTCCGCGCGCCTCTATGCCACCGCGCTCGGAGCCTACAAGTTCCGAATCAACGGAGAGCCCGTCGGCGACCAGATCCTCGCCCCTGGCTGGACTGACTACCGGCAACAAGTGCCATACCAGGTTTACGATGTCACTCAACAGATCAAAAATGGCGACAACGCCATCGCAGCCTATCTGGCGCCTGGATGGTACAGCACACCGCTGCGGTGGTTCCGTCAGGGGAACAACTACGGCAACACCGAACCCGCCTTACGCGCACAACTGCGTCTCGAACGTGCCGACGGCTCGGTGGATTGGATTGTAACGGACGAAACCTGGAAAGCGGACGTTTCCCCAATCTTGCAGGCGGAACTCTATGACGGCGAAACCTTGGACGCTCGCAAGGTACAAGACGGCTGGGATACTGCGAACTTCTCCGACGCCGGCTGGCACCCCGTCGTGCTGGTAACCCCGCAAGAGCCGCGCATCATCGCCCAATACTTTCCTCCCATTCGCGCCGAGCGTGTGCTGACGGCAAAGACCATCACCAATCCATCACCCGGGGTTTACGTCTTCGACTTCGGCCAGAACATGAGCGCCTTGCCTCGGCTGAGGGTCCGCGGAGTTCGCGGAGACGATATCAAGCTGCGATTCGCGGAAGTGCTGAACTCGGACGGGACCCTGTACGTGGACAACCTGCGCACGGCCAAAGCCACCGACCATTTCATTCTTGCCGGCAGCAAGACCGGCGAGGACTTTCAGCCAGAGTTCACCTTCCACGGCTTCCGCTATGCAGAGATCTCAGGTCTAGGCGAGAAACCTACAGAAGACACTCTCCAGGCTGTCGTCCTTCACACGGATGGGCGGTTCACCATGCGCTTCAGCACCGGCAGCAGCATGGTGAATCAACTGTGGAGCAACATCCTATGGGGCCAGCGTTCAAACTTTGTGGGCGTTCCGACCGATTGCCCACAGCGGGACGAGCGCCTTGGCTGGAGTGCGGATGCTCAGGTCTTCTGGCGTACCGCCACCTACAACATGGATCTATCGTCGTTCAGCCGGAAGTACGCTGCTGATCTGCACGGGACACAGGTGGGGACCGCGATGTTTGGCATTTTCGCACCGGGGGTTGACGCTCCGAACCCGGGTTACGGCGCGGCGTGGAGTGATGCCGGTGTCATCGTTCCGTGGACCGGCTGGACGCAGAGTGGCGACCGGCAGATCATCGACGAAAATTGGGACGGCATGGAGACATACCTTGCCGAGATTGCCAGCAAGAATCCAAACCATCTTTGGCAAAACGGATTTGGCGCCGCCTTCGGTGATTGGCTCACGCCGACAATTACGACACCTGAAGACCTGCTGGCAACCGCTTACTGGGCCTATGACGTTTCGCTGATGAAGCAGATGGCGCTAGCCACAGGACGTACCCGCGACGCCGAGCGCTACGCGACCATGTTCGATCAAATCAAGGCTGCATTTCAGAAGGCGTACGTCGGAGCTGATGGTCGCGTGGGAACGGTTGATCATTACCCAAGCATTCCTCCACCGACGGTTCATCCGGACGAAGGCAATCAAGACCAGGACCGGATCGTGGAAACACAGACCGGTTACGTTCTTGCCCTTTATATGAACCTTGTGCCGGATGACCTGCGGCCAGAGGCGGCGCGCAAACTAGTGGAACTCATCGAGAATAATCACTGGCGGCTGGGCACCGGATTCCTCGGCACACCCTATCTTTTGGAAGTGCTGGCAGACACCGGTTATAGCGACGTCGCATATCGGCTGTTGCTGAACCGGGAATATCCATCCTGGGGATATGTCATCGACCACGGCGGAACGACAACCTGGGAGCGGTGGAATGGTGACCAAATGCTCAACGACCCGAGTATGAATTCCTTTAACCATTACGCATATGGCGCGGTTGGAGAGTGGCTGTACCGGTACGCTGCAGGAGTTGATACGGTGTCAACCGATCCGGGATTTCACACCATTTACCTGCACCCGAACTTTGACGCCCGGCTGCGAAGCCTCAGCCTCGACTACGAGTCTCCCTACGGCACCATTCATTCGGAGTGGAACGTTCAGAGAGATCAGGCAACGTGGAAGGTGACGGTGCCGCCAAACACCACGGCAATTCTGCCGCCGCGTTCGACCAATGCGACATCGATACTTTTCCAGGGGGCTCCAGTCGAGCGTTCCGAGCTGCATATCGATACCTCCGGCCGGGTTGAGTTACCGGCGGGTTCTTATACCTTTACCGCAACACTTAAGAAACCCGTGCCGGGGACGAGTTCGTTGAGCAGGAACCTCCCGGATGCGGCCCCTAACTCAATCGTGTGCCAGGACCGCACAGGCGGTCCCAATGAAGGGGTCATTTCAGAATGCCCGCGAAACGGCGAGACGGACTAAACTTACACCCGTGCCATCAAGTTTGGGGGCCCGCTCCACCGGCACAGCTTCTGCCACCTGGGCGTCCGATTGAGGAACCGAAGGCAAACGACGTGGAGCAGCGCCATAAGACTGCGCGGACAATGCGAAGGCTAGATAAAGTACCCCATGCGACGAGGCAGTGCAGAGGTTTGTGTAACGGCTGGCCAGAATTTCGGCGAACGAGAGGCACGAGATGCGGTTGGTTCCACGGCAGTCTGTACGACGCGCTCGATCGGCGGCACCCAGCATGCCTCCTCTTATTTGTTTTCGCTCACAAAGACCGCCGTCGTCTTATTTGTTTTCGCTCACAAAGACCGCCGTCGTCAATCCTGCGACCGTGGCGGCTCCTACTTTGGAATTAAAAGTGGATCGCCGGGTCCAGATGTCACCGGAGCTCTGCTCGACCGGATGCAGATGCAAATGCATCCTCTGCAGGCTGGCATCGGTGAACGTCACCGGCTGATTCGTCGCGTTAAAGATCACCAATATATTCGTATAGGGACCGTAGTTCCGGCCATTGGCATCCAATTTCATTACGATCAGTCCCGGTATCTGGTTCGGACCCGTATTCAGGAAAGTGAGGTTCTGCTGGACCTCGGCGAAGGTCGGCATGCGGAATAACCCCGAACTGTAGCGGATCTGCATAAACTCGCGAAATGCACCACTGCTCAGGGCGATGTCCTCGGGTTGCGGCCCATAGGCGGGGTTCGTGAGGAGCGGCATCATGATAGGCCATTGGCCACCGTTCTGGCTCGCCAAGGGCAAGCCAATCCCCCAGTTTGCCGTTTTTCCGCTCCAGTCGATTTTGTTGAACCAGTCGCCGGAATCGTAACTGTTCTGGTCCATGTCCTTGGACCGCAACATGTCGTCGCCGGCCTGAAAGAACGGGACGCCTTGGCCCAGCAGGACCAAACTCATGGCCACGACCTGCCGGCGTGCGCGGGTAGCGATATCGTCGTTGAAGCTCGACTTCAACTGCACCGCATCGAACAGGTCCTGATTATCATGAACCGAACAGTAATTCACGGCTTCGATTGGCGACGCTGTGTATCCCGCCGGTTGACCGTTGTAATCCACCTGTGCTCCGGTGACCGTGACGCCCGCACTGTTAGGGAAGCTGTAATCGCGCAAGTTTCCCGTAAGGCCAATCCGAATCCAGTCCGTGTACTGGAGCAGTTGATTTTGTTGACCGGCTGGCGGCAGATTTTGATTCGTGTAGTCGCTCGGGTCCGTGAACAGTCCGGTGGCAAATCCCTGCACCCGCTCATCGGTGAAGGGGCTGCCGCCGCGAATGCCGTCGCGGATCCGGTCATTGAAGGTGCCGATTCCATAACCGTATAAATCGAGCTGGCCGGCGTGCGGCCCAATCTGGTTATTCGCCGTATCCCCGAAGTTCCATCCTTCCCCGTATAGGTAGATCTTCGACCCATCTACGCCGTCCTTTTCCGGCGTTAAAGCGCGAAGTGCGGCCTGAATGTGCCGCATATTGTAGAGGAAGTGAAAACTCATGATGTCGAAGCGGAAGCCGTCGATTTTGTACTCGCGCGCATTGAGCACGAGCGTGTCGATCATCAGCTTTTCCATCATGCGATGTTCGCTGGCTGTATCCGGGCAACAGGAACCTGTCTCCAGATTTCCATTCGCATCCAGCCGGTGGTAATACCCGGGCACCACTTCATCGAGGTTCGAGTTTGGCCCTTCTCCGTAGGCACTCGTGTGATTGAAGACCACATCTTGAACAACGCGTAATCCGGCATTGTGCAGTCCCATCACCATCGCGCGGTACTCGCGTACCCGATTTCGAGGAACCATCGCGTAGCTGCCTTGAGGCGCCATGTAGTGAACGGGGTCATAACCCCAGTTATAGCCGTCGCTCCCTTGGATTCGGGCTACGGCGGCTTGCTGCTGTCCTCCGTCGGGCGGATATTGCGAGAGGTCGCCGGTCGTCTTCCAAGTGGACTTGTCCTCGTTCACACTCGCGAAGTGAAACGAGGGCATGATATGCACCGCCTTGAGTCCGCTCTTGGCCAGGTCACCGAGATGCCGCATTCCATCTGAGTTCTGGTCCGCAAAGGCCTGGTAGGTGCCGCGATGTGCTGGCGGCACCGTCGAGTCACTCACGCTGAAGTCGCGAACATGGAGTTCGTACAAGCTCATATCACTGAAGCTGCCGAGCGGAGGCGAAGTCGATCGATCCCACCCCGCGGGCTTGGTTGCTTGGGCGCCGAGATCGGTAATTCGACTCTTGATCCCGTTCACTGCAATGTCCGTCGAGTACGGATCCGTTGTCACGTTCGTGTCGACGGCTGCATCGATCGGCACCCACACGCTCAGGCTATAGACGTAGTACTTGCCTATCCAGTCGCTCGCGCCATTCGCCACCCATACACCATTGTTTTCCTGCATGGGAATGGTTGCGGATGGTGCTGTGTCGTTCTCGTGATCAAAGATCAGCAGCGACACGGACTGGGCGGTTGGCGCCCACAACTTGATTCTCACAGGGTAGGAATTTTCGTTAAACACGACTCCGAGCCTGCCCGGGTAATAGTAGAGGTCGTCGACGACGCCAGCGGTTTGAATACCCGCGGCATACTGCAGCATGCCATTTTGCCCGACAACGGAAAGCGCGATCTCTCCTTTGAGCGCCTGCTTTATCGTGGCGAGATCCACGCTGGAGGGCACCTGCAGGACCGCATAAGGGGCCAACTGCGGATTCCGCGTCAGCTCGTCTTGTGACAGCGTTCCGCCGACCGTCAGCGCCATCTGGTTGCCGCCGGTGATCCCGGTGCTGGTCAAATTCAGACCGCCCGCGAGGGCGGAGTTGAGCGCATAAGTCGCTCCGCTCTGGATGTACTGCGGCTTGATTGCCAGGTGTGTGCGATCGAGCCAATAAACCTCCTGGATGCTGAGGATGGCGTTGGCAATTTGCTGCGGCGTCGGTTGGGTCGTAAACACAGTGGCGTCGGCGTGAATTACCCAGGCTTCGTTGTAGGCAGCGATGTTGAGATGCTGGTCGGGTCCGGGATCCTTAATTCCTCCCGCTGGGCAGTTATTGATAATCAACCCCAGGTCCGTGGACAGCGTGAGATCGACCGGCACATCGAAATACACTCCAAAACTGTCAGTCCCGGTGATCTCGACCTCCCCTTGGCACCAGCCTGGGGTGGGATGTGCATTCCAGGTGTAAATGGCCCACCCGGAGTAGTTGCTATCGGGGCGGAAGTAATGAATTCGCACGACTCCAGACGGAACGGCGGGGTTTGATGCCGCCGGGGCCGGGGTGTAAGAAAAGCAGAGCAAAGGAAGCAAGGCGAATGAAATGACCTGCCAATACGGAGTTTTTATCTGGGACGTCATGGAATGCCCTCCTGACAATGGGTGAGGGTTGTGGTGTCTAGTTTGCCGGGCAGAGCGCTACGGCGCTTCCGAAGGCAGGTGCCTCTTAGCGCGGCGTCAATCGTAGTTGGCTAAGACCTCCGCGTCAACAGAGAATTCCGCACCAGAGAATTCCGCACCCCGGTATGGCGCGGCGACTCGAAAATGAGCAGTGAAGTCCTGAATGAAAGATCCACGGCCCGTTTTCCTCCAACCCCGGCAGGAGGACTCGCACTCACGTCACGAGTCCCACCGCCGCGGTTTCGCCGAGCTCGTGAGAGTCAAGCATCCAGATCGATCCGAACGGAGAGCAGGTCAGTCCCGAAGCGGCGCACCGCAGCCGCATTCCTGCCGCTGCCCGGTACCTGATTAAAAAAGCCAGCGCTGGCGCTCTCGCGGATCATCGTGGGGAAGCAAATGGGCCGTGCCGCTGTGCCAGTGGGTGTGCATCCCGTCGCGCAACTTCAGCCGCACGCGCGGGGTCTGCGCAAATATATTGCGGACGTATCCGGCTTTCATGCCGTGCTCTCGGACGATCCAGAACTGCCTGCCAATATGTCCGTCGCCTATCGGAGTGCGGCGCCGCTTTCCAGCTTTGCGACCGGTGGTTTTGAGGAGCGCATACCCCGGCGTTGCGAGGCCGAGAGCGAACACAAGCTAGCAGGGGAAGTCCCCCTCGACCAACTGACAAAAAGATTGCGGAAACACGACAATTCCGTGACAACCCGGGCACGGGCGCTGCTTACGATTTCCTATTCCCAGAGGATGGCGCGGCAGTATGCCCAGCCAGATCAAACAAGATCTCAGTCAACAAACAGAGGAGCTTGTTATGTGGATTTCTGTGGTTCGTCGATCTGCTCTCGTCGTTTTCGCGCTGCTGTTGCCCGGTTCCCTGGTGGCACAGCAGTACCATCGCACCGACCTGACCGTTGATATGCAGGCGGTTTCTCCCTCCGCACCCAACGTGGATTCAAATCTTGTGAATGCCTGGGGACTCTCGCGTGGGAGCGGCAGTCCTTGGTGGATATCCGACAACGGCACAGGTTTATCCACTTTGTACAACGCGGCCGGTGTGCCGCAAACCCGCGTCGTGACCATTCCCACGCCCGATGGTACCGGCACGTCGGCACCCACGGGAACGGTTTTCAACGCCACGCCCGAATTTCTGGTCGGGCCCGGAGCGAAGGCCTTCTTCCTGTTCGTGACTGAGGATGGCACCATCGCCGGCTGGAATCCCACCGTGAATCCCAACGCGGTGATTCTCAAGAACCGCGCTGGCAAGGCCGTCTACAAGGGCTGCGCCATTGCCCAGGTAAATGGCAGTCCGAGATTTTACGCGACCAACTTTCAGACGGGGCGGGTCGAAGTCTTCGACAGCAGCTTTAGCCAGCTACATTCGGAGGGTGATGGTGCTTTTCGCTTTCCTGGTCTCGACAGGAGCTGGTCCCCCTTCAACATTCAGAACGTTGGTGGAAACTTGGTCGTGACGTTTGCTCATCGGGCACCGGGGAGCCACGATGAAGACCACGGTGCGGGGCTCGGTTTTGCCGGTGTGTACGATCCCCGAGGGCGGCTGTTGCTCCGCCTGGAACACGGGGACTGGTTTAACGCACCCTGGGGCGCAGCACTTGCGCCGGGCGACTTCGGCAACTTCTCGCACCGGATCCTGATCGGCAACTTCGGCGACGGCACCATCCACGGCTTCAATCTGTTCACCGGACAACACGAAGGCATGATGCTCGACGACGTCACCGGACAGAGCTTGGTCATCGATGGCCTGTGGGCTATTAGTTTTGGGGGAGGAAACGCCACCAATAACGGACCGACCAACACCTTGTTCTTCACCGCCGGTCCCAATGATGAGGGTGACGGACTGTTTGGCCAGCTGACGGCCAAAGCAGCCGATCAGCCCGGCAATAGCCAGTAGCGCTCTCTTCAGGTACGGCGGACCTGCGACGGATAGGCTGAATCACCGGTTCGCCGGCAGGAGCATAGCGTGGGTCAGTATCTCGATTTCTGGAGAGGAGTTCTTGGTCGCACACTGCCATTACGTACTCAACTGGTGTGCGTTATGCAGTTCAAACTTACCGGAAACCCACACCAGCATTAGAATTTGTGGGTCGAAACCAACTGAAGTGGCACCGCCGCATCTCTTCGTTGGGCAGGCCATCCTAGATGCAGTCACGGCACGCGAACGGGCCGCCAATTCGTCGGTGCCATCGAGCCCGATCAGTGGGAACAGTTGCATGACTGCGTTCGAGTTTGCTCTTCCCTCTTGCTGAACTGTACCGGGTGCTCCCTTGCGCTGCAAACGCTTTCAGAGACCGACCAGACGCTGGCGCAAGGTGTCACCCTCGATTTCTCTTTCCCAGCGTGCAATCACGACGGTCGCCACGCCATTGCCGATCATATTTACCAGGGCACGGAACATGCTCATGAAACGATCGATTCCGAGGATTAAAGCCATGCCCGCCACGGGAATCGTAGGAATGATGGAGAGCGTCGCGACCAAGGCGATAAAGGATGCGCCTTGCACGCCGCTGGCTCCCTTTGAGGTCAGGATGGCGACGGCAAAGATCGTCAGTTGCTCGGTGAGCGTGAGGCGCGTGTTGGTGGCTTGTGCCACAAAAAGTGCTGCCAGAGTCATGTAGATGCTGGTGCCGTCGGTGTTAAAGGTGTAGCCGGTGGGCACGACCAGGCCCACCAGCGACTTCGAGCAGCCGAGTTTCTCCATCTTCTCCATCAGGGTGGGCAACGCGGTTTCGGAGGAACTGGTCGCCAGCACCAGCAGGACTTCTTCCTTGATATAGCCGAGGAACTTTATGATTCCGAATCCGGCGAGCCGGGCAATCCCTCCCAGGACGACCAGCACAAACAAAATGGAAGTGAGATAGAACGTTCCAATCAGCTTGACCAAAGGCCCAAGCGAAACGATGCCATACTTGCCGACCGTAAAGGCCATAGCGCCGAAAACGCCGAGGGGTGCGAATTTCATCAAGATATTCACCACGCCAAATACGGCATGAGCCAGCGCGTCGACCAGATCGACCAGCGGCTTAGAACGCGTGCCAACCGCGCCCAGCGCGAAACCGAACAGGATGGCCACGAGCAGGACTTCCAGGATGTCTCCTTTGGCGAACGCATCCACAACGGTCGTGGGAATAATGTGCATGAGGAATTCGGTAACGTTTTGCGTTTTGGCCTGCCCGGCATAGTCGGCGACCGCCTTGCTGTCGAGAGTCGCCGGGTCCACATTAAGGCCCCTGCCCGTGGGCACGACATTGCCTACAACCAGGCCAATCAGCAGGGCCAGGGTGGAAACAGTCTCGAAGTACAGCAGCGCCTTACCCCCAAGGCGCCCGACTTTGGTCATGTTTTCCATGCCTGCGATGCCCGTGACCACGGTACAAAAGATAATGAGGGTGACGATCATCGTGATCAGCCGGATGAAGGCATCGCCAAGCGGTTTCAGGGCAACGGCTGTGGACGGGCTGAAGTACCCGAGCGCCAGCGCCACCAGGATGGCCAGGAGCACTTGCACCCAGAGGCTGGAGTTCTTCTTGCGCGAATGGGGAGGCGCCACGGCGGGGGCAGAGGGTTTGGTGGCGCCGGGAATTCCCATGTTCAATCCTTATTATTGCTTGCCACCTGTACGACACTACCGGCCAGCTTCAAGTCCTTGAGCCTCCAGCGTGTGCCCCAACCAGGGAATGATGACCTGCTTGAAAATGACAGGATCAGGCCACACTTTCACCTGTCGTCCGAGGTGGCCGCCCTGCGGGTTGATCCAGGCGGTTTTTGGCGTGTCCCCTTGGCTGAGAAGCAAGTAGATGTCCGCGATCGGGACTTGCGTGTCCAATACGCCGGCGATCACCAGCATCGGCGCCATGGGTTTGCCGAGAAGACCTTGTTTCACCAGCGACATCTTGGGGAGGAACTCCGCCATCTCATCTACGTTGTGTACTCCCTCCAAAACTGACATCAGTGCTGGCACTTGATCGAACAAGTATTCGCGGTTCCCTATCAGCGAATTCATTAAGAAATCCTTTTGAAAGAAACCGTCAATGGGCGGAGACTGGGCGCTGGCTCCCTTGAGGCGATCGCGCTCGAGGATAGCCAGCTTGGTGGCCCAATAAGCCCCCCAGCTCACTCCATGAATGGCGATCCGGTTCTTGTCCACTTCGGGACGGGTCTGAACATAGTCAATGACGCGCGACAACATGCGGTTGGCGGTCTCGCTGACTTTGATGGGTGCCTGGCCGGTGCCCGGTCCATCCACGGCCAGAAAACCAACCCCGTAGGGCAGAATTGCGGAGAAGCTCTCCGCCAAATCTTCCTTGCGGCTATCAAGGCCATTCACCGCAATGACCAGTGGCACGGGGCCTTTGGCATTCTTGGGAAGGCGCAGGTAACCGGTGATTTCGGAATTTTCAAAAGGGATGTGAACTACCTCGAGGGGCGGATCCCAGAATCGGGCATGAGCGAGAAAAGCTTCGATCGCCTTGGCATAAGAACGCTGTTTTCCCGGCGAGGCTGGCACCGGCCAGCGTCCGAAAGAATAGAGCCGCCAGGCCCGGATGTAGTCGGCATCCGCTTTCTGGGGGTCGCTCTTCTCCAGCGACTTAGCTTCGGACATGTAGCGGTCAGCAACCCCCATGAAGGCGGCGGCCCATTCATCTTTATCTTTTGTCTTGATCGACTGAAGTGCGTCACGAACATCGGCGGGGTCGAGGCCGATGAGAGGGTACATGCCGTTCTCGGCGCGCTTGATGGCCTCGGTCTTGATCTCATCCAGCGTGCGTTCAGTGCGCTGCTGGGAGAATGAGCGGCTGGACACCACAATGACACAGAGCAACCAGATCGGTAGAGAGAAGCGCCAATGAGTCGGAATCAGATTCGGCATGAACTCCCCTTGCAATTGCGAAGACCGTCTCCTTAGTCCGGCAATTTAAAAAAGTAGTTTCAGTCCCAACTGGATTGCGCGGCTGCCGCCGGACCCGATAACCGGGTTGGAAGCGGCCACATCGGGCGTAGCGCAGGCGCAGCCGAAGTTTCCAGGTCCGCCGGGATCGTTGTGAGCCCAGCCGTTCTGTCCCCCGAAGGGATTGGCGAAGTTGGGATGATTAAGCACATTAAAGAATTCGGCACGGAACTGAGCGCCAAACCGATCCCCGAACTTCCAGTTCTTGGCCACCGACAAATCCCAGTTACGGAATCCCGTGTCGCGGAAACTGTTGCGGCCCATCGTACCCAAAGTGAATGGGGGAGGGATCATCACGGAGCTGCCCATGGCGTAGCAGCCAAACGCCCCCAAGGCAATGCCTGCGGGGCCAGCCGGATTCCCTCCATCGACGGATAATGCCTTCTCGACGCAAGCCGGATTGCTGTCGTTCGGGAAATAAGGAATTCCGATCGGGCCGGACTTGAAGTCAGACGTCTTTCCAAAGAAATTCCAGCGATCCGAGAGAACTTCACCGGTTCCAGTGACGTCGGTAGTGGCATCCATCGGACCCCAGGGTTGAGCGCTGGAAAGCGTGAGTATGGAATTCAGCTGCCAGCCCTTGAGTAGTTGTGCGAGACCTTCCTTCCCCGGAAGTAGGTAGGTCATGGCCAACGTGAAGCGATGGCGGATATCGAAATCGCTGCTGGCATATTCCGTCTGGGGGAGCAGGTTGTTTTGGGGAATGCCCGACCCTGCGCCAAAATCCCAATTGGCGCCAACATCATCCAGCGAATGGGAATAGGTATAACCCACGACAGCGCTAAGTCCGTGGAGGTTCCGTGAGGTCAGAGTCGTCTGCAAGCCGTTGTAATTGGACTTGTAAACGTTCCCCATCTGGTAAATGTTGGCCAGGTAGGAGAACTTGCCATTGAATGGCCGTGCGGCTTGCTCAGCGTCGCCATCGCTGGCACAGTTGTCCCAAGCGGGGGCGCTGGCCAGGCACTGAGCGATGGTACCGCCTGGTCCGGTTGTCCACCCGGCGCCCGGAGGTGGTTGATTGATGTCGTGAATCCCAACCAGCTTTGATCCGTGGCTGCCGACATATGCGACTTCCAAAGACAAATTACTGGTGAAGGCGTGCTGGACATTCAAAGTCCAATTCCAGACATAGGGGGTCCTGATGTTGCGGTCCACCCCGAGAATGCTGCAGGGGGCCCCGAAGCAATCGAGCGGAGTAGTGGGAAAAACCGTTCCCGGTACTCCGGTGATGGCCGGATCCCAGTTAAGACTCGAAGCGGGAAAGTTCACGGTACCGACGGCGATCGAGCCGCCCGCTGTTCCTCCCGTGCTATCGATGATGGCCCCGGTGGGAATGGTGCTTAGACCCATGGAGTTGTTGAGAGCCAGGAAGGACTCCCAATTGACAGTCTCGTAAATCAGACCTCCGCCGCCGCGGACTACAGTTTTCCCTGTGCCCGCCGCATCCCAGGCGAACCCAAAACGGGGAGCGAAATTATTGTGATCGCCGTTGTACGGTGCGCTTATCCCTTTGCCAACTTGTTGCAGCCCGGCGGTCGGATTGAAATTGCCCAGCAGGTTGTGGTTATCCTTTATTACTGTGTTCAATTCGTAGCGCAGTCCAAGATTCAACGTGAGCGTCTTAGCGACGCGCCAGTCGTCCTGCAGGAAGCTGGCATAACCCCAATTATGGATCTGCCGTGTGGGATCGCCGACCAGTTGGCTCCCCTTATCAGGTACCCCGGCGAAGAAGTCTTCCAGCGAGGTGGCGCCGGGAAAGACGTCATTGACTCCGAAGCCGAATTTGATTCTGCCGCGCACGCCGCCATACGCCCCACCCGTGAATCCGTCATGATGGAGCTCGGCGCCGAACTTGAAGGCGTGCTTGCCATGTATGTACGAAACGTGATCCACCAGTTGGTACCTGGTATCGGGGCCCTGTATCTTGGGCCAGTTAAAACCGCCTAACTCCTGGGGAAAGATATAAAACGGAGCAATGTTAATTCGCGGTAGTCCGCCGTACAGAGGATTCGTAACGCCCGTGTTGAGTCCGTAGGAAGAGGCGGGCTTGTTGTGGTCGGCAGTAAACGTGGGCTGATAGAGGCGATTGTAGCCGAAGCGGACTTCATTGACCCAACTGGAACTCGGGATCCAGGCCCAGTTTGTCCCCAGCACTTGCGCCCGGGTGTGAATCTGGGTCAGCCACTCAGGCTGCAGTTGGCTCGCGTCCGACACAGTCCCGGAGTTGTTGCCGAAGAAATACCGCCCATTAAAAACGTGGCTCTCGGTGATGTGATAGTCGATTTTGCCGACCGCATTGTCGGCGCTGACAGTGTTAGGGAGCCCGAAAGTAATGAGAGTCGAATCTACGGGGTTAGTTCCGTTATTGGCCGGAAATCCTTTGCCATTGCAGGAAATAGGGGGACCCAGGGTACAGCCACCGATCTGCAAACTGACATTGCTGACCGGGATATTTGCCGCCTGCAAGGCGGCAATGGAATCTACCAGGCTATTCGCCGGGTCGCCCCCCAGCGAGACCGTAGCCGGCGTCGATAATTGGGTGACGTTGCCGACTTCGTAGCGCTGACCTTCATAGGCGCCGAAATAGAACAGCTTGTCCTTAGTAATGGGACCACCGAGAGTCCCGCCGAACTGCTCTAAATTCCTCGGCTGTTTGGGTGTGCCGGTCACATTGAAATAGTTGCGCGCGTCAAAGGGGGTATCGCGGCCAAAAGCATACGCCGTACCGTGGACCGTGTTGGTGCCCGACTTCAAACCTACGTTAACGATCGCGCCCGGTTTCCAGCCGAACTCTGCCGGAGGATTTTGCTGGAGGTTAAATTCCTGGATGGCGTCGACCGGCAGTATGGTGGCCGAATCTCCCGCAATCCCGGCACCGTTGATGATGCTCTGGCCGGAGAAGGGCTCGCTGTTAAACAAGCCGTCAATCAGATAAGCGTTGTCTTCGGCGCGAAGTCCGTTCGCGCTCGTAGTCGAGAAGCCGCCCCCCGGATAGCGAATGACGCCAGGGCGCAGCTGAAGCAGGTTCTCGTAGTTGCGGCCGTTCAGGGGCAGATCATTGATCTCTTTATTACTCAGCGTACCGCCCAACGTCGAGGAAACCGTGTTCAGCATCGGGATCTCGCTCGAGACCACGATTGTTTCCGACACATCGCCTGGTTGCAGGGCGAAATCGATGAGCGCTTCTTTGGCTACCTCCAGCGGGATGTTCTGGCGCTCGACGCTTTTGAAGCCCGTGGCCCCGGCACGCACCTTGTAGAAACCGGGGGCTAGATCGGGAGCCAGATATGCGCCGGCGTCGTCTGTGGTCAGGGTTCGCGTGACACCTCTCTGTTCGTCGGTGACTGTGACGGTGGCGCCCTTCAGGGCGGCGCCAGATGGGTCCGTTACGGTACCCAGAATGCGCCCGGTGTAAGTCTGGCAGAACAGGGGAGCAGACAACAGAAGCATGAGCCAGGCCGCGGCCAGAACCGAAAAAGCTCGGCTTGCCCTGTCACGGTGGACGGTCAGGGTAGAGGGACGCATAGAACCTCCGGTATGGTCGGACAACTCTACCACCGAACAGAGGCATGTCAAGTATTTATGCCGGTTTGTCCAAGTATGGTATAAAGGTCGGACCGCAAGCCCGGTGAGAGGCTTCTGTGTACAAGACGGTCCAATCATCGCGACTCTACGAGCAGATCGTCCAGCAAATTGAGGACTCGATCCTGAAGGGCACACTGAAAACTGGCGACCAGCTTCCGGCCGAGCGCGAATTAGCGCAGCAATTCGGAGTGAGCCGAACGGCAGTGCGGGAGGCAGTGAAGGCGCTCAGCGAAAAGGGATTGGTCGAAGCCTATTCCGGACGAGGAACATTCGTTACCAACGGTACATCCCAGGCAATCCGCCACTCGCTGGACTTGATGATGCGAATCAACCAGCAGGATGGGTTAGCCCACCTGGTTGAAGTGCGCGAGCTTCTTGAGCGGGAGATCGCAGCCATGGCGGCGATGCGTTTGGATGGACAGCACCTGGCAAACATGCGCCAAGCAGTCTCGGTTATGGATAGCGCGCTGAAGGATCCGGACGCCTACATCGAGGCCGACCTTGATTTCCATCTCTCTCTCGCCGAGGCCGCCCAGAACCCCATCATTTTGTCTCTTATCGATTCGATTGTGGGCCTGCTGCGCGAGCAGCGGGTGCGAATCTTTTGCGTGGAAGGCGGTCCGGAGCGCGGACAGTTTCACCACAAGCGCATCCTCCAGGCTGTAGAGCAGCGGGATCCGGAAAAGTCGCGTGACGCGATGCGCGCCCATCTGCAACAAGTTCGCGAGGACTCGCGAGTCGCGGCGAGCACGCCAGACGCGACAGTCGCAAAGTCCGTTTCCTAGGGAGAAGGTCTTTCCGAATGGCGAAGCTTGGGTTTGTCGGTCTGGGAGTGATGGGAAGCCAGATGGTGAGCCGACTGCTCGGCAAGGGGCACGTCGTGACCGGTCACAATCGCACGCGCTCCAAGGCGCAGTGGCTCATTGAGCGTGGCATGAAGTGGGCAGACTGTCCCCGCGCTGTTGCCGCCGCGGCCGACGTGACGTTTGCCATGGTGACCAACTCCGCTGCGCTGGAAGCTATTACGGACGGGCCGGATGGAGTTTTGGCCGGACTCGGCCAAGGCAAGGTCTTTGTCGACATGAGTACCGTGAGCCCTGCCGTCAGCCGCGGCCTTGCTGCAAAAGTGCGCGAAAAAAAAGCCGACATGGTCGATGCGCCCGTCTCCGGGAGTGTGGTGACCTTGCAGGAAGGGAGGTTGTCGGTAATGGTCGGGGGACGGCCTGAAACTTTCGAGCAGGTGAAAGCGCTGCTCGAGGATATCGGACCCAAGGTCACCTACGTTGGCGACAACGGGCTGGCGCTCTCCATGAAAATTGCCGTCAATATAAGTCTTGCTACCCAGATGCTGGCCTTCTCCGAAGGTGTGTTGCTGGCGGAGAAGAGCGGGATCGCTCGAGAAATAGCGGTGGATGTTCTAACCCATAGCGCGATCGCGTCGCCGATGATTCAATACCGCGGACCGTTCATCCTGCAGCAACCCGAAGAAGCCTGGTTCGACGTCAACATGATGCAGAAGGACATGCTGCTGGCGCTCGAGATGGGGCGGCGGCTTGACGTGCCGCTCCCGACCACCGCTCTCTCCAATGAATTTCTCACCGCCGCGCGCGGCATGGGCATGGCCAAGCAGGATTTTGCGGTGATCTTCGACGTATTGGCCCAGATGTCAGGAGTAGCGAAATGACGGCCACCACTCATCGTGCGGGGGCTGACACCAAGGTCTTAGTCGAACAGTGGATCAGGATGTATCGCAGGATGGTAAGCATTCGCCTGTTCGAAGAACAGGTGAATGAGTTGTACACGCGGGCACTGATGCCCGGCCTCGCACATCTTTATATCGGCCAAGAAGCAGTGGCAGTCGGGATATGCGAGGCCCTCCGCTCTGACGATTACATTACGAGCACGCACCGCGGTCACGGACATTGTTTGGCCAAAGGGGCTTCGCCGGACCGGATGTTTGCCGAGTTGCTGGGCAAGGAAGCGGGCTATTGCCGCGGCAAGGGTGGATCCATGCACATCGCCGACCCGGCCACCGGCAATCTCGGAGCGAACGCCATTGTGGCAGGAAGCGTGGGTATCGCCACCGGAGCCGCGTTTTCCGCAAAACGGCTCGGCACCAATCGGGTTGCGGTGTGCTTCTTTGGGGAAGGAGCGCTGGGACAGGGCGTGCTCTACGAGGTCATGAACCTGGCCCAGTTGTGGAAGCTGCCGGTCATCTACGTCTGCGAAAACAATCTCTATAACGAGTACACCCACTACTCGGAAACGACCGCAGGTGAAATCCTGGCGCGTGCTACTGCCTTTGGGCTAATTGCAGAAAGTATCGATGGGCAGGATGTGCGCCGGGTGCATGAAGCAGCAACACGCCTGGTGGAACCTGCGCGTCAGGGCAAGGGTCCCGCCTTCTTGTTATGTAACACCTATCGGTATCACGGACATCATGTAGGCGACATTAACCGCGAGTACTACCGCTCGAAGCAGGAAGAGCAGCGCTGGAAAACCGAACGCGATCCCATCAAGCTCCTGAGCGATTGGCTGATTCAGCAGAATCTCACCGACTCCGGGAGCTTGGAGCGAATTCGCTCAGAGGCAAAAGCCGAGATTGACAATGCCGTCGAGTTCGCATTGGCGGCGCCCTATCCCAAGCCGGAAGAGGTGGATGAGGACGTTTATGCCTGAAGAGGGGCGTGAGTTGACATTTGCGCAGGCGGTGCGGGAAGCGCTGGCCGAGGAGATGCGCCGAGACCAGCGGGTCTGCATCTTTGGCGAAGATGTGGCAGAAGCAGGCACTCCGTTCAAAGTCTTATCCGGGTTGGTGGAGGAATTCGGCAAAGAGCGCGTGCTGGATACGCCGATTTCCGAAGCCGGATTTACCGGTCTCGCGGTCGGGGCCGCGATGACCGGGGTTCGTCCCGTCGTGGACATCATGTTCGGCGACTTCATCACCCTGACCATGGACCAGATGGTGAATCAGGCGGCCAAAATCCACTACATGTCAGGCGGGAAATGGAAAGTGCCGATGGTGATGCGCACCACGCTGGGAGCCACGCGCCGTTCGGCGGCGCAGCACTCGCAATCGCTGCACGCATGGTTCAGCCATGTGCCGGGACTTAAAGTTATTTTGCCGTCTACTCCCTACGACGCGAAGGGATTGTTGAAGACGGCGATCCGCGATGAAAATCCTTGTGTCTTCTTTGAAGACAAAATGATGTACAAGCTGAAGGGTCCCGTACCGGCCGAGGAATATACCATCCCCTTGGGCACGGCAGATGTGAAACGTGTGGGCCGGGACATTACGATTGTCGCGACCAGCAGCATGGTGCAGGTGGCGCTGGGAGCGGCGGCCAGGTTGGAAGAAAGCGGGATCAGCGCAGAGGTAATCGATCCGCGGACGACCTGGCCGCTGGATGAGAAGACTCTGATTGAGTCGGCGAAGAAGACTTCGCGGGCTATCGTGGTAGACGAGGGTTACGGCCGCTATGGGGTTACGGCCGAGATCGCTGCCGTGATTTCTGCCGGCGCTTTTTACAATCTGGACGCGCCCGTGAAACGGTTGGGGGCAATGCACGTTCCCATTCCGTTCTCGCCGCCGCTCGAAGATTTGACGGTGCCCACGGAGAAGGCCGTGTTTGAGGCCGCGCGGGAACTCTGCTCCCGCGCCTAAGTTCATCGGCTCTTTATCAGCAAGACGCAATCATTGAGCAAGCCAGCGCTTTCTGACGCTGAAGTACAGGAGGTAGATCATGGCACTGCCAACTTCCGGAACCATGGCGGTGGATTGGGAACAGCGGGTGGACTTCGATCGTCTGCGCCGCGAGCGTTTGACCCGGGCCAAGGCGCTGTTGGCGAAATCGGAGATAGGAGCCCTCCTCTGCTTTGACATGAACAACGTGCGCTACCTGACGGCCACGCACATCGGCACATGGGCGCAGGACAAAGCCAATCGTTTCACCCTGCTGCCCCAAAATGATGAACCGATTCTGTGGGACTTCGGCTCCGCTGCCCGCCATCACCAACTGCACTGCCCATGGCTGGGGGAGCGTTCACGGCCGGGCATCTCCATGTTGCGTGGCGCGATGTCGCCGGAAATGGGTCGTGCCGAAGATGTGGCCCGCAAGATTCGGGTTGAACTGGAGATGCGCGGCCTGCACAAGGAGCCGCTGGGCATCGATATTGTCGAACCGCCGGTGCTTTTCGCGCTCGAGAAAGAAGGCATCAAGATCGTCGATGGCCAGCAGATCATGTCAGACGCGCGGGTCCTCAAGACGCAGGACGAAATCACGCTGCTGAACATGTCGGCAATGATGGTGGATGCGGCCTACGACGAACTGTACCGCGCGATGAAGCCAGGCTTGCGCGAGAACGAGGCGGTCGGATTGGTGAGCAAGGTCCTATACGATCTGGGCTCGGAATACGTCGAGGCGGTCAATGCCATTTCCGGCGAGCGCTGCAACCCGCACCCACATGTCTTTTCCGATCGTGTGCTGCGCCCGGGTGATCCCGTCTATTACGACATCCTGCATTCCTACATGGGATACCGTACCTGCTACTACCGGTGTTTCACGGTTGGATACGCATCTCATGCGATGGTGGACGCCTACAAGCGATGCCGTGAGTATCTCGACGCTGCGATTGAGCTCGTTCGGCCGGGCCGCACGACGGCCGAAATCGCTGCCGTTTGGCCCAAGGCGCAAGAGTTCGGATTCCCCAACGAAGAGGCCTGTTTTGCGCTGCAATACGGACACGGAGTGGGCCTCGCCATCTGGGAGAAGCCGGTCATCAGCCGTCTGGTTTCCTTCGAACATCCCCACGAGATCAAGCCGGGTATGGTGTTCGCGCTTGAGACATTCTGGCCCTCGACCGACGGCTGGAGCGCGGCGCGCATTGAAGAAGAGATTGTAGTGACTCCGACTGGACATGAGGTGATTACGCGCTTCCCAGCGGAAGAGCTCCTGGTGGCGGGCGCCCACTATTTCACGGTGAACGGTCCGCTGCCGACCACTCGCGAGACGGAAGCTGCCCCCAGCCAACGCGTCGTTGACATGATTGAAGCCAGCTCGAAAACGGAAAAGGTCGGTGTTTCCGAGTAATCCTTCGAGCTGAAACCGGTCGCGATTGATATCCCTATTTATGCCTATCAGCGTTGTTATGCCCGCTCTAGAAATGGCGCAGGAAACCGGCAAGCTTATTGCTTGGCGAAAAAAAGAAGGCGAGAGTGTCGCCAAGGGCGAGACCCTGCTGGAAGTGGAAACTGACAAGGCGGTGATGGAAATTGAGGCGCCGGGCGACGGCATTCTGGCCGGCGTTAAGGTCCGCGAGGGCGCCGAAGTACCGGTCGGCCAGACCATCGCATGGATTGTGCGGCCCGGTGAAGCTCTGCCCACGGAAGTGCCGCCCTCGGAAACCAGCGGACGGGCGGTGACCTCCGCCACCCGCCCCGCCGCGCCTGCCCAAGAGCTTTCGGAACAGCCGGCCGGCGTGGGTCCAAACATTTCTCCTAAAGCGCGCCGTCTTGCCCGCGAGCACGGCGTCGACATTCGTCGATTGCGCGGGTCAGGACCTGACGGTGCAATCCTGGCTGAGGATATTCTTGCCGCTCGGGCAGCGCAGGGCATGCCGGCACCCGCCGATGTCGAGCACCTGGGTCCTGTCGGGCGGCTCATGGCCGAGCGAACCACCCAGAGCTGGACAACCGTTCCACATTTCTTCGTCGTGCGTGACCTGGATGCCACTCGTCTGGTCGAGGCGCGCGAAAGATTAGCCCCCGCCATTGAAAAAAAGCACGGCGTGCGACCCACAGTAACTGATTTGCTGACTGCGGCTATCGCCCGTGTACTAAGGAAGCACCCGCGTTTGAATGCGAGTTGGAGCGGCAACGGCATACGTTTGAATAAGGATATCAACATTGGGATTGCAGTGGCTGTGGACGAGGGTGTGGTGGCCGTAGTGATTCACAAGGCGGACACTTGCGACATCACTCGAATTGCGAAGCAACGCCAGGAACTCAGCGACCGTGCGAGAGCGGGCCGATTGCGTCCCGCTGACGTATCCGGCGCAACGTTCACGATCAGCAATCTGGGGATGTACAAGGTTGACGCCTTCAGCGCGATCATCACTCCACCCCAATCGGCAATTCTGGCAGTGGGTCAAATCGCTGATCGCGTTGTGCCGGTGGATGGCCAGCCTGGCATTCGGCCTATGATGACCATGACGCTCTCATCGGATCATCGAGTTGTAGATGGGACGCGGGCGGCAGCATTTCTAAACGACTTGGCCGAGTTTATCAGCGAACCGGAGAAGCAGTTGCCGTAACGGCAGTTCGCCGGCCTCGCGCCATAAGTCCGGCCAGGCTGCAACCAAGCCCGGCGTGAGAAGGATGCCAGTGCCAATGGCACCACCGACTACCATAGCAATTCCAAAGCCGACGCCTAGAATGCGAAGCAGTTGCCCTTTGGGGCGCATGGAAAGAAGCGCTCTGCCTGAGCTCAGCTATCCCTTTTATATTCTAGTGGCAAAGAGAAGGCGACTTCCGGGGAGCGGCAGCGATTAATGCGGGGGTCCACCACCTGCGAGTGACGGCCTCTGAAATTAACTGATCTTGTAATCAGACCTTTGCACTCACCACAGTCCGGGATTTTACCGAGCGGATTTTGAGGCGAGAATCTCGGGCTTTGCAATCTCTGGCGGTTTGGCAAACAGATCTTTCGCCTTGGCGAACAACGCCTTCGCGATTTCTCCGTTGAGGTGAGCATTCCGGCCATTTTCGTCGGCAAAAGTGTCGAAGATGCCATATTTGCCGGGTCCCATCTTAATCGCGTACCAGCTGATCGTTCCCGCCTCACGCTCCGCCAGCGGCTGCGCCGACTTTAGAAACTGTTCGACTTCGTTCTCTTTGCCCGGCTTGGCCTCGAGTTGCGCCCAAATAGCTAGTTTTCCCATTGTGTTTGCTTCCTCTCCTTCTAATGCCTACCCATGGTGGCTGTCGCGGGAGCGGTGAGCGTCAGATGGCGAAACGAAAGCCGCTCGCGATCTCAGAACCTTGTCCACGGGGCGCAGTATAGCTACGTCTGTGACTGGTCCAGTGTGCTCATTTATTGTAATCAGGCCAAAGCGCTCGGAAACCCGGTGAACCCAGTCAATGAGAGGCCATATTACAACAGTCTTCACCACTACTGGTGCTTAAGCGGTTCAACTTGCACTTCCAATGTCAATCGAGTTCCCGAACGCATCTGGATGGGTCTTCCCGTTCCAACGCTCTCCTCCCACTCGTGAAACCCAGCGGAAGTCACGTGCAACAGAAGGTGCACATCGGGAGGAATCAAAACGACCTGATTTGAATAACAGCTCATTGTGAAAACCGGCGACACGGGATTTGCCGTTGACATCAGCGCAATTCGCATGGCGGAAATGCCGGCACCCGTTATCCGAGACTTCTCGGTTGACAAATGTAGCTTCATGAAGCTACATTGTGAATATGAAGAGCGTGGGCCTTCGGGATTTGAAGAACCGGTTGAGCGAGTACGTTCGCGAAGTCCGATCCGGCGAGGCCGTGTTGGTAACTGATCGCGGAGAAGTAGTCGCAGAGCTCATTCCGCCAGGACAGGGAGCTGATGAGAGAGGCGCGCCGTCGGCGCTGGTGGCACGCGCAAGGCGAGGCCAGTTGACGTTGGGTGCTTCAAACAACGCGGCGGCGTATCCAAAGCTCCCGCGGCTCCTGAAGCGAAGTCACGCTGCTGAGCTCCTCGATCAGGAGCGTGGCGCACGGTGAACGTTTATGCTGAATCCAGCGGCGTGCTAGCGTGGTTGCTTGGAGAAGACACTGGTCACTCTGTGCGTGAGGTGCTTCAGCACGCCGAACTCGTCATGGCCTCCGATCTTACGCTGGTTGAGTGTGATCGCGTGCTGACTCGCGCGGTCACGACCGGAGAAATCGATGAAGCCGCGGCCGCGGATCGCCGGGCGCACTTGAATGCCGCAGCTAGCCGCTGGCACTTGTGGCGCGTCAGTCCGGACATGGTTGAACGCGCGAGACATCCGTTTCCTGCCGAACCCATTCGGACACTTGATGCGATTCACTTGGCATCGGCATTGGCCGTTCGTTCGGCCGTCCCCGGGGTCGAGCTTCTGAGTCTTGATGACCGCATTCGCCGAGCCGCGAAACAGCTAGGGTTCCATGTGCAACCCTGAGAGAGGCGACCCTTTTGGTATCTGAGCAACGCTCCTGGTCGCAATTGCTCGTCCATTGCTGCCGCGCCCAAAGACTCCTTTTATCGTGACATTGTGACGGGCGCGAAGTCTCCCGAATATGCCATGGTCAAGCGTACAAACACGCAGCAAAACCTCTCTGCGTCAGCGTACTCCCTCTTGCGATGCCAGAGGCTCGTCTCTCATCGTTTGAATCCCTCGCGCGCCACCAGAGGGTCATTCGTTAGCGACCTTTCGTGTTGATGTGTTTCAGGGGAGAACCACGCCGAAGGACGCCTTGTCGACTCCCAGCCCTCATTGGCCTCGATGAGTTCTGGCACCCACGAGCTGCGCTACAGTCAACTGTCCCGCTGGCGGCTTTGTCCACACGTCGAAACATGTCAGAAATCAAGTCATCAGAAGGGCGGTGCAGCATTGTGTACCGATTTCGAACGCATCCATTCGAGAACCAGTGAGTTTAGAATGGAATACTACAGCCTACTGGGCAAAATCTAACGACCTTCAAAGTGGATCCTGTCACGACTGGCTCCCGCGCTCTGACCAGGTTCCGTAGAAAGCATGGCGGTTCTTTGGTCTGAACCTCCCAGGCGGTAAGCCGGCACTTGCGTTGGAAAAGGTACAAAAGTCACTGCCAGCATTAGCAAACAAATTGAGGATCATTAACATGTCATCGGCTTGCCGGATGGGGGTGAACAATGCCGGAAGCCCTAGCTGTAGGGAGTTCCCTGGGCCTGTGCGGCTTCACGCGGTTTACCGTCCCCGCTCGCTAGGTTACCGAAGGTCAATGCAAGTGCCTGCTCTCTCGCGTCTTGACGGTCGCAAGTTGCGGATTGTAACGTCATGCCATCCTATGTTGGAAAGTATTCCCAAAACGGTACTTAGTTGCTTCGCGGGACATGGGATGTTGGGAGTCTTGGCCACATTGTTACTGCAAGTCAGTAACTGCGCGGCTCTCGCTGTTTGGGGCGGGGTAGAACTCGACCATTGCATTCTGTCCTAACTCCCAGGACGACAAATCATAAAGGTTGTGGAAAAGGGGCTGCTACAGTGGCATTGGCGAAGCCTTGCTCAGGTTCGGTAGGCGGGTCTTTGGGAATTTCAGAAACCCAAGTCCAGGAGCAATTCTTAACGGGTGGTGCGTCGAAGTTTGAACTGACCGCATTATCAGTTGATTGCCAAGCCTGGTTCGCTGTGTTCACCCATTCGCATCACGAAAAAAAAGTTTCGCACGGGTTTCTGCAGCAGCGAATCGAGAACTTTTTACCATTGTATTCGCAGATCCACCGCTGGACGAACCGCCGCAGTGTGATGGTTCAACTGCCTCTGTTTCCCAATTATGTTTTCGTGCGGATTGATAGAAGGCAGCGCGGGCAAGTGCTGCAAGTCCCAGGCGTGCTTGCGATCGTCGGGCGCGGCTACGAACCGACGCCACTACCCGATTTCGAGATTGAATCGCTGCGCTCCGGGCTCCACCTCCGTAAGTTCGAGCCCCATCCCACTCCGGTGGTCGGTACGCATGTGCGCATCCAGGCCGGGCCTCTGGAGGGAATGGACGGGGTTCTCCTTCGCAAGAAAAACAACCTTCGCGTGGTGCTAACCGTGCCTTTGATCAACAAAAGCGTCGCCGTCGAAGTAGATGCCGCTGACATCGAAACCATCTCTCGGCATCACGCGGGTGCCTAATCCGACCCACGAGCCATTTCACTACCGATTCACACAAAGCGCGGCAACTGAATACCCCCCGAGAGACGAATATCTAACATGAACCAAAATAAAGCCATGACGAGACAGCGCCTCGTCGACGCAGCCGTTCAATTATTTTCGCGACAGGGTTACAGCGGAACCAATACTCAGGAACTGGCACATGTCGCCGACGTTAACGAAGCGTCATTGTTTCGCCACTTCAACAAGCAGGACTTGTTTTGGGCGGCGCTGCAGTCGCGGCTGGAACAGTTGCACCTACGAAAAGAACTACAGGAAGGATTGTCCCGAGTCGACAAGCCAGAGCGAGTGGTGCCGCTTATCTTCGAATTTCTGGTGCATGCGGCGGTTTGCCAGTTTGAGTTGATCCGCATGCTGAATGTCGGCTTTCTGGAACTGCGTCCCGGCACCGAGCGCTTGTACCGGCAGTACCTTTCGCCAATTTTTTGTGACATCCATGATTATCTGGCGGCATGTGGCAAGAACGGTTCGCTGCGTAGCATCGATCCTTCGATTACAACCATTGCCTTTATCACCACGGTTTTGGCCCACCTAGGCATGTCTCCGTTGCTGGCGAACAGCGGCTCGCCTTACGCCAATGCGGAAGAGGCGATTGCGTCATACAGCCAATATTGGCTGGGTGTGCTGCTGCCGGATACCGAAACTAACGCGTCTGTTCGAGCAAAATCGTCGATCCCTTACTTTGAACGCCCCCTCTAGTCACCGATGAGCACAGATTGTTCGTGCGAATTCGTGGCCGGAACGAAGCTTTTCTATTCGATCAATTAGGTCAAGGTGAGAGCCAACAGTTGCTCTCTCCGCAGGAGCGAAACATGAAACCGAGTCATACGCAATTACTGCTGTTAATCGCCTGTGTATTCGTGATTGCCGTGCCCGTCGTGGCACAGACGAGCACGCCACCCGTCATCGTGGCGGCGGCAAGTCCGAGTATGCCTTTGCCGGATGCGCCTAGCGCTCAACAGAGGAGAACATCAGCCCCGCCTTCGGCAATCGGGCCCATCGGACAAGGGGATGTGGTAATGGACAAGCATTTCATGTTGGTGAACGGCCTGATGTTCTCGTCCAGCCTCGCCAACGTCGAACTGACTGCCCGCTGCTTCAACAGCGGGGCCTGCACCGCTCTGCCTGGTCCGCTGCGCAGCCGCGGGGCGCTATACGGCCTGGGTCTCCCCATCGATCTTGGGGTCACGGTACTGGGGTATCACCTGAAACGCTCTGGACACCGTTGGTGGTTTGTTCCCGCAGCGGCGGTTACCGCGGGCAACGTGGTTTATGGGATCCATGCTGCCCGGCACATCCGCTGAGCGCAGAAGAATCTCTGGAGCTTAGAAGCACCCTCGAACGCTGCCGACTCAACTCCGCAGCGAGTGGAGTTATAAGTGAAACCGACAGACGCAATCGTAAAAGCTGAGATCGCGCATCCAGTGATCGAGCGCCAGCCGTATCGCGAGCTTCGCGGCGTACACGACGATCCTCACGGAGAGATATCTTTGCGGGAGGTCTGGCATCTGCTCTTGAGCCACAAGCACGCCATCGTTGGCTGCCTGCTGGTGATGGTGATGCTGGCCATTGCTGTCTCGCTGATCCTGCCAACCCGCTATGAGGCGGTAGTTCGCCTGACGCTGAACTCTGACTCCCAGAATGTGCTTGGCCTGGATGACCTTCAATCGATGGCGATGCCTGGTGGGGCCGACACTCTGACCAAGGTTGAGACCCAGGTCCATATCCTGCAGACCGACTCCTTGGCGTGGGATGTCATCAGCCAACTCCGCCTGGATCAGAACCCGAACTTCGCTCCGAAGAAATGCCGCTCGGGCGCTGAAGCTGCGGTGGACAGAGTCAGCCCGCAATGCCGGTTCATGCTGCTGAAACAATTTCACGCGCGTCTGCGGGTAGAGTCGGTGCCCAAGACTGAGATGTTTGAGCTGCGTTTCCGCAATTCCGATCCTGTACTGGCAATGACGATAGCCAACACCCTGGCGAGCACGTACATGGAGCGAAACTTTAAGACCCGCTTCGAAGCCACGGAGCAGGCCTCAACCTGGCTGGCACAGCAGTTGGATGATGTCAGGAAGAACGTTGAGTCGACCCAGCAGAAGGTTACGGACGTGCAGAAAAAGATCGGCATCATCGGGACCGATGAAAACAACAACATGCTGATCTCGAAGCTGGACGAGGTGAACAAGCAGCTGGTGCAGGCGGAATCGGAGCGCATCGTTCGTGAGGCTCGCTACCGTGTTGCCATGACCGAGAATCCGGAATTGCTCGCCAGTGTGATGCCGGGAAGTACTCTGCAGGCACTTAGGATCCAACAGGCCGATTTGCAGAACCAGTACGCACAGCTCAGCTCGCGCTACGGCGATGCCTTTCCCCGAGTCGTACAGGTTAAGGCTCAGCTGGCCCAGGTTGATTCCGCGCTCCAGGCGGAAATAACCAAAGTAGGCACGCAGATGGAGAGCGAGTATAAGGCGGCCGTTCGCTCCGAGAACCTCCTGCGTGCCGAGTTGGAAAAGCAAAAGACGGAAGCCTTCAAGATGAATGAGGGCGCGATTCAGTACGCCATCCTCAAGCGTGAACTTAATGCCGGACGGGATCTCTACGAGAGCATGGTCAAGAAGCTGAAGGAAGCTGGCATTGTCGCAGGACTGAAATCGACGACCGTCACCATCGTGGATCCGGCTCAGATCCCTACAGAAAAAGCGGAACCGCACCTTCCCCTGAACATCGCGCTGGGTATTCTAGCGGGCGCCTTCAGCGGAATTTGCCTCGCTTTCGCCCTAGAAAATACTAATGAAACCATCCGTACTCCGGGAGACCTGGAAACCCAGTGCCTGCTTCCCTCGCTGGGCGTAATACCAGCCTTGGCAAACGGAAATTCCCGCAACGGCCACCGCTCTCGCAATGGCCAGCAGGCCCTCATGCCGCCGGAATCGGACAAGCTGCTGCCCGTCACCCTGGCTTTTCCCAGTTCGCCGGTGGCGGAAGCTTACCGATCGTTGCGAACCACGCTATTGCTGGCTTCGCCCGGAGCCCCGCCCAAGCTGATTCTGGTGACCAGCGCGCTTCCCGGCGAAGGCAAGACCATGACCAGCATCAATTCCGCAATCGTGCTTGCGCAGAAGAACCGCCGCGTGCTGCTGGTGGACGCGGACCTGCGCCGGCCAACCGTGCACATCCGGATGGGTGTCTCCAACAACTCAGGACTGAGCGGGGCACTTACGGGCAATGAACCGGGGGAATCCTACGTTCCCCACCCGACGTTGCCGACCCTCTCCATTTTGCCGGCAGGGCATCGGCCGCCGCTGCCATCTGAGCTGCTGGATTCCGACCGGATGCGCGAACTCATTGCGCGCTGGCGAGCCGAGTTTGACCACGTGATCATCGACACGCCTCCGGTGCTGGGCATGAGCGATGCTGTCGTTCTTTCCACTCACGCCGACGCGGTGGTGCTGGTGGTGCGCGCCGCCGAGAGCGGACGCCAATCCGTGCGCCGCGCCCGCGAGGTGCTGCTCGGCGTTCACGCCAAGCTGGCGGGAGCGCTAGTGAACGCGGTGGACATGAACTCCATGGACCACTACGGCTACTACGGCTACTACGGCAACAAGTACCACCATTATTACGGGTCTGGCGAGGAGAAGAACTGACCATGAAGTCACTTACCGTTGAGGTATGCTCGCTGGTGTTGCTGGCCACGGTGTCTGCCGCCGCACAGCAGCGCAGTCCTTATCCGTCTTCGACCGTGAATGGGCGGACTTCGTCCGACGGCACCCAGACCCCGAACTACCCAGGATCCCAGAGGGCTTCGCAGCTTCCAGCCGGGACGCCGGTCCAGATTCCCGCGGCACCGGCCACTAGCGCGCCGACAGCCAGCATGCCGGCGCCAAGCGCGCCTGCGGGCCAATCGCCGCTGACCACTCGCATCACGGCCGCGCCTGTGGAACTCGGCCCCGGCGACCTGATGGACATTGCCGTTCTCGATACGCCTGAAGTCGGCGGCCGATTCCGCGTGAATGCCGCCGGTGAAATCACCATGCCGTTGATCGGCGCGATTCCCGTCAAAGGCCTGCCGCCGGAACAGGCTCAGGCGCTGATTGCTAAGAAACTTGTGGACGGTAACTTCATCAAGGACCCCCAGGTGACGGTATTCGTCTCCGAGTACGCCAGCCAGATGGTGTACGTCCTCGGAGAAGTGAAGATGCCTGGGGCTTATCCTCTAATGGGATCGCACCGGCTGCTCGACTTCGTGTCCGCCGCCGGCGGGCTCACTCCCACCGCGGCAAACGAGGTCAAGATCACGCGCCGCGACGACCCCGAACACCCCATCGCCCTGTCGCTGAAGTCCACGGACGCCAAGGACAATCCCGAAATGCATCCGGGTGACAGCATCTCGGTTGAGCAGTCCGGGCTCGTCTATGTGCTGGGCGACGTGAACCGCCCCGGCGGTTTCCTGATGGACCGCCATGAACAGCTGACCGTGCTGCGGGCCCTGGCGCTGGCCCAGGGCGCCTCGCCCACGGCCGCGCTCAGCAAGGCCAAACTCGTCCGCACCACCAGCAATGGACGCACGGCCACCGACCTGAACCTGAAAATGTTGCTTAAGGGCGGAATGGATGACCCGGCGCTCAAGGAAGGCGACATTCTCTATGTGCCCAGCGGCCGCATGGTCAAACGCAGCGTCGACGCTATCCTCCAGGGTGCCACCACCGCCGCGGTTTACGCGGCAAGACCGTAAGGACCCGCTAATCGAAGCTCGAAACGCAACGCATAAACGATTGAATTACCTCTTACTTCTTCTATAGTCCATGCACATCTCCGCTGTTCACAAGTCAACTCCCGGACGACTACTGGCTCGTAACGCGCTATGGAACATCATGGGACAGACGGCGCCTATGTTGGTTGCCGTTTTCGCTATTCCTCGTCTTATTCAAACACTGGGGACGGCACGATTCGGAGTTCTCACCATTGCCTGGATGGTGGTTGGCTATTTCAGCTTCTTCGATTTCGGATTGGGCCGCGCTCTCACTAAGGTCGTTGCAGACAAGCTCGGAGAAAAGAAGGAGCACGAGTTGCCTCACCTTGTCTGGACGTCACTTGGAGCAATTTGTCTTCTCGGTACCGCTGGCGCCCTTGTGCTACTGTCGGGCGCACATCTGCTGGTCCATTCGGCCCTCAAAATTCCAGACGCCCTCCGTCCCGAAACATTGCGAAGCTTCTACATTTTGGCCTTTGCTATTCCTATTGTCACTGTCAGCACCGGGTTGCGAGGAGTGTTGGAGGCTCACCAAGAGTTCGCGCTTCTGACAGCAATTCGAATCCCCCTGGGAATTTTCACTTTCGTCGGTCCCCTGTTGGTCCTCACCTTCTCGCGGAGCATGGTCGCCGTGGTTGTGGCCTTACTCGCGGCCCGCCTGATCACGTGCGTGGCACATTTCCTTGCCTGCATAGTCAAAATGCCGGAACTGCGACACGGTCTTGGTTTCGAATGGAGTTCATTGCGAGACATCTTTCACCTCGGCGGTTGGATGACAGTCAGCAACCTTACCAGCCCTCTACTCGTTTACATGGACCGTTTTATGATCGGCGCCCTGGTATCGGTCACTGCCGTCGCTTACTATGCGACTCCTTTTGAAATGATCAACAAGCTGCTGATCATTCCATCAGCGATGATGGGCCCTCTGTTTCCGGCCTTCGCCATGAATTCTGCCCGACAGGATCATGCGCGCAGTAGACTTTTCTTCTGGCGCGCCGTGAAGTATATCTTTCTGATTGTTTTTCCGATAACTCTACTTACGGTCGCTTTCGCACCTGAGGCTCTGAATTTCTGGCTGGGACAAGCATTTGCTCAGCAGAGCGCACCTGTGCTGCGGTGGTTAGCCGTGGGGATTCTTGTCAACTGCATGTCGGTCGTGGCCGCCGCTATGGTGCAGGGTTATGGACGCCCAGATATCGCGGCCAAGTTCCACCTGTCGGAAGTTCCATTCTTCCTAGGCACGCTCTACCTCGGGTTGCATTGGTACGGGATATTGGGAGCAGCTGTGGCGTGGACTTTGCGCGTCACCTTGGATGCGTGCTTGCTTTTCACCGCGGCTGCGCGTCTATCCGCTGATCCACACCCGGCATGGCGGCGTGTCATACCAGCGACATTGGCTACTGCAGCAGCGCTGTTGCTTTCGACGTTCTCGTTTCCCTTGGTGGCCAAGGTGTCCATAGTCGCATGCCTTCTTCTGGCATATGCTGCGTGCGCGTGGTGTCTGCTGGATGCTTACGAACGCGTGCTAGTGATGACTCTCGGAAGGACACACCCAGTTCCAACATCGACATCGGTGCCGCTATCTGCGGCTTTGTCAGACTGACGTCGTAACCAACCCTTGACCGACTTCCTCGACTGAACCAGCATGACCTACGCGTTCATCATTCCGTTTCTTGTACTGCTGATGGTAAACCGGATGATCTTCAAATCGATGATCGCCCCGGCTACGCTTTTTGTGGGCATCTGGACCGCGACTATAACCGCCTTAGCGTTGTGCGGAGATCTTTTCCGTCCGCTTTCCACAGAGACATTGCTCATTTATCTCCTCGGAGCGTGCGTATTCTGCTTTGGGGGAATGCTAGCAGCAACCGTCGCGAACCAAGCGATTTCTAGATCTTTGGTCGTCCTGAGTTCTGATCGCCACTATTACTGCCGCGTAGTTCTGGATTTCCTGTTTGTCGGATGCTTATTTGCCCTTCCCCTATTTGCGCACAAAGTCTTGGGTCCTGTCGGTGGATGGAGCAGTTCGACCGCGCTGTTTGAGGTTCGTCGGAACGCGGTTGCGTCGAGCGGCCAGACCACGACCTTTGATATAGTCAATAATCTCTCAGTGTTATCCAGATTTGTTGCTTTTGGAATGTTTTATGAAAATGATGGCACCAAGCAAAGAAAATGGCGAGCTTATCTCTCATTGCTGCCAGCCGTTGCTTACGGTTCGTTATCCGGAAGCAAGGAACCCGTTGTAGTAATACTTCTCACGGTAATGTTTCTCACTTGGTTGAAGGCTAAAAGCGTAAACATAAAGACCGCGATCTTTGTTGTGGTACTGTGCATAGGTTCCTTTTCAGCCGGTATCTTAGTCATTAATTTCGCCTACGCTCGCTTTTCAAACACTCAAGACATAGGAAGTCGGTTGGCGTGGGTCGTAGCGAGCTATTGGCTTGGCGGACCTGTCGCGTTTGACCGCGTCGTGCAAGATCCAGATTCTATACCGTCTACGCAGACGATAGATAGGTTCTTCCTTCAAACCGCCAATAGCCTGGGGGCGAACTTCGAGGTCCCGAGCCTGCACGCCCGGTACACTCCCATCTCAGACAGTAACATCAGTTCTGATACAAACGTGTACACGATCTATTTCTCCTACTACAAAGACTACGGCTGGCTGGGCATGGTTCTGCTAATGCTATGCGTGAGTTTTTGTGTAACTGTGCTGTACATGCTTTCTCTTCGCGGCGGTCCAGTGAGCGTCGTGCTTTGCGCACAGATTTTAGTGGGAACGATCTTCAGCATTTATTCCGAGAATTACTTCTTATGCTTGAATGAATATCTGAAGGCACTTCTGTTTTTCGCCGCTCTTTATTACGGTCCGATGATCAGTTTGTCGCGGCAAAAGCGATCGACATTAACTGTGTATACAGGTCCGGTTTAGACTTTCGCCATCTGTCACCGCACTTTCCTTTCTCATTTCGACAATATATTCCGAACCCACGACATCGCTCTAGGCTCGTAAGTCCGAGGTCACCTAGCCCGTCCTGTCAGTCGAATGCCCTATGTTGCAAGTGTCCGCATATACCGGAGGCCGCCACGTCGCCAGCGCCCGCTTTCGGTTGCGTCAACTGATTGCTCCGATGCGGCACTACGGTGTCTCGATACACGAACACTCAGCGGTGTTTGGTTCGTTTCCGCCAGTGCACCAAGCGAGTCGACCCCTCTGGGGGCTGGTAACCCTTGCGCAACGGATTCCGAGTGTCCTGCAGTCGTACCAGGCAGACGTTTCTCTGATCCAGCGCGAAATGCTTTCTACATTCGTTACGCTGGAGCCAGCACTCAAGCCTCCGCGTGTCCTGGACGTGGACGACGCCATCTGGATTCACATGGGCGACAAGGGCGCCCGGCGTCTCGCAAGACTGGTGGACGCCATTATTTGTGGAAATGGACATATCGCTAAATACTTTTCTCAATGGAACTGCAACGTTCGAATTATCCACACCGCGGTTGACGACAAGCGGTTCTCTTCCTTGGCCAAGCTACCCAGCGACAGCCTCGTCATCGGCTGGAGCGGAGCGTCGAGTGCTTTCCGGGAGCTTTATCGTATCGAGCCTGCTCTTTCGCGAGTGTTGAAGAAGCAGAGCAGAGTCAAGCTCCGAATTGTCGCTGATCAAAAACCCCAATTTACAGTACTGCCGGAAGCGCAATGTGAATTTGTGCAGTGGTCGCCTGAAGCGGAGGTCAGCGCTATCCAGCAGATGGATATCGGGATCATGCCGCTCGCCGACACCTCCTGGAATCAGGGTAAGTGCGCATACAAAATGCTTCTCTATATGGCGTGTGGTCTTCCTGTTGTGGCCTCTCCTGTCGGAATGAATAGGGAGGTCTTCGCCATGACAGAATGTGGCTTCGCCGCAGGGGACATTGACGAATGGACGGATAGCTTAGAGGTTCTTATTGCCGACGCGGATCGGCGGCGCATACTGGGCAACAACGGACGGATTTTGGTGTCAAAACAGTTTAGCGTGGATACTATCGCACGGCAGTTGGCCAAAGAACTTCATGCGATTGCTGTTGTCCCCCGCGACGATGCCTGTGTTGCCCGCCGGAGCACAGAGTAGTTCTGTCCATTGTGATTACGGTCGAGACTAATTGTCTTCTTATTCTATCCACCGGGCTAAACCAAGCCAAAATCGAAACTCTTAATGAGCAGTGTGTCCTCTGAAACTGGGTTGCCGACTTTGAGCCGATAAATATGTGTGGAATCGCTGGTTTCTGGACACGTCCACAGCGGGCTGAGGAACTCATGCGTGTTGTTCGCAGCATGACCGACTCTCTTCGGCACCGCGGACCCGATGATGACGGCCATTGGAGCGATCCGGCTGCCGGCATTGCCCTAGGCCAACGCCGCCTCTCGATCATTGACCTGTCAGGAGCCGGCCACCAGCCAATGCTGTCAGCTTCGGGCCGATACTACATCGTCTTCAACGGTGAGGTATATAACTTCAACGAGTTGCGCCGCGAGCTGGATGGCATAGCTTGGCGCGGCTATTCCGATACGGAAGTCATGCTTGCAGCCATCGAGCGCTGGGGGCTGAGAGCGGCTACACAACGCTTTGTCGGCATGTTCGCTTTCGCCGTGTGGGATCGTAAGACCCGTACCTTGCATTTGGTGCGCGACCGTCTCGGAATCAAGCCACTCTATTACGGCTTCTGCGGCGCGACGCTACTATTCGGTTCCGAGTTGAAGGCGCTGCGCTGCCATGCGGATTTCCACCCGGAAATCGACCGCGATACCTTGGCCCTGTTCCTGCGCCATAACTACGTGCCTGGGCCGTATACCATCTACCAGCGCACGTGGAAGCTTGCCCCGGGAACGATTTTGTCGCTGCGCTCACACGATGACAGCACTTCGCAGCCGACACCTTACTGGGACATGCGTGAAGTCGCGGAGCGTGGGCAGTCTCAACCATTCCGCGGCAAGCCTGAGGAAGCGGTTGGGGAACTCGATCGGCTGCTGCGAGAGGCCGTGCGCCTCCGCATGATCGCGGACGTCCCCCTGGGAGCCTTTCTCTCCGGTGGCATTGACTCCTCTACCGTGGTGGCGCTCATGCAAGCCCAGAGCACGCGCCCGGTAAGAACGTTCAGCATTGGCTTCGAGGAGACAGCATATAACGAGGCGCAGTACGCAGCCCGGGTGGCTCGCCACTTGGGAACCGAACACACCGAGTTATACGTCACGTCGGCTGACGCCCTGGCAATGGTGCAACGGTTACCCCATTATTATGACGAACCGTTTTCTGATTCCTCGCAGATTCCCACGATGATGGTCTGTGCCCTGGCACGTCGTCACGTGACAGTGGCACTGTCCGGGGATGGCGGCGACGAATTGTTCTCCGGTTATGATCGCTATACTTCAACCGAGCGGTTATGGAGAAAGCTTTCAAAGATTCCACTCCCTTTTCGGGTCGCTGCGGCGGCAGCCTTGCGGGCAACTCTGCACTGGTGGCGGGATGACCTCTCGCGGCCATTCATGACCTCCGCTGCCCGTGCCAATCCGCTGCGCCGACGGCGTCTAGAAAAGCTCGCGCTAGCCTTGCCATCCGGGAACCTCGAAGCCTTTTACCAGGTGCTGATTTCACATGCGATCGGAAACACGCTTGTGCTTGGCGCGCAGAAATTGCCAACGCGGTTCGACAACATCATTCATTCCCGTTCGGGGTTGGGTCTGACTCCAGCGCTCATGTACTTGGACACCGTCAATTATCTTCCGGATGACATCCTCACCAAGGTTGACCGGGCCAGCATGGCGGTGGGCTTAGAGGCACGTGTGCCCCTGCTCGATCACCGTGTGGTCGAGTTCGCGTGGACGGTGCCGATGTCTTACAAGGTGCGGGATGGCGCAGGGAAATGGATACTGAGGCAGCTTGCGTACCGCTACATCCCGCACGAAATGCTACACCGGCGCAAAGCCGGATTTTCTGTTCCGCTGGCGCGCTGGCTTCGCGGCGAGCTGCGCGACTGGGCGGAGGCTATGCTGGACGAGTCCCGTCTCCAACGTGAAGGATTCTTCAATGTTCGCCTAGTGCGCCGCTTGTTCCATGACCACTTGAGCGGGAGGGCCGAAATGGAGCACTTACTGTGGGACCTGCTGATCTTTCAGGCGTGGCACGAGCAGGCAAGCCAAGTCCCCGCAGGCAGCAGCCAACCACTGCCCTTGCACGAGTCTGCCGGCGAGGTCCGGGCGTGAACCAGACTCGCGGTCTATGTTTGATACTGGTGATCTCTTATCTGGCCTGCGGCGACGCTGAGCGCGTGCTCTCGAAGCTTGCCAATGCCCAGAGCGAGCACGGAGAGAGTAACGATGTTGACCTTCAGTGATCAGCCAATGTTCTTATCGGGCGCCGTGCGATGCCTCTGCCTAGTCCTGGTCGTGCAATCCGGGAATACTTTTGCGAACAAGAGCCTTGTGCTCATGCGTTGGCTGATGCCGAGTGGATAGCAATGTATCTAGTTCTCAATGGCGATCACTGGTACGGGAACATCAATAGGCTAGTAACAAAACCAGCCGTCTGCCGGGAGATGTCGAAGGAAGGGCGCCAACTGGTACAGCAGAGGTTTCATTTAATCAAGTCGTGCTGATGATTGGACGCCATCTTATAACTACCGCGGGAGCGCATGCAGAGTGGCTTCTACGAATAGCACCTCTACTCGTGCCGGAACAGGGTGGAGCCACCGGCCACGGGAGTTGGCCACCATTCTTTCCCCGCTGCGAATGCGACAAGTAAGACCATCTTCGCCAGCGCCGACGATCGCAACAGTTTAGTAGTTCCCGAGATGTAAATGCCAAACCCTAAAGTCAGGATCACCTACATCATCCCAAATCTCAACCGCGGCGGGGCTGAAGGGCAACTATACGAGCTCATGCGCCGACTGGATCGGCACAATTTCGAGCCGGATCTGGTTCTGTTTGAGGACGACGGTGGTTACGACACGCAGGGCGTGGTCGAGCGTGTATTCCTGCTCAATACTCCTGCCGGCGGCAATTCCAACTGGCATCTCCGAGCGTTCGGGCAAATCGCCGCAATAGTGAAGCTAACGAAACATTTGCGTCGGCGCCGGTCGGATGTGGTACATGCCTTTCTTCCGGCGGCTGTCATTCTTGCCGGCTGCGCAGCACGGCTCGCGCGGGTACCGCATTTCATCGTGAGCCGCCGGTCGATGCTGGACCATTACCGCAAGAGCCGGATATTGACAGCCGCCGACCGCTTCCCGCTTCGTTTTGCCGACGTCGTCGTAAACAATTGCCGTGCGATCGCGGAGCAGGCGGCACTTGGCGACCGTCTACCCGAAGCCAGGTCGCTCACCATCTACAACGGCGTGGACACAGTCCGCTTCAACCCAAAGTCAGATGCGAACGCGCGACAACAGCTTGGTTTCGCGCCGGAGCACGTGGTGTTCGGCATCGTGGCGAATTTCCGCGAATGCAAACGTCATATAGATTTTGTACACGCTGCAGCTCGCCTACATGATCGCGTGCCCCGCGCACGTTTCCTGATGGTGGGGGCCCACGCCACTCGCGATGCGGTAAATGCGGAGATCCAGCGACTGGGGCTCGGCCCGAGCTTTGCAACCGTGGCCGGCACCTGCGAGCCAGAGAAGTATTACCAGGCAATCGATGTTTACGTGTGCACATCGGCTACAGAGGGTCTGTCAAACTCGATCATGGAAGCCATGGCTTCTGGCAAACCGGTCATTGCAACGAGGGTCGGTGGTAATCCTGAGTTGGTTCGACACGGCGACACCGGATATCTTGTCGCGCCATTCGCTCCAAACGAAGTCGCGAGCACAGCAGAAGTCCTTGCGCGCGACCCCGGTTTGCGCGCTCGCATGGGAGCGCGGGCGCGGCATGTGGCGGAGACCTCTTTCTCAATGACCGCGATGGTGGAGAGATACGAAGAACTCTATACCACACTGTTAACTTGCAAACTCAAACCCGCAGCGGAGAGTTCCGTGCCCCCTCATCCTTCGTCTGCGAATGTCTCCAAGACCGCATCAGATTATCTGTCCAAATGAACAGCATTGTTTACGGTGTTACCTCCGACATAAGCCTGGGCTTCTACCGAGGACATGCAAGCGCCTTAGCCTCCGCAGGGCTCGAAGTCATGTTCGTCGCTTCGCCCGGCAGGGAGATGGCAGGCTTTGCGGTGGGCGAGGGCGTTCAAGTTGTTCCGGTCTCTATGACCCGGGAAATCGCAATTTTGGCAGACATTAGTTCTCT